>Ga0074045_10005885_pt1 | contig 10618 bp, 10 predicted proteins | sample BogForMeECP23OM2_FD_94442 | JGI IMG/M metagenome (GOLD analysis project Ga0074045, IMG submission 94442) | Bog forest soil microbial communities from Calvert Island, British Columbia, Canada - Bog Forest MetaG ECP23OM2 | ecosystem: Environmental > Terrestrial > Soil > Wetlands ... | reverse complement strand
GTGCGTGTGCACGACGAACCGCCAGGAGAGCATTTCGTGCAGGGAAGTCTCCACGGACGGACGGCCGCCCCTCTCGGGGTCTGTCCGGCTGGACATCAGGTCCGTCTTTATCTGGGCTTCCCTCTTGAAGGGATCCTCGCTGTAGGTCCGGGAGAGGACCTGCCGGACCGCCTCGCGGGAGAGCTCCACGAAGCCCGCTTCCGTGATGTCCTTGAGGCCGGCGCCGCTTGCCTTGATGGCAATATGCGACGCGTCTTTTACGGACGTATTGCCTCCGCCGGCCACGGTGAAGTCATTGCCAAGACCGAAGAATCGCGAAACCTCTATCAGCTCAGTCAGATCCACTCAAGCACCCCCGCCCGAAGGGCGATTTCCACGCGTGGACCCGACTGTCTTTTGCTTGCCATGGCCGTACACTCCCCTAGCGCCTCTTTGCGAGCACCGTGTGCTCGTGCTCGGTGACCCGGTCCAGCCACGCCATTCCGACGGGCACGCCCTGCTGCGCGCAGTACTGGTCCCATACCGCGGCATACGGCAGGTCCCGGACCTCCTCCGCTATTGCCAGCCGGGCCGTCAGATTCCCGGAGGCCTCCTCTTTCTGCAGCATCCCGGTCGGCTCGAGCAGCGCCAGGAGAATTGCCTTGAGAGTAGCGCGGGCGCCGATCACCCAGGCCGCAACCCTGTTGATGCTCGCATCGAAATAGTCCGTGGCCACGTGCACCCTCTCCCAGGCGCCCGCGCGGGCAACTTCCGCGGCAACGGCTTTCACCTCGTCATTCAAGGTGACCACGTGGTCGCTGTCCCACCGCACCCCGCGGCTCACGTGCAGGAGCAGCTCCCTGCAGAAAAGAAGGACCGGCGAGATTTTGTCCGCAACCGACTCCGTGGGATGAAAGTGCCCCATGTCGATGCAGAGCATCATGTCGTTCTTCAGGGCGTAGCCCAGGTAGAACTCGTGCGAGCCCACGACATAAGACTCGGACCCGATCCCGAAGAGCTTGCCCTCCACCGCGTCCCGGGCGTACCGGGGGTCCAGCTTCTTTTCGAAGACCCGGTCCAGGGACTCCTTCAACAGCGCGCGCGGTGTGTACCGGTCCGCGGGAGTGTCCTTGAACCCGTCTGCAATCCACAGGTCGATGATGCAGGGAGAGCCGAGTGACTTCCCCATGGCTTCGCCGATCTCGCGGCAGCGCTGCGAATGCTTCACCCAGAAATCCCGCACCCTCCGGTCACGGGAGGAAAGAGTGAAGCCCGACTCCGCCATAGGGTGGCTGAAATACGTCGGATTGAAGTCCAGCCCGACGCCGATCTTTTTTGCCCACGCGATCCACCCGGCGAAGTGCTCGGGGCCCAGCGAGTCCCGCTCCACTTTCCGTCCTCCGGTCTCAGCGTAGATGGCGTGGAGATTGGCCCTGTGCGGCCCGGGTATCAGGGAAAAAGCCACCTCGTAGTCCGCGCGCAGCTCCTCCGCGGTCCGTGCCTTGCCCGGGTAGTTGCCTGTGGCCTGGATGCCTCCGCCGGTGAGACCCGCGGCGCTCTCGAACCCGCCCACGTCGTCCCCCTGCCAGCAGTGCAGGGAAAGGGGGATCGAAGCGAGAGTGGCGAGCGCTTTTTCCACATCGACGCCCCAAAGGGCGTACGTGGTCCGGGCATTCTCGAAGTTCCTGGCGATGACGTCAGGCGATGGTTGCTGCATAGGTGTCTCCCCTCTCAGTTGGTCAGTGCGGCGATGGCAGCTCCCAGGAGAGGAGCGTCATCCACCGAGGTGATTTCCCACGCGCGCTCGTTCTTTCCCGCCAGGAATCCGCGCATGTAAGATTCCACCCGCATGCGGAAGGACCGCAGCTGCCAGAAGGTCGTGCCGTCCGCGGTAATACAGATCGGGTACCGGGGGTCACGGCCCCTGTCAGTCTTCAGCACAAGGGCGCAGAGATTCATTGCCACGAGGGCCGCCGCGCGCTCCACCAGGGCGTCGCAGAGCCTGTAAAGAGCGCGTGCGTCCTCTGCCGGGACTCTGCCGCACACGGCGCCCAGCGGGTTGTCCCCGTCAGGGTAGAGCAGGAAATCGTTCAATTCCCGGCCGGAGAGCGACGATACTTTCTCCAGCTCATGCTCCGCCTCCGCGGAAAGGCAGCCGGCGCGCGCAGCGCGCTGCGCCGTGAAGAGACACAGGGCGCTCAGGTATGCCCCCGAGATGGCCTTCTCATGCCTGTACTTTCCCGGGACAGCGGTGGTGGAATCGTACTCGTCGTCGACCTTCCCGAATGTCCCGCCAAAGGACCCGGATTCGGTATTGATGATCTGCGATCCCGATGCATCGAGGCCAGGGATCTTGCGGATGTTCGCGTTGGACTCCACGTACGCCGCGTTTATTCCGGTGCCGCAGACCAGGCCGATGAAGCCGTCGAATCGCCTGCCGGGCAGGGCATTGCGTCCTGTCAGAAGGGTCGCCACCGTGTCGTTCAACAGCACGATCCGCGGCGGGTCCCGGAAGCCGCCCTGGGCCAGGGCAAGGCGGAGGTTGGCTCCAATCACCTGGCCTGTCACCTCGGGTGCCTTGATTTCCTTGGAGAAATGAAGGAGCTTCCCGTCCTTGTCCGGCATCATCTCCACGGCGTAGGAAAAGCAGAAGCCGATCCTTTCCGCCCTGCCTGCAAACGGAAGCACGAATCCCGCCATCCGCCTGAAGAACTCCTCCTTGCCGAGCTCCTCGTCCACGCCCGGCATCCGGTGCCGCGCCAGGTCCTGTATCACCGGCTTCCCGGACGCGTCGAAGCTCACGACGGCCACCCTGAGGTTGGTGCCGCCTGCGTCCAGCGCGATTACTTTCTCACCGCGCGGCAGCTCCCGAGAAGTCTCGATAAAGGTGGGGATCATGGGCAGGGTAGAAGACCGTCCCTCGAGGCCCCGGGTCATCTCCCGCTGAAAAGCCTGGCAGAGCCCGGGGATGTCGACGCGCGCGGCGCGAATCCGGTTGGTCTCCATGAAGCGTTCCAGGGATTTTTGTCGGCGGCTCATCGACAGCCGCCGGTTCGCGGGGACTTCGCGTACTGCGCGGCCTCCGCCATGCAGCCGATTGCTTCCTCGAGGTGTCCCAGCTCCTCGTAACCGTATGAAAGCCGAAGCTGCCGTGTGCCCTGCTCCACCATGGCGCCTTTTGGATGCACGCAGAACTCTCCCGGGATGTAGACGACACGGGGCAGCTTTCCCTCGGAGGGGCCGTCCACCTCTTCCTCCCCGGTTGTCCGGGCCAGGCAGCGGAAGAACGCGGAGCTCTCACCTGTCCTGATGCCATCCAGCGTCAGGTAGTAGTAGAAGCTTGCCTGCCCTCCCCTGCACTCCTCCATGGCGTCCCCGAGCATCGTATTCAGCCAGCCTTTCACGGCAAGTGCTTTTTCCCTGTACCCGCGTCTCACTTCGGCGAGCTGCTCATCGAGAACGTTGTCCAGGAGCCAGCTCGCGATCTCCTGGTTGATCAGGGGGCCGCTGAAGCCGGCATCGCTGGTCCTCTGGATCATGGCCTGGAGAAACGGGCCGTCGGCCCCGATCATGTAGCCGATGCGCAGGGCGGGAGCAATGATCTTGGACAAGGTGCCGACCTCGTAGACGATTCCCTCCTCGTCGTCCAAAAGACCAGAACGCGGCGCCTCCACACCAGGGTCGTGGATCATGTCCTCGTACGCCTTGTCCAGGATGAGGGGAACGCTCCTTCCCAGCTTCCTGGACAGCCGCGCCGCTGCCTGCACCAGGCCGGCGCGCTCCTTGTTGGCGATGATGGTCGCACTGGGGTTGTTGACGGTGACCACGTAGATGAAGCTTATCCGGGCCGCCTCTCCGGCAAGCTCTTCGATGCGCGCCTCCACGTCCTCCGCGTGAAGACCGTCCAGGCGCTCGGGGATCGTGACCACGGTGAAGCCCTTGCGCTCCAGGAAGTCGCAGTAGATGTAGTACATGGGGTCCGAGGTGAGCACGATGCCGGGTTGAAGAACGTGCGCGAGCCCCTCCAGGAGGCTCGTTGCTCCATTGGGGCCGATGATGATCTCTTTACCGGAGAGCACGCTCTCCGTGAGCCCGCCCACGCCCCGCGAAACGTGGTAGCGGCGGATGGACTCGATGAGAGACGGGGAGCCCTTGGGGCCCCCGTAGTTGAGGGGAGACTTGTACCTCCCCGGCTGCGCGAGCACCTGTCCAAGGGCCTCGCGGATCCGGGCCCGGGGGATGGTCTTCTCGTTCACGTAGCCCACGCCGAGGTTGATGTCCACGCCCTCCCGAAAATCGGCGGCAAACGACGACATCATCCGGTTCACCGGTGAGGGCGAACGCGACCTGCAGCCATACTCCGACAGAAGTATCTCCGTCCGTTCGATCCCTGGTGCGCGCGTATTCATGGTAAGCGGGATTCTACCCTCAATCCCCGATCACCCTCAAGGCGGCGCGCATGTAGCCCACCGCATAGGCCATGCCCGCGTGCCAGGGGGCCCCGCAGTCCACCAGCGGGGTATGGTCCGGGATGAGAACACCGCCATAGCGGTTCTTTTTCAGGATGCCGAGAATCTTCACCATGTCCACGTCCCCTTCGTCGATGAACACCTCGTGATACCGGGGGACCTTGCCGCGCACGTTCCGGAAGTGCACGTATGCCAGCTTGCCCTGCGCGCTGTATTGTTCCGTGGCCTCGTACACGTTCCCCTCGGTCATCTCGGCGATGGTGCCAAGGCAGAACTCGAGCGCGTTGGAAGGACTCTGCGCAGCGTCCAGGAGCTTCTGGTAGAGATGCGGCTGGTACACCAGCCGGGGTGTCCCGCGGACCGTCGGGGCTGGCGGATCGTCGGGGTGGGCTGCCATGACCACACCCGCTTCCTCCGCAACGGGCAGGATCTCCCGGAGAAACCGGGCAAGCCGCTGCCACAGCTCCTCCGACGTGATCGGAGGCAGGGTTCCGCGGGGCGCGCGCGGATCATAGACCATGTTCCAGGCCATGCCGAGCGGGAGGGGTGTCTGGTCCACCCCCTCCACTGCCACGGACTCCGCCCCTCCGCGCGCGTACGGGCCGGTGACCCTGCCGGCCACGCCCGCAATGCTGAAGTTGTACCCCATGATCGGTATGCCCGCTTCCCCGATGCTCCGAACAAGGCGCTTCAGCCCTTCCATCTGGCTGTCACGCTTCGGCCCGTCCAAGAGCACGTCGTACCAATGCGCCGGGTCGAAGTTCTCGATGGCCTCCAGCAAGAGACCCTCTGCCTCCACCTGTTTTTTCAAGCTGATCAGCTCTTCGGTCGTCCACAACGCGTCAGGGTCCCCCGCGGCACCCCAGCCTCCGGCTCCGCTTCCCACCGGCTGGTTGTCAGTGGATGAATAGGTGACCAGGTGCGCGACCACGTGCGTGCAGCCTATCTGGCGCGCGAAACGGAAATGGGCTGGCGTCAGCATGTGACGATAGAGCCCGATACCGAGCTTCATACGCAGTCCACGAGGAATCCGCCATCCACGGGGATGCAGATGCCGGTGACGAATCCCGCGGCCTTTTCACTGGACAGGAACACGACGGCCCCGGCAAGATCGTCCGGCTCGCCGAACCGGGCGAACGGAGTCCTGCTGATGATGTCCCGGCCACGCTGTGTGAGCTCCCCCGTTGTGTCGTCCATGAGCAGAGAACGATTCTGCTTGCCCAGGAAAAAACCCGGCGCGATGGCATTGACCCTGATGCCGTGCGGGGCAAACTCTTTTGCGGCGGCCATGGTCAGGTTCAGCACGCCCGCCTTGGCCGCATCGTACGCCCACACGCCGGAGAGCGGCACGTAGGAAGACATCGATGCCAGGTTGATCACCGCGCCGCGTGCCTTCTTTTCAATCCACCAGCGGCAGACGACCTTGGTCGGGACCATGAGCCCTGCCACGAGGTTGAGCTTCAGCACTTCCTCGAAGAGCGCCGGGTCGATGTCGATGAACGCGGTCTTGCCCTTGTTGCCCCCGACCGCGTTGATCAATACGTCGAGGCTGCCGAAGCGTTCCGCGGTGGCGCGCACCGCATCCGCCATCGAGGACTCGCTTGAGGCATCCCCCGCTACCCAATGGACCTGCCCTGTTCCTCCGGCCGCAGAGCGTGCCCTGGCCGCCGCTTCCTTCAAGGTTTCCTCGTGACGACCCCAGAGGGACACGTTGGCCCCTGCGCGCAGAAGCACCGCTGCCATGGAACCGGCGAGCACGCCGCTTCCCCCGGTGATGACCGCAGTCTTTCCGCCCAGTCCGAACCTTTCTTCGAGCCAGCTCATGAGTTCCCTCCTCTACTACCGCACGACGCGGGCGCCGCGTCCCTCTGCCATCGCCTCCACCTGGTCCAGCCGCGCCATCGAGATGTCCCCCGGGTATGTGGTGAGGAGCGCGCCGTGGGCCCAGCCCAGCCTGAGGCTGCGCTCGGGCGTCTGGTCAGTCAGCAGACCGTAAATGAGCCCGGCAGCAAAGCCGTCGCCGCTTCCGATCCTGTCATACACGTCCAGCTCACATTCCTCGCTCTCGTAGAACCGGCCGTCGTACCAGAGAACGGCTTTCCAGAAGTGCCGGGAAGCGGAGCGCACGTCGCGGAGCGTGGTGGCGATCAACCTGATCTCGGGAAACTCCGCGCGCACTTTCTCGATCATCGTGTGAAAGGTGCCTGTGTCAAGCTTCGAGTGCCGTGAGGACGGGTCCGGGCCCGGAATGCCGAGCGCAAGCTGGAGGTCCTCCTCGTTCCCGATCAGCACGTCGGCGCGTGAGGCGATCCGCCGGTTCACCTCCCGGGCCCGCGCAGATCCCCCCTCGGAGGCGTCCCAGAGCTTCTTGCGAAAGTTCAGGTCGTACGAGGTGATGGTTCCCGCGCGCCGCGCGCCGTCCATCCCCTCTTCGATCAGGGCTGACGAGCTGGGGGACAGGGATGCGAAGATGCCGCCGGAGTGGAACCACCGCACGCCGCGGGTCTGGAAGAAATCCTTCCAGTCGAAGTCCCCCGGCGCGAGCATTGCGCCGGCCTCATTTGCCCGGTCGTACCACACCTCGGGCGGCCGCACTCCCATGCCCCTGTCGGAATAGGTGTTCCCGATCCGGGGGCCGCGCACCCCGTCATAGTCGAACCACTTGAAATGCGGCTCAACGCCGGCCCTGCGCACCTCCGATTCAACCCACCACCCGGGAGGATAGCGCACGTTCGCCGAGGCCATTGCCACCCGCAGCCCGAAGCACTTGGCCAGGTTTGCCGCGGGATTGTACTCCGCGCCCGAGCAATGGCGCTCGAAATGGTGCGCCTCGTGCAGGGGCACGACCCCGGGATCGAAACGTTGTACCAGTGCTCCTACGGCCATGAAGTCGTACCGGCAGGCACCCGGCTCCCGTATCTGCAGCTTTCCCATTGCGCTAACCTCCCTTTGCGGCCGTGATAAGCGCGCGGATGTTTTCTTCCGGCGTGCCCGGCGAAACTCCGCCACCCGCGGAAAGAAGGAACGCGGGGTGGCCGCTGTTTTCAGCGATGCATGATCGCGCGTTCTTCGCCGTGTCCTCTGCATTACCCCTGGCAAGAACGTCCAGGGGAGCGACGTTTCCCATCAGACAGACGGAATCCCCCACGCGCTCCCGCACGGACCTGATAGCCTGGAGGTGGGTGAAATTGAACACGTTCACCCCGAGGTCGCTCAGAAACTCATAACACACCGGAGAATCGGTGTCATTGTGCAGGATTTTCAATCCTGCTGCCGCGGAGAAAACTTCCTTAAAACAGGGATGCGCGAACTCCAGGTAGTCCTCGCGGGAGAGGAATCCCATCACGTCATCCAGCAGCATGATACCCTCGACGCCGGGAAGAACCTCTGCCTGCGCCTCCAGCCATTCCTTGACGGTACGCGTCGTGATCTTGAGCAGCCTGTGCGTCTTTTCCGGCTCGGTTTTCAGCCCCACCAGGAACGCGGTAAGGCCAAGCAGGTGAGAGGCCAGGGCAAGGGGGCCGCGGCTTGCCGCTATCCTGATGTCCATACCCTCCGCGCGCACTTTCGGAAGGACTTGCCTGTACTGCGCCAGCACGAGCGGCATCAACCCGTCCTGCCGTGGGTTGACAGGGGCCAGAGCGTCCAGCTCGGCTATGTCCGCGGCAATCGGCCGGATCGAAGGCGGCATGTTCGACGGGAAAGTGACGCGGCAGCCGAACGCGGAAGGCTCCGCCGCCATCCCCGGCTCGACCCAGAAGCCGGGCAGGAAAATGGCTTCGGGGAATCGATTCATCACTGTCATATTCGCCTGGAACCAGACATCGGGGATCGTGATGTAGTCCACCGTGGAGATGCCGAGGTATCCTGGTATCCAGGGGCTGTCCACGATCAAGGCAACAGGAGGCGCGGGGAGGGGTTCTCCACGCGCGGCCATTGACAGGCGCAGCCAGTTTTCAGGTCTCATTCAGTCCTCCTTTTTTGACTGGATCCAGGTCCACGCTGGCCTTCCCAATTTTTTTCTTGACAACCCGGGAGATCGGGTCCAAAATCACTGCCATACAAGTATGGTAGTACTTAAGAAGCTGAAGGTCGAGATCTCAGAACAGGAAAAAAACCAACCCATACACCAGTGGGTCTACCAGGTTCTCAGGTCCAACATCATCAAGCTCCATCTGAAGCCCGCCCAGAGAATCAGCGAAAACGAGGTCTCCGAAGCGCTCGGCGTCAGCAGGACACCGGTCCGTGAGGCGTTCATCAGGCTGGCGGAAGATGGTCTCATCAAGGTGACCCCGCAGAAACGCTCCATCGTTTCCCTCATTGACCTGGACCAGGCCGAAGAGGCCCGGTTCATCCGCCTGGCGCTGGAAAAAGCGGTGATCAAGGAGGCCTCAGGCAGGATGTCGGAGGCGGACCGCGTCGAATTGATCTCCAACATCGAGGCCCAGCGCCAGTGCCAGCGGAAAAAGGACTACGACCACATGCTGGCGGTGGACAATGACTTCCATCGCATCATATTCCGCGCCTGCGGAAAAGAACGAAGCTGGCATTTCATCAAGAAGCTGGATTACAACTATGACAGGCTTCGCGTCATGGTGGTCCCCATAGGCCTGGACACGGTGATCCTCGAGCACTGCAGGATCAGGGAAATCATCGAGAGCGGGGTCATCGACAGCGTGGATGAAATCGTGGACAGCCACCTGACACGGACGCTCATCAACCGGGTGGTCTACGACTACCCTCCCCAATACTTCACGGAAGATCCACGGATCAGAGAGGAGGCGCATGACAGGCTCGCAGGAGTTTCATCATGACCAACGGCTAATTCGAAGGAGGTATTTGTGAAAAGGAATCTTCTCACGACAGGTCTTCTCATCGTGCTTGTGCTCGGGCCCGCGCTTCTGTTCGCCGCGGACAAACCAGTCACGCTCAGTATCATCGACGTGGCAGGAAACCTGCGGCTGTCCAAGCCGGCAATAGAGGCGTTCAAGGCAGCAAACCCGAATATCGTTTCCGATATCGAGTACATCAGCCTGACTGCCCCTGAGCTCGTGCCAAAGATCAAGGCCCAGCAGATGGCGGACAACCTCGACACCACCATGGTCCTGACCGGTTATGACGGGCTGGCCGCGGGCAAGGAGCAGAGCATCTGGGTCCAGGTCATGCCGAAGTACAAGGAAATCTTCCAGAAATCGGTGGACGCATACGTTCCCGGTGCAAAAAAGGCCTATGACCTGTTCGAAGGCTATGGAATCGCCTATGTGTTCTGCCCGGGCGGACCCATGTTCACATACAATCCGGAAAAGGTGCCCAACCCGCCCAGGACGGCCGCTGCCCTTCTGGCCTGGGCCAAGGCCAACCCCGGCAAGTTCCTCTACGCACGCCCGGCAAACTCGGGACCGGGACGCGCCTTCCTCCAGGGCCTGCCCTATATTCTCGGGGACTCCAACCCGAAAGATCCCGCCACGTGGGACAAGACCTGGGCCTACCTGAAAGAGCTGGACACCTATATCGACTACTATCCGTCGGGAACCGCCATCACCTACAAGGAGCTGGCAGAGGGGACCCGGTGGATCCTGGCCAGCCACCTGGGATGGGACATGAACCAGAGGATTCTCCAGACCATTCCCGGCACCTACCAGGCCTTCTTCCTTGACAACACCACCTGGGTCAACGATACGCAGTTCATGGCCATTCCGAAAGGCCTGGACCCGGCCCGGGAAAAGGCGGCCGTGGCCCTCATGGCATGGCTCATGCAGCCTGCCCAGCAGGCAGTGACCTATGACGACGGGTACTTCTACCCGGGACCGGCCATCAAGGGAGTGCCGCTCACAATGGCGCCGCAGACAAGCCAGGACCGGATCAAGCCCGCCATGCGGGCCGCCTACGATGAGGCGGTGGCGAAGCTTCCGAATGCAACTCAGCTGGATGCCAAGACGATGGTCACGGCATTCGACATGTGGGACAAGCTGGTCGGCGCGAAAATAAAGAAATAGAGCCGGCCAATCACGCGGGGCGTCGGGAGTGCCCTTCCGGCGCCCCATTCGAATGAGGTATCCATGAAGGAATTCAGCAGGTTCATCGTCAGGGACCTGACCAAGGAGTTCGAAGGAAAGACCGCCCTTTCGCGGTTCTCCCTGGAGATCGCCAACGGGGAGTTCATCACCTTC
>Ga0074045_10005884_pt1 | contig 10620 bp, 6 predicted proteins | sample BogForMeECP23OM2_FD_94442 | JGI IMG/M metagenome (GOLD analysis project Ga0074045, IMG submission 94442) | Bog forest soil microbial communities from Calvert Island, British Columbia, Canada - Bog Forest MetaG ECP23OM2 | ecosystem: Environmental > Terrestrial > Soil > Wetlands ... | reverse complement strand
CGCGAAGCTCGGGTAGAGCGGCGCTTCAGCGCCGCGTCAACGCCAGTTTTTATTAGTGGGGCTGAATCTTGGGCGGCAGGCTAAACGCGGACCTGAAGGTCCGCTCTACCCGGACACACCTACTCGGGAACCGCTCTAGTCTCATTGCTTTTGCTTGCGGCAATGCTGTTGACAGCTTCCCTCTCCGTCCGCACACCCACCATCAATACTAGCGCGATCCCCGCGGTGATCACGATGACATACGCGGCGAAGAAGCGCAGGCCCATGCTCCAGGCCTGTTTGCGCAGGTCGCTGAGGTCGGGAATCCACCAGACAAGCTTGTAGGGGACGTACGCCCCCACGAAGATGAGCACGCAGAACCACAGCCAGTACATAGGCCGAATCAGCACGCGCCAGGAGCGCAGTGCCTGCTTACCGAATCCTGAAACGGCAATCGTGCTTGCGATGGGCAGCCATTTCGCCACGGCTCCGAGCGTCAGGAGCCACAGCAGGCAGTAAGAGTACTGCGTAAGCTGGCGCGGGCTGGCGAAGCGCAACGACTCCGGCAGCTTCTGCCACAGCCAGACCCCGAATTGTGGTGGATAGATGCGCAGCCAAAACAGGAACCATAACACCGCTGCCAGAACAACAGCCCACAATGCGAGTGCTACGAGATGCCGTAACGAATGGCGAAACGCGCGCCACACCGCGCCGCTGTCGCGAAACTCGGCGAGCCTGAAGTAGGCGAACGTTCCCGCACGCAACCACACCACCAGCACGATGATGCAGAGGGCCGCGAGCACCGACGCTGCGACTTGCCAGCCGTGGGTGTCGGGCACCAGCAGCCAGAAGTACCACGCCGCCAGCGCAGCCGCGTTGCCTACAAAGTTCAGCAGCCACAACCGAACCACTCCTCCGCGATTTGCCTGAGCCGTCATTTCACTGTCTGCTTGACCTCAGGGCCTGCACAGCAGATCCCTCGCGGACTAAAGTCCGCTCGTGATGACAAAAAATACGGGACTTGTACGGCGCACCCTTCGACAAGCTCAGGGCAGGCTCTAAAGGTGCGCCCCTTCAAAACCCTGCAAATCGACTTTTTCAGCGGCCTGTGAAGTCGTGCCCTGACACAAAGCCTGACATCGGCAACATTGGCGTTGATCGTCATTTCACCGTCACCGTCATCGCGTCGCTGGTTGCGAGATAGTCGGGCTGATACATCGGCTCCACGCGCGTGGGGCTCACGCGGAAGACGCCCGGGTTCACCGCCTTCAGCAGATAGACATATTCGTGCTGCCCCTGCGGGAAGTACAGGTTGAAGAAGGTGGTGCGATCGTCGCGCAGCTCGCGATAGCTGCCCCAGCGTCCCCACCAGTCGGGCCTCTCGTCCAGTTCGTAGAGATCGTCGCGGGCGATGGACTCGGTGCCCGACGGAATCGGGTCCTCGATCATCAGATACTTCCAGTCGTTGCCACCGACGGTGATGCGCACCGCCAGCGTGTCGCCTACCTCGACCGGGCCAGCCAGCGGGTCGAGGTGGTACACGATGCGGGTGTCCTTCTGCGCCGTGTTCAGCTTGTAGTATTGGCGCGCCACGCTCAGCTTGAAGCTGCCGGTGTTCACCACCTTGGCTTCGTTGGAGTAGTACTCGCCGCGCAGCGACCAGTATGCTCGCCCATCACCAGTCTTGGAGATACGGACCTGGTTGTCGCCCGGCGCGAGTTGCGACTCATTCAGCGCGATTGTCGTCGCCGGAGCGAGCGCATCGGTGGCGGTGAACTTCTTGCTCGCGACGGTTTTGCCATTCACCTGCATCTCGATGCTGTAGTTCGGCTTCAACTCCTGCGTGCGGGCGAGATAATCGGTGAGGCCGTAGACCACCATCGCCGTCTGCTCGGTTGAATCCCAGTAATAGCCCTGGTCGCGATGGTTCACCAGATAGACCGCGGCCTTCGACACGAGCGGACTGGTGGGTGCAGTATGCGTCAGTAGCTTGAGCACGTAGGCGGTGGCTTGCGGCGTGGTGTCGCCGGAGAAGTCCATCAGGTAGTTGGTATCGGTCTGCCACCACGCCTGCGCGTCGTCCTGCATGGCTTCGCCTTCGAGCTGTTTGGTCAGCTCGCCGGCGCGCGCGTCGTTCATCTCCAGCATGGCGAGACCGAGCAACGCCTTGCCGTAGGAGGTGAGCGTCGAGCGCTGGCTCCAGACGGAATCCAGCACCGCAGTGTCGCGAGTTCCACTCAACACCAGCGCATAGGCCATGTAAGCCCGCAGGTCGGTCTTGACCTTCTGCGATTTGTCGAAGTACGGCTTCAGCCAGCCGCGGCCGTGGTCAATCGCGTCCTGCTTCACGTCGAAGCCCGCCGCCTTGGCCTGGCTTAGTCCGGCGAGCACATACGCGGTCATGAAGGGATGGCTGTCGTCGGTCTGCCACCAGCCCCAGCCTCCATCGGGGTGCTGGTAGTTGTACAGCCGGTCGACTCCCGCCTGCACCTGCTTCTTGAGCGTTTGCGGATCGATGTTCGACTTGACACCGAGCTTCTGCATGGCGTTCGCCACCAGGACATCGGGCAGGAAGCTTGACATCGTCTGCTCGGTGCAGCCATACGGATACGATGTGAGGAACTCAAGCGCCGCGAACACCGTTCCCGCGACCGACGGGGTCACGCTGATGGTCAGCTTGCGCGTGCCCGGCTCGGCGCCGGGCGGGAACGTCAACGGCTGGACGGTGTCGCTGGCGCCGCCTCCGGCAATCGAGCCCGACTTTGCAATGGCCAGCTTCACGCCGAATGGCACGACTGGCAGCGTCAATTCCATGGCATCGCTTTCCACGTCGGTGAGTGCCTTGCCCAGAACGCGCGCTGAATCCACGTTGAGCACCCGCACGCGATAGTCCACCTTCATCAGACCGCGGCTGGGGACGCTCACGTCCTTCGTCCCGCCGTCGATCACCTGCAATCCGTCGAACTCCATTGAGACCCGCGCGACTTTTTCTGCGGGCAGATAGTTTTGCACGATGGTCGAAAGTGTGATCTCGTCGCCGCGACGGAAGAAGCGTGGCACCACCAGCCGCACCATCAGGTTCTTGCGCACGATGGTGTTCACTACCGCGCCGCCGACCATGGTGTCCTGGGTGACGCCGCGAGTGGTGGCACGCCACGACGTGATTGCGTCGGGATAGTTGAAGTGGACCGTCGTCTGTCCATTGCTGCCGGTGTTCACGTCGGCGACCCAGTACGCGGTGTCGGGAAACGCCTTGCGGACCTTGGGCTGCACCAGGCGCTCCGGCTTGAGCTGGGCCAGCCCGCGCGATGGACGTGCGTTGGCCAACTGTATGGCGCGCTTTCCCGCCTGTCCGCTGAAGTAGTAGGTCAGCGAAGTGTCGGTGCTGACTTTGGAGTAGATGCGCCCATAGAAAGCATTCATGATGTTGGGCGTCGTATCCGGCTTGATGGCGTAGATCGCCTCATCGACCACGCCAAGGCTGAATTCTGCCGCGATGGGCTTGCCGCTGGAGTCGGTCGCTTTAATCGTGTAGCTTGCGGCCTCGCCCGGCTGATACTGCGGCTTGGAGGGCAACAGTTGGACGTTCATTGCGTGCTGGGTTGGTGGCACGGTCAAGCTCTTTGAGCCTTGGTACAGCTTGTTGCCGCGGATGAAGACCGCGCCAACGTAGAAGTTCGGCGCATACTCCGGCTTCACCGGGACGTCCACCGTGATACTGCCGCCGCTGCTCTTGATGACCTGCCCCGAGTAGAGCCCGTTCCCTTCCGCGGTCACCAGCACCGATGCCGGATCTTTGCCGGTGACAATCAGCACGTGGGCAGTGTCTCCGGGCTGATACGACTTTTTGTCGGGGACAATCTGTACGCGTTCCTCAGCAGGTCCGCTCCACCACGGGCTTTCACCCGGAGCCCATAGGTATGCGGTGGTCTCGACCTGCCGCTTCTCTGGAGCGGTCGCGGTCACACGCACGCGATATTCGCCTGCGTCAGGAATGGTGAGCTTGACTTGCCCCTTGCCGTTTGCGGCGGTCTGGCCCTGCGCAGTGGTGATCACCGGGCCTGCGCCCTTGCGCCAATCCCAGCGACTCATCTCGACTTTGAAAGGCGTCTGTACCGGTTTCTTGTCGTAGTCCTGCGCCGTGATGGTGACTGTCGCCGTGCTGCCCTTGGTGTAAACGTACGAATCCGGCTCTGCCGTCAGGAAGAAGCTGCCGTAGGTCGCGAGCGCAAAACCATGACCGGCGATCTCGCGATTGCCGGCATCGGTAACCCGCGCCTCGATGCGATAGACCAGGTCCTGCTTATTGCTGTCGATGCGGGTTGGGAACTGGATGTCAAGCTTACCGTCGGCATCGAGTGTGCCGAGCATCTCGCGTTCCTGCTCACCGCCGTAGTTGTCGCCCGCCTCGGCGTCAGGATTTTCACCCTGCTGGCCGCCGCCGGCTCCGTCGTCGCCTTCTGCGCGCCCCATCGGCCAATACGTCGAGGTGTGCACCACCCACTTGACTTTGGCATTGGCCACCGGCTCGCCGAAGTAGTAGCGCGCGTCGATGGTCGCCTTGATCGGCTGGCCTTCCAGCACACGCGGCGTTTGCGCGGTGACCTTTACCTGGTATTCGGGCTTCTTGTAATCCTCCACGGAGAAGCTTGTGCCCTCGACGTAGCGCTCGCCCATCTGCATCGAGAGGTAATAGGAGCCGAGGTTGGCGTCGGCGGGAATCGCGTAGTCCCAGTGAGCGGTGCCAAGGTCGGAGAGCGTCGCGGTTTGCTGCCAGACGGTCTGGTAGCTCTGCGGATCGTGCAGCTCGAGCCTAAGTTCGCGGTTCTTCGGGATCTGGTAGCCGCTCATCGACTCTGCGCGCACGATGGACTTAAAGTGCACGACGTCGCCCGGGCGATACACGGGACGGTCGGTATAGGTGTAACCGCGCAGGTTGCGGTCTGGTCCCGCGCCCAGGTTCCACGCGCCCGGCGTGTTAATGGCGAACTGGTCCCCGCTCGTGGCCAGTACCGCGACGTTCTCGGGCTTGGTCTCGTTCAGCGAGGTATCCAGCAGCCCCTGCTGGTCGGCCGCTTTCGCCGCGATTTCCTGCTGATCGACCCACACCCGAACCAGCGCGCCGGGAACCGGATCCCCACTGCGGCGATCGACGACGAAGCTCATCAGCCGGCCGGGTGCGGCCTTGGTAATAATCGCAATCTCAGTCACGACGATGATGGTGTACGCGCGCAGCTTGCCGTTGGTGGCTTCGACCAGGTACACGCCTTTTTCGCTGACCGGAATCGCAACCGTCTGGCTCTCCCATTGCTGATGCGCCGGCACCGTCCACTTCCATACCGACACCACCTGCTGCTGGTTGAGCACCGGCACTTGCGCGTAGCTTTCGACCTTTGGGCCCTGCTTCTTCTCGCTCTTGCCCATCTCCCACAGACGGATCTTGTGGCGCGACTCGGGCGAGAACTGAGCGCGGATGAAGTCTCGGAACCATGCCCAGATGCGGTGCTTCCAGGCATGGAACTTCTCCAGCCAGGTGCGTGCCTGCTTGGGCATCTTAGGACCACGGCCGCCGAAGCCGTGCAGTTCCTGCATCTGGCTGAAGAACTTGACGGCGTCGTTCACCCGATACACGCGGAACTCCAGCGCGCTCACATTGTGGCTGTAAACCGAGACGGTAGGCTTCTCACCCGGCAGATAGGTGCGCTCGCTGGCCAGCGAGAAGAACGCCTCCGTGTCCTGCTGTTCTTGCGCACACAGGGGCAGGACCAGAGCACAACAGAGAAGAACTGCAACGATAGTGCGCCGCAGCCCCATTACTCGCCGCCTCGCAGAATGTTCCAGCGGTACACACCGAGAAATGCAGGATTCGACGCGACGGGACGCCAGCGCGCCTCTGGATAGTTGATAAGTTCAGCGACGGACCAGCGCCGGATTTCGCCCGGCGACTTTCCTGCCGGGCCGGTGTGGTACACGATGAACTGTTCGCCACCGGGTTCGATCTGACTGTGGCCGACAAAGATCATGGCGTGGAACGGCATCTTCTGGCCGTCCTGGCGGAAGAACAGCAAATCGCCGGGACGCGCCTGGGCGAAATCGCGACCCACGAAAGACGTGTTGTAGCGCCAGATGGTCTTCACATCAGCGAATTGCGCGAAGACGCCGTCGCCAAGATCGCCGGCAGTGAAGCTTCCAGCACGCACGCGGAAGAGCGAAGCGGCGAGCGGCGTGTACGGATATTGATATTGCTGAACGTCAGCCGCGGAAGCCGGAACAGGCAGCGCGGCGGCATGTGCCCAAGCCGCGTTGTGGGCGCGCAAAGCCTCGCGGTAGGAAAAGCGCAACAGGGCTGCACAATCGTCGATCTCAGCCGGCAGATTCTTGCCGCGGTAGTACTGCGATTCAGCCAGCAGGGTAAACCATCGGCGAAAGGTCGCACGGTCGGCAGGATCGTGCAGGCGGAGGAAGTCCGGCGTGCCGTCGCCGATGGCGTCGCCGGCATCAGGAATCGTTTGCAACGCGATTTCCTGCGGAGTGAAACCGGGAGCTGCGACCCGGAGCTTTATCCCGCCGGGATTGACACCGGCGCGCAAAGACACCGTAGCGGAATCGGGGCCGGTCGTTACAGATTCAACTCGCACTCTTTCGAGTCGCGAAAAAGGTGGAGCGCCCGGTGGATTCTCAACCTGCACCTCCAATCCGCGCAGTGCGCGGCCGTTCGAGGAGTGGACGTTCAGTTCTGTGGAGCTGAATCCGTCAGCGGGAAGCGAGACATCGGAGAGCTGCAATACCAGTGCCGCGGGCACCATCGCGCGACGCACGGTGAATGCGCATACCATCACGGCTATTGCGACCACAGCCAGCACTGTCAGCCAGCGAGGTACGCCGCGCATTTCGATCGCCCTCCGCAGATGGGCGGATTATAGCGCAGAGCGACCTGTTTGCCCGGGGCGAAGTTGTTCTTTTGCAGTAATTGTGTCATTCGGCGTAGGCTGATTTCGCGCATTAGCCATCAGGAGAACCTAAAAGGCCAGAAGAGCATGAAAACGAACGTGACTCGGGTCAATCCTGCAAAGCGGCTGGCTTATGCCTTTGTTGGCCTTCTGGTGGGTGACGCGATTCTGCTTCTTTTCTGTCTGCTAAACGCACTCCTAGTCCGTGCGGCTCTCCTCAGAGCGCATGCGGGAGAACCAGCGAAGGTCGTTCCACAAATGCTTCAAGCGTTCCTTCTCTATGCGGCCTTTTCGTTTGTAGGGTGGTTGTTGGTCGGGCTTCCGGTTTCGCTGCTCTTCTCCGCGCACTTTATCGCGCGTCTCTCGTGGCCACTCAGATTGCTGGTAGGTACTGCTCTAGGCCCGCTCGCTTTGCTCGCGATCCTAGGCTTGCTTGGTCACGGTCACATAAGCTTCCCGGCTAGCTTTACGGGCACCGGCGCGTTGTGGGCTTACTCAATTCTGGTTTCCACCAGTTCGTTTCTGGTCTATGCCGCGTTGCTACAAAAAGATGTGGGTCGCCGAGCGCTTTCGTAGTGCGCTACCGCAGCAATTACTTCGCCAGCTTCCGCAGCTCCTCCACCAGCCGCTCTACTTCTGCGGAGGTGTTGTAGTGGGCCAGGCCGATGCGTAGCATGCCGCCACTCTGCTGCACGCCCAGGCGTTCAGCGAGATCGATAGCGTAATAGTTTCCGTCCCAGGTGAAGATGCCCTGCTCGCCCAGGTACACCGCCAAGTCGCGCGGAGAGCGGTTTGCCATGCGAATGGCCACGGTCGGAGTTCTCTCGTTGAGTTTCGCAGGGTCCTTAATGCCGTAGAACGTGAGCCCGGGAATCGCCAGCAGTCCGCTGATTAGCAACTCCAGGAGTTCGCGCTCGTGTTGCCGAAAAACGTCGTAGGCGGCGCGGATTGCCTCGCGCCGCGTGCTGGCCGAAGGATCGTGATGCCGGCCGGCATCGGCGATGTAGTCGATCGCCGCGATCAACCCCGCGAGACCTTCGTGGTTCTGCGTACCGGTTTCCCAGCGGTCGGGCAACTGCTCGGAGCAGGCGCGCAGCTTGTAAGGACGCAGCCGCTGCAATTGCTCGCGCTTGCCGTAAAGGATTCCCAGGTGCGGGCCGAAGAACTTATAGCTCGAGCAGACCAGGAAGTCGCAGTCCAAAGCCCTGACGTCAATCGGACCGTGGGGTGCGTAATGCACGGCATCAATAAACGCCATCGCGCCAGCCTCATGGGCCAGGCGCACAACCTCGCTCACATCGTTGATAGTGCCGACCGCGTTCGCCGCCCAACCCACGGCCACCAAGCGGGTGTTGCGTCGAATTTTTGCCGAGAGATCGAACATGTCGAGCGTGCAATCGGTGGGATGCACGTCGGCGGTGCGCACCTTCACGCCGCGCTCCTCCAGGCAAACCCATGGTGAGACGTTGGCATCGTGGTCGAGGCAGGTAACCAGCAACTCGTCTCCAGCTTTCAGCTCGCGCCCAATCGCGCGGCTCAGCGCAAACGTAAGTGTGGTCATGTTGGCGCCGAAGACAACTTCCTCGGGTGAGCAGTTGAAGAAGTCGGCCATTGCCGCACGGGCGTCGGCGATCACCTGATCAGTGGAACGGCTGGTAACGAAAGCACCGCCGGTGTTTGCGTTCGAGCTCGCGAGATAGTTCGCGATGGCATCGATGACACGTTGCGGCACCTGCGTTCCGCCCGGAGCGTCGAAGAAAACAGCCGGCTGGCCGGTTACGCTCTGCTGCAGCGCGGGAAATTGCTGCCGTACCCATGCGATATCAAGCTTGCGGGCGGGCGAAATAACTTTTGCACTCGAAGACATATTTATGCACTCCTGACTGCGGTTATGAAATCAGCGAGCAGGCCGTAGGCGGTCGCTTGCGGCCCCGGGTCACGCTCGCCGATGATGAGTTCGGGAAAGATATCGGTTTCGAAACTTATGAGGAGAGAAGTGCCACGCACTGTGCTAAACGGATCGCGCGCCTGCAACCGCTCCGGGGCAACTGAGGCAGTAATGGAGCCGCCTTCGCGACGGGCGCGGCTCACCAGCCGCCAGACTTCGCCACTTGCCTGAGCGTCGCGCAACTGCTCCCTGTCGATGTCGCGGATGCCGTGACGGCGCACGTCCGCCAGCGTGAGATTTCCATTCATCAGCACCGTCGTCAGACCCACGATCTTCACCGCCGCATCGATGCCGTCAACGTCATGGGACGGATCGGTCTCTGCCACGCCCAGACGCTGCGCCTCGCGGATTGCATCGTCGAAGCTCAAGCCCTCTGCCATCGCATCCAAAACCACGGTCGTCGTTGAGTTCAGCACTCCGCGAAAGCCGCGCACCTCGATGGCAGGAAGCGTCTCGCGAAACAGAGAAAAAATCGGCACGCCGTCCATCATGGCGGACTCATGCAGGAAGCGCCGATTCCGGGCCGTGGCCAGCGCCGTCAATTCGCGCCAGGCGTGCAGCACGGGACCTTTATTGGCCGTGATGGCGTGGGCCCCAGCTTCAAGCGCCGCTCGAAGGTAGTCAGTCGCCGGCTGCCCCGTCGAGGCGTTCAGCGAACTCACCTCAAACAGCACGTCGGACTTCCCCAGCCGCAACCACTCGCGCACATTCGTCGTCTTCTGCCCCTCCGACAAATCTCCGCTGAGCAGCTTCTCGGCGCTAAACCCGTTCGCTGCAACCAGCCATCCAAGCCGGCGCGAAGATACGCCTGTCACGCGCCAGCCAATGCTGTAGCGGTCGCGGAGCTCTGGCTCTTTTTCTCGAAGCAGCGCGACCAAGGCCTTGCCGACGTTGCCAAATCCAACGACACAGAGGTTGTAGGTGCGGATGCAGGTATCTCCAGGGTGAAGTGGCTGTGCTCTTTATTGTAAAGGCAAGGCCCCACTGCCGGCCGCTTGCATCCATTTTGGTGCAGTCGGTCACAATGCAAGGCGCGAAACAAAACGCTTGACGTGGGGCCAGCCGCCTTCGGTTATAATGCGCAATTAACCGATTCCCTGATGCCCCAACATCATCGATCGCCGAAGCGTTTATGTCCCAGTGAGCATCTCTTCTATGCAGCGCGTTGGGCTAGCTTGCACAGCAGTTCGAACCACACCGATTTTGAAGGAGCGCCGGGATGTCCATCAAAGCAACTGAGTACGTTTGGCACAATGGGCAACTGATTCCCTGGGATGATGCGAAGCTCCACGTGATGGCGCACGTGGTCAATTACGGCTCATCGTTGTTCGAGGGAATCCGCTGCTACCACACCGTGAAAGGCCCGGCCATCTTCCGCCTGCGCGATCACATGCAGCGTCTGGTGCAGTCGGCCAAGATCTACCGGATCGAGCTGGACTACTCGCTTGACGAGCTTTGCCATGCCGCGGTGGAGCTTGTCGGCGCCAACAAAGTTTCACCGTGTTACGTCCGTCCGATCGTGCTGCGCGGTTATGGGCAAGTCGGCGTCAACCCCTTCAACTCGCCGACCGAGGTTTACATTGCCAACTACGAATGGGGCAAGTATCTCGGCAGCCCCGACTGCGACGATGGCGTGGACGTGTGCATCTCGTCGTGGACGCGTCTCGCGCCCAACACCATGCCGACGATGGCGAAAGCCGGCGCCAACTACATGAACTCGCAGCTCATCAAGATGGAAGCCAT
>Ga0074045_10005883_pt1 | contig 10620 bp, 7 predicted proteins | sample BogForMeECP23OM2_FD_94442 | JGI IMG/M metagenome (GOLD analysis project Ga0074045, IMG submission 94442) | Bog forest soil microbial communities from Calvert Island, British Columbia, Canada - Bog Forest MetaG ECP23OM2 | ecosystem: Environmental > Terrestrial > Soil > Wetlands ... | reverse complement strand
GGGACGAAGCCCGTCAAAGACCTCGACCAGGGCGGGTTGGTCCAAATGATGATCGGCCGCACGTTGGATGCGTATTTTCCGGGTCACCTGAAGGCCGACCCCGGCGAAGAGTTGCTACGCGTCGAAAATCTCTCCAGTCCCGGTAAGTTCACGGATATCTCATTCGCGTTGCGGGCGGGGGAAGTCCTTGGTTTCGCGGGCTTGGTGGGAGCCGGACGCACCGAGATAGCCGAGGCATTGTTTGGGTTGGATCGACTGGCCACGGGTCGCGTCTTTGTGAACGGACAGCCCATGCCGTTGCGCCATCCATCCGTCAGCATGAGTCACCGGTTGGGAATGGTCCCCGAAGATCGCAAACGGCACGGTCTGGTGCTGATGATGAATGCGAGGGAAAACATCTCGCTCCCGACGCTGGAACGATTCGCGCGCCGCGGATGGGTCCGCCCTGCCGCAGAGCGGCGAGCCGCCCAGACGTATTTCGACCGTCTCCGTATCAAAGCCCCCAGTACCGAGTCGGTGGTTGCGGGGCTATCGGGCGGCAACCAGCAAAAGGTTGTCCTTGGTAAATGGCTCGCGGCGGATTGTCGCGTGCTGATCGTCGATGAACCGACACGGGGCGTGGACGTCGGCGCGAAAGCCGAGATCCACAGCCTCATCGACGAACTGGCCCACAAAGGCAACGGCGTATTGCTGATTTCCAGCGAGCTTCCCGAGGTCATCAACCTCTCTACGCGAATTCTGGTCCTGCGCGAAGGCCGAATTGTCAGTGATGTCCCGCGCTCGCAGGCCACACAGGAATTGCTCCTGCGGCTGATGGCAGGAATCGCCGCCTGAGAGAACTTTGATTTTCTGAATTTCGGAGTTGCATCCTGACCTGAACTTTGTTACCCATTCGTCACAAGGAGGTGGGGGAACGCAGTTCCCTCATAAGGAACGATGGAATGGGGAGCTAGCCGTATTCTGGCTTTGCGCAAGCATGCCGGTATGACCCAGGCCAAATTTGCCCAGTGGCTTGGTGTGACCATCAAACAGGTTAAATACCTGGAGCACCAACGTCGCAACCCGAGCGGACCGACCCGTCGGTTGCTGGACATCCTGGCGGTACAGTTCCATTTCAACGGCACGGATGCCGTGCTGGTTCTGGGCACCGACACCACGCGTTTGAGGCCGCCGGCTGGCAGTCCAAAACCCCCGACGGCTGCTTCTGCGCAGCCCCATGATGGCGGAAACGAGGCAGCAAAACCGCCCCAAAAGGCGCTGGTGACGGACGCCGAAAAAAATGCCCACGGGGTAACTGTGTCCCCTGCCGTCCCCGATGACGACGCTTTCGTTTGGCGCTAAGTGGTGCTAGAATCAACGTGTGAGCGTTGGAGTGCAGCAACCAGTTTCGCGCTGGAAACGATGGGTCCGTCGGGCCACGCTGGCTATATTGGGTCTGGCCGCAACCCTCGGCATTTGGCGACTGGCCCTCAACGGATTCGTCGCCGGCCAGATTGCCGGCATCCGTGAGAAAAGCTATCCGGTGACGCTTGTTGAGTTGAATCGATGGTATCCCCGTGTCGCTCCCTTGGAAAACGGCGCCGTCCTGTTCGACAAGGCGTTTGCCAGATTCCCCCACCAATCCGGTTGGGCCGACAAGCTCCAGGGCGAACGTGCGCTTAACTCTTCGCAGCCTGGTTTGTCCCCGAAGCCGCCGGCGCAAAGCACGGCAGATTTCATCGAGCAGAATGACGACATGCTGGCCCTGCTCCAACAGGCATCGAATACTCCCCGGTGCCGGTTTCCAATCGACCTGGGAACCCTCTCCATCATGCCCTACTCGCATTTGGGGAATCTCATTCGCAGCGCTCATCTACTGGAAACCGACGCCGCCAACCATACGGTCTGCGCCGACCCCCAACCAGCCATCGCCTCCGTCCAATCCTTGTTCGCCCTGTCTCACTCGCTTGCGAAAGAGCCGCTGGTGCGATCTCATCTGGCGCGTCTGGAGTGCCAACAGATTGCCGTCAACAGCCTGCAGAACTTGTTGAACGGGACCAGCCTGACGGACAAACAGCTTGATGCGCTTGGGGATGCCTTGGAGAAAGCCGAGGATCAACGCGGGCTGGCTCGGGCGTTCATCGGCCAACGGTGCATTGGCATCTATGGTTTCGACATGATGCAAAATGTCATGGACCTGACGGCACTGCCTGTGGGACGTGCGTATCCGCTGGGCCAGAGATTCCTGATCAATCTCGGCGTCTTCTTCAGTTCGCCCGGCTATCTGTATGACTTGTGTGGATTGCTCCGGTGGGATGAACTGAACTACTTGCACTTCATGGATCGCTGCATCCAGACGGCTCAAATGGCTTTTCCCGAACGGATTGGCGCCACGCAAACGCTACGCCAAGCGCTCGACCGGGAAAACAAGTGGCACGCACTATCACGCGCATGGCTCCGCGGAATGAACGGCCCGCGTGTCATTCTGAAAGATGCGGCCCTCGCCGCCAGACTGCGCGAGGCCCGGGTCGCTATCGCCGTCGAGCGCTATCGTCTGGTGTATAACCAACTGCCGCCGACACTGGGAGAACTCGAATCGTCTGGGATCGGGACGGTACCGGCCGACCCTTTCAATGGCCGCCCTTTGCGCTACACCCGGCTCTCAAACGGCTATGTAGTCCATAGCGTTTGCCAGAACAACGCCAACGGGGATGATGGCGCCTGGCTCCGAGAAGCCACGTTCATTGTTGAACGTTGACCTGGATACGGCACGTCTTGGTAGTCCCATTCTTCCTAGACAATGGGAAAAGGTCGCAGTTTTAGTTCGCCATTTGACCCCATTTTGGCAAGACAGCGAACACCCCGCCGAGGGTGATGGCCCTACCGTTTAGTCAAACTTCATTTATAGGCGGTAAAACGCTTATCCCGCCACCATCCAAGCACTTGAAACGACAATTCACATTTCCGGCATGTCTGCTGCTATGCATCAATACTAGCGTCATACCCTGAGCACCGATGGCAAATTCCACCATCTTGGTTGTCGATGACGATATCGTGGTTCTGGCCGCCCTATCGAAGTTGCTGAACGTTTTCGGATACATCGTTGCGGGCGCCTCAAACTCCCAAGCCGCAATGGATTACGTCACAAACTCCCGCAAGCGATTCGACCTCATCATCACCGACCTGGCCATGCCGGGCATCGACGGCGTGCAATTCATGACCGCCGCAAAAAGCGTGTTCCCCGACATCCCCATCGTCGTCATGACAGGCTATTCCGAACGCTGCACCCCCGAGGAAGCCCTCCGCCTCGGCGCATTTGCCTACGTATCAAAGCCTTTCAACATCCCCGAGGTCGTCAGCACCATCGAACGCGCGCTCCGCCGACCCGCAACCACTGCTTCCTGGCCCCGCACACCAGCAAAACCTCACCGCGCCGCCAGCCTCTATCCCGACAAAGCCACTCCGCTCGACGCCAACGCCAGCACCTCCGCACCCACCCCCATCTAATTAATCCGCCGCGACCCGCCCCTCCCGGCGCAGCCCGCGTTGGCGGAGCCTCACGCGGCCCTCACCTGCAACCCTCACTCACCCCCAGCCACCCCCAGCCACCCCAGGTAACCCAAGCAACCCTGATTAACCCTAGCTCACCCCTGCCAGAACCCTCCCCTTAACCCTAATCCACCCCTCATCCGCCCCGCCGCCTGTTTGGGCCACGCTCCCGCGTGGCCGCTTCCCATTGAACGTTCCGTGTTGAGCGTTGGACGTTGAGCGTTGATTTGTTCCCCGTGCCCCGCCCCGCCGTTTCCGGATTGTAGGGCGACCGGCCCGGTCGCCGCCGTTGCCTCGGTCCGCTCCTCCCCGCCCGCCCGCCCCACGCGCCGCGCGTTCTTGAACGTTGAACGTTTAGCGTTGGATGTTGAGCGTTGGTCCGTACGCCCCCGCATCCCTCATCCCTTTTCGTTTTCGCCCCCCGCCTCTGCCCCTTGTCTACTCGGCTACTGGCTACTGGCTACTCGGCCACAGCCCCCACGCCCCCGCGCCCTGCCTCGAATCCCTTTCGGGGTTTAGCCGCCCTACGCCGCGCTTGCTTGCAAGCCGAGTCGGACGAGACGCGACGACGTTGTATCTTGCGTCGCAAATCACCCGCTTGTAGACTGCTATCTCGCAATTCGGTACGAGGCAACCAAACCGTGGCGAACGAAGCCGACACCTGCAGAAAATACGTCCTCCCCAGACTCTACAAGTCCGGCTGGACCGACGACCAAATCAACGAGCAACTCTACTTCACCGACGGCCGCATCGTCACCCTCGGCAAAGGCCACTACCGCAAGCCGGGCAAAAAAGTCGATTACCTCCTCCGCCTCAAACCCCATTTCCCGCTCGCCGTCGTCGAAGCCAAAGCCGACTACAAAAAACCCGCCGACGGCCTCCAGCAGGCCATGGACTACGCCGAAACCCTCGGCCTGAAATTCGCCTATTCCACCAACGGCCACGGCATCATCGAACACGATTACACCACGGGCCGCCAGGCCAACCTCGACACCTTCCCGTCCCCCGACGAGCTCTGGCGCCGCCTCCGCGCCCGCGACGGCATCACCGCCGACAAGGACGCCGACGACATCCTCTTCCCGTTCCATCAGGAAATCGGCGGGAAATCGCCCCGTTACTATCAGGAAATCGCCATCAACCGCGCCGTTCAGGCCGTCATCAAAGGCCAGCCCCGCATCCTCATCACCATGGCGACGGGCACGGGCAAAACCTTCGTCGCCTTCCAGATCATCTGGAAACTCTGGAAGACCCGCCGCAAAACCCGCATCCTCTACCTCGCCGACCGCAACGTCCTCGTCGATCAGGCGAAGGACCGTACGTTCTCGCCCTGCGGAGACGCGCTCTGCAAAATCCAGGGCAAGGTCGTCAAAAGCCGCGAAATCTATTTCGCCATCTATCAGGCCATCGTCGACGACGAACGCCGCCCCGGCCTCTACAAGGAATATCCCCGCGACTTCTTCGACCTCATCGTCGTGGACGAGTGTCATCGCGGCAGCGCCAAGGACGAATCCAAATGGCGCGAAATCCTCGACTACTTCCATTCCGCCGCGCAAATCGGGATGACCGCCACGCCCCTGCGCACCGATAACGTCGATACCTATCACTACTTCGGCAAACCGATCTTCACCTATTCACTGGCAAAGGGAATCGATGACGGCTTTCTGGCCCCGTACCGTGTCCATCGCGTCGTGCTCAATGTCGATGCCACCGGCTGGCGGCCCGACAAAGGCCAACTCGACCGTTTTGGTCGCGAAATCCCCGATGGCGAGTATCACACCCCGGAATTCGAGCGCATCGTCTCGTTGCTCGCCCGCACGGAGCTTGCCGCCAAGCATCTCACCGAATATCTGAAACGAACCGACCGCTTTGCGAAGACCATCGTGTTCTGCGTCGATCAGGAGCACGCCGAGGACATGCGTCTCGCGCTCCACAAGGCCAATGAAGACCTGACGAAAGACCATCCGCATTACGTCGCCCGCGTCGTTTCCGACGAGGGCAAGATCGGTCGCGGCCACCTCGACGATTTTCAGGACCCGGAAAAGGATGCCCCGGTCATCCTCACCACCTCGCAGATGCTGACCACCGGCGTGGATGTGCCGACCTGCAAGAACATCGTCCTGTTCAAGCCCATCCGATCCATCGTGGACTTCAAACAGATCATCGGGCGCGGCACGCGTTTGTTCACCGACAAGGACAAGCTCTGGTTCACGATCATCGATTACACCGGCGCAACCCGCTTGTTCAGTGACCCCGAGTTCGACGGATTCCCGGAGGCCATCACGCAGGAAGAGATCAACGAAAATGGCGAAACCGTCGGCGGCGAGCAGGTCGTCGTCGAGGAATCTCCCAAATCGGAGCAACAGCGTGAAGCCCAGCTACAAGCCATGCTTCAGGCCGAAACTGCCGCCGAATCCGGTCCGCCCCGCAAATACTACGTGGACAACGCCGAGGTCCGCGTCCTGCAGGACGTGGTTCTGGAGTTGGACGAGCATGGCAAGAAGCTCCGCACCGTCAGTTATACCGACTACACCCGCGAACAGGTTCGGAAGCTTTATCCGTCCGCGTCGCAACTTCGCTCGAAGTGGACCGATTCCGAGGAGCGCGAACATATCATCGAAGCGTTGAAGGGTCGCGGGGTCGAACTCACGCATTTGGCCGAGGCGACGAACCTCAAAGACGCCGACCCGTTCGACCTGCTGGTTCACATCGCCTACAACGGCCCGCTCCGCAGCCGCCGCGAACGCGCCGAACGTGTCCGCAAAGGTATAATGGACGCCTTCGACTACCTGAAGCCCGAGGCTCGCGAGGTCCTGGACTTGTTGCTGGAAAAATACAACGATCACGGCGTTGACCAACTCAGCGACCTTCACATCCTTGAAGTCCCGCCAATCTCCGAGCGCGGCACGCCCGTCGAAATCGCCAAACTCTTCGGCGGCGCCGCCAAACTCCGTGATGCCTTGAACAAATTGCAGGAAATGCTGTATGAAGAGTGAATTTCCCTCAAAACCCTGTAGCCGCAGGCTTCAGCCTGCGCCGAACGAGAAGGTAGCGCAATTCGTCTCCTCTCCCCTCCGGGGGAGAGGATTAAGGTGAGGGGACAACCCATCACAACTTCGATGGCTAAGGTATGAAAACGAAGAAAGCGATTCGCCCGAAGGACCCGCTGACACGAATGGCGCTCAAAGCCATGCAACAAGCAGTCGACGGGGTGATCGAAGAACACCGCCGAGACGGTCGCCCGTTGGCCATTTGGCGAGATGGCAAGGCCGTACTGGTCTACGCTGACGAACTCGACAAACCACCGAAGCGAAGAAGACGGCGGTCAAATTGCAGGACGCGTTGAACAAACTGCAGGAAATGCTGTACGAAGGAGATTGACAGATGCTAAACCGAGGCACTTGTCTCAAGCGCCCTTCAACACGTATTCGCCACTACCGCAAGAGGCTGGCATAAGATGCTTATGACCGAAGCCGTCGCAATCAACGACAGGCAGGTCGACCCGCGATTAACGGAGTTCGCACAATTGCCGCACATCAGCGGCGAGAATATGGAGGGTATCACCTGTAGGCTGCTGCCCTACCGGACAGCTGAGGAAGACGGTGTGAAGAGCAGTAACTACCTCTTCGCGCCGGGCGTCATTCTGTACTCGAAGATTCGTCCGTACTTGCGGAAGGCTGTGTTCGTGGACTTCCGGGGTGTTTGCAGCGCAGACATCTACCCGGTGAAGATCATCAGTGAAGAGCTTGAGCCGCGCTTCGTCATGTGGAGTCTAGTTGCCGGTCCATTCACCGAATACGCGAACACGCTGTCCGGTCGGACACGAATGCCGAAGCTAAACCGTAAGCAGTTCTTCGCATTCGAGATGGCATATCCAGACAAGACGGAGCAACAACGGATCGTGGAATATCTGGACGGGTTGGCGGGGCAGGTGACGGCGCTGACGCAGCTCCAGTCCGAAACCGCCGCCGAATTGGATGCGTTGCTTCCCTCCATCCTCGACCGCGCCTTCAAAGGCGAGTTGTAAATCCCGTCCCCCCGGATTCTGAATTCCGTCTCCCGCCTCCCGGCTTCCCCCCTCCGACACCGCCGCCGATCCGCCTTCGCGGACCCGGCCGCCGTGTAGCGGACGCCTCGTGTCGCATCGACGCGTGCGCACCTCATGATATATCGCTTAGCGACATATCATGAAGAAAGACCCGCCTCATCCGTGCCCATCCGTGTGCACTTGTCCGCCATAGCTCCCCGAGCGACGGCGGATCTGTGGCTCGCCCCCCCACACGTCCCGGCCCCCCTCTCTCGCTCCATTCGTTCCCCTCCACGGAGGGGCAGGGGTGGGTGCTCGAATTCCCCCCTCCCGCCTCCTGCCCTCTGCCCCTCATCTTGCCTGACTCGCGCATGCGCCAAACGAAGGCACTCCCGTCTGGACAATCGCCAGGACTTCCGGTAGTCTCCCGGTTTGTCTGGTCAAGCTCGTTCCGGCGAAAGACATGACCAGGGTTTTGGTGTGGCGGTTCGTCCGCCAGAATGCCAAACATAACAACGGTTGGAACTGTGTCCCCAAGATCGCCAACCAACAGCTCTCAGTCAGCCAATGGCAATCTCTAAGAAGCGTCGAAGACTCCTACTCCTCTCGATCGTTGTGTTGATCGTGGCCGGCCTGGTATGGGCGGTGTTCTTCCGGAAGAAAGAACCCGTCATCACGGTCCAGACCGAAACAGTCAAACGACGCAATCTGACCGAACTGGTCGTGGCCAACGGAAAAATCCAGCCGGTGCTCCAGGTCAAGATCAGCCCCGAAGTCAGCGGCGAAATCATTGAATTGCCGGTCAAGGAAGGTCAGCAGGTCAACAAAGGCGACTTGATCGTGAAAATCCGACCCGACGATTACATCGCCAACCGCGACCAGGCCGACGCCAGTTACAAGTCCGTTCTCGCCGCCCAGGCCACCGCCGAGGCGAATCTGAAGAAAGCGGGGGCCGACTTCACTCGCAACCAAAAACTGCTCGCGGCCAGGCTCATTTCGCAGGCCGATTTTGACCAGTTCCAAGCCGCTTACGAAGTGGCCCAAACGCAACTGACCGGCGCCCAACGCCAGGTCGAAGTCGCCCGCGCCACGCTGGACTACGCGGTAAAGCAGCTCATCAAAGCGACCATCGTCTCGCCACTCAACGGCACCATCAGCAAGTTGAATTCACAGGTCGGCGAACGCGTGCTCGGCACGGTCGAAAATGTCGGCACCGAAATCATGACCATTTCCGATCTGAATCAAATGGAGGCGCGCGTCGACGTCGGCGAGATCGACGTCGTCCTGATCCGTCCCGGCCAGAAAACGCGGCTGGATGTGGACGCGTTTAAAGACCGCAAGTTCACGGGCGTGGTCACGGATATCGCGAACTCGTCGAAAAACACCGGCTCGCTCTCCGCCAGCTCCAGCCAATCGCAGGAGGCCACCAAGTTCGAGGTCCGCATTCGCATTAGCGAAACCGAAGCGTTCCGCCCCGGCATGTCCGTCAGCGCCGAAATCGAGACCCGCTACCGCACGAATGCCATCACCGTGCCGTTGGCCAGCGTCACCACCCGGCCGCCGAAACCGACGGACAAAGACAAGGCTCCCAAAAAATCTGTGACCAAATCCGACGCGACCAACGGGATCGCGTCTGCCGATTCCACCAACGCCGTTCCGCTGGACAAAAAATCCAAGGACGCACCCAGGCTGTCGGAAGTCGTGTTCGTCGTGGACGGCAACCGCGTGAAAATGGTGCCGGTGAAAATCGGCATCTGCGACGACGATTATTGGGAGATCACCGACGGACTTGCCGAGGGACAGGAGGTTGTCTCGGGCGGTTACAAAGCCATCAGCCGCGACCTGCAAGACGGCAAAAAAATCCGCAAAGGCGCGGCCACCGACAAGGAGCCAAAGACGTAACGGTGGGGCTGATCCACCTTCAAAACATCTCGCGGCGTTACCAGATGGGCGCGGAGACGGTCCACGCCCTGCGCGACGTCTCGCTCGAAATCCAGCGCGGCGAATACGTCGCCGTCATGGGCCCCTCCGGCTCCGGTAAATCCACCCTCATGAACGTCGTCGGCTGCCTCGACACGCCCAGTTCGGGCCGTTACGAGCTCAACGGCATCAACGTCAGCGACATGGACGACAATCAACTCGCCGAGGTCCGCAACCGCGAGATCGGATTCGTATTCCAAACGTTCAACCTCCTGCCCCGCTCCAACGCGCTCCACAACATCGAGCTGCCGCTCATCTACGCCGGCGTGCCGGCCGCGCAGCGTCAGAGGATCGCGCTTGAGGCGATCCGCCAGGTCGGCCTCGCCGATCGCATGCATCACAAGCCCAACGAACTTTCCGGCGGCGAACGCCAGCGCATCGCCGTCGCCCGCGCCCTCGTCAATCGACCGTCCATTCTTCTGGCCGATGAACCGACCGGCAACCTCGACTCCAAAACCGGCGCCGAGATCATGGCGCTGTTCGACGAATTGTCACAGACGGGCAACACCATTGTCGTTGTCACCCACGAGGAAGACATCGCGAAGCTCGCCCGCCGCGTCATCCGGATACGCGACGGCCTGATCGCCAGCGACGAGTGCCCGGCCGACGGCCAGACCCGCCATGAATCACGCCCGGAGCGCGATGAACCTGCTCGCTGAGATTCGGGAAGGCCTCGGCATCTCCTGGGACGCCATCCGCGCCAACAAACTGCGTTCGGTGCTCACCACCCTCGGCATCGTGATCGGCGTCGTCACCGTCACGCTCATGGGCACCGCGATCGAGGGATTGAATACCGCCTTCCTCAAAAGCATCTCGTCGCTCGGCGCGGACGTGTTCTATGTCCAACGCGGCAACTGGATGACCAATACCTGGGAGGACTGGCTCAAGGAGCAGAAGCGGCGCAAGATTCGGATGCCGGAAGTTGAGGCGCTGGCACGGCAGTTGACGCTGGCCGCAGCCGTTGCGCCCACCGCGGACGACGAGGGATCCGTGAAATTCAAGAACCGGAGCGCCAGCGCGGTGACAATCCTCGGCACGACCGAGGACTACCTGCTCACCAGCGGCGTCGGCGTCGAACAAGGCCGCTT
>Ga0074045_10005882_pt1 | contig 10621 bp, 7 predicted proteins | sample BogForMeECP23OM2_FD_94442 | JGI IMG/M metagenome (GOLD analysis project Ga0074045, IMG submission 94442) | Bog forest soil microbial communities from Calvert Island, British Columbia, Canada - Bog Forest MetaG ECP23OM2 | ecosystem: Environmental > Terrestrial > Soil > Wetlands ... | reverse complement strand
GGCGGCGGCGGCGGCGGCGGCTTCGGCGGCGGCGGCGGCTTCGGCGGCGGCGGTGGTGGCGGCAGCAGCGGCGGCGGCGGCGGGCTGGGCGCGGGCGGCGACATCTTCGTCCAGCAGGGCGGCACCCTGGTCGTGCAGGGCGGCTCGCTCGGCAACGGCATCGTCAACCCGGGCACCGCCAGCCAGGGCGGCACGAGCGGCTCCGCCTTCGGGTCCGCCCTGTTCATCCAGGGCAACCAGACCGTGACGCTCGCGGCCACGTCCGGGAAGACGCTGGACGTGGCCGGCACGATCGCCGACCAGACCGGCTCCTTGCCGACCGCGTCGTCGCACGGCGCGGGCGGCCTCGTTGTCGCCGGCGGCGGGACGGTCCGGCTGGACGCGGCGAACACCTACACCGGCGGCACCACGATCGAGGGCGGGTCCACGCTGCTGCTGCCCACGGTCGGCGCAGGCGGCACCGGCTCGTTCGACATCGTCTCCGGCACGCTGGTGGTGCAGGACCTGACGCAGACGGTCAGCACCGATCTGGGGCTGAACAACGCGATCCGCGAGATCGACTTCCTCAGCCAGGCGTTCGCCAGCGAGGGCACGCAGGCCTCGTTCACCATCGACCTCGCCAACAGCATCACGCTGAGCACGGCCGACCTGACCAACGACCTGACCGGCGTGGTGCTCGGGTCCGGCTCGACGCTGACGATCGACGGCGGCGCTAACACGCTCGACGGCGGCGGGGTGTTCCGCGGGCTGTTCGCCTACCGGGGCATCCTGAACGTCGAGAGCCTGACCATCGCCGATGCGCGCGCCGTCGGCGGCGCGGGCGGCAACGGCATTGGCGGCGGCGGCGGCGCCGGCCTGGGCGGCGGGCTGTTTGTCGCCGAGGGCGCCGACGTGACGCTGAACGGAGTCACTTTCGTCCGCGACGCCGCGACCGGCGGCGCCGGCGGCGGCGACACCGGCAACGGCGACTACGCCGGCGGCGGCGGGCTCGGCGGCCCTGGCGGCACCGGCAGCGGCAGCACCGGCGGCGGCGGCGGCGGCGTCGGCCGCGGCGCGTCCGGCAGCAGCGGCTTCGCCTCAGGGCTGGCGGGCGGACCCGGCATCCTGCCGGGCGCCGGCTCGGGAGCCGCGGGCACGACGAGCGAAGGCGGCGGCGGCTCGGGCGGTCCGTCGGCCGGCGGCGGCGGCAGCGGCAACGCCCGCGGCGGCGGCGGCGCGGGTGCGAGCGGCATCGCTGGCGCTTTCGGCGGCGGCGGCGCCGGCCATGTAACCGGCGGGCAGGGCGGCTTCGGCGGCGGCGGCGGCGGCGGCGGCAACGGCGACGGCGAAAACGTCGGCGGCGGCGGCGGGTTCGGCGGCGGCGGCGGCGCCACAGGCTTTGGCACGAACGGCGCCGGCGGCGGCGGCACGCAGGGCGACGGCGGCGGCGGGCTAGGGGCGGGCGGCGACATCTTCGTCCAGCAGGGCGGCACGCTGGTCGTGCAGGGCGGCTCGCTCGGCAACGGCACGGTTGCCGGCGGCTCCGGCGCCAACCAAGGCGACGCCTTCGGCTCGGGCTTGTTCATCCAGGGCACCAGCGACGTCACGCTCGCGGCCACGGCCGGGCAGACGCTGGAGGTGGCCGGCACGATCGCCGACCAGACCGGCTCCTTGCCCACCGCGTCGTCGCAGGGCGCGGGCGGCCTCGTCATCGCCGGCGGCGGGACGGTCCGGCTGGACGCGGCGAACACCTACACCGGCGGCACCACGATCGAAGGCGGCTCGACGCTGCTGCTGGCCACGATCGGCTCGGGCGGCACCGGCTCGTTCGATGTCGTCTCCGGCAAGCTGGTGGTGCAGGACCTGACGCAGACGGTCAGCACCGACCTGGGGCTGAGCAACGCGATCCGCGAGATCGACTTCCTCAGCCAGGCGTTCGCGGGCGAGGGCACGCAGGCCGCGTTCACCATCGACCTCGCCAACAGCATCACGCTGAGCACGGCGGACCTGTCGAACGACCTGACCGGCGTGGTGCTGGGGTCGGGCCGCTGACGATCGACGGCGGCGGCGCCACGCTCGACGGCGGCGGGGTGTTCCGCGGCCTGTTCGCCTACCAGGGCATCCTGAACGTCGAGAGCTTGACCATCGCCGATGCCGACGCCGTCGGCGGCGCGGGCGGCTCCCGGGGTGGCGGCGGCGCCGGCCTCGGCGGCGGGCTGTTCGTCGCCGCGGGCGCTGATGTGACGCTGAACGGGGTCAACTTCGTCCGCGACGCCGCGACGCCGCGACCGGCGGCGCCGGCGGCGGCACCGGCGGCAACGCCGGCGGCGGCGGCGGGCTGGGCGGGGCTGGCGGCAGCGGCAGCGGCAGCGGCAGCGGGGGAAATACCAACGGCGCCGGCGGCGGCGTCGGCCGCGCCGCGTCCGGCGGCGGTACCGGCGCTGCCGGGGTGTCCGGGGGAGCCGGCATCCTGCCGGGTGCCGGCTCCGGCGCCAAGGGAACCAATGGCCTCGCCGCAGCGGGCGGTTCCTCGGCCGGCGGCGGCGGCGCAGGTAGCTTTGGCGGCGGCGGCGGAGCCGGCGCGGGCGGTGGCGGTGGCGGTTTCGGCGGCGGCGGCGGCGGCTTCTTCGGCGGCGGCGCCGGCTTCGGCGGCGGCGGCGGCGGCGGCTTCGGCCACGGCGGCTTCGGCGGCGGCGGCAGCTTCGGCAGCGGCGGCTTCGGCGGCGGCAACGCCAGCGGCGGCGGCGGCGGGCTGGGCGCGGGCGGCGACATCTTCGTCCAGCAGGGCGGCACGCTGATCGTGCAGGGCGGCTCGCTCGGCAACGGCACGGTTGCCGGCGGCGCCGGCGCCAACCAAGGCGAGTTCTTCGGCTCGGGCCTGTTCATCCAGGGCACCCAGGACGTCACTCTCGCGGCCACGTCCGGGCAGACGCTGGTCGTGGCCGGGACGATCGCCGACCAGACCGGCTCGCTGCCGAGCAGCGGCAGCGGCGGCGCGGCCGGCCTCGTCATCGCCGGCGGCGTCGTTCAGCTCGACGAGGCCGACAGCTTCACCGGCGGCATCGCGCTCGACGCCGGCACGCTCGACCTCGCGGCGGCGGGCGCGGCCGGCAGCGGGCCGATCACCTTCGCCGGCACGGGCTCGCTGCTCGTGGCGTTCGGCACCACCGCCGTGCCGACCAATGCGTTCGACAACTTCAACGCCGGCGACACGATCGAGGTCACCGGGTTCAAGGCCACCGGCTCGCAATACGTCGGCAGCCAGTTGACGCTCGACGGCACCGGCGGGCCGGTGACGCTCGACACGCCCGGGATCAACCCGCTCGGCCTGAAGGTGACGACCAAGGCCAGCAACACGTTCGTGACCGTCGACAACGGGCCGACGCTGGTGCCGTTCCTCAAGGACCTCGGTGTCACCAAGGACGTCGCGCTGCCGATCGCGATCTACACCGATCCGGTGCCGCTCGCGACCGGCAATCCGTTCGTCATCGAGGCGCCCCTGCGGGGCACGCTGACCGCCTCGCACGGCCGGGTCTACTACACGGAGACCAAGAACCCGACGCTCGACCAGTTCAGCTTCCAGCTCACCGACAAGAACGGGGTGTCGAGCCCGGTCGAGACCGGCATCATCGGCGCCGGCGGGACATACTCGATCACCGGCGCGGCGAGCGGCTACATGGTGGTGGACACCGGCGGGGGGCCGAGCACGTTCACGCTGTTCGGCTCGGACAATGTCGTGCGCTTCGGGCACAACACCAACAAGGTTACGGATGCAACCGCAACCGGCGGCGACAACACCGTCATCGGCGGCCCCGGGCCGACCGTGGTCAGCCTGACCGGCTCGGGCGGCCACAACTCGGTCGCACGCGGGTTCGGCAAGGACACGATCACGGTGGGCGGGCTGGACAACTCGATCACGCTCGGCCGCGGGAAGGACGTGCTCAACGGCGGCACCGGCGACACGATCAGTTTCACCGGCTCGACGAAGCTGACGCTGAGCGGGCAGAACGAGACCGTGTTCATCGGCCCGGGGGGCGGCTCGGTCAGCGACCACGGCACCGGCACGGTGATCGGCGTGGGTCCGACGGCGAGCGGGCTGGAGTCGATCTTCCACTTCTCGTCCGATCTGGCGACCGGCGTGATCGAGCTGCTCGGCGGCGTCGGCGGGATCACCAGCGCGGCGCAGGCCTATGCGGCGTTGACCACCGGCGGCGGTGGCGGGTCGAGGCTGCCGCTCAGCGGCGGGCCAACGATCGACATCTCTCCGGCGTCACACCGGCGATGCTGTCGGCGGCCAACTTCAAGATCGGCTGACCGTGCGGCCGAACGCGGTCAGCGCGCCGCAGCGCCTCAGGACTTGTCTTTCGTTGTCGACGGATCGATCCAGCCGATATGACCGTCGCTGCGGCGATAGACGACGTTCAGCTCGCCGCTTGCGCTGTTGCGGAACATCATCACCTGCTGGTCCGCAAGGTCCATCCGCATCACCGCCTCGCTCACCGACAGCGTCGCGATGTCGGCACGCGCCTCGGCGATCACGGTCGCGTAGGCGATGCGCCCGCCGTCCCCCGGCTCGCCCTCGGCGGTGTCCTCCTGCTGCAGGATGTACTGGCGCGCTGCCTGCGGGCGATCGCGGTTGGCGGTGTCGCGTGCGTGCTCGTTGACGCGGCGGCGATAGCGGCGCAGGCGCTTGGCGATGTGCTCGGCCGCGTCGTCGAACGCGGCGTGCGCGTCCGCCGCCTCGCCTTCGCCCCGCAGCAGCAGGCCGTGCCCGGCGTGCAGGTTGATGTCGCAGGTGAAGAAGCTCCGCGCCCGGCTGAAGGTGACCTGCGCCTCCAGCGCGTGGTCGAAATATTTTCGTGCGATCGTATCCAGGTGTTCGGTCACGCGCGTGCGCAGCGCGTCCGACAGATCGACCTGCTTGCCGGCGACGGTAATCTGCATCGGGCCTCCGTCCTGCCCAGTGGCGTGCTGCCGGGTGTCCGGGCAGCGCCGGCGGCGAGGCCTCGCGTCGTCAGGCGGTCGCCTTCTCCCGCTTGCGCTGCACCGAACTGGGTATGCGCAGCGCATCCCGGTATTTGGCCACGGTCCGGCGGGCGATGTCCACGCCCTCCCGCTTCAGCGCGGCCACGATGGCGTCATCCGACAGGATGTCGTCGGCCGTCTCGGCGCCGATCAGGGCGCGGATGCGATGGCGGACCGCCTCGGCGCTGTGGCTCTCGCCGGACGTCCCGGCGATCGCGGTGGTGAAGAAATACTTGAGTTCGAACACGCCGCGCGGCGTGGAGATGTACTTGTTCGCCGTCACCCGGCTGACCGTGCTCTCGTGCATCTCCACCACCTCGGCGATGTCGCGCAGGATGAGCGGGCGCAGGTGGGCGACGCCGTGTCGCAGGAAAGCGTCCTGCTGGCGCACGATCTCGGCCGCGACCTTCAGGATCGTCTGTGCGCGCTGCTGCAGCGATTTCACCAGCCAATTCGCGGTCTGCAGCCGCTCGGCCATGAAGCTGCGGTCCTCGCGGGCCGCGCGGGGCACCACGCGGGCATAGAAGCTCTGGTTGACCAGCACGCGCGGCATGGTCGCTGGGTTGAGCTCGACGATCCACGCCTGGTCCGCTCCGTCGGGGGCGGCGCGCATCAGCACGTCGGGGATCACGGCGGCGAGCGGCTCGACGTCCCAGCCGGCGCCCGGCTTGGGATCGAGCGCGCGGATCTCGGCGATCATGTCGGCGAGGTCCTCGGCGTCCACCTCGCAGATCGCCTGCAGCCGGCGCAGCTCGCGGCGGCCGAGCAGGTCGAGGTTCTCCAGCAGCCGCGCCATCGCCGGGTCGAGCCGGTTGCGCTCGGCGAGCTGGGCGGCGAGGCATTCGCGCAGGTCGCGGGCGAACAGCCCGACCGGGTCGAAGCGCATCATCGCCGCGCGCACGCGCTCGACGCGGTCCAGATCGGCGCCCAGCGCCTGCGCGATCGCCGCCGGCTCGGCGGTCAGGCGGCCGGCGGGACACAGCAGCGCGATCAGGTGCGCGCCGATCAGGCGGTCGGCGGGATCGCCGAACGCCAGCCGCAGCTGCTCGCCGAGGTGCTGGCGCAGGCTGCGCGGGCTTTCGGCGACGTCCTCGATCGTGCGTTCGTCGCCGGCGAAGTCGGTGCGCCCGCTGCCGCGCTGGAACGCGGCCCCATCGGCGGCGGTGCCGGGGTCGTAGGTCTCGGCGTGCTCGGCATCGAGCGGCGCTTCGTCGCCGCGCGGCAGCGTGCCGGCCTGCGCGTGATCGGCAGCGTCGGCGTGGCCGTTCGGCAGCGCCACCTGATCCAGCGCCGGGCGCTCGGCGGGCGGGCCCTCGGCGCTCTCGTCGCGCTCGAGCAGCGGATTGCGCTCCAGCTCCTCCTCGACGAAGGCGGCGACTTCCATGTTGGAGAACTGCAGCAGCTTGATCGCCTGACGCAGCTGCGGCGTCATCACGAGCGAGTGCGACTGGCGCAGGTCGAGACGCGGGCCCAGCCTCATCGCAGGCCACTCATCGTCGTCGTGCGGGGGGACGGATGCGCATGCGGCCCGCCTAGAGGCTGAACCTTTCCCCGAGGTAGACGCGGCGCACGTCGCGATGCGCCACGACCTCGTGGGGCCGGCCCTCCATCAGCACCTGACCGTCGTGCATGATGTAGGCGCGGTCGGTGATCTGCAGTGTTTCGCGGACGTTGTGGTCGGTGATGAGCACGCCGATGCCGCGGTCCTTGAGGTGCGAGACCAGGTCGCGGATCTCGCCCACCGCGATCGGGTCGATGCCGGCGAGCGGCTCGTCGAGCAGGATGTAGCCGGGCTGGCAGGCGAGCGCCCGCGCGATCTCCACGCGCCGCCGCTCGCCGCCCGACAGCGCCAGCGCCGGGGTGCGGCGCAGATGGCTGATGCCGAACTCGGCGAGCAGCTCGTCGAGCATGCGGTCGCGGCGGTCGGCGTCGGGTTCCGTCACCTCGAGCGCCGCGCGGATGTTCTGTTCGACGTTCAGGCCGCGGAACACGCTGGCCTCTTGCGGCAGGTAGCCGATCCCCAGCCGTGCGCGGCGGTACATCGGCAGGCTGGTGATCTCGCCGCCCTCGAGCAGGATCTGTCCGCTGTCCGGCTTCACCAGCCCGACGATCATGTAGAACGTCGTGGTCTTGCCGGCACCGTTCGGGCCGAGCAGCCCGACCGCCTCGCCGCGGCGGACATGCACCGAGACGTTCCGCACGACGGCGCGCTTCTTGTAGGTCTTCCAGACGCCGCGGGCGACCAGTCCCTGGTCCGTCATGCCGCCGGGCACCACGCGCAGTTCGGATGCGGGCTTGATCTCGTTCACGGCTTGTCCGCACCTGGCTTGGGCTTTTCCGGCTTGGCGGCGTTGGTCCCGTTGGCCTGCGCGTTGGCGTCGCTCGGCACGACCAGGCCGGTGACCCGCTCCTCGGAGCCGGCGAGCAGGCGCGAGATGCCGGTCTTGAGGTTCACCTCGGCTTCGCGCCCGTTGAGCTGGTTCTGGCCGCGCGTGATCCGCACGTTGCCGGCCAGCCGCGCGATGCCCGTCGCGGGCACATAGACGCCGCGGTCGCCGGTGACGATGTCGGTCGCGGTGCGGACCGAGACATGGCCCCAGGCCTCCGCCTTCTTGAGCTTGCCCGAGGCGGCGAGCGCGTCGTCGCCCTGCAGCGGCGCGGCCGGCGCGGCCGGCGCGGCAGGGGCGGTCGCGTTGACCGTCTGCACCGGCTTGGGCGCCGGCGCCGCCGGCTGGGGCTGGCCTTCCTCGGTGTAGGCGACGAGCACGTCGGCGGCGATGCGCCGCCCGTCGCTGGTCACCAGCACGGCGTCGCCGCGGGCGACCGCCATGTGTTTCTGCGACCAGTATTCGAGGTCGTCGCGCGCGCTCAGGTTCTGGCTCGGCGTGGTCAGGCGCAGGTTGTTGCCGGTGATCAGCATCACCGCCTGGTCGATGTCGTAGGTGGCGTGCTCGCCGGTGACGTGGTCGGTCGGGGTGTCGATGCGGACGTTGCCGATCGCCTCGACCCGGTAGATCTCGTTGCTGCCGGAGGAATCGCCGCCCGCGGCGGCGCCCAGGCTGAGTCCCGTGGTGTCCTGGCCCGGTGCCGGCGGGGTCGCCGCAGGCGAAGCCTGCGCCGGCGGGGCGCCGGCCGGCGCGGGCGTCCCGCCGGTGGCCGCATTGGCGCCGGCCGGCGGGCCGGCCTTCTTGCGGTAGTGCGCGATCAGCCGGTCGGCCGAGACCGTGACGTTGCCGCGCGTGGCATGGGCGTCGCCGCGGGCGATGATCTCCTGGGTGGCCTGCTGCCACTCCAGTCCGTCCTGCGCCGAGATGTCGATCGGGCCGCCGTGGGAGAGGTCGATCTGCTGGGCTGCGGCGACCCCCGGGACGGCCAAAGGGGCGGCCAGCACCGCGACCCGTGCCAAGGCAAACGGCTTCATCGCGCCGGCCCCGGCCGGGCGGCGTCCTGCGGCGCAGCCTCGGACGACGCAGCAGAAGGCGGCTCCGTCGGCGACGGCTGGGCCAGCGCAACCGGGGCCGGCGGCTCGTCGGGGATGGCTTCCAGCGACAGAGGCTTTGGCGGATCCCGGTTCTGGGCGGTCGCGGCGTTGAGCACGGCGTTGCCCGGGCCGAAATCCAGCGACTGGCCCTTGTCCATGGTGGCGAAGCCGATCGCATCGAGGCTGCCGAGCGGCCCGTCGACGTGCACCGGGTCGGACCCCTCCGCCGCGCCGGCCTTGAGATCCAGCGTCGCCGACTGGGTGCGCGCCGTCATCCCGTCGTCGCGGTACAGCAGCACGTCCTGCCACAGGTCGAGCTGGTTCATGTGCTGGATGAAGACGCCGTAGCGGGCCTCGGTATAGACCCAGGTGCCGTTCTCGAGCGTGATGTCGGCCTTGGGCGATTTCAGGTCCACGCGTTCGGGCGTGATCTGGGTCGCGGTGACCGCGGTGAACGTGTACGGCCGGTTGCGCTCGTCCACGCCGCGGTATTTCGCGTCCGTCAGCGTCGCACCGTCCACCGCGTGACTGGTGAGCGTATGCAGCGTCACGCGCTCCTGTTGCTCCTCGCGGTCGAACTCCGGCCACAGCGCGATGGTCGACAGCAGCGCGAGCGCGCAGACCGGCAGGATCAGCTTGATGCCCAGCAGCATGAAGCGGCGGCGGGCGAGGGCGGCCGAGGACGGGATGCGGCTGCGCCGTCCGTCCCGGCTGCCGACCAGGTCGCGATGGTGCGTCCGCGCCGGCCGGGGCGGCGTCGGCAGCGGGGCGATCTGATGCACCCTCACGCGATCCCCGCGCGCAACAGGTCGTGGATGTGCAGCACGCCCAGCGGGCGGCGCGCCGCGTCGACGACGAACAGCACGCTGATCGGCCGCGCGCGGGCGTTCATCGCGTGCAGCGCGTCGGCGGCGAGCGCGTCGGGGCCGATGGTGCGCGGGGTCGCGTTCATCACCTCGCCGATGCGCCGGGCGAGCAGGTCGGGGCCGACCGCGCGGCGCAGGTCGCCATCGGTGAAGATGCCGGCGAGCCTGCCGTCGCGATCGACGATCCCGAGCACGCCGAATCGCTTCTCCGTCATGCGCTCCAGCGCCTGCTGCATCGGCAGGTCGGGCGGCACCAGCGGCATCGCGTCGGTCCCGTGCATCAGCTCGCGCACGCGCGTCAGGCGCGCGCCGAGCCGTCCGCCCGGATGGAACTGGCGGAAGTCGTCCTCGGTGAACCCCCGGCGGGTCAGCAGCGCCACCGCGATCGCGTCGCCGAGCGCCATCTGCATCGTCGTGCTGGTGGTCGGCGCGAGGCCCATCGGGCAGGCCTCCGCGGAGGCCGGCAGCACGAGCGCGACATCGGCCGCGCCCGCCAGGGTAGACTGCGCGGCGCTGGTCATGGCGACCAGCGGCAGCCCGAAGCGGCGGGCGTGGGCGACGAGGTCGGCGAGTTCGGACGTCTCGCCCGAATTGGAGAGCACCAGGACGGCGTCGCCGGCCAGCACCATGCCGAGGTCGCCGTGCGAGGCTTCAGACGGGTGGACGAACATGGCCGGCGTGCCGGTCGAGGCGAGGGTCGCCGCGATCTTGCGGGCGACATGCCCCGACTTGCCGATCCCGGACACCACCACGCGTCCGCCGATCGCGCCGAGCAGCTCGACGGCGCGGGAGAACGCCCCGTCCAGCGACGCCGCGAGGTCGCGCAGAGCCCCTGCTTCCGTCTGCAGGACCGCGCGGGCGGCAGCGAGGTCGGGGTCGTCGGTCCGGGTCTTCGGCTGCACCGCGCTCACGCGGGCATCCCCCAGCGGCCGATGAAACGGTCCATACCTTCCTGTATGGCGCAGAGTTTGCCGGGGTCAATCAAGAACGGACACGGCGATACAAACTGGGACAAGAATCGTGCCAACACGTCGGTGCCTCAGGCTGCTGCCGGGCTGTTCTTAGCACACGTGTGACCTTGGCGCGCTAGCGCTTTGTTTCAGGCTGTAATATGCCGTGCTTCGGGCCCACGCGGGGCGGCGAGAGACGGCCCTAGCAGCCTGTCGGAGTTAAGCACAAACCACGAACAAATCGGAGATTTCTTTCGATACTTCGCGGTTCTGCACAACAAGAGAATCCGCCGGTGGCCGTTGGCGACATATTCATCCGC
>Ga0074045_10005880_pt1 | contig 10624 bp, 8 predicted proteins | sample BogForMeECP23OM2_FD_94442 | JGI IMG/M metagenome (GOLD analysis project Ga0074045, IMG submission 94442) | Bog forest soil microbial communities from Calvert Island, British Columbia, Canada - Bog Forest MetaG ECP23OM2 | ecosystem: Environmental > Terrestrial > Soil > Wetlands ... | reverse complement strand
GTGTACGTGGCCCACATACCAGTTGATGATGTTGGTGCCCGGAGATCTCTTTCCTTCGATGCCCGAATAACGGAAATCCTCTCCTGCTGCAACCATCCACGGACCGTCAATTGCTCTGGCTGCGCCCCTGAAATATTCACCGGCGAGGCGGGATGAGGCATTTCGCGAACGCATCCGCGAGAGACATCGATCCAGGACCTCGGCTTCGATCGCGCTTACGGTCATACCCTGCCCGTAAATGGGATTGAAACTGCACATCGCATCTCCGATGACGAGATATCCATCGGGGAAGCGGCTCATCTTTTCGTAATGACGACGAAGATTTGACGGCAAACCGTGGCTCACAAAATCGGATAGCGGCTCGGCGCGACGCAGCACCTGGTACAGCTCCGGTGCAGAGAGACTTCGCGCGTGCTCCAAAAAACCCGCCTCATCAGCGGGTGCGTGATGGTCTTTGTACCCGCCCAACGTCACAATCCATCGCCCTCCTTCAATCGGATACAAGCCCCCCAGACGCTTGGTATGCGGCGGCGTGGGCTGGATGAAGATCGCTTTGGCATCGCCAAGATAGGTCGAGTCCTGCTTATAGAGGCGCGTCGTGTAACCGTAGCCAATCGTGATCGCGGATTCGCTCGGTTTGCGGTAACCAAGAGATTCAAGCCACGCTGGCGACCTTGACCCGCGGCCTGTCGCATCAACGACGAGATCCGCCACAATTGCCTCTTGCTGCCCATCTTCCGAGCGCGCTCGGACGGTAACACCGCTTACGCGTTCGTGAGTCTCGCTGGTAAGGAGGCCCACTACGTCGTGGCGCCGGCGACAGACGAGATTCGAAAGCCCGAGAACGCGCCGCCGCACTTGAGACTCCAGCAACGGACGGCTCATCGCCAGCTGCGTGAGGCCGCTCTTGTAGCGCAGGTTGTATCCACCGAGGTGATACCACACGAGGTCGCCGGGAATGTCGATCCGCGTGGCACCAGCCATTGCCAGGCCATCGCTCAACCCCGGAAACAACCGATCAAGAATCTGCTCGCCCCGCGCATGCAGGGCGTGAAGGTGGCGTCCCTGCGGCACACCCTTTCGATGCTCCGGCTGTTCGGGCGGGTCATCTCGCTCGATGAGGGTAACGCGCTCGAAGTGGGTGCAGAGCACGCGAGCGGCAAGCAGTCCCGCCATGCTTGCACCGATTACGATGGCGTGGCCTTGGTGTGCCGCGCCGGAGAACTGCAGGCTTGAATCGACGCGATTATTCATTGTGAATTCATCTCGCAACGCGACTGCGATTCTGTTTCGACTTCCGAGCTTTGCCACGGTCCGCAGCGCCTTGGGGCCGGAATCCCATTCTCCGCCCCTATGGGATCTAAGTCGACAGACAGCTCTCGGCAACGAATTTGTCAGCCTCGAAGGACCGGTCGTGGCTGCACGATCGATTGCGGTCCCATGGTGACCGTCAATGGCCTGGCGATCGCGGTTGCGGTTGCATCGCCGGGTCCGACGGGATAAATCGATGTCACCTTTCGCCCTCCGATTCCGATATCCGTGAGTAGAGGCCCTTCACTTGACCGGGGCCCAAGAAGCGATCAACAACGAAAGACCGACCCATGCGTAGCGAGAATGGCATGAATGATCTGGTGGCGAGTCACGTCGCCTCTCTGGTCGCGGCGGATTCCGGGCTCATCGGCCAGCAGTCTATTGACTGTGTCCCGTGGCGATGATCGACAGCAGTCCATCAGCAGGCTTATGGTGCGCGGTTCGGTCCCGCCTGCATTCAGCACATCCTGCAGCAACTCCTTGGAGTATTGCCGTCCGTTGACGGCAACGAGCTTGCTGCCCGGTGTCATTTATTGCCTGGAGAAGATCTGAATTATAAGTCGCTGCGCGGCGCACCGAATGGCCCGCTACGCCACAGTTCAAGGCTTATCCCGCTCTAATGCGGACTCCACGCCGAAGCGCCAAGATCGCAGGTGTAGCTGCCAACCACCGTCCCGTTTGCAACGGCGGTATCCCAGGCTTCTCCCGGTGTCGCCGGCCATCCGCAGCTGTACCATTTGGTTTGGGAACACAAAAATCGATTATCGCCGGTGCTGACACCGAGAGCCCCGCTCACTCCGTTGAAGATATTGTAACAGTCACTGCCATCTTGGACCGAGATCCGAATGGCGCGCGCCGACACTCCGATGCGGGAGGTCCCGCCGAAATAAGCGACCTCAGAATTGAAATTAAATGAATTTACTGAATAGTTGGCTGGATTGGTCGAGAGATTTGCGTACCGCGACGGAAAGTGCGATTTCACGGCGATCGCCGCGTTCATCATATTCGTTGCAGAAATTGCAAATTGAAATGCCTGATAGCCCGCCCACGGGGAAGATTGAAAACCGCTCGACGTGGGGAACGCGGTCGTGAACTGCGCGCCATGGGCTGCGCTCAAGTTGATCACTCCTCCGACAATGGCTTGATTGGTGTTGCCGTCAAACATGATGTCTTCCGAAAGACTGCCGAGCCCATAGGGTGTGCCGCGACTGTCGAACAGCGCGGCGCCATACCAGAATTGCAGGCCCGATGAGACATCGGTGACATTAAAGTACAGATTTGCATATGAACAGGCGGAATTTTCCCTGCCGCAACTGCCGCTCCCTGTGCCGGTGGGTATTTGCGCTTCCATGGCAAATACGAGGGTCTTTCCGGCCACCAGAAACGGTCGGTATTGATTTGCCTCCTCGAAGTTGTATTGCACGACCGTCGGGAAAAGTGCGCGATCGTTGGCGCCAGGCGCAATTAAACTAGCGCTGTCGATCAGAATCCCTAGCTGAATCCCCTGTGCTTGCATTGCGGTGGTTCCGGAGGTGGCAGAAACGCCGAGTTGGCTTTTTATGAGGGACCCGGCGGGAGTAAATCCGGTGTAGGCTCCGACGTCCCAGGAGACCCCAATGTCGCCTGTAGGTGAATTCGGATTTTTTGTCCATTGGATGATGTTGAAAGTATCTGTTTTGACCCTTTTCGGATCGACCAACGCAATACCTTGAATTCCACTCACCGGTGGCTCCGAGTAAATCACCTGGCCGGCGTCCGCTGCTAGTGCACCAATCAGCAAAACCAAACCGCATATTGGCCTGACATCTCGAGACAGCGTCCCGTAATTATCGTCAGTTGGTTGCTTGCCCGGCTGCAGGTCATCGACCCGTGGGCTGCGCCGCTGCACACCAGAAACGCCAAGCCCATTGTGACTCGTCGCATGATGGCGCAGAGATGATATGCATTTCATGATCCATTCCCCTGAATGGCGCCGTGCTTGCGTTGCCGAAGCTACTCCCGAGCGTAACTTTTGGCAACCAGCTATATTTCATTGCAGCGGCTTGCGCACGGTGAAGGCCTGAGAGGTGTTCAAGCATTTTGCAGTCCATGGGTGATGGGATTGCCTGTGGTCCGCAAATATTTAACGGCTCGATTTCAGCTTCTCTCGCTGGTCAGAGGTGCGAGATAAGTCTTGAGATGACTGAGAAATTCGCCCTGATCTTCGGGAGCATCTCGAAGCCGGATCTGCCATTCCTGAACGCCATCCACGGAAACGAAGAATGACCTGCCGTCGTCGTATGGCTGAAATGACGTGCCCAGGAACAGCCATTGTTCCCCAAGCGGATGAATGCGCTTGTCGAAGTCAATGAATTGCTGGGTAACGCGATAGTGCTGACCCGCGGTCAGGAATTCATACTGCTGGTCGAGCCCAAGTTTCGAGACCCAAAGAGTTGGAGGATCTTGCATGACGAATTCCCATTGTCGTTATCGGCTCCATAAGATTGCATCACTGTTACCATTGGTAAAGTCCCAATCTCCACTACATCGCGTCAGCGACGTTCGGTGAGGTTCCTTTCCGGAGATAAATGCGTGCGACGCCGTGGGCAACGCGGTCCGGCTTGGCTTCGGCGAGGTTGGTCAGGACGACTACGGTCAGCTTGTCGTCGACGTAGCGGGAAATCTGTGTCTCAAAGCCTTGCCATTGACCTTCATGCTCAATGACGCGGTGGCCGTCGTCGATGTCGATGAACCAGCCGAACCCGTAGTGGCCGGAATTAGGCTTGCCGTCGCGCAGGGTCGCGACCGCCCACATTTGCATCAAGCTTGAATGCTTCAGAAGCCTCTCGGTGTAGAGCGCCGCGTCCCATTTGGCGAGGTCCAGGATCGAAAAATAGAGGCTGCCGTCCGCGGTCGTATTGACCGTCGGCGAAACCCATTCCTGATTTTTCAGTTCGCCGTTGACTAGCCGGTATCCTGCCGAGCGATTGGGAACGATATCGGCGTCACCGATGATGCGTGTCGTGGACATTGTCAGCGGCCGGAAGATCCTCTGCTGCAAAAAATCTCCGTAGAATTGGCCGGTGACCTTATGAATGAGGATGCCGAGCGTCAGATAGCCCAAGTTGCTGTAGCTCCAGCTCGTACCGGGCGGATACGCGAGCGGTATCGCTTCGACAATCTTGAGGAGCTCCGCTTCAGTGTAGTCTTTGCGCATGTCGAAGTCTTCAGGGTAGTCGGTGAAGCCACCGGTATGGCTCAGCAGCTCACGAACGGTCACCTGATTCCACTGCGCCGGGGCTTCAGGAAAATACTTGGTGAGCGGATCTTCCAGTCCAACCTTGCCGGCCTCGATCAGCATCATCACGGCGGTCGCCGTAAACTGCTTGCCCACCGATCCCGACTGAAAAATAGTCTCCGGCTTGGCGGGCACGTTCAATTCAAGATTGGAGAGTCCATAGCCCTCGGTGCGGATCGGCTCACCGTTTCTGGACACCAGGAGCGTCAACCCCGGAATGTGCTGTTTGTGCATTTCAGCACGAACGAAGTCGGCCACCGGATCGCTTGATCGATCCGCGGCGAGCATTTGCATCGGGGAAAACAAGCCGGGTATGAGGACGATAAAATATAGACAATTCAACGGCAATCCCCCATGTTCCCGCAAAGCCGCCACGAGTTCGTTTGGCCTGGGCGCCTAGCGCCATACCCTGATCGAATGAAGGAACTCCGGCACGTCCGGTGTACGAAGGAGCGTCGCTTGGAGCGCTTGGTTAGCCGGCATGGAGACCGATCAGTCGAAGCGCAACATATGGCGCCAGATTGAAGAGAAGAATCCCAAGTTTGTACACAGCCATGCACACATAGTGAATAGTGTCGAAGCGCTCCATTGACATGTGAAACCACCGGCTGTGTAGCCTGAAAATCCAATCGTGGCCAAACCAGAAGACCAGGAACCACAGGAGCAGAATGCCGTAATTGACGGCAACGCACCACAACAAGACGCCCTGCACCGCTTCGACGGTCATTGAGTGTTCTCCATGGCAGGTAGCTGCAAATTTAGGCGATAGACACGTCGTGACGAAACGCGACGTTAGACATCAGCTTACAGCAACCACGAACGGCCGCATCTCTCTACTTGCCGCGCCCTGTGCTGCTCGACGGCTCCGGCAGCGCGCGACCGCTCAGAGATTCCCCGCGAGTTTTGCGGCGTCCGCCTTGCGCTGGCGCCGCCAGTCCTCGACCGCCATGCGCTTGGGGTCGGGCGGCCGATCGGGAAGCGCGGCGAGCAGTTCGTCCATCACGGCGCGCAGCTCATCGCGAAACTCCGCATGGGGAAATATATATTGCCGGTTCTCGCGCACGCCGGCGATGACGTGCGCGCCCACCTCGACGGGGTCCATGCCCACCGACAGCACTCCGTCGAGGCGCTTCATTTCTTCTTCAGTCACGGGATAGCCGGTCTGCGCCAGATGCTTGGGGCGCGATTTCACCGCCTCGTGAATATTGCTGCGCACGAATCCTGGACACAGCACCGACACGCCGATACCGTGCGGCGCCAGATCGTAGCGCAGCGAGGTCGTCAAACCGACCACGGCGAATTTGGAGGCGGAATACAGGCCCATGCCCGGACCCACCAGCAGACCCGCCATCGAGGCGGTATTGACGATGTGGCCGCCTTCGCCGTGCGCCTTGAGGCGCGGGATGAACGACTGGATGCCGTTGATCACCCCGTCGACGTTCACGCCCATGATCCAGCGCCAATCATCCATCGTGGCCGCATCCATCGGGCCGAAAATGCTGACGCCCGCGTTGTTGCATACGAGGTGCACCTTGCCGAACTCGCGCACGGTTTCCTCCGCGGCGCGCTCCACCGCCGCCGCATCGGCTACATCCACCAGCATGCCGTGCGCATGCGCACCGGCCGCGCGCAACCGCCCGAGCGCCTGTTCGAGGTGGTCGGCACGAACGTCGGCGATCGCCACCTTCATGCCCGCCTCGGCCGCGCACTTCGCAATGCCATATCCGACGCCGCTTCCGCCGCCGGTGATGAACGCCACTTTGCCGCCGAGGTTCCGCATCACTACTTCCTTTGCGCGAGCTGATATTTTGCACGGCAGCCCAGCGCGTGTTCTCCTACTGTTGCCACTCGAGCGCACGGCGGCTCTACCCTGCCTGAAGCAAAAATCGACGGTGAGGGAAAGTGCGGCTGCGTGCTGCGCTTACACTTGACTGGCAAATCGGCCGCAGGTGTACTTCGCGGCACGCGTTTACATACAAGCACAGCGAGGACTCGTCATGATCGACCTTTATACCGCGGCAACGCCGAACGGCTGGAAGATTTCAATTGCCTTGGAAGAACTCGCCATCGCGTACACCGTTCATCCGCTGTCGTTCTCGACGCAGGAGCAAAAGGCTGAGTGGTACCTGAAGATCAATCCAAACGGCCGCATTCCGGCCATCGTCGATCGCGGCAACGGCGATTTCGCGGTGTTCGAGTCCGGAGCCATCTTGATCTATCTCGCGGAGAAGACCGGGAAGCTGATGCCGAAGGACCTGAAGGGCCGATCGTTGGTCATGCAGTGGCTGATGTTCCAGATGGCGGGCATCGGCCCGATGATGGGCCAGGCGAACGTGTTCTTCCGCTATGCGCCGGAGAAGATCCCCTACGCGATCGACCGCTATCAGCGCGAAGTGCGCCGCCTCTTCGAAGTCCTCGAGAACCAGCTGAAGGTCCACGAATACGTCGCCGGCAAGGAGTATTCCATCGCCGACATCGCGCATTGGTCGTGGATCCACGGCTATGAGTGGTCGGGCGTAAATATCGACGGTTTGCCGAACATGGCGCGATGGCTCAACACCGTCGGCGAGCGCCCCGCGGTGAAGCGCGGACGCGCGATCCCGCCGCCGGGGGACGTCGGCGAGAAGGACAAGACCACTCTCGACACGGGGCGAAAGATTTTGGTCTGACCGCAGGCGCCGGCCGCGGCGGCCGCCGACGCTCAGGGTTTCGCGGCGGCGGCAGCGCCCTGCGCTTTCTTGTCCTCGTTGGCGCGGTGAATGACATACGCAGCAATTTTCAGCAGATCCTGCGGCGTGATCTCCTCCTTGAATGCCACCATACCGTGGTCCATGCGCACGCCCTGACGGACGATCATGTCCATCTCCTGCGGCTCCTTGAGCACCGCGGAATAGCGCAGGTCGGGCAGCACTCCGGAACTCGTCGCGCTGTCGCCATGACAGCTGGAGCAATACTCTTGATACAGCGCCTTGCCCGCCTGCACGGTCGCCGCCGCGGCGGTATCAGGCGGCGGATCGAGTACGGCAGGACCGGCCGCCGCCGCGGGCAGCTGGGTGGTTCCGCCGAGCTTGAACACGAGCACCCGCGGCAGGTTCAAGTCCGCGTGCGACACCAGCGCGAGCTCGCCGGCCGCCAGGCCAAATGCTCCGCCCCAGCCCACTTCGACCGCCACGTATTGCTCGCCGTCGATCTCGTAGGAGATCGGTGCGGCGAGCACGCCCGCCTGGGTTTCCGCGGACCACAGCCGCTCGCCGCTGTCGGCGCGGTAGGCGACGAACTGGCCCATCCCGGTTCCCTGGAACACCAGATTGCCGGCGGTGGACACGACGCCGCCGTTCCAAGGATGCCCGAGCTCGACCCGCCACACTTCTTTGCGGGCGGCCGGGTCCCACGCCTCTAGATGGCCCTTCAAGCCGGCCTCGATCTGTTTCTTGACCTTCGGATCCTGCGGCAGACTACCGGAATTGAACTCATCTCCCGTATTCCAGGCGAGGTCGTGATGCTGCGGATTTTTCTCGGGAAAAAACGGAAACGCGGCTTCGGTGACCGGCAGATAGACCCAATGGGTCACGGGACTGAACGACATGGGCTGCCAGCTGTGCGCGCCGCCGGGCCCCGGCATCGAGACGAAGGGTTTGCCGCTTTCGCCGTAGCGAGCGCCTGGCGCTACGATCGGGCGCCCGCTCTTGAGGTCCACGCCCTTCGCCCACGTGGTCGTTGCAAATGCGTCGGCGGACATCAATTCTCCGGTTGCCCGATCCAGCACGTAGAAAAAGCCGTTTTTCGGCGCCTGCATGAGTACCGCGCGCTGCACTCCGCCGATGTCGAGATCGGCGAGTATCATCGGCGAGCAAGAATCGAAGTCCCATTCGTCGCCCGGGGTGGTCTGGTAGTGCCACACGTATTGCCCGGTGTCGGCCTTCAGCGCCACGATCGACGACAGATACAGCGCATCGCCGCGGATCTTGCCGCGGTTCCACTTACCGTTGCCAACGCCGATGTAGAGCAGGTTCAAAGTGGGGTCGTAGGCCATCGAATCCCATACCGGTCCGCCGCCTCCGAATTTCCACCAGTCCTCGCCGCTCCAGGTCTTCGCCGCCTTCTCCATGGCAGGACTCTCGAACGGCTTCGAGGGATCGCCGGGGACGGTATAAAACCGCCACAGCTGCTTGCCATCCTCGGCGTCATAGGCCGTGACGTAGCCGCGGATGCCCATTTCGCCGCCGCCATTGCCGATCAGCACCATACCCTTGACGACGCGCGGCGCACCCGTGATGGTGTAGCGCCCACCCTCGGGGACGGTCTTGACCTCCCAGACCGGATTGCCGGATGCCGCATCCAGGGCGATCAACCTTCCATCGAGCGTACCCACGTAGACTCGGCCTTTCCAGGCCGCTACACCGCGATTCACCACGTCGCAGCAGGCGTTGATGGCCGCTTGGCCGGGCACTTTGGGGTCGAAGGTCCACAGCGGCGCGCCGGTCTTTGCGTTCAGCGCGAACACCTTGCTCCATGCGCTGGTGACATACATGACTCCATCGATGACCAACGGCGTCGATTCCTGTCCGCGGTGCGCAGTGTCCAGATCGTAGAACCAGGCAAGTCCCAACTGCTTCACGTTGTCGGCGTTGATCTTCTGCAGCGGACTGAAATGCTGTTCATCGTAGGTGCGACCCGGGCTCATCCAATTGCCCGGATCGCTGTTCGCCGCGAGCAGCCGCGCACCGTCCACGGCCGCCGCCAGCTTGGGCTTGGGCGCTGCACCAGCGGAGGGCGGCGGCGGCGGGCTGCACGCCGCGAGAGCGAGGGCAAGCGCCGCCCAGGCTGTGGCCCCTAGTCTCATGCCGTGAACCTTTAGACCATCATGCAGACGGACTTGAGCTCGGTGTACATCTCGATCGCCACCCGGCCGTGCTCGCGTCCAAAACCGGACTGCTTGAAGCCGCCGAATGGCATGTTCGGGTCGACCATGTTGTGACAGTTGACCCATACCGTGCCCGCCTTGATGCGCGGCACCAGTCGATGCGCCGCGGACAGGTTGTTGGTCCAGATACTGGCCCCTAAACCGTAGGGGGTATCGTTCGCCGCCCTGACCACATCGTCGAGATCATCGAAGCGCTGCGCCACCAGCACCGGTCCGAAGATCTCCTCGCGCACCACTCGCATGTCCGCACGCACATCGACCATGACAGTGGGTTTGACGAAGTAGCCCGGATGCGACGGCGCCTCTCCGCCGACCGTGACCGATGCACCCTGCTTGCGGCCGGACTCGATGTAGCCGAGCACGCGCTCCTGCTGTTCCTTCGAGACCAGCGGGCCCATTTCGGTCGTCTGATCCAACCCCGGCCCCAGGCGGATGCCGGCGGCAGCCGCGCTGACGCCCTCCACCACCTTGTCGAATATGGAACTGTGCACGTACAGGCGCGACCCGGCGGTGCAGACCTGGCCCGCATTGAAGAAGATCGCGCCGGCGCTGCCGCCGGCCACGGCCTGCGGATCCGCATCCGGCAGCACGATCATCGGCGACTTGCCGCCGAGTTCCAGCGAAACGCGCTTGAGGCTGTCGGTCGCGCTCTTGTTGATCAGTTTGCCGACTTCGGTGGAACCCGTGAACGCGATCTTGTCGACGCCTGCATGAGCCACCAGCGCGGCTCCGGTGGTTTCGCCCTCGCCGGTCAAAATGTTGACGACGCCCGGCGGGAAGCCGGCTTCGCGAATGAGGTCGCCGAGACGCAGCGCCGACAGCGGGGTCTGCTCCGCCGGTTTCAGCACGCAGGTGCACCCGACCGCGAGAGCCGGGCCCAGCTTCCAGGCGGCCATGGCCAAGGGAAAATTCCAAGGCACGATTTGCGCCACCACACCGACCGGCTCACGCGCGACGTACGTATGGTACTTGGCTCCCGGCGGCATGCCGATCGAAGTCTGCATGGTGGTGCCTTCGATCTTCGTCGCCCAGCCCGCCATGTAGCGAAAATAATCCCGCGAGCCGGGCACATCGATGATGCTCGCCATGAAGCGCGTCTTGCCGTTGTCGAT
>Ga0074045_10005878_pt1 | contig 10626 bp, 10 predicted proteins | sample BogForMeECP23OM2_FD_94442 | JGI IMG/M metagenome (GOLD analysis project Ga0074045, IMG submission 94442) | Bog forest soil microbial communities from Calvert Island, British Columbia, Canada - Bog Forest MetaG ECP23OM2 | ecosystem: Environmental > Terrestrial > Soil > Wetlands ... | reverse complement strand
TTGACGGTGACCTCTTCCCCAGAATCTAACCCAAGTTTGTTATAAGGGATGGTCACCATTCCATCTGCCCTGACAAGGGTTGTTATCAAACCTGATTTGCCCAATACTGGAGTAGCCACATATTCGCCGCCTCTGTCTTCAATATGCACGCGGATATGGTCTTCCCTGCCGGCAGCTGATGCGATGTTCTTGATCATCTTCGCTTTGACAGTCTTAAGGAAATAGTTATCTGTATCGAGACCACCGATTTTCTCTATGAGGGGTCGTATAAAAAGGTCAAAACAGACGACTATGGCAGCAGGATGCCCAGGGAGGCCGAGGATCGGCTTTCCGTTTATAATCCCTCCTATCATGGGTTTCCCAGGCTTTAAAGACACTCCGTGAAAAAGGACGCCTGGCCGGCCGATATCATTGATTATCATCGAAGTCATATCCTTTGTGCCTGCGGAAGTCCCCCCGCTTATCAAGACAATGTCTGAATCCTGCAAGGCATCCTCGACTGCCTCAGCTATCGCTTCATAGGCGTCAATGAAAATTCCTTTCTTCATCGGGATGCCACCATGTTCAGATATTAGACCCGACAGAGTATATGAATTGATGTCTCTTATCTGGCCGAGACCTAAGGGCTGAGTCGGCGGGACAATCTCATCGCCTGTAGAAATAATTGCAACGACTGGTTTACCGTAAACCATAACTTCGGTTATCCCGATACCCGCAAGTGCCCCTATATCTTGTGCCCTCAGTTTGCGTCCTTTGGCAAGGACCTTTTCACCCTTTGTAATATCCTCTCCTTTAGTGATGACATTTTCGCTAGGTGCAACAGATCTGAGTACCTCTATCATGTCACTTGAAGCGATCTGCGCATGTTCGAGCATAACTACCGCATCACTTCCCGAAGGAAGCATTCCGCCAGTTGGTATCCTTGCGGCCTCTCCTTTACGAAGCACAAAGGCTGGTGCCGCTCCCATAAATACTTCTTGATTCATCATGAGATAAGCGGGGGCGTTTTCTTTTGCACCAAAAGTATCTCCCGAGTTCACCGCAAAGCCATCAACGGTAGAACGGGAAAACGGAGGGAGGTCTTCCGAAGAAACAATGTCAGAGGCGATTATACGTCCATAGCAATTGTCTATCATCAATAGCTCAGCAGAAATTGGGACCTCCGACAAAGAATCCAGCAGTATTTTCAGAGCATCAGAGGGTAAAAGGTAGGTTTTGTCAAACATGGTTAAAGAGGGTTTCTATCCAGCACCAGAGATTTTCTTCTATTTCGTAATATATCTACCATTCTGGCTATTGATTCATCGTGCAGTTCCTGGATAAACGCTTTGTCAAGGCCTCTTTTCCGCTTCTTATTAAGAAACGATAAAAGCACTATTCCCTTATATATTCTCTTATTAGTCTTGAAGGAGAAGATAAAGCTGTCAAGTGCACCTTCGAGAAATTGGTCATTCCTCCTCTGGACCGTCTTACTGATGGACACGGATTGCACCCAGTAAGTTTTGTCGATAATGCTGTCTGCCTTCAGTTCCACCCAGGTATGCCCCATATTCCATTTGTGCTCGGTCAGCGTCTCATGGGCAACTGTATCGGCAGCGAGATGAGTCAAATAACCATACACAAACGCCTTCTCCGGACCCGTTTGCGCGTGCTTGTATAGTTTCAAAGCAACGTCCCAGTTATGGGAACTCTTATCATCAGGAAGATATTTCTTGCCGAGTATCATATCCGCCATCAAATTTCCATAAAGGAAGTCCTGCTTGTACTTTTTAAGAAGCGGCAGGATACCGGCGGGAATCAGAGGTGCATAAGAAAAAATCTCATTAGCCAGATAACTATGGGTCAATGGACCCCATGCAAAAGCAAGAGACGGGACAAGCATAAACCCAATAAAAAGCATGATACTTAGCATAATCATAGCTCCTTCAAAAAATTGAGTATTAATCTAACCCCAACACCGCTAGCGCCCTTAGGAATATACGGCTTAGCTTTTTCAAGCCAAGCGGTACCGGCTATATCGAGGTGCACCCATGGTGTGTCTCCAACAAACTCCTTGAGGAAATAACCTGAACTCATCAGTGACCCTCTCTTGCCGCCAGTGTTCTTTATATCAGCCACGTCACTCCTCAAATATTCCTTGTATTCATCAAATAGAGGCATCTCCCAGACGCGTTCATACGTTTCCGTTGACGCTTCCTTAAGTTTCCCCATTAATTCCTTATTATTACCCATCATGGCAATCACTTCACTGCCAAAGGCAATGGAGCAGGCCCCCGTGAGCGTCGCAATGTCGATAATCGCTTTAGCATTATAATATTTTAATGCATATCCAATAGCATCCGCAAGGACAAGTCGCCCCTCTGCATCCGTACTTATTATTTCAATGGTCTCACCCGTCATACTCCTTACCACATCACCAGGTTTTGATGAGCTTCCGCTCGGAAGATTCTCTGTGGCCGGGACTATACCGATGATATTCACAGCCATGCCCAATTCCGCAACAGCCTTCAGTGTTGCAATGACAGATGCACCGCCTGCCATATCATATTTCATCTTGTCCATGCCTTCCGCAGGCTTGATTGAAATGCCGCCACTGTCAAAGGTGATGGCCTTGCCAATGAGAACCAGAGGTGCCCCTTCCGCTCCCTTATAATGGATGAGGATGAATTTTGGCGGCTCTTCAGAGCCTCTCGATACGGAAAGGAAGGAGCCCATTCCCTCCTTTTCTAAATCCTTCTTATCTAGCGCCCTCACCTCTGTATTGTCTCCTGACAAAGAGCCTGCAATAACGCTAAGTCTTGTGGGGGTCTTTTCATTAGCAGGGGTGTTCACAAGATCTCTCGCAAAAAGCGTTGCGGAAGTGGTCACTTGCAGCCAGTTCAGTGGAAAGCCTTCTCCACCGCCGAGTATAGTGAGCGATACCAATTCTTCGATGTCCTCTTTCTTTTTATACCTTTCAAACCGATAAAGACCCAACAGCCCGCCCTCAATAAAATAAAATAGGGGCTTTTGGGAAACATGACAATCCAAGGATAGGGAATCAAGTGGTCTGCCCGAGAGGACGATGTGTCGCATCCCGACATCCCTGAGTAAGGAAAGAGTCTTTCCCCCTGCCTGCCTGAGCTTCTCAGGGGATATTTCTGATTGCCTTCCAAGTCCTATCAGCAGAATTCTTTCTGCGTTTATGGTCAGCACATGCAATAATGTAGTCTGCATGTGCCTTCCCTTAAATTCTCCACAATTAAGTGTTTTCCTGATCAACCCCCCAACGCTCTTATCCAATTCCATATAGATATCAGGGAAGAAATCTTCGAACAGGGGAATAATTAGGGCATCCGTTCTTACTTCTTTCTCGGGTACCTTTGTGAAAAGGATATCCATTCTAGGTGATTCGCTCAGGAAGGATCCTAGCAAAAGAGTTCCAGATTTTGTATGACTCCCGCCATTTCTTGTTGTCCGGCGTTATTTTAAGGGCAATACCTTTCGTCAACGCAATAAGAGATCCGGTTTTCTCGCAAAGCATCCCTGAGCGGCAGTTCCTCATGAACCCGCCCCTGGCAGCCCCTTTTTCATGCAAATGCTCATGCGGGATCAACGCGTTTTGGTTTAACATTATACTCATTCATTGTCTTGTCGATACCCTTTGTCATAATCAGAACAACGGCATAAACCGATTTTGTTATAGCCTCTGTTATTACATCCTTTTCAAAGGACTTGAAATTACTGAGCACATATTTCTCTGCAGCTATTTCCTTATCTCTTCCAATTCCAATCTTCAAATGTATAAAATCTCTGGCGCCGATCTCCTGAATTATTGACTCAATACCTTTATGCCCGCCGGAAGACCCATTCCTTCTGATACGTATTAACCCTGTTGCAATATCAAGATCATCATGGATGACTATTAGATTCTCGGCGCCAGCGTAGTATTTCTTTAGAATATGCCTAACCGCCAGTCCGCTTCTGTTCATGAAAGCAAGGGGCTTCAATAGGATCACTTCGCGTCCTTCAATCACGCCTTTCGCCGAGCTATAAGCATCCCTTGCGCGCAAGGGGATCCCGTATTCGACAGAAAGTTGCTCGATCACCCTGAACCCGATATTATGACGAGTTTTGCTGTACTTAACACCTGGGTTGCCCAGGCCAGTAATGATCCACATGGATTAGCTCACCAGTTGCAATGCGGTGACCTCTGTTAACTTTCTTCCTCTGCCGTCTTCTTTCCCTTCTTTATCACTTCCGGCTCAACAGTCTCAACTACCACTTCAGGTGCGGCTACAACTTCTTCCCTTATCACGATTACAGTCGCCAGCAATTCATCAGAGTCAGTAAGGATACGAATCCCTTCTCCGAGCTTGAGGTCACTAACATGGATGGATTGGTTAAGCCCCAGATGGGATACGTCTACCTCTATGTGGCCTGGAATCTTGTCAGGCAAACATTCTATCTCAATATCCCTAATCCCGTATTGAAGAACCCCCTTATCCCTTTTGACGCCAATTGGCTCACCACTGGCAACCACATGTACCATTACTCGCGTCTCTTCCGTTGCCAATATTTCCTGGAAATCCACATGCAGTAAATTTCCTATTATTGGATCAACCTGATAATCCTTAACAATGGCCTGCTTTATATCACCTGCCAATTTGAGATTAACGATGACCTGTTCTCCAGCAGTTCTGCTGATGAATTGTGACAGCTCTTTTGCCGCAAGCTGAATAGGCATGGACTCACCTGCCCTGTAAAGAACCGCCGGGATGAAACCATCCCTTCTTAAAGACCTCGCGCCCCCTTTGCCCTTTTTCCCTCTTTCTTCAATATTCAGAGCCACTCTTTCCATATAACCTCCTCTATAGTTTATATTCTTGGATCAACTATTATCGAGATGAAGTCTCGCCGAAGAAATCAGCTAAACAGTGAACTGACCGATGTTTCCTCATGAATTCTTTTAATCGCCTCAGACAAAATAGGCGCAATGCTCAGTGCCTGGATTTTTTTACAAAGCTTTATTTTATCATCGAGGGGTATCGTGTCTGTTGTTATTACTTTTTCGAGAACCGACTCATTAATCCTTCCTATGGCAGGCCCCGATAGCACCGCGTGACTGCATGCGGCATAAACTCCACGGGCACCATTTTGTTTCAAAGCTTCCGCAGCCTGAGCCGTTGTCCCAGCTGTGTCAATCATATCATCCAGAATAATCGCATCCCTCCCCTTGACGTCACCTATCACATTCATCACTCTTGATATGTTCGCAGATTCCCGCCTTTTGTCAATAATGGCAAGGGATGCATCGAGCCTCTTTGCAAATGCCCTAGCCCTTTCCACGCCTCCTGCATCAGGCGACACGATAACAAGATCTTTAAAACTGCATTTTTTCATATGATCGAGTAAGACCGTTGTCGCGTAAAGATGATCAACCGGGATATTGAAAAATCCCTGTATCTGACCTGCATGAAGGTCGATGGTGAGCACCCTGTTAGTGCCCGCTGCTGTGAGCAGGTCAGCGACCAACTTTGACGAGATGGGTACCCTTGGCTGTACCTTCCTGTCTTGACGGGCGTAGCCATAATAAGGCATTACAGCCGTTATTCTCTTTGCAGACGCCCTTTTTAACGCATCAATCAGCAGGAGCAATTCCATGATATTATGGTTTACAGGTGTGCAGGTAGGCTGTATGACAAAGACATCGTGTCCCCTGACATTCTCATTAATCTGCACCATCAGTTCGCCATCGCTAAAAGAAGTTACTGTGGTATCGGTCAGTGGTATCCCAATATGCTCACTTACCCTTGCAGCGAGATCCCTATGTGCATTGCCCGTAATCAGTTTTATTCCATTAGGCATATTCATTCCCCCTTGAAGATGTTCTGTGTTTCCTCAATACTCTCAAAGAGAATACACCGAACACAATTTGCTGCTTACTGTTTGCGTCATTATTTTTTTGAAGTAGTACTGACTGGGGTGCCAGGATTCGAACCTGGGAATGGCAGATCCAAAATCTGCTGACTTGCCGCTTGTCGACACCCCATATTTTAGTGAGTATTTACGAACGACTTGACGAAGAAAAGGCATCTCTTTCATTTCACGGCACATGACTCACTGTATCCAATGTGTCAACCACTCTGTTCCAGTAGTCTGAGAAATGTGTCGCCGCCTCCATTGCCTTGCCTTTATTGCTGAATAGACCGAAGACAGCCGAACCAGATCCGGTCATGAGAGAGAGATGCGCACCAGCCTCCAACAATTCTCCCTTTAATCTTCCAATCAAAGGATATGTCTCCTTTGTTATGGATTCAAAGTCGTTTTGTATTACTAACTTAAGAGAAGAGACATCACCCGCCTTGAGCATTCTACATATTAAGTTAATATTATCAATCTTATCAGTCATTTTTGTCAATTCCATCCCCTCATGAGTCACTCCGCCGTCAGCTCGTTGTGACATGAGTTTTCTGTAAGCCCACGCTGTAGATATGGAAAAGGGAGGTTTGATGAGGAGCAGAGTGTAAGGGACTCCTATATTCAAGGGGGTCAGATGCTCTCCCTTACCCTCGACCAAAGCTAGTGGACAATGAAAAAAAAACGGGACATCAGAGCCAAGCTCACTCCCTAACCGCTGCAGTTGAGCGGTGTCAAGCCGGAGGTCCCAGAGTCGGTTCAGCCCTTTCAATGTACAGGCGGCATCGCTACTGCCGCCTCCGAGACCGGCTTGCATAGGTATGTCCTTTTGAAGGACAATGCGGGCTCCTTTGTTTGCGCCCGCATGTTTCTTGAGCATGACAGCAGCCTTAAACACCAAGTTCTCTTCAGTCTGGATGTCATCATCAGTGATCACTTCGATGCTTTCAGAATGGTCAAAGGTAAGTCTATCATAAAGCCCTATGCAATGCATTAAAGAGAGGATATTATGGTACCCGTCTACCCTTTCGTTCAGAACAAAGAGGGACCAGTTAATTTTGGCAGGGGCTTTTAAGGTGAACATGCAATCGAAAATTCGGTGGAAATCCAGCTATTTTGTCTTCTGCATTGCTAAGTCTATTTTCTTAATTTTTCCCTCTACGCGCTCTTTTAAACCCTCTTCCTTATCGCTGAATTTTAATGCCTCGTTCCAAGCATCGAGGGCGCCTTTGAGGTTGCCCATCGCTTCATACACATCGCCAAGATGTTCAAGCAATGATGGATCATCCTTTAACAGTTCATGAGCTTGCTGAAGCGTTTTGACAGCCTCTTCAAGCCTTCCGAGCTTGAAATACACCCACCCAAGACTGTCAATGATATACCCGCTATCAGGTTTCAATTCAAGTGCTCGACGGATAAGAACGAGAGCCTCTTGGAGATTAACGCCCTTTTCTGCATAACTATACCCGAGATAGTTTAATGCATCAGAATTTTTGGGATTCAGTTCAATGGTGCGCTTCAGATAAGCTATCATATCATCAAAGCGACCCATCTTCTCATATAACACTGCAAGATGAAAATTTACATCATCATTATCCTGAAAGAGTTTCAACGCCTTTTTTAGTATGTCTTCTGCCTTTTGATACTCCTTCATCTGTATATACGCGTCGCTGAGGTAGACATAGATGTCTGGCTTCCCGTTCTCGAAACTCAAGATTTCTTCAAATATCTTAACTGCATCGGGGTAACGGTTTTGCTTTAAATAGATTGAGGCCAAGTTTAAAAAAGCGTTGATATCTTTCGGATCGGCCCCTATAATCTTCTTCAGCTCTTCTATAGCCTCATCGTCTCTGTTCAGCTCCTGAAGGGTCAGTGATAGATAGTATCGTGAGGTCGTGTCATCAGGCCGTACCTCAAGCACTATCCGAAATTCAGAAATAGCCCTGTTGTAGTCTTTCTCCTGCAGATAGAGCAACCCAAGTCTTTGATGAATATCGATATTCCTCGGCATCTCCCTCAGGATCTCCTGTAGCTCTCCTATAGCTTTATCATATGATTTATCAGTAATATACAGTTGAGCAAGACGTTCTCGTGCAATGAGGTTGTGCGGATTCATGAGCAGGACCTTCTTATAATATTCTTGAGCGCCGCTCGGGTCATTGTCGATCTCTTTTAGAAAACCGAGACTTAGGTAGGCTGCATCAAAGGATGGATTCACTTCCACGACCTTCTTGAAGTACTCTTCAGCCTTGCTATAAGCCTTCTTTTCGAGATTGATGGAACCAAGGTAATAAAGGGCCATAAAATTGTCAGGATCTTTCTTTAGGAGGCTTTCCAGGATGGTCAACCCTTTTTCAGTTTGATCTACTGAAGCATACAGAACGCCTAAAAAGAGGGATGCATCTTTGTTATCGGGTTCTAATTTCAGGACCATCTCGTATGCTTTTATTGCATCTTCAAGTCTCTTCTCAGCATTATACAGTTCACCTAGAGACATGAGCGCGGGCACGTAATCGGGATGGACAGCCGCGGTTTTTTCTAATGTCGAGATCGCTTCCGGAATCCTCCTCAGCTTCACAAGCATACTGCTTATCTGAGTCTCTAAATAGGGAGAGCCGGGATCAGAGGCAAGTGCTTTCGCATAGTGCTGTAAAGCTTCCTCCCATTTACCATTAATTTCTGACTCATAGCCCAGCAAATACTCCAAATCGGGACTATCGGCCTTCGAGGAAATCTGTTCGTCTTCGCTGCCCTTAGGAACGGCTTGACCATCAGATGCCAGAAAGAAAACCATCTGGATAATCACGAATATGAAAGAAAAGAAGAATTTTAAAAACATCGTATATTATCTCACATTTTACTTCTAAAGATAAAGGTCATGAAATTAATGATCAGCAAAACGTCGGTACTCCTGAAACCCCACGCCACCAGGTCATTGCACCACCGAGGAGTTACTTAAAGTCTTTTTGCTCTTATTTCTTCCCTGCCTGCGGAGAAATCTTCAAACCTTAAAATAAAAGTGGGGGCCACCTGACCCCCATATAAAAAACATGAAGCAAATGTAATGACCAAGCTTAGCAGGAACCCTTACATTTGCAGGTAGTTGCTGCTTTTTTGGACACCTTTTTTATAATCACTTTCTTCACCTCCATTTTTTAGAGTTGATCGAGGCCTTCACCCCTGCGGTTAATTATACCATAGGCATAACATTTATAGATGTCTTTCCCGGTTCCCCTAATGACCTCATGAAATTTCTCCCCGCAAAGATTTTCTGGTGAAATAGAAGCCCTGTATCGACATCCTCCCCTGCATTCTTCAATGAAATTACACGCTAGAGCAGCGCATTCCAGGTCAACCAATTTTAGCGGTCTCACTTTCTTCCATGAACCCAGAAGTCCACCGCCAAGAGTACCTATCTGGTCTCTGCTGAAAAAGCCGCACTTGCAAATGCTCCCATTCGCAGTCACGCATAGGAGATGAATGCCACATGCAAAGGTTTCGCCGCCTCCATGCATCCCGCCACCGAACCCATAGTTGAGATACTTTCCTGCAATCTCAGGTGGAACACAGAGAATTAAATTATCCATTAGATTTCCTGAAATTAATGGTACATCTACTGTCCAATCCTTTACACCCATTCTCCTAAAAAAAGATCCCATTTGATCAAATTCTTCAAGGTTATCACTATGGACCATTGTCGCAACGGAAACATCCAAGCCCCTCGCCAGGGCATCACTGGCTTTCTGCACCACCTTGTTATATGTTCCTTTCCCCCTAAGCGAATCATGTCCATGCTCCATACCGTCAATGCTGAACTGTATTTCATCCACATTAAGTGTATCAAAAATATCCGTGTTCAACAGAAGGCCATTGGTTAGAAGTATCTTCCTGAAATGATAGCGTGACAAGAGCGAGTTGAATTCCTTGAAATGTCTGTGCATTAATGGTTCCCCACCCGTGATGAGAAGACGTAATCCCTGCATTACCTCAAACTCATCCAACACGCGTTTAATCTCATCAACAGAGAGTTCGTTGTTGCCAGGTCTCCCAACATAACAATGCCTGCATTGGAGATTGCATCTGTCGGTAATTTGTAGTTCGAGATATCTTAGGGATGGCCGGGGTGATTTAATTAGCGGCGGTCTCTTTACGATAACTGGCTCAGTGGTAAGCACACCCTCCGAAATACAGTAGTCTAGGAATGCCTTATCCGTCTCCCCCGCGCCTCCCTCTGGAGTAGCGCATTGCTGCAAGAACACAAAAGCAAGGTCATCGATCTCATAGAGTTCATCTCTCTTCACATCATACACCGCAGGGATTTCAAGCCACTTAAGGGCAGCTGTCTCTGAAAGAAAATATCTCATTACTTCATTATACCCAAAATAAGCACCTCAAGAGAATTCGGTGTGCTGGTCTACTGCACATGAGAAAAAGTATGGACGGCTTGTCAATCTGTTCAATATTAACCGTTCCTAAAAGTATGTGACTTTTTATAGTGCGCTTAACATGGCACTAAAACAGTAATACAATCACATTCGCCAGCCGAACAGTGTTGCTGACTTCCGTCAGGGGGGTGTCCCCTGAAACCAGGCGAACCATCCAGGTTGGGAGTTGAAGGTCCTCCCGCTCTGGATAGAGGTGTCCCTCTAGCCGGGCTGCGTGCTTGCCGTCCACCGGAGCGAGTGGCCTTACGGCTCCGCTCCAGCATCCGGGATACGACTCGCCAAT
>Ga0074045_10005877_pt1 | contig 10630 bp, 9 predicted proteins | sample BogForMeECP23OM2_FD_94442 | JGI IMG/M metagenome (GOLD analysis project Ga0074045, IMG submission 94442) | Bog forest soil microbial communities from Calvert Island, British Columbia, Canada - Bog Forest MetaG ECP23OM2 | ecosystem: Environmental > Terrestrial > Soil > Wetlands ... | reverse complement strand
GATCTCGCTCTCTACCACGAAGACGTGTATTCGCTCCCCGGCGCCGACCGCATCGACTACGCCCGCCGCGCCGAAAAAGCCGCGCTCGATTTCGATCCCCGCATCAAGAATTCCGAAGGCGGATCGTTCGATGCTGCCACCGGCCACAAGATTCTCGCCAACTCGCACGGCTTCGTCGGCGAATACCGCCGGTCGTACTGCTCGGTGGCCGCGGTTCCGATCGCTCAAACAGAAGCTGGCGCGATGCAGCGCGATTACTGGTATTCGGTCGCGCGAACGCTGAAGAAACTCGATCCTCCCGAGAAAGTCGGCAAGATCGCCGCCGAGCGCACGCTCCGCCGCCTCGGCGCTCGCAAAGCAAAAACCGCGCAGGTTCCGATCGTGTTCGATCCTATGGTCTCGACCTCGATCCTCGAGCACATCTTCGAAGGCATCAACGGAGACTCCGTTTACCGCGGAGCTTCGTTCCTCGCGGGCAAGTTGGGGCAGAAAATCGCAGGTGACAACGTCACCGTCATCGACGACGGCACTGTGCCCGGCGGCTTCGGCACCAGCCCCTTCGACGGCGAAGGCATCCCGACGCGCCGCACCGTGGTCATCGAAAACGGAGTGCTCAAGTCGTACCTGCTCAACACCTACACCGCAAAAAAGCTGGGATTGCAGACCACGGCGAACGCGTCGCGCGGACTGGCCGGAACGCCCGGCATCGGACCCGGCAACTATTTTCTGCAGCCCGGCCAGAAGTCGCCGAAGGAACTGATCGCTGGAATTAAAGAAGGTTTGTATGTCACCGAATTTCTCGGTCAGGGTGTGAACCTCGTCACTGGCGATTATTCGCGCGGCGCTTCCGGCCTGTGGATCTCCGGCGGAGAATTCGCCTACCCCGTGGAAGAAATCACGGTCGCGGGAAATTTGAAGGACCTGTTCTTCAACATCTCAGAGATCGCCAGCGATCTGGAGTTCCGCGGCTCCGTCGCCGCTCCGACGCTTCGCATCGACGGCCTCACTGTCGGCGGCGAATAAAACCTGTGGGGACAGCCGCCCCCGGCTGTCCAGCCGGGCAAAGCCCGGCAGCGCTGTGTGCCTAAGCGAGCAGGCGAAGCATACGAGCCGCTGTGTGCCCTATTTCGCGCGCGCCTTTTGCGCGAAGAGTGTATAAGATGTGGGCGGCATTGCCGGAACACCACCATGAAATTCGCCAAGGTCATCTTCTACATCGCCGCCATCTGGGGCATTCTCATCCTCACGCCGCTGTATTTCATGTTCGACACCATCGGCCGCCAGGACCCTCCGCCCATTACCCATCCCGCCTTCTACTACGGCTTCGTCGCGGTCGCACTCGCCTGGCAGATCGTGTTCGTGGTGATCGCGCGCGACCCGGTTCGCTTCCGCTCGATGATGATCCCAGCGGTCGTGGAGAAGTTCGCCTACGGCATCTCGCTGATAGCCCTCTACTTACAGCGACGCCTGCATGGCGCCGACGTGGGATTTGGCAGCATCGACCTGCTGTTCGGCTTGCTGTTTCTGGTAGCTTTTGCCCGGACCGGATCCTGACCGCGCCGCGCCACACATAATCTGCAACCAGGTCGCAGTCCGGCGCCTCTAACGGGCATGCTCCCGAGTGTCCAGTCGCTGCCCAAAGTACTCTTGTCGCCCGGGGGAAAAGTCAGTACCATCGTTTCCTGATCAACGGTATGTTCGATCCCCATCCCAACCTGGCGGATGAAGTCAACCGCAGCATCATCCAATCGGAGATCGAAGGCGGCGTGTTCCTCAGCGATCTTCCGCCGTCGACGGTGCTGGAAATCCAGACCATGCACCACCGCTACACCGCCGTGCTGCTGGGCGGCAGCGAGGCGATGCTGTCGGGCCATCCCGAATTTTGCCCCGAGCCAGTGCAGGTGGCGATTGCCGGCTCGACCTGGGGCGGATCGATGCTTAAACTGCAATACGTCGGACGCGGCATGCATCTGGAATTTCGCCATCCCGAATACCCCACGCCGATTGTGACCTCGCCCATCCAGGAAATCCGCGACCGGGTTCAGTTGCCTGCATTGGAACTGGATGCGCGCCCGCACGGCGCCCACTCGTAAGCTCGTGTGGGTCCGGGTCCCAGACCCGGACGGGCCGAGCAAAGCTCGGCTGGCTCTTCCTGTCCTCGTCACGTTGCTTTGTCGTTTCTTGGCCGCTTTCCATTGACTTGTCCCACCGCAACCACTACCATTCCCGCCATCGGCCTCCAGCAACGGAGGCCTGAATCATGCCCCTGAAGATCGATACCCGCGAAGTCGGTCACGTCACCATCCTCGACATCGATGGCCGCATCGTGCTGGGCGACGAAATTCACGATTTGCGCGAGGCGGTGCACGGCCTGATCAAACAGGACAAGAAGAAGATTATTCTCAATCTCGCCAACGTCGACTACATCGACAGTTCCGGCGTTGGCGAACTGGTCGGCTGCTTCACCACCCTGCGCAATGCAGGTGGAGAATTGAAGCTCCTCAACCTCACCCAGAAAGTCCAGGACGTGCTCCACGTAACCAAGCTCTACACCGTCTTCGATATCCGGGAAGACGAATTCACCGCCGTGAAATCGTTCGACTACTTCTTCGCGAAATAAGTGTGGAGCGGAAACTCCCTTCGGCAAGCTCAGGGCAGGCTCGGTCCGCTGCTGTTGCCTTTGCCTGTTTGCATTTGCCCTTGATCTTGTTATGCCCTTCGCGGTCGATTCTGCACCTGATCCCGTAGCCGCCGCCCATCCCCCGGAACCCCCCTAGATACGCCCCAAACCAGCAATCTGCGGCTACCATGGCCGCAGGGTGCTCATGGGCCACGCAAGTTGTGTGCAGGGGCGACGCCGCTCATGGACGACCGCAACACGAACCACCCAGGGTCGGATAGAAAGAGCGCCAGAGAACTTCTCTGGACCGTCGAACGCGTATTTCAGGGTTGGACTTGTTCGCAGTGCGAGTGGAACTATCCGGTTCCCACGCTGCTGAGCGATCCTGAAGCCAAGACCGCGTACGACCGCCTGGCGGCGGCCAAGTTCCGCGAGCACGATTGTGCCGACCACCTGGCGCGCCTCAGTTCCCTCGGCCCCGAGAGCTTTACCGCCCGGCTCCGCAGCATGGTGGCACACGGCTTCAAACCGAAAGATGCGGTCGAGCTCTTCCTGCAGGAAATCGCGATCGAATATCCCCACCAGCCCAAAATTCTGGCGCAGGCGAAAGCCGAGGGCGAAGACTTTCTGCGCCGGCTGCGGGCCGGCCTGATCTAAACGGGCGTAGGATGGCCCTCACTTCCCACTTCCGGCGGTTGCGGGCCCACTTTTTGGGGTCAGCGCTCGGGATCTCCGCATTCCTTCCCACCCGCTTACTCCCTTGATTCCCCCGCTGAGAAGGCCCCTTGAGGCTGTTACGAGATTTAGTGTTGGACGCGCACGGTGGGACAAATTCAGGCGCCAGCCGCGCGCGGCGGCATGTGAAAGTCCGGCACGGCAGTGCCCTGAAGACAGAAGGGGAACAAACCGAGTCCGCTTTAGCGGACGGCACCAGTTTCCTAACAGTCTCCCCGTGGCCACCCCTTCGGCGCTGAGAAACGATCGTGCACTGCTAGTGTTTCCCGCTCAGCATTGCCACCACCCGCTCGTAGTCATTTACGGTGTGATACTCGATCACGATCTTGCCCTTGCCCTTGCGGTCGCGGATTTTCACTCGCACCCCGAGCAGCCGCTCCAACTCGGCCTGTGCGGCCCGCACATTCGGATCCACCCACCGCGCAGTCCCGGTCTTCTTTACCACCTGCCCCGGCATCCCCGGAAACGGATCGAGCAGCCCGTTCATTGACAGCACCATCCGCTCGATCTGCTCCAGGCTCAGACCTTTCTTCACCGCATACAGCGCTGCTTTCTCAATCTGATCGTCGCCCTCCAGCTTCAGCAGCTCCTTGGCCTCGGAGAATTTGATTCTCTTTTCCGCCAGCAGCTGCATCACCTGCCGCGGCAGTTTCAGCAGCCGCATGTAGTTCGCCACCGACTCCCGCGACAATCCCACTCGCTCCCCGATCTGCGTCTGCGTCAGCTTGAATTCCTGGCTCAGGATGCGGAACGCTTCCGCCTGTTCGAGCGGGCTCAGATCTTCGCGCTGCAGGTTCTCGACAATCGTCATCTCCGCAGCTTGCTGTTCCGACACCCGCCGCACGATCGCCGGAATGGTCTCCTTGCCGGCCAGCTTCGAAGCATGCAGCCGCCGCTCCCCAAGAATCAGGATGTAGCGCCCATCCTCCTCCGCCGGACGCACCACGATCGGCTGCACCACGCCATTCGCCTGAATCGAATCCGCCAGCTCCTGCAACGAGTCATCATGATGCACATACCGCGTCTGAAACGGATTCTTGTCGATATCGGCCAGCGGAATCTGGATCACCAGATTCCCCGGCACCCGCGACTCCGCCTGCGCAAGAATCGTGATGCTCTCGTGCTCCTGTAGGGCGGACGCCCCCGTCCGCCCCCCGCCCTCACCACCAACAGTAGATGGGAACTCCCGAGAAGAAAATGTGGGGACAGCCGCCCCCGGCTGCCTGCCCGAGTCGAAGGGTCCGGCCGAGCGCAGCTCGGCTCCTGCATTGGACTCAGCCGCCGCCGCCTCCTCCACCTCAGCCCGAATCGTCCCCTCCAGCGGCGTTCCAATCGCCTCACTTGCAACAGGTTTGTCATTCCGACCCGGAACGGAGTGAAGGGGAGGAATCTGCTGCTTCCCCGCCCCCCCACCGCTCTGCGGGGATTGAAAAGACTGTGTTGGGACACCCGCCCCCGGCTGCCTGCCCTGAGCGGAGTCGAAGGGTCCAGTCGAGCGCAGCTCGACAGCCCGCGGCCCCGGCAACAACGACTCCAGCCCCCGCCCCAACGCCCGCCGCTTCTCGACCTTGTCCTTCTCTCCCGCCTTATGCTCTGCCGCCGAAGTGGTCATCATTTGTCCTCTCGCCAAAAGTCGTACACTCCCCGCTCCTAAATCCAAACTCCGCCCACGCGCCACAGCGTCATCCCGAACGCAGCCGCCCTTCAGGCGGAGCGAGGGATCTCCCCCGCATCAGCACCAACCCGCCAAACTCGAGGCCCGTCCGCTGCTCTGCAACGTTTCATCGATCTGGGTGCCCCATCCTTGTCTCCGCGCTTTTTGCGGAGACAGGGTGGGGGTTTTGATTCCTGGGGTTCCTGCCGCTTTCAATATATCGATGACGATCAATATAATATATCGATGTCCATCAATATACTAAGCCGTCTTGTCCATCTTCTCCGTCCCCGGAATCTCCTCTACTGCCGTCTGCTCTTCCGTGCCCGCAGGCTGCCCTGACCCGGCAATGGCGGTCACAGTTTCTGGCGATGCCTGCTGGCCGTACCCTGCCTGCCGCTCGATCATCTCCTTGGCCAGGCGAATGTAACTCTCGGCACCTTTGGACCGCGGATCGTACACCAGGGCCGGCTTGCCATGGCTCGGCGCCTCCGCCAAGCGAATGTTGCGCGGAACAGTAGTGGTACAGAGCTTGTCGCCAAAGAAATTCTTCAGCTCAGCCTTCACCTGTTGCGCCAGGTTGGTGCGGTCATCGAACATGGTCAGAACGACGCCGTCGATCGCCAACGCAGGGTTCAGCGCCGCGCGAATGCGCTCGATCGTATCGAGGAGTTCACTGATGCCCTCCAGCGCGAAGTACTCTCCCTGCATCGGGATGAGCACCGCATCGGCGGCCACCAGCGCGTTCAGCGTGAGCAGGTCGAGCGCTGGCGGGCAGTCCAGCACGATGAAGTGGAAGCGATCGCGGATAGGCGCTAGAGCCTGACGCATGCGAAACTCGCGCCCTTCCATATCCACCAGCTCAAGGTTGGCGCCGATCAGATTCTTGTGCGACGGAATCAACCAGAGCTGCTCCAATTCGGTCGTCTGCAGCGCCTCCTCCGCAGAGGCCTCACCCATAAGCATGTGGTAGGAATTCACACGGTCGGGATCCTTGGCGAAGCCCAGGCCGCTGGTGGCGTTGGACTGAGGGTCGCAGTCGACCAGCAGCGTATTCACTTCCGCAGCCGCAAAGGACGCGGCTAGATTGATGGCAGTCGTGGTCTTACCCACGCCGCCCTTCTGATTGGCAACGGCAATGACGCGTCCCATTTGATTGTCAGGAGAACCAGAGCTACCCGGCAGCATAATGTGCTTCACATTTCAAATGCAATGACGAACTGCTGTGCATGTTAGTGAATTGTGTGCAAAACGAGGCAAGTGTTCCTGCAGGAACACATTCAGGTCGCCAAAACGCACGTTCAGTTCTACTTTGTGCGGGTCGTCCGAGGAGGATTCGTGCTTCTGACAAGAATTTGGATCTGTAGGAAGTGTGCGTTATGACAAACATGACAAGTGTTCCTGCAGGAACACTCCAAGACCGGCTACCGCGGCATAGTCAAAATCGATCGGTTAGCGGCTCACCGTCCCAAGCCGGAGCGCGAAGGATGGAAACTTCCCACTTTTCGGCCATGCCACCCAGCAAGCCGCGACCTGCAGCTGTCGAGATGAGGGCTTTGGTCCACATGTTAACTGTCTTGATTCTTACCGAGGACGGTCAGCGACGACTAGGATCCGGCTGCGCGATTGGGGGATTGGTTCCGGGTTGGACCAGGCGAATTTCGGCAGCATCGAGCGGGCTTGTTCCAATTGAGCCCTGCCGATCAGGAGTGCCAGGCGGCCGCCCGGGGACACCAAGCCAGCGGCCACGGGGAGGATGGTTTCAAAACTCTCGACGGCGCGCAGGGTGACCACATCGAAGGCGGCACCGGTGAGCGCCTCGGCGCGGCTGTTTATTATATTGATGTCCGTCAATGTAAGGCTTCGGGCGACTTCGCGCAGAAAGGCGGTCTTCTTTTGGTTGGCCTCGACCAGAGTGAGAGAAGCGTGCGGGGCCCAGAGCTTGATGGGAAGTCCGGGAAATCCGGCGCCGGAGCCGAGGTCGGCGACGGAGACTTGGCGGGCAGCAGCAGCCGAGCTGCGCTCGGCTGGACAGCCGGGGGCGTCTGTCCCCACATTCGCTGAACGAGGGAACAGGTGGCGGGCGGCGAAGAGGCTTTCGCCGAAGTGGCGTTGGACGATCTGGGCAGGATCGCGGATGGCGGTGAGGTTGATGCGCGCGTTCCAGCGGAGGAGTATATCGATGTACGTCGATATATTCCGCAGTTGGGCCGGGGACAGGACAGCAGATTCCTCACCGGCTTGCGCCCGTTCGGAATGACAAGAGCTTCTGGTGGTGGGGGGCTCGAGGAATGGTGCCAGCAAATCGGCGATGCGGGCCGGGGTCATGGGAATTCCCGATTGTAGAACGGCGGTGGCGGCGCGGCGAACGACGTTGCTTGTGGTTGCGTAAAAACAGAAAAAGCCCGGCTGCGGGGGCAACCGGGCTGGCCGAAACGCTCTTGGTTACTTGATGACGAACGGTTGTGGGGTGGATTTCCCTCCACCGGGCTCGGGATTGCTGACGAGAACGTGGACAGTTCCGGAAGACGAGATATCTGCTGCCGGCACGTAGACGCGGAGTTCGCTGGGACTCAGATAATTCGCAAATACGGATTTCCCGTTCCATGTGACCGTTGAACCAGGAACGAAATTGGAGCCGCTGACAGTCAAGAGGAAGTTTCCTCCGCCATGAGGGGCACTCGCGGGGGCCAGGGACCTCACTGCTGGTAGAGGATTGGTGGCCTTGCTGGCAGTGAGGAACAGGGAGGGACTCTTGACCAGGACGACTTGGGCGGATGGACTCCCGCAGCAGCCGGCTTGCAGAATGAAAGCCAAACCGTTCGTGCCCCACTGGATCAGGTTGAGAGTTGCATTCGAAGGATAACCGGACGCAAGCTCGGCCAGACTCGCCACAGCCAGCGGTACGAACTCGGAGAGGTTATAGCTGGTGATGCCGAGAGAATTGAAGAATGGGGTAGTGCCGAGCGCAAAGGTGCGATTGATGGCGGCATCGGGCAACACTTGAATGCTGCCGTTGCAACAGGAGATGGAAACATCATAGGTTCCCTGAATCAATCCGGTTGCGGGATTAAATACCTGGCCGTTCCCGCCATAGATGAGTCCGGCGTCGTACTGGATCGCGCTGCCGCTGACCAGATCGCTCCACTGTTGAGTCAGCGTGCCTCCGGTGGAAGTGACGGCAACCTGGCTCACGGTGTAGTTGGAGTAGCCGTAGAGTGTAGTTGCTGTAGGAAAGATGATTTGCTGGATCGTAGGCGAGGTCACTGCGTTCGCGAGTTTCGTGGAATCGGTATAGAACACCAATGGCCCGGAATAGGTGCAGCAGAGGGATTCGTTCAGGGCCACAGCAAAGGTGTGGGAGTTCGAGGGAGAGACCTTGATGTCCTCGGCGACATACGGCCCGCCACTTGACACAGAGCCGAGGCTGACGTCGATATCCTTAGTGAAGCTGGGAAGATCGAGTCGCTGCACGGAGCCACTGCCGTTCAACCCCACATACAGATAATTCGATGTGGCGGAAAGCGCCAATTTTGTGGGCTCACTTCCGGCGAAGTGATATCCGGTGACGACGCCGGTAGTGGGATTAATAACCGCGATGCTGTTGCCGTTTGGCCCATAGCTGCTGGGGACGGAGGCGTAAATGAGTTGCCCGAATGGATCCCAGACCAGATCATTGGCGGGGAGATCCAGGACTGTGACGGTGACTGGGTAGGTGACGTTAAAGGTGACCGCGGACGAGAGCGTGCCCGGGGACGGATTGAGAACTGATAATTGGACGATCCCGGCGCTGGCAAGATCGGTGGCGGTCGGCAGCGCCTGTAGTTGACCGGAATTGTCGTAGGTAGTGGGAATGCTCACGCCATTCCATAACACCTCGGCTCCGGTCATGAAATTGGACCCGCTGAGGACGATGCTAGTGGGGGCGGTTCCCGCAACCTGAGAAACGGGTGACACGGAACTGACGGAGGGTTCGAGCCCGATCACTTGCAGGGGCGCTCCGGTTGAGCTACCGCCGGCGGGTGGGGGATTGCTCACGTAAAGTTGGTACGAGGTAGTCTGGGACAATGCCGATGCAGGCACCCGCGCTTTGATCTGTGTAGAGCTGACGTAGGTGGTGGGCAGAGCGGTGGATTGGTAATTCTGCAAATAGGCCAGGGAGGAAGAGAGAAAACCTGAGCCGTTAATGGTGATGGTTGTGGTCGGGCTGCCGACGTATACGTTCGCGGGTGACAACGAGGTGATCGCGGGAATGGGATTTCCGCCGGTGCCTTCGAGTGCGATGCTGATCGGTGAACTCACACCGGTTACGGCGATCAACAAACTGGCGGAACGAGCACCCATGGCTGAGGGCGTGAATATCATGGACATCGAACAATAGTTGTCGCCCGGGATCGTGCCTATGCAGGCTGGGCCATTGAAACCGAAATCGCTCTTGTTGGTGCCGGAGATTGTTATGCCAGTTATGTCAACCGCGGTGGCGGTGGTATTGCTCACGAAAACAGTGAGCGGATAACTGGGTGAGTTTAGAGCTATGGTTCCGAACTGAATTGGGTCGGGATAGACCGCGATGGGAACCTGGGCGGCTGATGGCAGGGTCCCAGTCAGAAGGATAAAAAGGCTAACTATCGCGAAACACAGCTTTCGCATCATGGTGCAGCTCCTCGAATCAAGATTCCCCCTCAATGGTCAAGTGCAGCAGGAAATTCTACGTGTACTTCTGAGTTTTGTTTGTTTATTTTGGATGAAAGGCGACGAGTGCAATTGTTTGCACAAGGAGCGATCAACTTGTTATGCCTCCATTTGTAGAGAAATTTGCTTGAGGAGGGGCTTGTCCCAAAGTGGGAATTGGGGTCAAAAGCAGGGAGTCCCTGTGGTTAGATCGTGCATCTAAACTGGCATGAGCGATACCAAGACGAGAATCTTTGGTGAAAGATACAGAGTCCTCGCCGTGGAGAGTCAGAGCCTGACGATCCGGGGAGTTCGCAGCGGCGAAGTGCTGACGATCATTAACCCCAACCCGGACGCTCCCCTCAGCCCCGCCGAATACCCGCTGGGAAAGCTGATTGCGCTGAGTGATCCGTCGAACAACTCGCCGGTGAACTAGCATCCTGCAAGGGAAGTTCGTTTCGTCATTCCAGTAAGACCTGCCTTGGACGAGGTCCTGGTGCCGTGTCCTTGGGGACTCGCGTATTTTTCCGACCCTTACCCGGCACTAACGTGCCGGGCTTTCCCGTCCCGCCGCCACGCGGCTGGATCGCGCAGTCTTTGCCCCGCCGTTCTCGCCGGAAACGAATCTCAGATCCACGCGACCAAGGTCGGCTCGCGGTGGGGCGACTTGACAACGCACTCACCATTTCTGTATCTTCAGTCCGTACTGAAATAAAAGATATGGCTGAACTTACAGCAGTGCAGACGCAGTACATCCTCCACTGGGGAGAGATGGGAACGCGGTGGGGGATCAACCGGACGGTGGCGCAGATTCATGCGTTGCTGTTTTTATCGCCGCGGGCGTTGCCGGCCGAGGAGATCGCCGAGACGCTCAGCGTGGCGAGGTCCAACGTGAGCACTTCCATCCGCGAACTCGAGACCTGGGGGATCGTGCGGGCGGTGCATGTGCT
>Ga0074045_10005875_pt1 | contig 10630 bp, 14 predicted proteins | sample BogForMeECP23OM2_FD_94442 | JGI IMG/M metagenome (GOLD analysis project Ga0074045, IMG submission 94442) | Bog forest soil microbial communities from Calvert Island, British Columbia, Canada - Bog Forest MetaG ECP23OM2 | ecosystem: Environmental > Terrestrial > Soil > Wetlands ... | reverse complement strand
GTCAGATTGCAGAGGTGAAAAAGCAATGCGACCAGAAAGGCAGGCTTCAAAAACTAAAACCATTATTATCGGCCGCGGTGGCGAATGGCCAGGTTTGTACCTCTGCAATCTGACCTCTCACCTCTGACCTCTCTGCGCTTGCCAAAGGGATGCCTTAGCCCTTAAAACTGTACACTCATGACCGACTATTCCATCTTTCCGAAGATCAACGCGACACTAAATGGGTGCAGCGCGGTGCTGCTGGTCATCGGGCGAACGCTGATTTCGCGCGGCAAAATTGCGGCGCATCGGGCGGTGATGCTGGCGGCGTTTGCCACTTCTTGCCTTTTCCTGGTGTCTTACCTTTACTACCACTGGCCTGGGCATGGCGGAGTGATCTATTTCCGCGGGACGGGCGGGATACGGATCCTTTACTTCACCATCTTGATTTCGCATACGATCCTGGCAATCGTAATCGTGCCGATGGTCTTGATCACGCTGACGCGGGCGCTGCGCGGGCAGTTCGAGCGGCATCGGGCGATTGCGCGGTGGACGTTCCCGATATGGCTGTATGTGTCGGTGACGGGCGTGATTGTTTACCTGATGCTGTTTCAAATGTCGGTGTAAGCGCTACGATTTGCTGTCGAGTGAGTCTCGCCTGTAAACGGGCCTCCGAGGGGCGAGTCTCGCCTCGAGCCGCCGGCAGGGGGCGGGCGCTACGCTCGCGGATTCGTCACAATTTTCTGGTGCGGTCGACACCGCCAACACCATGCCCAATTCTGCTATAGTGAGCGTCTCGAAGGTCAACGTCCCGGAAGGAGCCCGCAATTATGGCCGGCAAGAGCATAAACAAAGTCATCCTGATTGGAAATCTTGGCAAAGATCCGGAAGTGAAGTACACGCCGCAGGGCACGCCGGTGGCGAAGATTACCCTGGCCACCAATGAGCGCTTCAAGGGCAAAGACGGCAACTGGCAGGACCGCACGGAATGGCACAATGTTGTGCTCTGGCAGCGGCTCGCCGAGATTGCGGGCGAGTATCTGAAGAAGGGCGGCAAGGTCTATATCGAAGGCCGGCTGCAAACCCGCTCCTGGGATGACAAGCAGACGGGCCAGAAGAAATACATGACCGAGGTGGTAGCCAACGATCTCGTGCTGCTGGGCGGACGGGGCGAAGGCGGCGGCGAATCCGGGGGCGGATCGCGCGGCGCGGCAGCCTCGGCGGGCGGGAATAACTTCGACCAAAGCGCGCCGGAAGCGGAACACGCGCCGGCAGGGTCGGGGCCGATCACGGATGAAGATATACCGTTTTAGGGATTGATCCTGCGACCAGCCGTGGAGAATGGGGTCGCTCACTCCGTTCGGGATGACAATGAGTTGTTTTGTCGCGGCGGCTGAGCCAGGCGCTTTAGCGCGTGCTTTTGGGTCTTAGCAGTGCCTTCGCTCGCTGACAAAACGTGTGTTCCCTGTCGCGGCGGCGTTCCGCCGCTCAAGGGTGCTCAGCTCTCTGAAATTCTGAGTCAGCTTCCCGAGCGCGCCGAGTGGAGTGTGGTTGACGAGCATCATCTGGTGCGGACCTACAAGTTTCCTGACTTCAAAACGGCCCTGGCCTTCGTGAATCGCGTGGGTGCGTTGGCTGAGGAGCAGGGGCACCACCCCGATCTCCTGCTCGCGTGGGGCAAAGTCGAAGTCACCCTCTGGACTCACGCCGTGGACGGGCTCACGGAATCCGATTTCATTCTGGCGGCGAAGATTGACCGGCTTCTCTAGATCAGGTCGTCTTTAGTGAGGGCCATCCGGTGATGGCGTCATCGGGCAGTCTGCAATTCACCAGGTTTTCAGCGTAGACTCGCAGCGAGCTTTTGGTGGCGAGCCTTTGCAGAGAGGTAAGGTGGGTATGAGCGCGAGAGAAGTAGTAATGTCTTACATCGACGCAATGGGCAAGCGCGACTATGCGACCGCGAAGCGGTACCTGGGCGATGATGTCTTCATCAAGGGGCCTGCCGGCGAGGCTTTCCGCAGCGCAAGCGATTTTCTGAAGATGATGGAGAAGCAGCACGGAAGATACGATATGAAGAAAGTCTTCGTGGACGGCGATGACGTTTGCCTGCTCTACGACTTCGCGACCGAGAAGGTTACGACGTTTTTCTGTTCGTGGTATCAAATAAAGGACGGAAAGATCGCTTCGATCAGGACGGTTTTCGATCCGCGCGCATTCGCCGCCTAAGGGTCACTTGGTCGCCCTCGGCCGTCGACGCAAGGCTCCAAATTACAAATCAGAAATTACAAGTTAGAAATTTCCCTTTAGATCACCCGATGATCTGATCGCCCGATGACGTATTGCCAACCCCCACAAGATAGCCGGGATCAGCATCAACATGCCGGCCGCGCTGGCTACGTGGCGAGCGGCAAAGCCCCAATCCACAAATCGTCCGGCAACATAGGCGCCGGCGGCGATCGTGAGCATCGCAAGTCCCAGGTCGGCGGCAAACACGCGTCCGCGATACTGATCCTCGCTCTGCAATTGCAGCAGGGTGGTCGAGAAAACCCAGATGATCGAGCCGCCAAAGTGCGCGACCATGATGCACAGGCACGCTTGCCATAAGTGCCCTGAAACTCCGAGCAGCGAGTATCCGAGGGCGAGAGCTAGATATCCCACCAGAATCATTCGCTCCAGGCGATCGATCGAGTGCCCAGCCCAGGGGCCGGTCCAGAGTGGACCGACCAGTGCACCCAGTCCTCGGGCGCCCAACAACAGGCTCATGCCTAGAAAAGCGCCGCGGGCGGGATCGAGTCCATGCCAGCGCACCGGAAATTCGCGCTGGCCCATGACTGTGAAGAGTACCCAACTGGGGCCGATGATGAGGTTGCCGGCTTTGACCAGCACCGTGGAACGCAGGCGGACGTGCGACCACACATAGCGAATTCCGGCGAGCACGGGCGAGAAATCTACAAGTTCGCGGACGTGAAACGGCCGCGCGCCCTCAACATGAGGCTCGGCAAATTGCATACCGAAAATGAGCACGGCGGAAGCGAGGAACGAGACCGCATTCAGAATGAACACCGCATCGCGCCCGAGCAGGGCCGCAACCACTCCGCCTGCCGTTGCACCCAGCATCAGATTGACAGACCAGGTCGCCGACGAAAGTGTGTTGGCCAGAACGACGTCCTCTTTGCCAACGACGTTCGGGATCACCGAACTGCGCGCCGGCTCGAAAAACGCGGCCAGCAAGGTTTCCGCCACCAGCAGCGGGTACACCAGCCACACCATCTCTCGCGAACGAACCAGCAGCATGCAGAACACGATCGCCATGCGCCCGATGTCGGCGGCGATCATGACGTGTTTGCGGCGCAGCCTGTCGTTGAGGACGCCAGAAGCCGGGCCAATCAGAGTCTGCGGCAAAACTTGCAGCACCAGCGCCAGCGCAACCGATCCCGCGCGACCCGTGAGCTGGAGCAACAAGTTGTAGATCGCCAGCGTGTAAAACCAGTCACCGATTTCGCTCACTATTTGCGCGCCCCACAAACGGCGGAAGTTTCGGTTTCCGCGCAGAAGGCGTAGATAAGACGAAAATCCTACGGGGCTGATTTGGAGTTCTGGAGCTTCCATCGGAGCGCGCTGGGCCTTCTCAGCATAGTAAATGGGAGCGGGATCCGGGGCCGCGACCTTGCCACAAAGTGGCAAAACAGTGCAAACTGTTGCACACGAAAAGCCGCGCCGGACGGCCCAAGTAGTCGGGTCACGTCACGATTTAGGTTGCAAAATCGCCCTTAAAGGGTACATTGTGAACGCTCGCTGAATTCGGAAAAGATTGGAAGCCCATTTGCACTTGTTCGATGTGAACGCGTTTCCTGGCAAAAGGAGTTCTTTCCCGTGCGCAATTGGATTTATGGCATCTTGTGCGTAGTCCTTCTTACATCAGCTTCCTTTGCACGACCGACCGTTCTTAAAGCTGCTGCGTTTCCCCATCCTGGCGTTCTTCTCGCCCTAGGGAGCGGTCTAGTCGGATTAGCGACGCTCGTGCGGCGCCATTTCAGCGAGTAAATTCCTTCAGCGCTAACCTACGAAGACAAGTAGCATCAGCCCGCCTGTAGCGGGCTACATCTGGCTAGAGCATTGCGCGCGTGATTTTCCGGGCTGTGCAAGGCCGACGCAGCCGATCATTCCATTCGATGTGACCGTCACGCGCGAGCCGATCCGGCTGACTCGCTATCCAAAGCTTGTTCTCCGCTGGTCGCTCACAAGTCCAAGAAAAAATGCGTGAACGCGGCGGTCGTCGCTCAATTCAGGATGGAACGTCGCAGCCAGGGTTCTGCCCTGCCTTACGAGCACGGGATCGTTCCCTTCGGTGGCAATTACCTCGACGTGCTTACCTACGCGCTCAATCTTGGGTGCGCGAATGAACACCATCTCGATCGGGCTGTTTTGGAATTGGCCTTCGCGAATCGAGCTGTCGACCTGGCGTCCATAGGCGTTGCGGCGGACCGTGATATCGAGCGCGCCCAGGCCGGGCTGATGCGGATTCTCCACTTGCGTGGCCAACAGAATAGCGCCAGCGCAGGTGCCGAACGTGGGACGGGTGTGTACGAACTCCTTCAGCTTTGCGAAGCCTTCCTTGCCGAGCAGTTTAAGAAAAGTGCTCGACTCGCCGCCGGGGATGACGAGGCCGTCGATCTGGTCAAGCTCTCCGGGCTTCTTGACGAGCACAACCGTTGCGCCCAACTCTTCGAGCCGACGGCGGTGGGCATCGAAATCGCCCTGCAGGGCTAGGACACCGATGGTTGGTATGTGGGCTTTCATCATTCGTCGTTAGTCACTCGCCAAAACGATCTAACTTGATTTTATCGGATGCGCGAACTCACCGGGAGATGTGGGCCGGGCGACTAGAGAAGCGGTTCCAAATCGCGCGCACCGTGGACGACACGGACTATAAGAACCTCGTCACGATCAATCCTGTAGAAGAGTAGATGCTTGGGGAACCCGGGGATGGCTGCACGCCTTAGATCATGAAGTTCGGAGGCGTGAAATTGGCAGGGTGTTCCTGCGTTGGGCCGATGCAACACGCGCATGATGGCGGAGGTGACAGCGTCTTCCCAACGTGCGGCGAGCTGCTTGCCCGATTGAGCGGAGTACCAGTCGGCCTGTTCGACGATGTCAGCCGCAGCCGCGTCGCTGAGGACGAGGCGATGCGTCTTCACCTCTTCATGGTACGTTCGCGGAGGGCGCGAACCAGGCCCTTGCGACGAATCTCGGCGACGCTCAGTTCTATTTTGGGACCCCTGGCGGCGGCGACGAGGCTGGCTTCGAGATCGCCGAGCCGGCGCTCTTTGTCTTGCCGAATCAGTTCGCGGACGTATTCGCTGGGCGTTCCCCAGTCTCCGGAGGCAACCTGGCCCTCGACGTATTCTTTGAGCGCTTCGGGGAGCGAGATGTTCAGCGAGGTCATGGGCATGGCTTCATAATATGACAGTGTGTGAAGGCGAGCAAGGGACGAGGCCATGGAAGGAAGATCGAAGTCAAAATCCCAAGGTGCATGCAGTTGTGGAATCCCACGTTTCGAAAACCGCGAAACGTGGGGCACCCCGCTTTTGGTTTTTTGCGCGTAATCCCACGTTTCGAAGACCCCGGAGGGTGGGCACCCGGATTCTCTCATCGACTAGCTGTGATAGTATTCGCTCGGTTTAAAGGGAGGCTCTATGAAGCGCGTCAGTTATTTGGTTGGGATGGCACTGGTTGTAGCGGTGGCGCTCGGACTTACGGGAAGCCGGACATTGAGCGGGCAAGAAGGTCTGAAAAGCGGCAAGGTGCTGCAAAGGACAGATCTGAAGGCCGCGCCGGGATGGGAAGCGATCCTGGTGCAGCGTGAGGTGCCGGCCGGAGGAGAGAGCGGCAAGCACACGCAGGCGGGCAGCGAGATCGTGTATATCCAGGAAGGCGCGGTGGTCTTTGAGGCGCAAGGCAAACCCGCCGTGACAGTGAAAGCGGGTGAGGCGTTCACCACGTCGGCCGGAGAAGTGCACAACGTGAAGAACGCAAGCAAGACGGCGACCGTGAAGGCGCTCGCGTTCTACGTGGCGAAAAAGGGAACGCCTCTGGAGGAACTCGCCGTGCCCGCGAAGTAGTCGGGATGTTGAAAGGTAGCGTACCGACTGGCAATTGTCGAAGCCCCGCCTGACTAGCGGGGTTTTTGGTTTTGTGTGCGGAATCCCACGTTTTAAAAACCGCGAAGGGTGGGGCACCCAAGGACGCGGCGCGCTGACGCTACGGATTGATGCCTTTATCCTTCATGAGTTGCTCGTAGCGCTCGCTGTAGAGCTGTTTAACCGCGAAAGCTGGCATGAGGGCGTTCCATATTTTGTGGATTCGCTCGTCAATGTTGGCCCCGTCAAAGTGGAAGTGCGCTTGTAGCTCGGTTACGATACACAGCAAGATCGCCGCAGCCTGTGCGAGATGGCTACCGAGCAATCGCAAATGCCCGTCATCCAATTTGGGCCTCTCCTCGTGTGGCAATGAGTCCGTGACGTAGAAGACTGCCGTCTTGAGAAGTCCTTCAGAGGCACCGTGAGCCATTGCGGAGTACTCCCGCCACGGGCCGTAGACCAACGACTTGAGGAACTGCTGATGAGGTGTGAATGTGTTTCCCGCCTGGGGACTATTTATGTACCTCCCCAGTGTGGGCCACTCCTTCTCCGCAAGAACATCAGACGCAGTAAGTCGGTTATTGCGCAGATCCCAGTCGATCTCCCTCCGGCCTTGGTCGATCCATTCGTCCCATTCCGGTTTGCCACCATATCGTGCTTCATCCTCATCTAGCCCGGCCAGAAGCTTCTTGTAGCCGTACTTCCGAAATCGGGGGCCATTGTGCCCAGGATCCTGCAAAATCGCCGTGATGTTGTACAGGCCATCGATCATGTTGCGGATCAGTGGTAGGGCGACAATCGTGTAGGAGGGCTTCCAGTAACAATCTGTTTCGCGGCGTTCATCAGCGTTGAGGTAGAAGAGGAGGGCGTAAGTGTGCTGCGCTTGCCGGATCAGGATGTGGAGATCGAAGGCTACGAACCCTGGAGCCGCGAGAACCTTTGGGGCTTCACGCTTGACCTTTTGTGACAGGACCTCGGTAAGCTCTGCGAGCGGCTTTTGGAAGGTGCCGGCGTCAATGTGGATCTCGGACGTGTTCGAATCCGCGGTGAGAAATTGCCTCAACTCACCATCCCCTAGTCTGCAGCATGTGCGCTTCGTCGAGCCCCGAGACTGCCAGACCCTTCATAGCCCCGGCCAGGTCTTCGCTGACTTCAAGTAACACTTTAGGATCCTTGAAGTGCGTGGCAGCCTGCACTATGGCGCGGGCGCGCTTGGCTGCTTCTTCCGGGTCGGCGAATTCGGTGGAGTTCTTCATGAAGATTCCGGAGCCTACGAAGACGGCTTCGGCGCCGAGTTGCATGACTAGTGACGCATCCGCCGGCGTTGCGATTCCTCCGGCCGAGAAATTCGGCACCGGCAGTCTGCCGTCGCGGGCTACCATCTTCACAAGCTCGTAGGGAGCCTGGTGCTCTTTGGCTTTGGCGTAGAGTTCCTGGTCGCTGAGCACGGTGAGAATCTTCATCTCCTGCACGATCTGGCGGATGTGCTTTACGGCGTGGACTACGTCTCCGGTGCCGGCTTCGCCTTTGGTGCGGATCATGCACGCGCCTTCGGCGATGCGGCGGAGAGCTTCGCCCAGATTGCGAGCTCCGCAGACGAAGGGGACCGTGAAGGCGTGCTTATCGACGTGGTGGGCTTCGTCGGCGGGGGTTAGGACTTCGGATTCATCGATGTAGTCGACGCCGAGTTCCTGCAGAATCTGCGCCTCGGCGAAGTGGCCGATGCGGCACTTGGCCATGACGGGAATGTGCACGGCGGCCATGATTTCGCGAATCTTTTTGGGGCTGGCCATGCGGGCTACTCCGCCTTCGGCGCGGATTTGCGCGGGGACGCGCTCGAGGGCCATGACGGCTACGGCGCCGGCTCGTTCGGCGATGGTGGCTTGGTCGGCGTTGGTGACGTCCATGATGACGCCGCCTTTGAGCATTTCGGCGAGACCGGTTTTGAGGCGAAGGCTGGTCGAGTTGTGTCCGTTGTTTTCTGACATGGCGTGGCTCCGAAAGGCAGCTGCGAGCTCCGAGCTATGAGCTACTAGCTAAACCCGATATTGATGATGTTGGGTGGGCTTCCGCTGCTACGAGTATTTTACAGGGCGTTCATGGTTCGCGAAACCCCGGAGGCGTTGTTGACTCCCGCTACTTCTTGTCGTCGACTCCAAAGGTGTAGATGCGATCGCCGAAGAGGATGGCATATTCGCCGGGCTCCAGAGGTTGGTCCGAGGAGAATTGTAAGGCTGTCCCCTTGTATCTCGAGACGCTGACGGCGACGCCGTCGATCGGCGTCGAATCGCGCAGGTTGCCCTTCGAGTAAGGGAACTCGCGTTTCGAGCCCTTGACCGTGAACTTGTAGAGCCGGGGCAGGGTGGTGGCGTCATAGACGAACACAATCTTGTTATGGCTGGGAATGCGAAACGCAGAAGCCTTTCCCTCCATTTCCACATTCCGGGTAATCGTGTTGCTGAAAGGACCGCGCGAGGCGTGTTCCTTATAGGCCTCATTCGCGAGTTTTTTGAGTTCACCGGCGGACATGTCGAGGTAGAAGGGGACTCCGACAACGCTGGGCGGAGCGGGCAAAGGTTGAAAATCTTGCGCGAATAACGGTGCGGCCAAATTGATGACTAATATGACGAACGCGGCAGTTTTCATGGCGCTCATCTTACAGAACGAGCCCTGTTGCCGCAATACCAACAGGGCTACCGCTCCCTGCATAACGCTTGGCCTGGACCCTTCGACTTCGCTCAGGGCAGGCTCACGAGACGCCCCTCCCCATACGAGCCTTTAGCGCTCTACGAATTTGCCGAACATTTTGTGTGGATCGATGGCGATGAAGAGGCCGCGGCTGCGGGCGAGCACCTCGTCTTTCTGATTCAGGATCTCGGCTACGTTAATGTGCTTGCGGCCTTGTACTTTCTCCTCGCGGGACTCCACACGCAGAGGTTTGTTGAGCGGGACGGGCTTGAGGTAGTTGACGGTCATCTCGCTGGTAACGGCGATGACGTGCCGCAACTTGTTCACCTTGCCCATGGCTTCGTCGAGGATGGTGGCGATGATGCCGCCGTGGGAGTGTCCGGGAGGGCCGGTGTAGCGCTTGCCGAGCCGGAAGCGGCAGACGAAGCAATCGCGCTCTTCGTCGTAGGTGAAGCGCAGGCGCATGCTGTCGGGATTGTCTTTGCCGCAGACGAAACAGAAATTCTTGTGCGTGCGCAGGAAGCGGGTGCTGTGGCCAGATCCGGAGGTTTTCTTGGGCATCCTGTGATTTTATCGCGAGAGTGCCGCGCGCGGAGTTGAAGTATCATGGCGTGCTCAGGAGGTGAGTCATGCCCAGCGCAAGTGCGGGCAAATCTGTGTATAGCGTGCATCCGGGCGTGGCCATGATGCAGAAGTGGATTCGGGAATTGGCGTCGAAGACGGGACGGTCGCTGGAAGAGTGGGTGGAACTGACTCGAAAGTCGGGGCCTGCGACCGAAAAAGAGCGGCGGGAGTGGCTCAAGAAAGAACATAAGTTGGGCACTAACTACGCCGCGTGCATTGCGGAGCGTGTGGATGGCAAAGGAACGGAAGACGATTCGCCGGAGGCTTATTTGGAAGCGGCGGTTGCGTGGGTGGAAGCTCAATACTCGGGGCCGCGCGCGGGGATGCGTCCGCTGTATGACCAATTACTTAAGCTGGCTTTGTCGCTGGGCAAGGAGGCGAAGGCTTCTCCGGGCAAGACAGGGGTTTCGCTCTACAGGAATCATGTGTTTGCAACGATTAAGCCGGCGACGCATACGCGCATTGACCTGGGGCTGGCTTTGGGGAACATGAAGACTCCGAAGCGGCTGATTGATACGGGTGGGTATGAGAAGAAAGATCGGATTACCCGGCGGATTGAAGTAAAGTCGAAGCGCGACATTGATGATGAACTGAAGAAATGGCTGAAGAGCGCTTATGCGATGGACGAGAAGTAGAAACGCACATTCATAACTTGGAAAGGAAACCACAATGCCGATAGGAAAACGAGCGGTTGCGGAGTTCTTTGGCACGTTCTGGCTGGTGTTTGGAGGTTGCGGGAGCGCGGTGCTGGCGGCGGCGTTCCCTCAGTTGGGAATTGGCTTTGCGGGTGTGGCGCTGGCGTTTGGCCTGACGGTGCTCACGATGGCTTATGCCATTGGGCACATTTCCGGGTGCCACCTGAATCCAGCGGTTTCGGTGGGGTTGGTGGCGGGGAAACGCTTCCCTGCTTCGGAGCTTCTGCCTTACGTGATTGCGCAGGTGCTGGGCGGAATTGCGGGTGCGGGGGTTTTGTATGTGATCGCAAGCGGGAAGGCGGGTTTCAGCGTGAGTGGAGGCTTCGCTTCAAACGGCTATGCTGAACACTCGCCGGGCGGATATTCGATGCTGGCCTGCCTCGTCGCCGAGGTTGTGCTGACGTTTTTCTTCCTGATGGTGATTATGGGGTCGACCGACAAGCGGGCGCCGCAGGGATTTGCTCCGATTGCCATTGGCCTTTGCCTGACCTTGATTCACCTCAT
>Ga0074045_10005874_pt1 | contig 10632 bp, 8 predicted proteins | sample BogForMeECP23OM2_FD_94442 | JGI IMG/M metagenome (GOLD analysis project Ga0074045, IMG submission 94442) | Bog forest soil microbial communities from Calvert Island, British Columbia, Canada - Bog Forest MetaG ECP23OM2 | ecosystem: Environmental > Terrestrial > Soil > Wetlands ... | reverse complement strand
TTGCCCGGGGCGAGACTCACCCGCTAGCACCGTTACATGGCCAGAGCTTGATAATTATGACAAGAAGCGGGGGTTCCGGCAATGCGGGAAAAGGGTCAGGGTGGCGAGTTGGGTACGGGCGTTAAGGTCGGCTGCGACTTGTTGGACTTTGCGCGGTAACTCTTGGCCTCACATTAAGATGTGACCAACTTCACTGACAGAACACGCTCGTTGGTGATGGTATGAATTCGTCCCACCTCCCCGAAGAGCTGGTCCCACCTCGTCTGCACACCCCTTGAGGCGAGAGCTGAACGTGGGTCCCTTTGAGCATCGGTCTGCCGATGTTGATTGTCTTTTGGGCCCGGTAGGTCGAGGTCATACCGCTCGTAATGGAATGGCCGACCTCGGCTGACGGTCCCTGCTTCCGTCCGAGAAGGAGGTCTCCTATGACGCGCAAGCTCAATCGTAATTATTCTCGCAGTGTCGTTGTTCCCTTCATCGCAGTTCTGGTTCTCATGATCGCGGCCGCCGTGCTGGCGCAAACGTCTGGTGAAGGGCAGACGACTGGGAAGCCAAACGCCGTGTTAGCTCCGGCGGGGACCTCAGTGCTAGCACAAGCGGAGCGCCCTCTGTTCCGATGGACCGGCAACGGCAGTCCTCCTGTCATCCGCACGGATACGAAACGCCACCGCGCGCGCCCGCTGGACGGAGACCAACCGCTCTTCCAACCAGCGGTGACCTACTCCTCGGGCGGGGGCGGTCCGATTTCGGTGGCAGTCGCGGACGTGAATGGTGACGGCAATCCCGACGTTCTGGTGGCGAACTCGGGGTCCAACACAGTGGGCGTGCTCCTCGGAAATGGCGACGGAACCTTTCAGCCACCGGTGACCTACGGCTCGGGTGGCTGCAGTGCCAGTTCGGTGGCAGTCGCGGACGTGAATGGTGACGGCAAGCCTGACTTGCTGGTGACGAACTGGACGAGCAATTGCGTCAACGGAGACGGCACCGTGGCCGTGCTATTGGGCAATGGCGACGGCACCTTTCAGACCGCTGTGCCCTATGACGCGGGCGCCGGCGTTACCTTTTCAGTGGCAGTAGGGGATTTGAGTGGCAATGGCAAGCTGGACCTGGTGGTAGGAAACTACGCGGGAGGGGAATTCAATGGTACGGTAAGCGTGCTCATGGGTAATGGCGACGGCACTTTCCAGCCAGCAGTAGTCTACAGCGTCTACCCCGGAGACAGCGTTTCGGTCGCGGTAGCAGACTTAAACGGGGACGGCAAACCGGACGTGGCTGTGGCGCAGCAATGGGCGGGCGACGTAGCCGTGATGCTGGGCAATGGCGACGGCACGCTCCAGTTGCCCGTCTTTTACCCGATGGGTAATGACGCCATCTCGGTCGCGATCGCGGATGTGAACGGGAACAGCAAACCCGACCTGGTGTTAGCGCGCGAAGGCGGAGGCTCGGTATGCGTACTGCTGGGCAACGGGGACGGCACCTTCCAGCCAGCAGCATGCTACGGGTCCGGGAACCCGGCAGCCAGTTGGGTGGCGGTGGCGGACGTAAACGGGGACGGCCAGCCCGACCTGGCGGTTGCCGACGGTGGTTACGGCAACAACGGCGCGGTGGGGGTACTGCTCGGCAATGGCGACGGCACTTTCCAGGCAGCGGTGGTCTATGGCTCGGGTGGAGCAAGTCCATCATGCGTGGCGTTGGCGGATGTGAACGGGGACGGCTTGCCCGATCTGATCCTGTCGAACGGTGACTCCGGCAATGTGGGCGTGCTGCTGAACAACACCGGACCCCACACGTCTACGACCACGACACTGGCCGCCTTGCCGAACCCATCCGTATATGGGCAGGCGGTTACGTTCGCGGCTGCAGTGAGCGCGTCTTCGGGAAAGCCACAGGGAACGGTCATTTTCTATAACGGCTCAACCCAACTCGGTAGCGCGACGCTGGCAAACGGGAGTGCATCGTTTTCGTATTCGTTGCTGGCGGCAGGCTCATACCCGATCACGGCGGCATACCAGGGTTCGACAAGTTTCAGCCCGAGCACATCGGCGCCGCTAAATCAGGTTGTGACTACGGCGATGACCAGCACTTCTTTCGTGTCGTCGCTAAATCCAGCGCTGGTCAAAGACACCGTGTTCTATACGGCGACGGTAGCCAGCCAATACGGCGGAGCGGTCACGGGAACGGTCGTGTTCCAGGACGGAGGCTCGACCGTCGCAACCGTGCCAATGGTAGGCAACCAGGCGGCGTATAGCACGAGTTACAGTTCGCCGGGTAGTCACTCAATGACGGCCACCTACTCCGGCGATGCCAACAATACCGGAAGCGTATCCGCCACGTTGGTGGAACAGATCATCAAAGGGGGCTTCGCCTCGGAGACGGTGCTGACCACGTCGGGGTCGCCTTCGTCCGGCGGAGAGGCGGTAACATTCACAGCGACGGTGACGTCTACACACGGCACGATTCCTGATGGCGAACTGGTGACGTTCTACGATGGAGAAACGTCATTGGGCTCGGTGCCGCTGGCGAGCGAAACGGCGACATACACGACCTCATCACTCTCGGTGGGGACGCACGTTATCAAGGCTACCTACGCCGGGGATGCGACCTTCAAGTCAAGTAGCGAGACGGTTAAGCAGGTGGTGGATAAGTACCTGACAACAACGTCGGTGAATTTGTATCCGAATCCCGGGGACGTTCGATATCCCGTGTATTTCACGGCGACCGTCACATCTGCAGGGCCGGCGCCCACCGGCGAAGTGAGGTTCATCGACGGGACTAGGGAAATCGGGTCAGGGAAACTGGACCCTTACGGCAATGGTTATCTTACCAAGAAGCTCAGCGCGGGCACCCACTTGATCACGGTTCAGTACATGGGAGACGCTACCTTTGCTGGAAGTACATCCCCCGTGTGGGACGAGTATGTTTTCGGGAAATGAGACAGGTTGTCCTGAGACGAAAAAATGAGCCGCCCGGTACATGGGCGGCTTTTCTTTTGCGTCGCGTGGAAGTGATTGCGAGTGAACTTCTGTTGTCAGGCGTTTACAGTCAGAAACCAGCCATTTACCGTCCGATCATTCCCGCCGCCCAGGCCAGCACGGCGATTCCCAGCGCGATGCGATATATGGCAAACGGCGCAAAGCCGCGCTTGCGGACGTAGCCCATGAACCAGGCGACGGCTCCGTAGGCAACGATGAACGACACGACGAAGCCGATGGCGAGAATGACCCACTCATGCGACGAGATTCCGGAGACGCCTATTGGATTTTCTTCCGCGCTGCCGTGAATCGACTTATAGAGCGTGTAGAGCGTGGCTACTCCCATGGTGGGGATGGAGAGGAAAAAAGAAAATTCTAGCGCCGCGGCGCGCGACATGCCATAGAGTTGTCCGGCGCAAATCGTCGACATGGAGCGCGACGTTCCGGGAAAGACGGCGGAGAGAATCTGGCAAGCGCCAATCCAAATCGCCTGGCCGCCGTGAATGTCGTCCATTTGCCAGGTGTGGATGGGTGAACCCGGAGCTCCCGGTCCTGCTTTTTCCCATTTCGCCTTCATGCCGTCAATCACCCACATGATGATGCCGCCGAGCAGCAGCGCCGTGCCCATCACATAGAGACTCTCAAGGTTCTTGCCAATCACCTTGGTGAGCAGAAAAGATGGGATGGCAGTGACCACAAACGCAATCATGACCAGGCTAAGCGGATGGGTGAGGTAGTCGCAGTCCCCCTTCTCGCCCTTGGGAAAGGTCGAGATGAGCTTGGCGATATGGCTCCGAAAATAAATCGGCAGAACCAGGATCGCGCCCAGTTGGATGACGATCGAATACATCTTCCAATAGCCGCTCGAGAGCGGCACATGCAGCAGCAACTCCGAAATGCGAAGGTGGGCAGTGGAACTGACCGGCAGGAATTCAGTGAGGCCTTCGACAATTCCCAGCAGCACGGACAAGAGATAATCGTTCAAGTGTTCTCTCCAATGCAGAAATTTCTAGCATAACAGGAAGCCTCGCAAGCAGCTCACGACTCAGCCATCGAGACTTTGGTTTGACCGCAAGATGCGGATAGCAGTCTCCGTGCGGTCCCCGATATCTTCAATTATGCAAAATCAGTTTATGCACAAGACGATCGACCCAACCATTCTCTATTTCGGAACTCCCGTAGCACTCATCAGCACCTCGAACTCGGATGGCTCGCCCAACCTTGCGCCGATGTCGTCGGCGTGGTGGCTGGGTTGGAGTTGCATGCTCGGCTTGGGCCAGATGGGACAAACCTCCGATAATCTCATCCGCACGCGGGAGTGCGTTATCAATTTGCCCTCGGAAGATCTGGTGACGCATGTCGATCGCTTGGCCCTTACTACCGCGAAGAATCCTGTGCCGGACCGGAAGCGCGAGTGGGGCTACCGGCATGAGTCGGACAAGTTCGGCCTCGCGGGATTTACTCCAGTGAAGTCGGAAGCGGTCGCGCCGCCGCGTGTCGGCGAGTGTGCGGTGCAGATGGAGGGCATCGTGCATGATTTCCGTCCCTTCGGCAAGAATGTGCGCGCCAACGCGTTCGAGGTTCATATTGTGAAACTGCACGTGGATGAAAAGCTGCTGGTGGGCGCCCAATCGCGTCCCCACATTGATCCTGTGAGCTGGCGTCCGCTGATCATGAGCTTCTGCCGCTTCTTTGGGCTGGGCGGGGAAGTGCATCCATCGCGGCTCGCGGAATCCGATTTCATGAAGTTCGTGACCCAAGGACCTCCGCCGCAACCAGCGGAATCGTCTGGGACGCGCGAATAGCGGTCCTGCTGGCGCTGCCCGCGGACGTCAGCTCGGGGACTGATGCGGTGCGAACCGATGGCATTCTAAGCTTGAGCCGAGTGCCATCTCATGCGATGCTGATAGCCATGGCTGCGGCGGATACACTGTCTCCCTATATCGAGTTCAAAGACGTCTCCAAGGCTTTCGGAGATCGCGTTGTGCTTCAGAACGTCAACTTCGACGTTATGCCGGGTGAGATGGTCTGCATTCTCGGGCGCAGCGGCGTAGGAAAATCGGTTTCGTTGCACAACATCATGGGTTTTCTCAAGCCGGATTCCGGCCGTGTGATTGTTGCCGGGCAGGACATCACAGACTACAACGAGGCTCAGCTCGAAGACATCCGCAAGAAAGTAACCATGGTGTTCCAGAACGGCGCGCTCTTCGATTCTTTGAGTGTCGGCGAAAACGTCGCCTTCCCCTTGCGCGAAAGACGAGAACTTTCCGAGGACCAGATTCTCCAAGTAGTCGATGGCCTTCTGGAAATGGTCGGCGTCAAGGAGATGCGCGACCTGTTGCCTTCCGATCTTTCTACCGGCATGAAGCGTTCCGTCGCCATCGCGCGAGCGCTCTCCGCCCAGCCCGAGTGCGTGCTCTACGATGAACCCACCACCATGGTCGATCCCATGATGGGGAATCTGCTCGGCGATCTCATCGCCCGGCTCAAACTGCAGCTGCATCTGACGTCAGTCGTCGTGACCCACGATATGCGCCTGGCCAAGAAACTGGCCGACCGTATCGTCTTCCTCTACGAAGGTCGCGCGATCTTCTTCGGTCCCTACAAAGACATGGAGAAATCGAGCGAGCCCATCATTCATGAGTTTCTGGAACTGGATGAGTTGAAGCTGGAAGCGTAGGGGCAGTTCCCAGTTCCCAGTAAAACCGCCGTCGTTCACTGAGAACTGGGAACTGAGATACCGAGAACTGTTCTAGAACCCTTGCTGCACTAACTCCTCCACACTCAGCGAACTCTGCGCGGGTTCGCCTTTCATCATCTTCTCGACGTACTTAGCAATCACATCGGCCTCGAGGTTGACCGGATCGCCCGGCTTCAGCGAGCCAAGATTCGTCAGTTCGACCGTATGCGGGATGATGGCGACGATGCAGCGATTCCGTTCCAGCTTGGCCACCGTCAGACTGATGCCTTCGATCGAGATTGATCCTTTGAACACCGTATACTTCTCGATCTCTGGCGGGAGTTCAATGTGCAGCCACCAGTTCTCGGAATCCCGACCGTCGGAGTCGACGATGCGCTCGAACTTGATCAGCTTGCCCACGCCATCGACGTGTCCCTGCACGATGTGGCCGTCGAAACGGCCATCGGCTTTCATCGGTAATTCCAGGTTCACCAGCGCGCCCTCGTGGATTCTTGAGAACGAAGTTCGCAACCACGTTTCGGGCGCCAGATCGGCGCAAAACGAGTGTGGTTTGATGTCCAGCGCCGTCAGGCACACGCCGCTGACGGCAATGCTGCGGCCGGTTCCCAACTCCTTGGGAGTATTCGCGGCTTCGATCGTGATGCGCCGGTTCTCACCGCGCTGTTCAATTTTTACGACTTTGCCCACTTCCTCGACGATTCCAGTAAACATAAGAGCTTTCCTCTCCGTATAGTTTCTAATACTTTTGGCATCAATCTAAATTGTTATCCTGAGCGAAGCGAAGGACCTGCTGTTCGCCGCAAGATGCGGATCCCTCGCTGCGCTCGGGATGACAAGGGATAATTAAGAATTCAAGCTTATCCCGAGTACGGGTCGCGCAGATAACCTTCCAGCGCGAAGTCTTCCCCGAAGCGATGCAACTCGAAGCGCCGGACGCATTGCGCTTTGCCGGGCAAGGTTTCGTCGGCAATAAACGGAACTGCGCCGTGGCCAAAAATCTTCGGAGCATAGTAGAGAAACAACTTGTCGACTTCGCCCGACGCCAGCGCCGCTCCGTTCACCAGCGCTCCGCCTTCGATCAGCAGGCTGGTGATCTCGAGTTCTCCGAGCGTCTGGACGATGGCGGCAAAATCCGGCCGCCCGTCCTTGGTGGAAGATATTTGCTGCACTCGAATTCCCTTAGCTTCGAGCGCGCGCCGGGCTTCGTCCTCGGCTGCCGAGCACAGTACCAGCACATCGTTCTCGGCAGTTTGAATCACCCGCGACGCGGGCGGAATGCGCAGATAGGAATCCACGATCACGCGCAGCAGCTTGCGCCGCCGCGGCAGCCCGCTGCGATCGGTCAGCAGCGGATCGTCCGCCATCACTGTTCCCACTCCCGCCAGGATCGCGTCATTTTGATGGCGCAGTTGCTGGACATGTGCCCGCGCCGCTTCGCCCGTGATCCAGTGATATCCGCTGCGCGCGCCCTCAGACGCTGGCGTAGCGCAATCCGGTTCTGCGCCCGGTTTCGTGGCGTCAGCGATTTTTCCATCGAGGGTCATCGCCGATTTCAACGTGACCAGCGGCTTGCCTAGCCGGATGTATTTGGCAAAACTTTCATTCAGCTTTTTGGCTTCCGCTTCGAATAACCCGACCTGCACCGTGATTCCTGCGGCGCGGAGTTTGGCAATTCCTTGCCCTGACACCCGCGGATTCGGATCGACCATGGAACAGATCACGCGGCTGATTCCGGCCGCAATCACGGCATCAGCACACGGGCCGGTGCGCCCCTGATGCGAGCACGGTTCCAGATTGACATAAAGACTCCCGCCCCGCGCCGCGTGGCCCGCCTGCTCCAGGGCGAGGATCTCGGCGTGCTTCACACCGTCATACGTGTGCGTGCCTGCCCCAACCTCGCGGCCCGACGGATCCACCACCACCGCACCCACGGCGGGATTGGGCGACACCAGCCCAACGCCGGCCCGCGCCAATTCCAGCGCCTTCCGCATGTGCCGTTCGTCGGACGACTGCGCTTCCCTCATTCTTCATCCAATTCAGCCACCGCAGCCCCGCTCCGCGATTGCGGAGGACGACGCAGGGGAGCGGTGACGTCCCACCAACGTGGAGCTTTCAAGAGAATAGCGAGTCCACAAAATCTTTCGCATCGAAGGGCAACAGATCTCCTGCTTTTTCTCCGACGCCAACATACCGCACTGGTAGCCCCAACTCCCGCGAAATGGCGACCACCACTCCGCCTTTGGCCGTGCCATCGAGCTTAGTCAGCACAATTCCCGTAACTCCGGACGATTGCGTGAACTGCCGCGCCTGTTGCAATCCGTTCTGACCGGTGGTGGCATCCATCACCAGCAGAGTCTCATGCGGCGCACCCGGCACGATGCGTTGTGCCGTGCGTTTCATCTTTTCGAGTTCGAGCATCAGGTTTTGCTTGGTGTGCAGCCGCCCAGCCGTATCGACGATCACGTAATCGGTTTTCCGCGCGGTTGCTGCCTGCAGTGCATCGAACAATACTGCCGATGGATCGCCCCCTGCTTTCGTCTTGATCACTTCCGTTCCCGTGCGCTGCCCCCAAATCTCAAGCTGCTCGATCGCCGCCGCGCGAAACGTATCCGCCGCGCATAGCAGCACCGTCTTGCCTTGCGAGCGAAACACTTGCGCTAATTTCCCGATGGTCGTCGTCTTGCCAGTGCCGTTCACGCCCACCACGACGATCACTTCCGGCGAGCCATCCACCTTGGCGACGGGTTGCGACGGGGTCGACGTCAGGATCTCCAGCAATTGCTCTTTCAGCAGACGCTTGAGTTCATTGACGTCCTTGATCTGCTTGCGATCGGCCTTATCGCGCAGTTTCTCCAGGACTTCATGAGTCGTAGTAGTGCCCAAGTCGGCGCCAATCAACGTGGCTTCCAGATCGTCGAGGGTGGAGCGGTCGATCTCCTTGCCGATGGAAACAACATCTTCGATGCGCTCGGCCAGGTTCTCGCGCGTGCGCGAGACGGCCTGCTTCATGCGCTCAATAAAACTTGGTTTCTGTTCTTCGTCCAGACTGCCAAAGAGAGTTTGAATCATGGGTATCAGAGTTGATTATAGGAGAATTGCGAGAGGTAGTCGTCGGTCGCTAGTCGTTAGCTATTCGTCGTTCGCTTCGGCAGCCTGTGAACAGTTGCGATGGAAGGGTTGCTAGCGACGAACGACTAGCGACCAACGACTGCCTTAGGTTCGCGTGATTTCGACTGTGAGAGGATCGACAGGCTGCAGCGGGGCGGGCAACGGAGCGGACGCCGGTACTTCCCTCGGGATCGTCAAATTTTTCTGAATCCGGATTTCTCCGCGGTAGAATACCGCCATCAGGGCGGTCACTGCGCCAGGGTCGAGGCGCTTTCCCGAAAGATTCTCGATGATGCGCAGAGCTTCTACCGGATCGTGCGCCTTCTGGTACGGACGGCTCGTAGTCAAAGCGTCAAACGTGTCCGCGACCGCAATCACGCGCGCCAGCAGAGGAATATCGTCGCCTTTCAGGCCATAAGGATATCCGCGTCCGTCCAGCGCCTCGTGATGCAGTTCGATGCCGGGCAGCATCTCGCGCAACTGCGGCACCGGACGCAGAATATTCGCGCCCTTGGTGGTGTGCGTTTTCATGATCTCGAATTCTTCCGGCGTCAGCGCGCCCGGTTTTTTCAGAATGCGGTCTTCAATGCCGATTTTCCCGACATCGTGCAGTTGCGCCGAAACCCGGAGAATCTCCAGGAATCCCGGATCCAGGCCCATTTCGCGAGCGATCATCAGCGAGTATTTCGTGACTCGGTCGGAGTGGCCGCGGGTGTACGGATCCTTTTCGTCGACCGCGCCCGCCAGCATCTGGATCGACCCCATGAACAGGTTCTTGTTTTCCTCGGCGGCGCGCTTCAAGTCCTCGACGAACTGTTCCAGTTCTTCCGACATGGCGTTGAACGTAGTCGCCAGTTCGCCAATCTCGGTGCGGGTTTTCAGGTGCACACGCTGAGAGAAATCTCCGCGCGCAATGGCTCGGCTCGACTGCGCCAGCACCTGCAGGGGACTGGTGATGCGGCGCGCCGACAAGATGCTCAAACCCACGCTCACGAAGACCGCCAGCCAAGCCAGCAGGCGTCCGGTGCGCTGCATCTCGTAGATGCCGCGATAGGCTTCTTCGCGCGGCTTCTGCACCACTACGGCCCAGTCGAGCGAAGTCACAGGACTGTAGGTTCCGAGCATCTCCGTTGTCCGCGTGCCATCACGAACCGCGAACTCGCGGGTCGCCGCCAGTTGGGCTTTCGAGCCCTGGTCCACAAAACTGCGGACGATCTCGAAGTTGCTCATGTCCTGTCCGGTGGCATATTGCGTCGAAGCCGCTGCCACTAGCCTGCCCTGGCTGTCCACGACGTAGGGCATCAAGCCGGTCAGACTGACCTGTTGCAGATCGCGGATCAGGTAATCCATATCCACGACCGACCCGATCATCCCGAGAAAGCGTCCGTCGTACATGATGGGCGAACTGACCAGCATGACCGTGCGCGCGGATTTTCCGCCGCCCACCATCAAGGGTTGGCCGCTGTACATGCGGCCTTCGCGCGAGGCCTGATAGGCTCGTTCCAACTCCCGTTGCAAGAAAGCGTCGGGCTCAATGCGCCCCGCCGAAACTCCTTTGGCATCGGCATTCAGCAGGGTCGCGTAGGCTATGTCGTTCGAGGACGAGACAAAATTCTCGAGCATGGCGCGCAGTTCGGGCGTCAGAAGCTTTTGCGCGGTGAGGTCGTTTCCGCTGGCATTGGCCAGCATCATGACCTGAATCGACGACGACAAATTGGCCAGCATCATGTGCAGCGCTTCACGGTTCTGGGAGATATCGTCGGCCAGCGAACGCGTGTCTGTGTTCTGCAACAGCATTTCGTTGGTTTTCAGGCGCTCTCGGTTCATGGTTTCGATCTGCGCCGAATAGAA
>Ga0074045_10005873_pt1 | contig 10635 bp, 10 predicted proteins | sample BogForMeECP23OM2_FD_94442 | JGI IMG/M metagenome (GOLD analysis project Ga0074045, IMG submission 94442) | Bog forest soil microbial communities from Calvert Island, British Columbia, Canada - Bog Forest MetaG ECP23OM2 | ecosystem: Environmental > Terrestrial > Soil > Wetlands ... | reverse complement strand
TGACAAGTCGCGCCAACTGTCGAAGTCGAAGGTGTGATACTGCTCATCGACGGCCTTCGCAACGCCCTGATAAAGCAGCGCAAACGCGCGTTTTACCGACGTAACGTGAACCGGGAGGTACGAGCGATTGAGAACGAGGACCTTGCTGTTGAGCAGGCCCGCTCCCGGGAGACTGGGCGCAACCATGTCGGCCGCAGCAGACATCACAAGACGAGTATCGGCCCCCCGATACCATGTCAAGATACTTGTGGATTAAAAGACCGTTATTGCTGGTTTAATCAAGCTTGCTTGCGGAGGTCGGGCGTGCCTCGTATGATCGAGGCCAAGTTGTCGACGCAAAGGGTAAAACGATGTCCCACTGGACGCGAGCGTTTTCTTCATCGCTCGCGAGGCCCGCGCGACAACTCCCCGCGATCGTTTTTCCACACGCAATCACGTCGGATTTGCCGCAATAGAGAGTCCATCAGTGAAACGAGAAATCGCAATTAACGCGTCCGCACTGGAGGTGCGGGTGGCGCTGCTCGAGGATAACGCACTGGCCGAATTCTACCTCGAGCGCAATCGGCAGGTTGGGCTGGCGGGCAACATCTATAAGGGCAAGGTCACGCGGGTGCTGCCCGGGATGCAAGCTGCGTTTGTGGATATCGGCCTGGAGAAGGCGGGCTTCCTGCACGTCTCGGATTTTTACGACGGAGTCTCGGCGCTCAACACCGTGGCGGAAGTGATCGGCGAAGAAGATGTCGAGACCGAGCCGATCGGTGACAACGAGTTTGCCGATGCGGAGACGAACCCGGCTGACGAAGCCGGCGCCAACGGCAACGGCGATGAAAGCGGGCCCGCGCGGCCGTCGCACGGACGGCGTCGTGGCCGAGGCCGCCGCAGCCAGGCGCCGCAGCGCTCGCGGCTTCCGATCGAGCAGCAACTGCGTCGCGGCCAGGACATAATGGTTCAGATCGCCAAGGAACCGATGGGCACCAAGGGCGCGCGGCTGACGTCGTCGATTTCGCTGCCCGGGCGCCACCTCGTCTATACGCCGGCCAGCAATCACATCGGAGTGTCGCGGCGAATCGCGAGCGCCGAGGAACGCGCGCGGCTGCGCGCTGACGTGGGAGAACTCAGGCCGCCGCAGGGCGGTTTCATCGTGCGGACCGCGTGCGAGGGCGTCAGCCGGCGCGAAATCCAGCGCGACGTCGGCTTTCTGACCAAGCTGTGGAGCTCGATTCTGCGCAAGAACGAGAGCATGCCGCCGGCGTCGATCCTTTACAGCGATCTCGACGTGGCATTGAGAATCGTGCGCGACCTCTTTTCCAGCGAGGTGGACCGGCTATGGTGCGACGATCCGACTACCTACAGCCGGATCGTACAGTTCGTGCAGAACTATATGCCGCGGCTGCGGGCGCGCGTGACGCTCCATGACGGGGCCACGCCGCTGTTCGATCGGTTTAATATAGAACCGCAGATCGAGCGCGCGCTGGACCGCAAGGTCTGGCTCAAGTCGGGTGGCTACCTGGTTTTCGATCAAGCTGAAGCGCTGACTGCAATCGATGTGAATACCGGCCGCTTCGTCGGCAAGCGCAGCCAGGACGACACCATCTTCAAGACCAACCTCGAAGCAGTAGAGGAAGTAGTAAACCAACTGCGGCTGCGCAACATCGGCGGAATCATCATAGTCGATTTTATCGACATGGATCGCGAGGGCGATCGCAAGAAGGTCAGCGACGCGCTGGCGATTGCGCTCAAGCGCGACAAGGCACGGACCTCCGCGCTCAAGATTTCCGAACTGGGGCTCGTTCAGATGACGCGCAAACGCACGCGCGAGAGCCTGGAGAAACTGCTGACCGATACGTGTCCGCGATGCGACGGGCGGCGCGTGGTCAAATCGGTGCCGACGCTGGCGGCGGAAGTGCTGCGCGGGATTCAGCGCGAGGCGGTCTCCAAGTCCGCGGGCGACATGCTGATCGTCAAGCTCAATCCCGAAGTCGCACGCTACCTCTACGATCACGGGGCGAAGGATCTCGAGACGCTCGAGCAGCGGCTCTCGACCAAAATAGTGCTGCGCTCGAACGACGGCATCGAACTCGGCGCGTTCGAGCTCGCCCGTGCCCCGGCCGCCGCCTAGCCGCAGACTATCGCCCGAAGCGCCAAAGAGAGTTTTCCGGCGATCGCCCGAGAATGAAACTGATTCTCGCTCTAACTATCGACTTCCTCCTAGGCGCATCACCTGCCGGGTATGGTGTTTTTTCTTGACAGAATGCGACCGCTCAGATAATTTTTTTTTCCTAATGTATCTTTAGAAATTTCAGCCTGACCGAGTTATCGTTGTAGCGACGACATCCCGGCCACCGAGGCCGGAAGATGTCGAAGCTAGCCGCAGCTATCCGCAACCCTTTCGTCGCAGTCCCGTATATCGAAGCGAAGGCTTCCTCCGCTAGAAGCCCAAGGGATATTTTTGCTCTAACTATCGATTTGCTCCTGGGCGCAACGCCGGGGATAAGCGTTGCCGTCATCGTGGTCGCCTGCTTCTTTGGCTGGGGCCGCGCGGCTCTCGCTGGCGGCCTCGATCCGACCACTGACGCAACTTCGACGGCGGGGCCGGCTGCGGCGGCAATTCCGGCGACGCTACCGACATCAAACGCCACTGAGAAGGGAGCAAATGGGCCAGACCAGATTTGGAACTGGCACGTTCAGAACACCGACATTGAGCAGGGCGACTGGGGTTTCCCAGCCAAATACTCCGGCCCACAGAGCCTGAAGAGCAAGGGCGAACAACGGGAAACAGTTACGCTGGACTTGTTTGCCGGCGTGCGGTTATGGCGCGGCGCCGAGGCCCACGTGGACGGACTGATGTGGCAGGGATTCGGCCTGAGCAAGACGTTTGGCATCGAGGATTTTCCCAACGGTGACGCCTACAAAATCGGCACCGGGACTCCCTACCTAATGTTTGCGCGCTTGTTTATTCGTCAAACCATCGGTTTGGGCGGCAAACAGGAGGATGTGCCCGACGACCAGCTCACGCTTGCGGGCAAACAGGACATTTCGCGGCTGACCTTCACCATCGGCCGCTTCACCCCGCTGGACATTTTCGACCATAACACCTACGCGCAAGACCCGCACACCCAGTTTTTTAATTGGGCGATGGCGGGCAACCTCACCTGGGATTACTCGGCGGATCCCGTCGGATACACCACCGGAATTGCGGTGGAATTAAATCAGCCGAAATGGGCTTTGCGCTACGGATTTTTCCAAATGCCGAGCGTCCAGAATTATTTCACAGAGGAGGACCAGGTTCTCATGTGGCGCCCCAGCGGAGCCACTGGCTCGGCTGGCGCCGATGGCCCGTTTTTGCGCGCCTGGGGAATGGTGGTGGAATTTGAGCGCCGTTACAGCATCAACGCTCATCCGGGGGCGATTCGGTTTATGCCCTGGCTCAACGAAGCTGATATGGCCAGTAACCATGCGGCGACTGCCATTCTGCTGGCCAAGGGTCCGGGAGCGGATATCTCAGCGGCGCAAGCCTACCGCTACAAATACGGTTTTGGGTTGAACTGGGAACAGGAGGTTGCGGAGAACGTCGGCCTGTTTTCGCGCCTGGGCTGGAATGACGGCCACGAGCAAGCGTGGACGTACAGCGATGCTAATTGGACGGCGTCACTGGGCGTGAGCATCAAAGGTCACATGTGGCAGCGGCCCGGCGACACCTTCGGCCTTGCCGGCATCGTGAGCGGCGCTTCGCGCTCGAACCAAAAATTCCTGGAGGCGGGCGGCTTGGGCATACTTGCCGGCGACGGCGCGCTGACTTACGGCAGCGAGAAAGTTCTGGAAACCTACTACGATTTTCAAATCTGGAAAACTGTCCATGCGGCCGTGGATTACGAGTTCATCAGCAACCCGGCATTCAATCGTGATCGCGGGCCGGTGTCCGTCTTCGGCGCAAGACTCCACTGGGAATTGTAATGAGTGAATTTGACTTTAATAGTCCAGGATATAACCGCGCGCGGACGTCCGTTGTAGTACCGGGCTTACAGCTTCATCTCGAATCGTGAAGCACCGGATAGGATAGTGTAACACTCAAACGGTTTGCGTGGAGATAGCGATGGCCTCTTTTCCCAGCTCGGTTCTGCCGAAAGACATCGCCCCAGCCGTCAAGCGCGACAAGGGTTTGGCCGAGTTTTCGCCCAAGCTTGCCAGAATGGCCTCGCTTCCAGCGGACCAGGCGCTGGCTGAACTTCAGAGCGGCCCGGACGGGCTGTCCGAAGAGGAGGCTACGCACCGGATCGAAGTGTTCGGTCCGAACGTTGTAGCTCGTGAGCGCAGGTTCACGCGGCTAACCCTGCTGTTAAGAGCTTGCCTGAATCCCTTGGTGCTCCTGCTGGTAGTTCTCGCAGTGATTTCTTTCGCAACAGCCGAGACCGCGTCCGACCTGGTCGGCGGCGGCTTGATGGTTGTTATGGTGGTGCTGGGGGTTTCTCTGCGATTCATTCAGGAAGCGCGCGCGGACGCGGCCGCCGCGAAGCTCAAGGCGATGATTCGGGTCACCGCAACCGTGGTGCGGGAGGCCAGCCCGCGCGAAATTCCGCTCGCGGAGCTGGTTCCCGGCGATGTTGTAAGGCTTTCCGCGGGTGACATGATTCCGGCTGACATCCGCGTCCTGTCGTGCAAGGACCTCTTTCTCATTCAAGCCAGCTTGACCGGCGAATCGTTTCCGGTTGAAAAGTTCGATCTTCCCGAGCCATCCGATAAAAAGTCGCCGCTCGAACTCAAGAACGTGTGTTTCCTGGGCACCAGTGTCGAGAGCGGTACGGCTACCGCTGTAGTCGTAGAGACCGGCCTGAAGACCTACCTCGGCACCATGGCCAGCGCGATCACGCAGACGCCGCCGCCGACCAGCTTCGATCGGGGCATTTCAGGGTTCACCTGGTTGATGATCCGCTTCATGGCGGTGATGGTACCGCTGGTCTTCCTGATCAATGGCCTCAGCAAGCATCGATGGGGCGAAGCTTTTCTGTTCGCGCTTGCCGTCGCGGTCGGCCTCACCCCCGAAATGCTTCCGATGATCGTCAGCGTATGCCTGTCCAGAGGCGCGATGCTGATGTCGCGCAAAAAGGTGATCGTCAAGCGGCTCAACTCGATCCAGAACCTGGGCGCGATGGATGTGCTGTGCACCGACAAGACCGGCACGCTCACAATGGACCACGTCATACTCGAGCATCATTGCGACGTTGCCCGGCAGGAAGACGAAGGTGTCCTGGAGCTGGCGTTCCTCAACAGCCATTTCCAGACCGGTCTGAAGAACGTTCTCGACCGCGCGGTCCTCCAGCACGGCGAGCTTCATGAGGATCTGCGGACTGCCGAGTATTCCAAAGTTGATGAGCTCCCTTTCGACTTCAGCCGTAAGATGATGTCTGTGGTGGTGGCCAATCCAGCAGGAGCTCATCGTTTGATCTGCAAAGGAGCGCCGGAATCGGTCTTCAGCCGCTGCACGCAATTCGAGCTCGAGGGTGAGACCTATCCGATGGATCCAGTCATTCTGGAAGATCTCAAGGAGGAATACGACACGCTATCGGCCGACGGCTTCCGCGTACTGGCTATCGCCTATCGCGATTGTGAGCCCAAGCCCGTCTATAGCAAAGAGGACGAGGAAAAGATGATCCTGAAAGGGTACATCGCATTCCTCGATCCGCCCAAAGATACCGCGGCCCCGGCGATCGCGGCCCTGAAAACTCACGGCGTCACGATCAAAGTCCTAACCGGTGACAATGAACTAGTGTCACGGAAGATTTGCGGTGAAGTCGGGCTGCTTATTGACCACGTGCTGACGGGCGCAGCGATTGAGAACATGAACGATGCTGAGCTGGCAACGGCGGCGGAGAGCACCATCTTGTTTGTTCGCCTCTCGCCCTTCGATAAGCGACGGATCATAAGAGCGCTGCAGAGCATCGGGCGGGTGGTCGGGTTTGTAGGCGATGGCATCAACGATGCGCCCGCCCTGCGTGTCGCTGACGTGGGCATTTCGGTGGATACGGCGGTGGACATCGCCAAGGAGGCCGCGGACGCAATTTTGCTGGAAAAGAGCCTGCTGGTGCTCGAAGAAGGTGTAATCGAAGGGCGCAAGGTCTTTGCCAACATTCTCAAATATATCCGGATGGGCGCCAGCTCGAACTTTGGAAACATGTTCAGCGTGCTCGGCGCGAGCCTCTGGTTGCCCTATTTGCCGATGTCACCGATCAAGATTCTGACCAACAACCTGCTCTACGATTTTTCACAAGTGCCCATCCCAACGGATGAGGTCGATCCCGAGCAGGTCGAGAAGCCCCGTCCGTGGTCGATAAGCGAGATCGCAAGATTCATTCTTTTCATAGGGCCATGCAGTTCGGTTTTTGACTATACGACCTATCTGATGATGTGGTTCATCTTTAAGTGCGGCAATTTGGGGCTGGTACCGCCACCGGAGTTGGCCGCCCGTTTCGCCCACGCGAGCCTTGCCAATCCGGACTCAACTTATGCGGCGGCTTTGTTCCAGACAGGATGGTTCGTTGAGTCGCTGCTAACTCAAACCCTGATTATCCACGTCATCCGGACCAATAAGGTACCGTTCATCCAGAGCCGTGCCAGTTGGCAGCTGATCATGACTTCCGCGGCAATAATGTTAGTCGGGGTATGGCTACCATCTTCCCCGATAGGGCCATGGCTGGGCCTGGTGCCCCTTCCATTCCACTACTGGCCGCTGCTGCTGCTGACGCTGTTGTTGTATGTCGTGCTAACTCAACTGGTGAAGGTATGGCTGGTTCGCAAGAAGTGGATTTGAACCACCCGGTTGAAACCAAGATGGCCGCTACCTGTACCAAGATCGCGTGCTAAAGCCATGAGGTCGCTTTCAAGCGCCATTCGGCTTTTGGTGGTGATATCGTTCATCCTGCTGGCCGGGATCTCCGCAGTTTTGGCGCGGTTGTGGTCGTATCACTTTCATCCGGTCCCGGAGGTCACGCCGACGGCCACTCCGACCAAGGCTGCACCCAGCGCTTCCGAGGCGTCGACAGCGAAGCTCCTCAAGCGAGCTATCGTTTCGGATCCCGCCATCTTAGCGCAGGGCCACAACCTGCAGCCCAGGACCGGGTATTCCGATCATATGGAGTACGTGACCAGCCAGCTATTACTTTTTGATGGTATGAATTCGCAGGAAGCTCTCAGTATGTTTGCAAGCCTGAGCGGCTATTATCTCGGCGCTCCCACAGAAAAGCTTTATCGGTGTTTGGCGCTGCGAAAAGGCAAAGCCCTCGAGCCGCAGCTGGGACACTATCTTCACGACGGGAACCCTGAATGTATGAATGAGATCGGCCAAGACTTCAGCAAACCGAGCTGGTTACTTGATGGATAGGCGCTTTGCTCCACCAGTCAACAGCAGGAGAAGCGCCTCACCGATTTGATCGCCAGGATTGATAATGGCGGGTCCTATGCCGACAGCGACCTGGCCCGAATCAGCGGCAGCGGACGCAAATGAGCGGAACCGGCAGGACCGGTTTCACTCGAAGCTTCTCGGCCAATCAAAAGTAGCGCAGCTCCAGGCGAAGCGCCGCGCAGAGGCGTGGGCAGTTATGCGCAGCTCCCAGAGGGAGAACGATGAATAGATTCGACCGGTTGTTTTGGAGCAGGCTATGGCGTCTGGCCAAGCCCTACTGGGTATCCGACCAGAAATTTGTCGCGTACGGATTGTTAGCCCTCACCATTCTTTTGAGCGGTTCCATCAAGGCCGGCAACGTCGTGTTCAGCTATGTAAACCGCGACCTGATGACGGCGCTGGCGGAAAGAAACGCGCCGGTATTTTCTCACAAGATACTGCTCGTAATCATCTACAACGTGGTGGCGGCGCCGGTCGTCGCTCTCGACGCATACGTGGCCGCAAGATTGATGATTAACTGGCGGCAGTGGCTGACCGAGCGGTTCCTGGAAAAGAGCTTCCACGATCGCGCCTTCTACCGAATCAGCTCCGACCCGAGCATCGACAACCCCGACCAGAGAGTGAGTGAGGATCTGCTCACCTTCGCCAACTTCACGGTGGGGTTCGTGATGCAGGTTCTGCAGGGACTGGTTACCGCAGCGTCATTTCTGGTCGTGTTATGGCTGATATCCCCGATGCTGGTCGGCGTGCTTGCAGTTTGCGTAGGCGGGGGCTCGATCCTGACCATCGTTATCGGCCGGCCGCTGATCGGAATCAATTTCGCACAGCGGCGGCGCGAGGCGGATTTTCGTTACGCCCTGGTGGGCTTGCGGGATAACGCGGAAGCGATCGCGCTTTACGGCGGCGAACGGCGCGAACAAGGCGAGTTGCTGGAGCGTCTGCACGCGGCGATAAAAAACTTCAATCTGCTTATCTCGTGGCAAAGGAACCTGGCGTTCTTCACTTATGCGTACGATTTCCTGCTGCCGCTGCTGCCCTATTTCATTCTCGCGCCATCTTTTTTCGCCCGCAAAATCGAGTTCGGCAAGATCACCCAGGCCAGCGGCGCGTTCATCACGCTCCGCACCTCGTTGTCGATAATTATCGATCAATTCAATTCGTTGAGTAATTTTGCAGCGGTGGTCGAGCGGCTCGGCGGATACCTCGAGGTGGCCGAAAAAGGGCAGCTTGCGCAAGCGACGGCGGAGGTCGTTTCTGCCAAGGCGATCCATCCGGACATCGAGACGCAAATCGAAACCGTCGAAGCGCCGCGCTTCGCGGTCGAGCGGCTTACGCTCAAAACTCCGGACAACCGCAAGACCCTGGCGCGCGCGATGTCATTCGAAGTCGCCGCTGGTGATGGTCTGTTGATTGTCGGTGAAAGCGGAGTTGGCAAGACCTCGATGCTGCGGGCGGTAGCGGGACTGTGGCGCTCGGGTAGCGGGCGCATCATTCGGCCTCCGCTCGCCGCTATGATGTTCCTGCCGCAGCGTCCTTACATGATTCTAGGCTCACTGCGCGACCAGCTCTGCTATCCGCACCCGGGCCAAGTGACCGACGATGAACTCCTGGCAATTCTCAAGATGGTCAACCTCAAAGATTTGCCCGAGCGGCTTGGCGGCTTCGACGCGGAGGTCAAATGGGAAGACCTTCTCTCGCTCGGCGAACAGCAGCAAATCGCCTTTGCGCGGCTGCTATTCAATCGCCCCGAGTACGCATTTCTGGATGAAGCTACCAGCGCGCTGGACGCGGGCAACGAAGAGTTCCTTTACGACTGTCTCGCATCGGCCAAGATAAACGTGGTGAGCGTGGGCGACCGCCTGAGGTTGTCCCGGTACCATAACAAGATGCTCGAACTGCTGGGTGACGGCGGCTGGCGGATCAGTTCGCGATGACGGTGCGAGGTCCCGCGAGCTTTAGTTCCTCATATAACTAAATTCAACGCGATCGTGGCATATACTGCTGTATGTCAACCAGCAGGAGAGTAAATGATCAGACAGGAATCTGAACAATGAGCTACACAACTAGTTCCGCAGTGGCTATTTGTGTTGGTATTGCGATGGTGTGCCTGGCCGGCTGTGAGCCTACTACTCATGTCACGGAAGCCACTACGACGTTTGCGACGCCGTAAGCACTCGCTCGGTAAGAGACGAAGGATAATGTCATGTTGCTATTAGTAATTGTTTTGCTTTTGTTGTTTGGCGGCGGTGGCTACTATGGTTATAGTAACTACGGCCCCACCGGAGGTATCGCACCGATCATACTCGTCGTGCTGGTGATCTGGTTGCTGGTCGGCCGCGGCGGTCTCTGACGGTTTGGTTAGAGCCAGGCAGATATTAATTGGATTCGTCGGGTTCTGTCACCAGTGTAACCAAGCCGTACGGCGGTCTGGTGGACCTATTTGCCTCGCAGGCATAGCCTACGCATTTGGGCAGATAGGGTCGCGATAGTCGGGAAAGCGCCTAAGGAGTATCCAGGGTGACTTTAGTCAATATTGTAGTGATCCTGGTCGTGGTCGGGTTGGTGATGTGGCTAATCAATACCTACATCCCGATGGCCGGGGCTATCAAGAGTTTACTCAACATTGTCGTGTTCGTGGTTATGTTGATTTGGATTTTGCAAACGTTCGGGTTGATCGGAGCTATCCCCGGACTCAAGATGCCGGCGCTGAAGTGATCCGCGATCGCCCGCAGATGAAATTGAATGTTAATCGGCAAATAACAGATCAGCCGCCCCATAGGCGGCCATTCTTCCAGCAGCCAAGCGGCATTCGTCGCGAGGCGATGGGCGAAACGGCGGGCATCCGGGAGACTCCCCCCTCCCTCGGTGCCCGCCAAATATTTCCGCGCCTGGAGTCAATCGAAACCAACAACCATGCATAGCAACTCGGGAGATCAGGGGTAAGCAGAATGACATTTGAAGAGACCGCAAATTCCACGGTTCGAAGCGCAATGGATCAGGGCCGTCAAGCGGCGGATAAGGCCGCCCAGGCAGTCAAGGATGGCTACGACGCGGCGCAGCAATTCGTCAAGGAGCAGGGAGCTGACTTTGACCTGCGTGAGTTCGTGCGCCGTGAACCGTGGCTTGCAATCGCGGCCGCGTTTGCGGTGGGCTACGTGGCCGCGCAGATCGTTCGGCGGGTTTCCTGAGCGGGAGCGCGGGCGCGATGAATAGTTCGGCAGAGGCCATCGCGGCGGATG
>Ga0074045_10005872_pt1 | contig 10637 bp, 7 predicted proteins | sample BogForMeECP23OM2_FD_94442 | JGI IMG/M metagenome (GOLD analysis project Ga0074045, IMG submission 94442) | Bog forest soil microbial communities from Calvert Island, British Columbia, Canada - Bog Forest MetaG ECP23OM2 | ecosystem: Environmental > Terrestrial > Soil > Wetlands ... | reverse complement strand
TCCACGATCTGCCCGACCACAACCATACCCACGGCATAGGCCGCCTGAAACGCGAAGACCAGATTGCTGTAGTCGATTTCGTTCCAGCCAAGATCATGCTGAAGAGTCGTCTTCAGAACCCCCAGGACCTGGCGGTCCATGTAGTTCTTGGTCACTCCGAATAGCAAGAGACTGCAAATCACCCAGCGGAAGTGGCCCACTCGAGCCGAGATCGCCTGCGGAAGATTGGAAGCGGGCCGCGGAACGGGAGCCTCCAGGCCGGACTTGGCTACGGGACGCATAGTGTCATTCTATTTCTTGCGCTCACGTCCCGGCCCGGAAACCTCCTCGATCGAGCGGGCGAACGAATTGCTCTCTTCCGCTCGCAGTCCGGATACGAACGAGACGGTTCTAGGTTTGTCCTTTGCAAAGTGTCAAATCAAGACTTATAAAACTACTCTAGATGCTTAGAAGAAGAAATTCCTATATCGTGTATTCGCTGCCGCCACTCAGAGTTTCCTGACTGGCGGGCGCACACTTCGAAACGAAAATGCCATCCGACACGCTGTTTCTCTTGAAACCTAAAGTAAGTTGCCGCTGGGATATGGTCAGCCTGGGTGAGGTTATGTTGCGGCTCGATCCCGGAGATGTCCGCATCACGACCGCGCGAGAGTTTCGCGTGTGGGAAGGCGGCGGCGAATATAACGTGGCCCGCGGTCTGCGCCGCTGCTTTGGTATGCAGACGGCCGTCGTGACCGCTCTCGCCGATAATCCTGTCGGCAGGCTGCTCGAAGACCTTATGCTGCAGGGCGGAGTCGATCTCTCGCATTTGCGCTGGGTACCGTATGACGATGTGGGACGCGCGGTTCGCAACGGACTCAATTTCACGGAGAGAGGGTACGGCGTAAGAGCTGCCCTGGGATGCTCCGACCGCGGGCACACGGCCGTTTCGCAGTTGAAGCCGGGTCAGATCGACTGGGAGAAGATTTTCTCGGCCGAAGGCGCGCGCTGGTTTCACACCGGCGGAATTTTCGCCGCACTCTCGGATACCTCACCCCTGGTGGCTCGCGAGGCGATGGAATGCGCTCGTCGCCACGGTACGATCATCTCCTACGATCTGAATTATCGCGCGTCGCTGTGGAAGGCGGTTGGAGGCCACTCCAAAGCGATTGAGGTAAACAGCCAGCTGGCGCCCTTGGTCGATGTGATCCTGGGCAACGAAGAAGACTTCACCGCGGCGCTGGGATTCTCAGTGGAGAGCGCGGACGAGCATCTGGCTCATCTGGATTCCGAGAGTTTTCGCCGGATGATGAAACGGGTTGCCGAAAAATATCCGAACTTGAAGGCCGTAGCCACGACATTGCGAACCGCACGCACCGCGACCCGCAACGACTGGGGAGCGGTTTGTTTTTGTGGCGGCAGTTTCTACGAAGCTCGCCCCATGCCCGATCTGGAGATTTATGACCGTGTGGGCGGAGGGGATTCATTCGCCTCAGGTCTTATTTATGGTTTTCTCTCGGGGCGGAGCCCGCAATGGTCAGTCGATTGCGGTTGCGCTCACGGCGCGCTCGCCATGACAACTCCCGGAGATACCACCATGGCCACCCTCGCCGAGGTCGAACGTGTAATGAAGGGGAGCACGGCGCGCGTCCAGCGCTGACCGCAACCAGCTGGCGCAAACGGGAAATCTGCAGCCGGATCGGCGCCCGCCCCCCGGAGCGTGACAACCGAGCGTGACAACCGCTCGTTCTGGTGAAGGGCAACGCTTGCCTCAATAATGTCTAGTATATATATGGACAATATAGTATACTCCGGAGCGAGTTGGGGGAATCCCCTCTAACGGGAAATAGGCTAAGGTTGCGTCTCCCGGTAAGGATGATCGCGAAGGAGAAATCATGATCCCTTTCATTGAGAAAACCTGGTTCTTGTGGTGGATCTTGGTAACCGTTGTCTTCTTGCGCTGGTTCCACCTTATCTCATGTCACTCAGATGAGACGGCCCTCGAAGCGCCATATGAGGAGCGACCCGCCACGGCTTCAAAAGAGATTCCTTCGGGAACCGCAAGCCGTCACTTTGCCCAGGAAAGAGCTTACGCAGGACCTCCGGACGCCGAACTCGTTTCACGTGTAGGGCTTTGTCCGCGACGTTAGGTTAGGAAAAACCGACGAAAGTAGAAAAAGCCAGCGCGGCCGGCAAAGCCGCCTGATTTTACTGTGTAAGTTTGAATTTAGCTCCTCCCCCCAGTGGTTCATCAGCGCAATAGTCATCACGTAGCGGTACGGGTGCCGGCGACGCAGCCAATGCGCCTTCGCCGGCTTGTTGAATTCGATTGGATCGCGACGCGGGACGGAGGCAGTTTGCAATGAAGCTCAACTACTCGTGGGGAAATGCGCGCAACGATTTGGTCGCCGGCGTGACGGTCGCCGCCATTTCGTTGCCCCAGGCCATGGCTTACGCACTTATCGCAGGTGTCGACCCGCGCTTTGGCCTCTATTCTGCCATCGTGGTCACATTCGTGGCCTCAATTTTCGGTTCGTCTTCGCACCTGATTAACGGCCCCACGAACGCCATATCGCTGGTGGTTTTCAGCGCGCTTGGTTTCTTCAATCCCGACGCGCGTCTCGATGCCTACCAGGCCATGTTCCTGTTGGGAATCATGATTGGGATCATCCAGATTCTGATCGCGGTGTTCAAGCTGGGAGACTTGACACGCTACATCTCAGAATCGGTAGTGATCGGCTTTATGGCTGGGGCCGGCGCTTTGGTGGGATTAACCCAACTTGGCAACCTGTCGGGGCTGCGGGATCGTGGCACCGGGCAGCAGCATGTGCTGTACCGCATTTGGCTGACGCTGAGTGGCGGGCACGTCAATCCGCGTGCGCTCGGCATCGGAGTGGGAACGATTGTGCTCGTCGTCGTGCTGAGAAAGTTGGCGCGCAAATACCGTCTGCCGCAATTTGACATGCTGCTGGCATTGATTGTCGCGGCGGTTGTGGCTGCTGCCTTCGGATGGTCCAAGCCGGCCTTTGATGGCGCCACGGTCATCTCAGTCGTGGGCAGCGTACCCCGCAACCTGCCCCTGCCTCATGTTCCGCAGATCAAGTTCTGGTGGGTAAAGGAACTTTCGGGAAGCGCGTTGGCCATCGCTTTTCTCGGGCTGCTCGAAGCGCTGGCCATCGCCAAATCGATTGCCAACACTACCCGCCAATCGCTCGACTATAACCGCCAATGTCTTGCCGAAGGCCTGGCCAATCTTACCGGTGGATTCTTCCAGTGCTTGCCGGGTTCCGGTTCGCTCACCAGATCGGCGATAAATTTTCAGGCCGGTGCGGTGAGCCGCGCTTCCGGGGTCTTTGCGGCGGGGACGGTCGCATTGGTGGTGATCGCGCTCGCTCCTTTCGCCCGCTACATCCCGAAAGCCGCTTTGGCCGGATTGCTCCTGGTAACCGCCGTCCGCTTGGTAGATTGGAAGCGGCTGAGCTACGCCATGCGGGCTTCGCGTTACGATTCGAGTTTGGTTTTGGTGACTGCTTTCTCCGCCATCTTCGTCAGCGTTGAATTTTCCATCCTGATCGGCGTGGCCTTATCGATTCTGATGTTCGTTCCCCGCGCCGCACATCTGCGCTGGACAGAGTTGGTGGTCAGCAGCGAGCGTGTAGTGCGCGAGCGCTTGGTCAGCGATCCACCCTGTACGGCGATGCTGCTTTATGATCTGGAAGGCGAATTGTTCTTTGGCGCGTCTGCGGAACTGGACCGTTGTTTCGATCATCTGAAGCAGAGGGCCCACGAGGAGAGGATTGGCTTCGTCGTCTTACGCCTGAAGCGTACTCGAAATCCCGACATGGTTTCGCTGGAACGCTTCGACCATTTCCTCCATGACATGCAAGCCCGTGGAGTGACCGTTCTGCTCTGCGGCGTTCGACCAGCTTTTGCCAAAGCCATGGCGAATCTGCACTTTCACGATTGGCTGCCTCTCGACCGCGTTTTCCCGGAAGAAGAAGAGAAGTTCTCCGCGACTCTAAAGGCGGTGCGGCATGTCTACGAACTCCTGGAAGAAAATTCTTGCGGCCATTGTTTGCAAGGCGAATTCGCAAACACCGACGAACAAACTCTGTATTACCTGGTGTAACAGGCGTGAACCACGATTCGAGTGCGTTCCCGGGTAGTCGGCCGGGGCCAAGGGCAGATGGAGCGGCAGTCTGTCCGGGTCCTACCTTGGGTAACCCTTCCACGCCTCTCCTTCTCGTCCGCTAAGTCGGAGAATCGGGGGTGCACGAACTTGGACCAAAGGCTACTATGATAGTAGTATTAGTCGAGTTCATGCCGATGAATTTCCCGAGGATGCCCTGATCGATGTCCCGCCTTGCGGACTTCATTCGCGAAGATGTGGCGAGCGTGCTGGAACGCGATCCTGCGGTCAAATCACGTCTGGAACTTTACTTGTGTTACTCGGAGCTTCATGCGGCGTGGCTCTACCGCATCAATCACCAAATCTGGAAGCATCATCATTTGCTTTTCGCGCGACGCCTAACAGATGGCGCGATTCCTCACAGAGGGTCATGGAAGACGTCGATTACCAGATCTAGACCTATCGTGATTTGATCGGAAAGACCACATGAAAGAAGAGATTGCGCAACTTAAAGCCGTAGCGGAAAGCTGGAGCGCAGAACGTCTTATGAACTGGGCTTTTGTGACCTTCGGAGATGAGGTGGCAATCTCTACCGCGCTGGGCAGCGGCGGCATGGTCATTATCGATATCGCTTCCAAGTTGCGCCGCAAATTTCGCGTCTTCACTCTGGATACAAAATTCTTATTTCCCGAAACCTATGACCTGATCCACCGGGTGGAGCAAAGATATGGCATTCCGATCGAAAAGGTAGATTCATCGATCTCTCCTGAAGAGCAGGAGCAGGTTCATGGGGCCGAACTCTGGCTGCGCCATCCCGATCAGTGCTGCAATATGAGGAAGGTCGAACCCCTGCGGCAAAAGCTCAGCGAGTTGCGGGCGTGGATCTCGAGCATCCGGCGCGACCAGACCCCCGAACGCGCCAGCGCAGGCAAAATCGAATGGGACGAAAAATTTGGCCTGGTGAAAATCAATCCTCTCGCCGACTGGACCTATAGCCAAGTGTGGCAATACATCCGCGATCACCAAACACCATACAACGCGCTCCACGACCTCAACTATCCCAGCATTGGCTGCACTCATTGCACCCGCGCCGTGCGGCCGGGAGAAGATGAAAGAGCCGGGCGGTGGTCCGGGTTGTCGAAGACCGAATGCGGTCTGCACGTGATCAAACCGGTGGCAAATTCGTCGGCAGCAGCCAAGTCTGCGAACGAGCAAAATCGCTAAAGAACCGACAGCTGAAGTGTCCCCGTCACCTGCCCCAATCCGAAAACAGCCAAGAAAAATCCGGAGCGACTACCGCTTCCCGGTAAGCTGCCGAATCAAGTTCACCTCAGCCTCTCGATACGGTGTTCCGTCCGGACGCAGCACTTCGTGAAACCATACCGGCGCCTGATGGGCAATGTAGGGGTGTTCCCATGATTCCCATGGTAAGTAGGTCTGCGTCTTGCCCGCGACGAAGCCCCAATTAATGGCTCCGACGTGCTCCCGTTTGGCAATCGGCAAGATCGTGTCGAAGGTGCTGCCCACGGAGCGCGCCATGTACTCAGTGCAGATTACAGGCCGGTTGTGCTTCTGCAGCCAGTGCACTTCCCGCTCGAAGTACTCGGGCCACGTGTAGTTGTGAAACGTAATGATGTCGGATTCCCGGAGCTGAATCTGCTGCAATTCACCGAGATTTGTTCCATCCGGCGATGTGTCTACTCCCCAGACCCCGCTGGTAAGAGGCTGGGTAGGATGCACCGCGCGCGCCCACTCGAAGACTTGCGGCAAAAGCGCTATCACTCGGCTGCTCTTGTCTTTGAGTTCCTCTCTCGGGTAGCTTCCCAGATTATCGGAGCCGGGTTCGTTCCACACATCCCAGGCAAGAATTCGATCGTCCTTTGCAAAGGTCCCGACGATGCCCTCCACATATGCCTTCAGACGCGGATATTGGCTTGGGTCCCCGAGTGCTGCCGCGCCGGGACTCTGAACCCAGCCTGAATTGTGGACACCGGGAATTGGGGCGTGCTGAGGGCCCAAGTGCGGCACTGGATCCCAGCACGAATCGAAGAGCACGAGCATGGGGCGAATGTGATGTCGGGAAGCGATTGTCAGGAACTGATCAATCCGCCTCTGGAATCCGGCGGCGTCCTGTTGCCAGAGCAGGTCATGAAGAAAAACCCGCATGGTGTTCAACCCCATGGACTCGGCCCAGGTGAACTCAATATCGATCTCAGTGGGGTCGAAGGTCGCCTCTTGCCACATCTCGAGCTGGTTGATGGCAGACTTGGGAACGTAGTTGCTTCCCACGAGCCAGGGCTGTTGGGCGTACCAGGCATTCGCTTTCTGCTCCGGCCACCGAGCTGTTTGCCCCCAGAGCGTGGCCGTACACAATACGATGGCGAAAGGCATGGCCAAAATGGAATAAAATGTGCGGTTTTTCATAGCGCGAAACCGTTGGTGGATGTTACTCCACATCCTTCGATCACTTCACTTCGAAGTTGTAGGAACCGGACCCAACCTGGACTACATACGATCCGCCTTCTTGCTGAGCATCCACGGGATTTCCATCTTCCGTCGGACGTGCGCCCGCGATGGCGGGTAAAGATACTTTCGCCGATGTATTCGCCGGGATCGTGACTTTCAGAGAAAACGGCCCCGTGGAAGTTCCATTCCAATCGGTGACGATCTTGCCGTAAATCGATTCATACTCGGCACGGGCCGAGGTCATGCGAGCATCGAGATGCGGATGAATGACAATTTCCTTGAATCCGGGAGAATTCGGCAACGTGTCAATGCCCGCGGCGTATCGATAGACCCACGCAATGACAGAACCGAAGGCGTAGTGATTGTAGGAGTTCATGGCGGGATCGCCAGTGTCTCCGTTCCACCGCTCCCACCATGTGGTCGCGCCTTTCGATAGCATGTAGCCCCAGGAGGGATAGGTATCGTTCAGCAACAGGCGATAAGCTACGTCGGTGCGTCCGTGGTCGGCCAGCGTGAACAAAAGAAAAGGCGTGCCCAGAAACCCGGTGGAGAGATGCCACTGCCGCCCCTCGATGTCTTTGACTAACTTGTTGACCAGAGCTAGTTCGAGCGCCACCGGAGCCATCTTGGTGTAAAGGGCAACGACATATGAAGTTTGCGTTCCGGTCCCGACAGTTCCGTCTTCCTTGATGTACGCCTTCTGAAAAGCCCCGCGAATGTTCTGCACGACGTCGTCATAACGCTTGGCGTCAGACTCTTTGCCAGCGGCATGCGCCATCTGCGACATCATGTTCGCGATCAGGGCCCAGTAAGCGGTCGCGAGTAGATCTTTGTTCGTGTTTTCGTCCGGCGCCAGCCAGTCGGCGAAGTTGGGGCCGACCCCGTTCTTGCGGAGAAAATCGGGGTTCCGGCTCTGGATGAACTCCATCCAGCGCTGCATTGCATCCCAGTTCTCTTCTATGACCGCCTTGTCACCGTACTGCAACCACGTCGTCCATGGGACGATTACACCAGCATCGCCCCAACCTGGCGCACCGACCATCGCATCACTCCACGCGGACGTGCCCGACGACCCAGAACCGCCGAACGTGATTGTGTTGGGAGATACATTCGTAAACGCCCCTTGCGGCGTCTGTGCATCAACAATGTCTTGGATGAACTTCTGCGAAAATGCGGCGGTGTCGAAGTTGTAGCTTCCGGTTCGCCAGAAAACTCCCGCGTCTCCCATCCAGCCCAACCGTTCGTCGCGTTGCGGACAGTCGGTAGGGATGCTTAGAAAATTACCCCGCTGACCCCAGATGCCGATTGACCACATCCGGTTGACAAGCTCGCTTGAAGTGGCAAGCCGCGCCACAGGATCGCCGCTTACGCTGCTGACGACCTCTCCCTTGATCGCATCGCGAGTTGGAGTTCCCGGATAGCCGGTGACTTCGATGTAGCGAAAACCGTGAAATGTGAATTCTGGGGCAAAAACCTCTTCCTCGCCGCCCCGCAAGATGTAAGTATCGGCGGCGTCCGCGTTCCGCAGATTGGCGGTGTAGATCGTTCCATCCGGATTCAGAATCTCGGCGAAGCGCAAGCGGACCTCTGTACCGGCCGAACCTTTCACCTTCAAGGTCGCCCATCCCACCATGTTCTGCCCCATGTCGAAGATGTAGGTTCCATTCGCCATCGGCGTCACCTGCTTAGGGTCTAACGTGGCGATGACTCGCGCAGGCGGGGTTATCTGGCTGGAAACCGCGATGGAGGGCGCATCCGCGATGACTGCTGAATTCCATACGGAATCATCGAAGCCGGAGGTCTGCCATCCAACCTGTTCCCTGCGCGCGTCGTACACTTCTCCTGCATAAATCTCAGATCGAATGATGGGCGATGGCGCCGCCTTCCAGGATCCGTCGGTCACAACAGTTTCGTGGCTCCCGTCGGTGTAGTCGAGTCCGAGCTGCGCTAAGAAACGGTCTGGAGGCGGGAAGAAATGCATTCCCACCCAGGTCAGGGGGCTGCCATACCAGCCGTCACCCAGCAGCGCGCTGATTACATTCTTGCCGCTCGCCAGCAGACCGGTCACATCGTAAGTCTGATACAGCACGCGTTTGCGATAGTCGGTGAAGTCGGGCGTCAGGACATCCGCTCCCACGCGCCTCCCATTCAAGAACACACGGTAGCTTCCGAGCGCAGTGACGTAGAGTCTGGCGCTTCGCACCTCCTTCGATATGGCCAGCGTTCGGCGCAGGTAAGCAGCCGGTTGCTGCAGTGGGCCCGGATCGCCGAGGCGTTTGTCCGTCAAATCCCCTACCACGTTAGCCGTCTGCCAATGCGACGCGTTTTCGAGGTTCGCCTTCCATCGCTTACCAGTACCGAGGCGCACTATGGAACCGTCAGCGCGCCTGATCTTTATCAGCGCCGCCAGCGCAGCCGTCGTGGTTTTGGCCCCCGCGTCTGGTCCGAACTTGGGCACTTCGGGAGAGGTAACTTTCACTTCGACTGAGTTCTTGCCGACGATCAGCTGACCGGAAATGTCGCGGCGGTCGAAGGCGCTCCAACCTTTCTTGGTATCCACTTCATGACCGTTCACCGATGCAACGAGGGTTCCACGCCCTGCAAGCAACAGCACGGCCTCTCGCGGCTTCTCACCCAGTTTGAAGTTGACGCGAAAAGTTGCGCTCGTCTTCGGCACCGTGGCCAACGGATCCTGCCCCTTCACCCAAATCCAGCGGATTGCCTGACGATCGGCGTCATCCTCGGAATTTTTCCAACCAATCCAGTTGGCTTTCCAGTCCGCCGGGTGCAGAAGGCCCATCTCCCACCAAGCTAGTTCCGCCGACTCGGATACGTGCCCACCCGCGTCCCACACACGCACTTTCCAGTAATATCGCCCGCGAGATTGCAGTGCAGGTCCGTGATAGACAATCCCTACCGACTCCGTGGACGTAGTTTTTCCGCTGTCCCAGATGTCAGCGTTGCCCCCGCGCAGGAGTTCTGCACTACTCGCGACTAGAATCTCGTAGGACACTTGTCTCCAGTTGCGCTCGGCATTAGAGCTCTGCCAAGACAATTGAGGGGACCCCTTGTCGATTCCCAGAGGATTTTCCAAATATTCGCAGCGCAGGTGCACCGGCGTAGCGGATGCAGCTGACGCGAGCATGACAACGAGGAACGTGATCATCACTCTGAGACGCTGCATAGCATCCTCCTGGACTTACAACGCGGACGGCGGGGATGGTTGCACCCCGGCAATGCAGATGTCAACTCTCGCGCTATGAGCACCCAGCGTTTCGCACTGTGAAAGGCGGTGCGATGACCCTAAACAGGAGGAAGGCGTTTGCACACCCCGACTGTTGTCAGCCCAGCCCTGGATGGCGGGGAATTCTGCAGCGCAAAATATTCTTGGTGAAGACACACCGTTGGCGCATAGGATTGTAACCTTCGATGCCAAAGAGAGGTCCGTATGGACGCACGCCAAACCGAGAAGATTTTCAGTGCGCTTGAGTCCTTCCGCATAGAAGTACCTTCTTGGGGCTTCGCCAATACCGGCACGCGCTTCGGAAAATTTATCCAACCTGCAGCAGCCACTACAACCGAGGAGAAGTTCAGCGATGCGGGCCAGGTGCACTTGCTCACGGGCGTCTGTCCGACCGTAGCTCTGCATGTCCTGTGGGATTGCCCCGAGGGCGTGAACAGCACAGAGGACATCAGGAAGTTCGCCGAGCGTTATCGAGTTCTGCCGGGTTCGATCAATCCGAACCTCTTTCAGGGTCAAGAATACAAATATGGTTCCTTCGGCAATCCCGATCCTGCAATTCGGCAACGCGCGTTGCAACATACCAAGGACAGCATTGAAATTGCCCGGCGCCTGCATAGCAGAGACATTTCCATGTGGTTTGCAGACGGTTCAAGCTACCCCGGAACGGCGAATATCAGGCAGCGCAAGAAATGGTTCAAGGAAGTGCTGAAGGAATCGCATGCCGTGTTGTCTTCCGGGCAACGACTACTAATCGAGTACAAGCCCTTTGAGCCTGCCTTCTACCATACCGATATTGCCGATTGGGGTATGGCTCTGCTC
>Ga0074045_10005871_pt1 | contig 10637 bp, 9 predicted proteins | sample BogForMeECP23OM2_FD_94442 | JGI IMG/M metagenome (GOLD analysis project Ga0074045, IMG submission 94442) | Bog forest soil microbial communities from Calvert Island, British Columbia, Canada - Bog Forest MetaG ECP23OM2 | ecosystem: Environmental > Terrestrial > Soil > Wetlands ... | reverse complement strand
CGGTCAGCGTGAAATGGTGCGGCGTAACCTCGAAGGTGACGCGCGCTTTGGCGCGCTTGCCGCGGCGCACACTTTTCAGCGCGTCCGCCGTGGAAAGATGGGCGACGTGCAGGCGGGCATGGGGAATGTGCATCGCGAGCTGCACGTCACGCTCCACGATCGAGGCCTCGGCAGCCGCGGTCATGCCGCGCAACCCGAGACGGAACGAACGCGCGCCCGCGTGCATGGAACAATTTTCGGTCATGCGCGTGTCTTCGGCATGTTGCACGACGGGGAAATTCAGCTCCCCGCTCAGAACCAGGGCGTCGCGCATAATGCTGTCTTCGAGGATGGGCTTGCCGTCGTCGGTGACCGCGATGGCTCCGGCGGTGTGCAGCGCGCGGAAGTCGGTGAGGGTGACGCCCTTGCTTGATCGGGTCGCGGCCGCGATGACAAACACATTGACGACGGCGCCGCGTTCGGGCTGACGAAGCCACTCCACCGACTCGACCGAATCGACCACCGGAACTGTGTTGGGCATGGTGCAGACAGAGGTAAAGCCGCCCGCAGCGGCGGCGGCTGTGCCCGTTGCGATCGTCTCTTTATACGCCTGGCCGGGCTCGCGCAGGTGCGCGTGCAGATCGATGAAGCCGGGCGCGACGATGAGTCCGCGGGCATCGAATTTCTCGGCCTTTTCGTCGACGCCGGCCTTGATCTTGTTGGGAGGAGCAACTTCGGCGACGCGGCCATCTTTCAGCAGCACGTCCATGGGCGCGTCGATGCGCGCCGCCGGGTCGATGAGGTGGCCGCCTTTGATCAGCAGACTGCTTGTGGAGGGTGAATTCACGTCTCTCGTTAAGTTCTTCACCAGTTCTTCACCATATTTTTCACCACAGAGTCACAGAGACACAGAGAGAAGCAAGTCACGATTTCTTGATTTTCTCTGTGACTCTGTGGTGAATGGTTTTTCATCGCATCCTTCCCATGGCCCGCGCCAGAATCGCCATGCGCGTGGGCACGCCGTTGCGCACTTCCTCGAGGATGCGCGCCTGGGCGCCGTCGGCGATTTCGCTGGTCAGTTCCAGGCCGCGAATGATTGGGCCGGGATGCATCACGATGGCATCTTTCTTGGCCATCTTCAAGCGGGCCGGGTTCATCTGGTAGCGCGTGATGTATTCGAGGAGGTCGATCTTCAGTCCGGAAAGACGCTCCGTCTGCACGCGCAGCAGCATGACCACATCGGTGCCGCGTAAGGCGTCATCAATGTGGCGGGTTACGCGGATGCCGGGCGCGAGCGTCGTCGCAATGTCGGGCACCAGTTCTGGCGGACCGCACAGAATGATCTTCACACCGAATTTGCTTAACAGGTGGCAGGCCGACCGCGCCACACGACTGTGAAAAATGTCGCCGACAATCGCGACCTGCAGGCCTTTGAAAGTTTTCTTGTTGCGCAGAATGGTATAAGCGTCGAGCAGCGCCTGGGAGGGATGTTCGTGGAGTCCATCTCCAGCATTGATCACGGGCACGTCGATGTGTTGCGCCATCACGTAGGGAGCGCCGGCGTTGGGGTGGCGGATGACGATGATGTCGGCGCCGACGGCACGCACCGTGTATCCCGTGTCGAGCAGCGATTCGCCTTTCTCAATACTTGAACCGAAGGACTGGATGAGGACGGTGTGAGCGCCCATGGATTTGGCCGCGATTTCAAACGAGCTTCGCGTGCGGGTGGAAGCCTCGTAGAAAAGAAGGAGCACCCGCTTGCCCTTAAGCAGGGGCCGTGGCCTGTCCGGATTCATGCGCCGGGCAAACTTCAAAAGTCTCAGGATCTCGGCTGCTTCCAGGTGCTCGATACCGAGGAGGGAACCGCGCGCTGGATTCATAATTAATTTGTAATTTCCAATTTGTAATTTGTAAATTAAGAGCGCGCGATGCGGATCCAAGTTTTCAATTACAAATTACAAATTACCAATTACAAATTGCCCTGCTGTTTTTCCATCAGCAAAACTTTCTCCGCGTCGTCGACCTCGCGAAGTTTGACCTCGATCATCTGATTTTCCGTGGTCTGCACCGTTCTTCCAATGAAGGCGGCCTCGATCGGCAACTCGCGATGGCCGCGATCGATCAATACGCACAACTGCAGGCGCCGGGGACGGCCCACGCGGAACAGCGCATCCATGGCGGCGCGGGTGGTGCGGCCGGTATAGAGCACGTCGTCAACCAGCACTACCGACTTACCGGTGATGGGAATTTCCATCTCCGTCTTCTGCACCACGGGCTTCGCGCCGAGAGCGGCAGAAGAAAGGTCGTCGCGATAGAGGGTTATGTCGAGGGTGCCGATCAGCACCGGTTTTTTTTCGATGCGCTGAATAATTTTCGCCAGCCGCTCCGCCAGCGGAACTCCACGGCGGCGGATGCCGACCAGAGCCAGATCTTCGACGCCATTGTTCTTCTCGAGAATCTCATGCGCCAGCCGGATCAAGGTGCGCTCCACCTCGGAGGCCGACATGAGCTGCGCTTTCTGCTGGATCTCGGTGGGACGCTCGGGCACGCGTGCATTCATAAACGCTGCATCATACGCGTGCGGCAAGATGAGAGCAAGGGCGAGCCTGTGACCCGGCGTGGGCAGCGAGGGAGCGACGGGCGTGCGCTTCCGGCAGTCCAGCGGCCGGGCGGGGACGCCCGGCTCTCCACGGGCAATTTTGGATTACACTCGCGTGTTGCGCGGACGCATAAACCGCGAGGCCAGCGCACCGCCAATTGAGGCGAGCACCAGGGAAATAATAAAGAATGACGCCAGCCCTCTGGGAGTGAAGAGGTTGTGGATGCTGGCTTGAAATTGGGGTGTATCCGTATTGACTCCGTACCTCCGCGCTATTTTCAGGATGTCATCGATGTACTCCTGCTGGGCATGGAAAACAATAGTTAGGACGGCGAACAGAGCGTTGATGGCAAAGACGACGATTCCCGCTGCTCCTCCAAGTCGCGCCCCAAGAGCGACTGGGAGGACGAATTTACTTTCACGGCGGTAGAAATAGACAGCCAGCGCCCCGGTCAGAACGATGCCGAGCAACGGGATCATCCCGATGAAAACGCCCAGCACGCCGGCCTTGAGCGCGGCACGAACGGCGACTCTCCGGTTCATCGCGCTTCCCGCCATCGTCCTTCCGGCGATCGTGCTCGGGCGATCGGAATACGTGGTTGGAACGGTCTCTGCAGAAAACACGTCGGGCGCGGAATTCAAGCCGGTCGCACCTTCAGCATCCGGAATCGCAATTTGCACGTGGATTTGAGGAGCGCGGCATTGCGGACAAAACGGCCGGCCGTCCTCGACCATTGTCCCGCAATGCTGGCAAGGGTGGTCCACGTCTTGAAGCTAGCGCACAATGAACCAGGAGGGCAAGGCAAGGCATCGGGTCCTCGGGTCGTCTTAACTGTAATAGTTCGAACTCGACCTTGCGGACAGGGTTGGCAAGGCTCCGCGTATCGGACACGGACCGGTATCCGATCGGGGAGTTTTGAGTGTAATGGGGATTTATCGCCAACAATCCGCAAGGTTACTGCGGGAGGCCGATACGGCCTACCAAGTCTTGGAAGCGCGGATCTGAGCGCAGAGGAACCATAGACGGATACCATCTCATGAAAAGAAGATAGCTGGACCGTTCCTGATAGGCCTTTTCCAGCCACTCGAATGCCTCGTCTTTCTGTCCCAAGCCTGCATATACCAAGGCGAAGTAATAGGCGGGGATGTAGCGCTGTTTCGACACCTCACTCAAGTGTTGCAGGTTCTTCATGGCTTCGGCCCGATTGCCCATTGCGCCTTGGGCGTTTCCGATGGCTGCCAAGGGGAGCAAGTTGCCGTGAGAAACTTCCAACGCGCGCCGGAATTCCGCCATAGCTTCTTCCTTCTGTCCTTTGTCCAGCAAGATCTGGCCGACACTGTAATGTGAAGGGTAGGCGTTGGAGTCCATTTCGAGCACCTTTTGCTCCTCCGCCATGGCCTCGTCTTTCCGGCCCGCCCAGTAAAGCGTGCGGCCCAGAAAGTGACGGCCGCCCAGCGAAAACGGGTCCAACTCCAGCGCGCGGTGTAGCTCCACGATGGATTCCTCGAATCGCCCCATGGCCGTCAGGTATGTCGCGTATTGGGTGTGCGCGGAGGGATAGCCGGGATTGAGTTCAATGGCGCGCTTGAACTCGTTCTCCGCAGCCGGAAAGTCCCAATCGTACATTGTCAGCACCATCGCCAGCGATGCGTGCGCTTCGCCGAGTGTCGGATCCAGTTCGAGCGCTTTTAAAGCTGCTGCCTTGGCCTTGGGCATGGCCTCGCGCGGAGGCAGCGCGTCGTAACCAAAGAAGGCCAGGAAGATGTAGGAATCCGCGATCCCAACGTACGCCAGCGCGTAGCCAGGGTCTTTGTCCACTGCCTGTTGGAAGAACTGCAAACCTTTCTGCAAGGCTTCTGGGTTCCTCTTGTTCCACCAGTAGCGGCCCTGGAGGTAGAGCTGGTAGGCCTCGCTGTTTATGGTCGGCGGTTTCGCTAAGTGCATCCTTTCCTCGCCGGTCAAGCGCAGCCGCAGCCTCTCGGAAATTTCCCGCGAGATGTCCTCCTGCACCACCAGCAGATCGGCCACACGGCGGTTGTACTGGGCGCCCCAAAGCTGCGTTCCCTTGGAGACGTCCATGAGCTCGGTCTGTACGATGAGCGTATCGCCGCGCTCCAGCAGCCTTCCGGTCAGCACAGCGCCCACGCCCAGCTCTTGCCCGACCTTCTGTGCATCCGCCTCTTTCCCTTTGTAGCGAAACACGGTGCTTCGCGCCATCACGCGCAGGCTGGGCAGTTGCGAGAGGTTGTTGATGACGCTTTCGGTGATGCCATCACTCAAATATTCAGTGCTCGGGTTTGCGCTGGTGTTGACGAAGGGGAGCACGGCCAGCGAATCAATGGCCGGCGCGCGCGAGACTCCGAACCAGGCGCCCAACGCCACCAGCGCCGCCAAAATGACTCCCCCGGCCGCCCAAGCCGCGCTACTACGCCACCATGGCCTGGCTCCTGCGGCACCGACGCGGGTCGAATCGGGGTCACGCTTCAGCAGCTGCAGATCAGCCCGCATCTCGGAGGCGTGCTGATAACGCAGGTTCGGGTCTTTCTCCAGCGCCTTGTTGATGACCCGTTCCAGCCCGACCGGCAGTTCCGGGTTTAGTCGGACCGGCGGAGTGGGAGCCTGATGCAAGATGGCATCGGAGACGGCCGCTGAGGTGTCGCCCCGAAACGGCACTGCACCGGTGCACATCTCATAGAGCACGACACCGAACGAGAACAGGTCTGTACGAACGTCCAAATCCTTGCCCAGCGCCTGTTCGGGCGACATGTAGGCGATCGTGCCCGGCGTGCTGCCGGGGAGGGTCAGGTGCTCCTCGCTCCCTGCCGCCGAGGCCGTGACCGCCGCGGGTCCTGCCTTGCTCTGAATGACCTTGGCTAAGCCGAAATCGAGGATCTGGGCCTTTTCTAGCTCAGTCACAAATATATTGGCCGGCTTAATGTCGCGGTGAACGATGCCCTTAGCGTGCGCGGCCTCCAGTGCGTCAGCAACCTGGACGCCCAGTTCTAACACCGTATCGATCTCCATCGGCTGGCCCAGGATGGTGTCCTTCAGGGTTTTGCCTTCGAGAAACTGCATAACTATAAAAGGTTGACATTCATGCTCGCCAATCTCGTAAATTGAGCAAATGTTCGGATGATCGAGCGCCGAAGCCGCGCGGGCTTCGCGCTGGAGCCGTTCCAGAGCTTGCGGGTTCTTGGAGAGCTCTTCCGGTAAGAATTTCAGAGCGACAGTACGGCCAAGCTTGGTGTCCTTGGCCTTATAGACCACACCCATGCCACCCCTACCCAGCAGCGATAGAATTCGATAGTGGCTGACGGTTTGCCCTACCATCGACGGCTGTTCACCCCGGACGAGTAATTCTGCCGCAATCTCCAAGGCGGGAGACTCTATAAAGTTCTCCGCCTGTTGGTCCTGCGCGAGCAGCGATTCCACTTCCTGGCGTAACTCCGGATCACCCTTGCAGGATCGGTCCAAGAAGGTGCCGCGTTCGCACGATTCCAAGGCAGCTGCGGAGTGGTAGAGCTTCTCGATTTGGCTCCAACGCTCAGGCTCCATAACGTGCATCTCGACTAAGCTCGCGCAGCAACCAAGCCTTCGCCAACTTCCAATCGCGCCGGACGGTATCCGGCGAAACTTTCAACACCGCCGCTGTTTCCTCCGACGTCAGCCCGCCAAAGAAGCGTAGCTCCACGACTTGGCCTTTGCGGGCATCGATTGTGGTCAGCGCATTGAGCGCATCGTCGACCGCCACCAGGTCCGTCGAAGGCTGCGGTGAGACGACCAGCGCTTCGTTCAGAGAAATGGGCTGTTTCCCCCCTCCACGCTTCGTGTAACGGCGAGAGCGGGCAAAATCCACGAGAATCCGCCGCATTAACCGTGCACACAGGGCAAAGAAATGGGCACGGTTCTGCCAGTGAACGTTTCTCAGGTCAACCAGCCTCAGGTAGGCTTCGTTGATGAGGGCAGTGGTTTGCAGATTGTGGTCGGGACGCTCTCGCTGCATCTGACGCTTAGCCAGCCGGTGCAGTTCCTGGTAGACCAGCGGAACCAGTTTCTCCAGTGCGCTCTCGTCGCCGTCATTCCATGCCAGTAACAGCCCTGTGACACCTTCAGGCTCACCCTCTGCCGTCATGACGTTTCTCAAACGAGGTGATCTACGTCGCGAGCATTTTACCGTGATTGTACCACCGCATGAAATTACAACGAATAATCTGTGTAGTTGTTACCACTTTTTTCCTGATTTCACGCTTTAAGGAATAGAGACAGGAACCGCGCACGATACGGAAACGGGCGGTTGAGTAGAGCGTGTTTCGCAAACGCCTAAAGCGCGGCTGATGCCTTGTAGAGTCAACTATTTACCGGTGTCTAATCGGTTTATAAAACATAGGAACTTCACGTCAGAAGGAGGAATAAGACCATGCGAATCTTTCAAATTGGGTTAAGGGGGGCTAGGATTCTCGCACTCGCGAGCATAATCGCCGTCGGGTTCGGTACTGTTGTTCCACAGGCACTGGCTACGGACAACGGAGCCGGAGTATGCAGTGTCGCGCTGCTGGAGGGCAGATTCGGCTACGCATATCAAGCCTTGCTATTCGTAGGGCCGACGACAGCACCCGGAACGTTTAATCTAATCGGTGTTTACACCCCAATTTCGTTGGCCGGTGTCATCCGCTTTGACGGCAAAGGAAATACGCACGGAGTCGATTCCATTAACTTAGGTTGGGGCGGCATCCCTAGGACATATGTAGGGACCTATGCGGTCGTCGACCCGACCGCCAACGCGGAGAACTGCGCATTCACCACGACGTTCCTAGACTCGCTCGGAGACCCCCCCGATAACTTGTACATGGTGCTTGCGCTTAACGGTCAAGCCTTGGAGTTGATTAACACAAACCCGAATGTTTACCTGGCCGGGAGAGCCGACAAGAAATGAGCCCGGTAAAGGCAGGCTAAAGGGCCAGCAAAGGCTACCGGACGACAATTGTTCTGGACCTGAAGTTGGTTCGCCGAGGTTCCGAACCGTCAGTAGCAGTGCTTGCGGGGCACAGCACAGAAAGTACTCAAGGAGATTAATTTCTGTCGGCAGAATCACAACAGATGAGCCGCCCGATGTCTGGGCGGTTTTTCTTTGCATCACGCGGAAGGGGTTGCGCGGTAACTTCTGTTATCAGGCGATTTCGCTCATTGACCCGGCGACCGGGGGTTTTGAGTGTAATCGGGATTTTGCGCCAACAATCCTTTTGAGGCCACGCTAACTTCACGGCTCTCATTGACTTCCCAGTTTCACGGACGTAGGATTTCGCTGCGATGATGGAACGGATTGCTGAAGCGTCCCCGCGTCCCATGGCCCGGGTTACCGGTGTGGTTTACTTGCTTTACTTTCTCACAGCCGTATCCGGCGAGTTGTTAATTCGCGGGAATATCGTAGCTAGCGACTCCGCGGCAACAGCAACCAACCTTCTGACGCACGAGCGATTGTTTCAGGTGAGTATGGCGGTCGGCCTCGTGGCGACCGCGTTATACATTGCGGTAACGGTTCTCTTCTATGGCTTGTTTAAGCCCGTGGACAGGACCGTCTGCTTGCTCGCGGCGTTCTTCAGTGTCGTGGGATGCGCTATTCAGGCCGTCGGCAGTCTCTTTCGAGTCGCCCCGTTCGTCATTCTCGAAGGCAGTTCGTACCTCAGCGTATTTAGGGTGGAACAGTTGCAGGCCATGGCGCTGATGTCTCTCAAGTTGAACGTTCAAACTACCTACATCTACCTGGTATTTTTCGGAATGTTTAACTCCATGATCGGCTACCTCATTTTCAAGTCGACCTTCCTACCTCGATTTCTAGGCGTGCTGATGGCGCTTTCCGGCTTGGGGTGGCTGACGTTTCTGTCACCGTCGCTCGCACACTCTCTGCTCGCCTACATTGAGATTCTAGGAATCGTCGCCGAAGCATCACTGATGCTATGGCTCCTCGTGAAGGGCGTGAACGTTCAGCGATGGAAGGAGCAGGCGAGTTCGGGTTTGGTAATCCAAAGCTAAACTGTTTTCAACAGGCGTTCTCACCAGCGTGCGCCGTTTGTTCGCCGGGAACCAAGGTTAATGAGTGCAAACGGGATTTAACGCCAACTACTCAGAGGTTTTGTGATTGCGTCATCAAAGTATTCCCGTTTGACCGATAGGGTCTGGCCAGTAAAAAATGGTGGCAGCGAGTGAAATCAAAGCTTAAACCGACTTTCTGGTGACGCTGATTTCATCGGGAGGGCGTATGGAAGTTATCGGGCAGAGCGCCTTGGTCCGGGCTCAGCCACTAATCGCGGTGCGCAATGTTCGCGCGAGCAGCAGTTGGTATCGGCAACTGCTCGGGCTCGATACACTTCCGGAACATCCCCATCGTGAGGTATACGACCGAATGCAGTGCGGTGGTGAACTCATTCTTCAACTCCATGCTTGGGACAAGGAAGCTCACCCCAACCTCATCAACGCCGATGCCGCACCGCCTGGCCATGGCGTTTTGCTTTGGTTCGAGGTTGGCGACTTTGATAAGGTTGTCGAGCGGGCCCGTGCATCGCGCGCTCAGGTTATCTTGGAACCGCACATCAACCCGAATCCCAAGCATAGAGAAATGTGGCTACGTGACCCGGACGGTTACGTGGTTGTCATTGCAAGTCCGGACGGCGAGGTGGGTTCGTGACTCGCTTTCTCTCGCACTAAGCCCTTTCCCGCGCCAGCGCAAGTCAATGGAGACGAAATCTGAATTTCCCGTTGCCAGGCGTGAGGGATGCTCAATTGAAGAAATCAGGCGTTTACACAACTTTGCGCCGTTTGTTTGCCCTTCAGCCATTACGCTCAAAAACCCTGTTGCGGCCTGACAGTAGCGACCCCATCCGACGGCGCGGTGTGCAAGGTCAAGTCTTGGCTATCACATCTAACCCTGCTGGCGCTTCCGATCACCCGATGGCCCGATGGCCAGATCACCCGATGCCTTCAGATGGTGTCGTCCTTGCCTGTGTGCAGGCGCACATAAACCAGCGCAAAGCGGGTTCCCTGGCTGTTGGGTTTAATCGAAACGATATGCTGGTTGCCCTCGGTTCCTACCTTCAACTCCACCGCGTCTCCGCCGTTGTTATTTCCACAGGAGACGGGCTTGGAGACTTCATCCTTGCCGGCCTTGGAATCTGCGTCGCTCCAGGCGCCGTGGCATTGGATGGGCTTGCCATATTTCTGCAGGTCTTTGTTGTAGTAGGCGATGATTTTTTCGGGAGAGTCGTCGGAGACGAACTCCGCCGCCACCACTTTCAGCGAGAATCCCGGGAGCGAAAGGTTTACATTGGCGCTCTTCTTGTCGTCGCCGCCTTCTTTCGGAGCGGGCTTGGCGCCGGGATAGAGGGTCAGGCCGGCGTCGCGAATGTCAGCTTGCTCGCTGACGTGCAGATCACCGATGGGAGACTTGATGTCAACGTGCGCCTCGCCATCCTTCTTGTCGTTCCCAATGATGCTGCAGGCGGGAAGTACGCAGAGGGCTGCAAACAACGCGCCCAGGGCCAGTTTTGCGATCGCGCTACGGTTGAACATTTTACGGTTGAACGTTTTACGGTTGAACATGGGAGGAACCTCCTGAGCTGGGTCGAGCTGAGCTTGGCTGGGCCGGGCGTTCGAGACCCTCGCCTCGGGATGCGATGCCCGGAATCGTCACCGGCAGATGACCGCCGATCGGGACCTTGCCGAAGATCGCCTTCACGGCGGCGGTTTCCGACACGGTTGCATTGGAGAACGCGCACACATAATTCTCGATCGCGGGGAAATCCTGCACCACATAGGGATTGCCCATGGCGAGCACTACGGTGCGCTGGGCGGCGCGATCGAGGATGGCGGTAAGTAAGGATCCGGTGGCGGCGTCCAGGGCAACGGTATTCTTCAAAAGTCCATTCTTCAAATCCTCATTCTTCACACCTTTATTCTTCAAATCTTCGTTCTTCAAACCTTCATTCTTCAAATCTGCGGCGGCGCGCATGGCCTTGCCCGCGGTCGGAACCACATAGACCGCGGCGATCACATGCTCCGCCGCTT
>Ga0074045_10005870_pt1 | contig 10638 bp, 7 predicted proteins | sample BogForMeECP23OM2_FD_94442 | JGI IMG/M metagenome (GOLD analysis project Ga0074045, IMG submission 94442) | Bog forest soil microbial communities from Calvert Island, British Columbia, Canada - Bog Forest MetaG ECP23OM2 | ecosystem: Environmental > Terrestrial > Soil > Wetlands ... | reverse complement strand
GTTCCCACGCTCTCCCGAGGCGCGATCAGAGAAGGGATCGACCAACCCACAGGCGAAGCTGCGGATAATCCTCCAATGGCTAAACTTATCCACGCGATGGCACTGGCGGTGGTCTGCGCATAGGCTGCGCCTATCACTGCAAGGCCAAGCGTGGTTCCTCCGATGAGAATTGTTTGCCGAACGATCGATGCGTCACGGCCCCGTTGCACCAATTTATCCACCAGCCAGCCACCCATCACAATGTCAGTAACTGTTGCAAAGAGCCAGGGGACGCTGGTGTAAAACACGGAATGGCGCAAATCGATGTGATGGGTTGAGGAGAGATATGAGGGCAGCCAAGTTAGTAGGAGATAGAAAGTGTAGTTATAAGAGGCGAAGCCCAGCACCAGTCCCCACACTTTTCGTTGCCGCAACAGATATCCGAGGGGAGCGCCCTTGGCGGCTCGGACCCGATCCTCGGGCTGCGCTCCGCCCTGCAGAATGAGGTCTCGCTCTGGAGACGAGAGCCCTCGGTCCTCGCTGGGATTCTTGTAGAGCAGGGTAAAGAGAACACAGTACAGTAGACTGACCAATCCTGTCGCCGCAAAGCTCCAGCGCCATCCGAATCGCAACAAGAGGAGACCAATAGCTGGGATTCCCAGAGCAGGGGCGAGCTTTGCCGCCGAATCGAAGATTGCGGTCGCCAGGCTGCGCTCTGCCGTGGGAAACCAATAACCGACTGCTTTCGCATTGGCCGGAAAGGTGGGCGCTTCGCCTACTCCGAGCAGAAGTCGCGCGCTCAGAAAGCCGGCTAGTCCTGTGGAAAGCGCGGCGGCGAATGAGGCCACGCTCCACAAGAGCGTTCCGATGCGGCCAACCAGCTTCACTCCGAATCGATCTAAGATAAGGCCTGATGGAAGTTGAAATGCCGCGTAGGTCCAACTATAGGCGCTTAGCAGATAGCCGAAGGTCACAGTAGAAATGCCGAAGGCGTTATGCAACGCATCCTGCGAGACCGAGAGATTGACCCGGTCAAAATAATTCACCAATACGCCCAAACCCAGCAGGAGCGCGATGCCCCAACGCCGGCGCGGCGCGGAGCGCGGTCTGGTTGTATGGTTGGGCTTCAATAGGCGATTACCGGGAACCCTGTGCAACCGGCTGAGATTGTAGCGCAGCCAGGCTCGCTAGCGCGTATTTCTGTTTTTGCTCTCGGAGATAGAATCTTTTTTGCCGCCTTTAGAGCCATGCCGCGTTCCGTCTCGTTTCCCATAAGCCCGCAGCTTGTGCTAACTTGACGCCGTCACAATTTGACCAAGATCCCCGCGAAGTTCACAGGGGAGGTCTTCACGCACTCGGGCAGAAAATGGATCGACGAACCTTTAATCAAACACTGGCGGCGACCTTGGGAACTTACGGGCTAAGTCACCGCACCGGGTTACTCGGCGAGGGGTTGAAATCCATGGCGAGCACGGACGAACCAGTCGCAGCATCTTACAAGCTTTCCGTCATGCTGTGGACAGTTTTTACGAAACTGCCGTTCGAACAACGGCTCGAAAAGGTTGCAGAGGCCGGCTTTCAGAACGTCGAACTCGTCGGTGAATATAAAACATGGACGGACGAAGATTTCGAACGCGCGAATGCCAAACGAAAACAACTCGGCATGACCTTTGACTGCACCGCCGGATTGAAACATGGAGTAAGCGTCCCGGAACACCGGCAGGCTCTGCTTGACGAGTTGCGCCAGACAATTCCAACAATGGAGCGAATCGACTGCCCGAGCATGATCCTGCTCTCAGGCAATCGCGTTCCGGGAATGCCTCGCGAAGTGCAGCATCAATCCTGCGTCGATACGCTGAAAGCGGCGGCAAAGCTTGTGGAAGGCAGGTCCATCCATGGCCAGCCGGCGCGCTTGCTCCTCGAAACCATCGACCCGGAAGAAAACCCGCAATACTATCTGACCGAAATTCTAGAAGCGCTGCAGGTCGTTCAAGAAGTCGATCATCCGCAAGTGCAGTTGCTCTACGATTTTTATCACGAGCAGATCGCCGGCGGTAATCTCATCGCAAAATTGGAGAAGAGCATCTCGCACTTGGCACTGGTGCACATTGCGGACGTCCCAGGCCGGCATGAACCAGGAACCGGTGAGATTAACTATCAGAACATTTTTGCGAAGCTAGCGCAGCTAGACTACACGGGGATGGTTGCCATGGAGTTTCACCCTACGGGTGATCCGGTAGCACAGTTACGGGCAGCGCGGGAGATGGCGATGCGCGCGGGCCACTAGCAGTCTCCTGGTAACGAAGTTGCGACGCGAGCGCGGTTATTCCGCTGGCTGATCTTTCAGCACGAATAGAAATTGACGAAGTTCCCGCCGCTGTCGCTCCAGATCGGCGGTTTGCGTCTGCTCAAGGTGTTTGTACTCTTCGAACTCTCGCTGCGCGTCGGCTTCCTGCCCCATCCTCTTATAAGTCAAGCCGAGCCGGTAATGAGCCTCGCTGCCAACCGGGTTTGCGGCCACCGCCTTCCGGTAAGCGGCGAGCGCTTCCGGCAAAGCTCCACGCGCAAAATAGATGTTGCCAAGCTGCAAATTTGCCAGGTCGAGCTTGGAATCGATCGAGGCTGATCTCTGCAGTAAAGCCTGGATTTGCGGCAGCGCCGCTGAATTTTCCGACGTCCGTTCCCGCTTCCACAGAGCCACAGCATAGTAATAGTTCGCGAGAGCAAGCGCCGGTTGATCCTGAGCAAAGCGCGCGAGTTTCTCCTCGGCGCAGGGCAGCGGCGCGGAGGCCGCGTCCTGCATCTTTCCGAGAAAAATGTAAGGAGCGGGGTTCGACGGGTCGATCTCCGAAGCTTCGCACAAACAGTGGGCTGCTTCTTCAGCGGAGCCGCTGGTGTAAAGGCCGGCGCCAAGACCAGCCAACATTCTGGCCGAGCCCGGATGCAAGCGAGCGCCTCTGGCGAAGACTTCCACCGCCGGTTCGACCGCCTTGTGCAGCAGTAGTTCGGTTCCCCACGCAAAATAATTCTGCTCGCTCGGATCTAACCCGGAAGCCCGCTCAAATTCGCGCACCGCGGCTAGCGGATCGTCCAGCTTTTCGTCGAGGTCGCCGAGCAATCGACGCCAACTCGCTTCCTCTTGCTGGCTGATACTCTTCTCATTAGCAAGGATCTGATTCACCTGATCGCGAGCTTGCGCGTAGTCTCCACAGGCTTTTAATGCCTGGGCAAGATCGAAGGCATTTGCATGATCTGTGGGATTGACCCGATAAGCGGTTTGCAAAAGAGGAACCGCTTCGCGGTATTGTTGCTCATGAAAGTAGAATTCGCCAAGCCTGTGGTTTGCTTCGAAACTTCGCGGGGTCTGCTGCAAGGCGGCGCGCAGTTCGTTCTCGGATGCGGACTCAGACTGGCTCGTCAACCCAGCTTTCAGAACCGGCTCAGGAACGGCTTTTGATTTATCAGACTCGAGACTCAAAGTGTCCTTCGCCAGCGCTTCACCGGTTCGGAGGCGCGTCTCCGAACCATGACCGCCCGACGCCGATAGGTCAGTAATTCCCGCAACTGTGAAGTTAGGCCGATCCTCCAGCTCGATTGCGTTCAGAGGCGGAGCCGCAGTGGACGAAACGGACGAACACCGAAAAGATAGACGGTACAGTGCGCAGGCATGCGACCCCAACGTCAGATTCAAAGACTTGGCACTCCCGATGTCCTTGCGTTCCCACAAATCCCGCACTTCATATTCGGATGAAGTCAGGCCCAGATCCTTCCACTCGTAGTGAATCTTTTCCGCGACCGGAGAAATGTTGAACACGGCTAAGAACTCACCGCCTCCCGAGGCCGGCTTTGATCGCCAAACAATCGTCTTCTCGGTCGTGGACACCGGATGGCCGGCAGTCGAGTGCTGATCGACCTCGATAATCTCCGGATTTGTAAGCAAGTCGGTCGTCCATTGATCGCCCGACTTCAGATCTCCGCCGATCATGAGCGGCGAACCGAAAATCGACCACAACGACAGCAGGGTGCGCTGCTCGTCGTGCGTCAGTTGCGTCTGCCGTGGCTTTCCCCAACCCGGCGCAGGACCAAGATAGCCTACAGGCAACATATCGGCGTCAGGCCAGTGACCAGGTTCGGCCGTACCGGCCCATTTCGCCACATTGGCAAACTGGTCTCCGAGGCCTTGAGGATAATCGACGGTGCTGTGCCACAGATCCCAGATGTCGTTGGAGATCCGCCACATTTGCGCATACTTGCGCATCTCCGCAGCTTTTTCCAGCGGTGCGGGGCCCGGAGAGAGACTCAACACGATCGGGCGGCTGGTCTTGTCGAGCGCTTCGCGTAACATACGAATCTCGTCGCCCTTGTAAGGCCGGCTGCTGATGCAATCAACCTTGATCAGATCAACCTGCCAACTGGCATAGAGCCGGGCTATGGAATCGTAGTAAGCCTGCCCCGCCTTCCCGGCCGCAGCGCCGTAGTTGTCGAAATTCCAGGGACACGTGTCAGAAGTGTCCGCGGCCTCGGCGGCGTGGGAGTTCGACCCTTCGATGAGAAGATTTTTCTGCACTGCGAGTTTAGGCACTCCGCGCAGTATGTGAATTCCAAATTTCAGGCCCAAAGAGTGCGCATAGTCGGCGAGGGGCCTGAATCCCACATTTCCGGCAGCAGATGGGAACCGGGCTGCTGGCGGCGTGTACCGGCCGTAGTCGTCGATTGAGTATTGGAACGTTTTCGAATTGCCTTCCGCGACTGGATTGGTTACAAACCATTCCATATCGACCACTACGTACTGCCAGCCATAGGGCTTTAAGTGTTTTGCGAACCAGTCGACGTTGGCCTTGAAGGCATCTTCGTCGATGGTTGTCCCGTAGCCGTCCCAGCTATTCCAACCCATGGGCGGAGTGCTGGCCAACAGCGGCGGTTCCTCAGCGACGGCGCGCCCTGCTGGGTTCGAGATGCTCGCGAGCGCTAGGAAGACGGCGCAATAAAGAACCCAGCCGCGGGAAGCACGGGTGCCTTTACTCCCTACGTCGATTCCTGCCAAATGCATTGGCGATGGTTTCGGTTGCGGCCGCACACCCCGCGGCTGCTTCCCTCGCTTACAAGACTCCGCTTCCGCCGGAAGCGCCGGAATCTTTACCCTGCTGAAGGCTGGATTCCGAGGTTGCATTTGAGAGGACATGAGAATAATCTAGCCTCCGCCGTCAAGTAAACGATTACACCACATTTCGGGACAAACCGGGGTGATAGCTGGAAGTTATGCTGCAGCGTTTGCGGGAAGAAGTCTTGGAAGCCAACCTGGAACTGGTAAGAAAAGGGCTGGTCCGCTATACATTTGGAAACGCCAGCGCCATCTCACGGAAAGAAGGCCTAATCGTAATCAAGCCCAGCGGAGTTCCGTACGAAGAGATGAAACCTGAGCATCTGGTGGTGACGGACTTAAATGGTATCGTCGTGGAAGGCAAACTCAAACCATCCTCCGACCTGCCCACACACTTGGTGTTGTATAACCAGTTTCCAGCAATCGGCGGCATAGCTCACACTCATTCCGAGTACGCCACGGCGTGGGCACAGGCTCGCCGGCCCATCCCGTGTTTCGGCACCACTCATGCGGACTACTTCGATGGGCCGGTACCGGTCACCGCCGAGATGTCTGATGACGAAATTAACCAGTACTACGAGAAAAATACTGGCTACGCCATCATTCGCAGCCTGGTGCAGAAAGATCCGTCGGCCACCCCCGGCGTGCTTGTAGCCAACCATGGACCCTTCGCCTGGGGAGTAGACGCCGCAAGCGCCGCTCACCATGCGGTTATTCTGGAATTGATCGCGCGAATGGCCTATTACACGCTCAGTATTAATGCCGCGTCACAGCCAGTTGGAGCCGTGCTTCATAACCTGCATTACCTCAGAAAACATGGCCCGGAAGCCTATTACGGGCAGGCTGAACCAAAGGACATGCAATGACGCTAATGGTGGCGACCGCTTTGCCAACTCAACTCGTGCGTCTTTCCCCTATCGACATCGTCATCGTCGCGTTTTATTTTGCTCTGGTCCTCTCCATCGGCTGGTACCTGCGAGGCCGGGCCAACACCGGCGAAGATTTCTTCATGGCCGGCCGCGAGATGACCGCGTGGGTCGCCGGACTCAGTTTTCTCTCGGCGAACCTGGGTGCGCTCGAATTGATGGGGTGGGCTGGGTCGGCTTACCAGTACGGCATTCTGGCGACCCATTGGTATTGGATCGGGGCGATTCCGGCAATGTTGTTCCTGGCCCTGGTCATGATGCCGTTCTACTACATTTCGAAAACGCACTCGGTACCAGGATATTTGAAGCTGCGTTTTGGCGAATCCAGCCGCGCCTTGTCTGCGGTTTCGTTTGCGTTCATGACCGTGCTCATGAGCGGCGTCAACATGTTTGCCATGGCAAAAGTCATGCAGATCGTTCTGGGCTGGGACATAAATTTCAGCATCTGGGTGTCTTCGCTTACAGTTGCGATTTACGTAACGCTGGGTGGCTTGCGGTCGGCCATCTTTAACGAAGTGCTGCAATTCTTTCTCATCTGGGCGGGAGCCCTGCTGATTCCAATCCTCGGGCTATATGAAGCCGGGGGTTGGACCAACCTCAAGGTGCTGATTACGCAGCGTGCCTCGGAGCAATATATACATCTGTGGTCTGGTCTGGGATCCTTCAGCAACAATCCCATGGGGATTAATTGGGTCGGTATTGTTTTTGGACTGGGCGCGATTATTTCCATGGGCTACTGGACCACGGATTTTCTGGTAGTGCAAAGAATTCTGGCGGCGAAAGATATTCGCAGCGCAGAAATGGCGCCCATCATCGGTGCGGGATTCAAGATGTTCGTTCCCATCATCGTGATCCTTCCCGGACTGCTCGGCCTGGCTGTGCTGCCGGAAAAACTGGTTCCCGAGTCGGTGGCAGCGGCCACCGGCGCCCATAGTTATAACGATGTGCTTCCGCTCATGCTGGCGCGTTATTGCGGCCCGGGATTGCTCGGCCTCGGAGTCACGGCGCTGATCGCCGGCTTCATGTCTGGAATGGCCGGCAACGTGAGCGCTTTCACGACGGTGTGGACCTATGACATCTACCGTCCATTCATCAATCGCACCGGCAGCGATCACCACTACGTGAACATGGGCCGTTGGACCACCGTGGTCGGCGTCCTGATCAGCGTCGGCACGGCGTATCTGGTGATGCAGTTCGCGAGCATCATGGATTACGTGCAGGCGCTGTTCAGCTTTTTCATCGCTCCTCTGTTCGGCACGGTCGTACTTGGAATGCTATGGAAGCGCGCCACCGGCTCTGGCGGCTTCTGGGGATTGCTCTGCGGAACGCTCTCTTCGATCGGTATGTGGACGTGGGTGAAAATCGATCCCTCTGCGCTTCGCTACGTGGCGCTCTCGCCCCACGCCAAAGGTCTGGCACAGGACATGTTTCAAGCGCTGTGGTCTTTTGTAGTGTGTGTGACTGTGACCGTCGCCGTAAGTCTGGCCACCAAACCCATGGCTGACGGGCAACTTACCGGCTTGGTCTACGGCTTGACCGAGGTCCCTTCCGTGGGAGACGTTCCTCTGTATCAGAAGCCTCTTTTCTGGGCGGCTGTGGTAACCGTAGTTTTCTTCGTGTTGAATATTATTTTCTGGTAAGCACTTTGTCGTAGAGCGCTTTCTCGGGACGGAGGACGCAGACATGGTTTCCATCTGGTTTTTCATTGGGATTTCACTGGCTGTGAATGGCGCGCTGATCCTGGGTGCCGGGATTTACCAACTGGTGGTCCCCCCTGCAAATCCCGGTATCGTGTTGTTTAACTTGCACGCAAACGTGTGGTGGGGCGCCGTACTGCTGGCGGTCGGTCTTATTTACTGCGTCAAATTTGCGCCGAAGCCGCAGTCCTAACGGCTGGTTTGCTCGAGGAATTTCATGGCTGTAAGAAGAATGACCATGGGCTTGATCGTGGGCAATCGCGGCTTCTTCCCCGATCATTTGGCGAAGAGTGGACGCGAAGAAATGCTGCGGGTGCTGCACGCGGCAGACATCGACGTGATTGCGCTCACCCCGGAGCAAAGTAAGCACGGCGCGGTGGAGACTCGGGAGGAATCGCGGCGTTGTGCGGAACTGTTCAAACGCAATCGCGAGCGCATCGATGGAGTCATCGTCACCCTGCCCAACTTCGGCGAAGAGCGAGCGATCGCAGACGCCTTGCGGCTGGCCGATCTGCGCGTGCCTGTGCTGATTCAAGCCACGCCCGACGATCCCGCGAGGATGACCATCGCCTTCCGCCGCGACAGTTTCTGCGGAAAGATGTCGGCCTGCAACAATCTTCGGCAGTACGGCATTCCGTATTCCATTACAACGCTTCACACCGAAAGCCCCGACTCGCCCCAGTTCGCTGACGATCTGGAATGGTTCGCCGCGGTATGCAGGGTGGTAAAGGGATTTCGCAATCTGCGGGTCGGCGCCATAGGCGCGCGCCCGGCGGCGTTCAACACCGTGCGCTACAGCGAGAAAATCCTGGAGTCGCAAGGCATCTCCATCGAAACCCTCGATCTTTCCGAAGTGCTCGGCCGCATCGAGCGCATGAAAGACAACGATGACCATGCGCAAGCGAAACTCTCCGCTATTACGAAATATGTGGACGCCAGCAACGTGCCTGCGCCTGCACTATTGAAGATGGCTAAGTTGGGCGCGGTGGTTGACCAATGGATGGCCGCAACCGAAGTCACGATCAGCGCGGTGCAGTGCTGGACTTCGATCGAAGAAAACTTGGGCGTGGTTCCCTGCACCGTCATGAGCATGATGAGCAACGAACTGCTTTCCAGCGCCTGCGAAGTGGATATTTGCGGCGTGCTCGGAATGCACGCTCTTCAGCTCGCCTCCGGCACGCCTTCCGCTCTTCTCGATTGGAATAACAACTACGGCTCAGATCCGAACAAGGCCGTTTGCTTTCACTGTTCCAACCTGCCGAAGCATTTCTTCCGCTCGGTGAAAATGGATTTTCAGGAGATCATCGCCGGCACCGTCGGAAAAGAGAACACCTATGGCACCTGCGTGGGACTGATCAAACCGGAGAAGATGAGCTTCGCCCGCTTCTCCACCGACGACACCTCCGGCAAGATGCGTGGCTACGTCGGCGAAGGACGATTTACCGATGACCCGTTGAACACCTTCGGCGGCGCAGGCGTGGTCGAAATCCCGCACATGCAGCGTCTGCTGCATTTCATTTGCGAGCGCGGTTTTGAGCATCATGTAGCAGCCAATCTTTCCACGGTCGCCGCGGCAGTGCACGAGGCCACCACCCGCTATCTGGGCTGGGACATGCACCATCATGGCCGCGATAACGGAGCCTGCTGATGCCGGTTGTGGCTGAGGAACAACGACGGAATGGGAGGCATTTTGCCGTCATTCATTAAGTTGGCTGAATCTGCGGTAGCCGGTTCCAACACGGGGTCCGCAGTAATCACAACCTCGAACTAGCCTGCGAGCGTCCTCGTATAAGAATTCTTGTTTAACTATTTCGGCGTCGGTGGCTGGCGCCGCAAATTTCTGAATCCGAGTATTATTTGTGATAATCCAGATTCCTAAGCCAGGACTTAATCGGATTCCCTCCCGGAATACTATTACCGCGGCCGGAATAGGAGGTGCGCATGGCAGACCAGACAAATTTTAGAGGGAAAGAGCCGGAATCAACGACGCCAGAATCAACGGGGCCGGAATCAGCGAGCAGCGAAGCCATCCTGAAGGCCTTCACGCGGCGCAACTTTATCAAAGGCGTCATCACCAGCGGCATCGCCGTCTCTTCTGCAAGTTATCTGTTTCGCGCCTCCTCCTTATTGCACGGCCAACAAGCGACTGCTGGCGCCGCGGAGCGACTGCTTACCCTGAACGTCAACGGTCAACTGCGTCGCGTCGATGTGCTCAAGCAGGAAACCCTGGCTTCGACACTGCGCTACAAGCTGGGTCTCACCGGCACCAAGCTCGGATGCGACCGCGCGGAGTGTGGATCCTGCACCGTCCTGCTCGATGATATTCCTCACTATTCGTGCTCTGTGCTCACGCACACAGTGCGTGGCCGGAAGATTTTGACCATCGAAGGCCTGGCTGCGGCCGATGGCACTCTGCATCCCGTGCAGCAAGGTGTCATCGACGAACAGGGCTTTCAGTGTGCATTCTGCATGTCCGGCTTCATTATGACCGGAGTCGGATTTCTGAAAACTAACCCCAATCCTACGCGGCAGCAGATGGCGCACGGCCTCTCGGGATGCCTGTGCCGCTGCCAGGACTACGACAAGATTCTCACCGCGATGATGCACGGCGCGGAGAATATGAGGAGGTCAAATCTTGGATAGCCCGAGCTCTGATAAACAGAAAAGTGCTGGGACCATGAAGCCGGCCGAGCGCGAGTACGGAGTCGGCCGCAAATTGATCGGCAAAAACTATATGACGCCCGACCTGTATGCGAAGGTGACTGGCCAGGCAAAATATGCCGAGGACTTTCGCGCCGAAGGCATGTTGTTCTGCAAGCTGCTCCTGAGCCCAATGCCGCACGCGCGGGTGAAGAGCATCGACGCTAAAGCGGCGCTCGCCATGCCCGGCGTCAAGGCGATTCTTACGGCGAACGATCTGCCGGCCCCGGCCGAT
>Ga0074045_10005869_pt1 | contig 10638 bp, 7 predicted proteins | sample BogForMeECP23OM2_FD_94442 | JGI IMG/M metagenome (GOLD analysis project Ga0074045, IMG submission 94442) | Bog forest soil microbial communities from Calvert Island, British Columbia, Canada - Bog Forest MetaG ECP23OM2 | ecosystem: Environmental > Terrestrial > Soil > Wetlands ... | reverse complement strand
GTCATCTCGGTGACCGATGCGATACGGCCGAACTGGCGCTCGAGCGGCGTGGCCACCGATGTAGCCATGGTCTCCGGGCTGGCTCCGGGCAAATTCGCACCCACGTTCACAGTAGGGAAATCCACCTGCGGCAGCGGCGAGACCGGTAGCAGGCGGAACGCCACACTGCCGGCCAGAGAGATCGCAATCAACAGCAGCGTCGTGGCAACCGGCCGGCGGATGAATGGCTCGCAGATATTCATGGCTTACCGCGCCAACGCCGGTTCCTGGCCGGCTTCCAGGTGCTGCTCGCCCTTGCGCGTGAAACGCCGTGCCAAGCGGTCGAACCAGAGGTAGATCACCGGCGTGGTATAGAGCGTGAGCATCTGGCTGAAGATCAGGCCGCCGATGATGGTGATGCCGAGCGGCTTACGCAGTTCCGACCCGACGCCGGTGCCGAAGGCCAGCGGAACGCCGGCGAGCAGCGCCGCCATGGTGGTCATCATGATGGGCCGGAAGCGCAGCAGGCAGGCCTGGTAGATGGCCTTCTCCGGTTCCATGCCCTCCTTGCGCTCCGCATCCAGGGCGAAATCGATCATCATGATGGCATTCTTCTTCACGATACCTATTAGCAGCACAATGCCAATCAGTGCGATCACGCTGAAATCGCTGTGGCAAATATTGAGCGCCAGCAGCGCGCCCACGCCGGCCGAGGGCAGCGTGGATAGAATGGTCACCGGGTGGATATAGCTTTCGTACAACACGCCCAGCACGATGTACACGGTCACCAGCGCGGCCAAAATCAGTATCCACTCGTTGGCCAGGGCGGCTTGAAACGCCTGCGCGCTGCCTTGAAACGCGGCTTGAATGCTGGCGGGCAAACCGAGTTGGCTCCTCAGCCGGTTCACCCCATCGACCGCGTCCCCCAGCGAAGCGCCGGGAGCGAGGTTGAAGGAAAACGTCACCACGGGGAATTGGCCCTGGTGGTTGACCGTAATGGGTACGGAGTTCAACTCGACGCGGCTGAAAGCGCTCAGCGGCACCTGGCCACCGGTCGGAAACACGCTGGCCGAAGGGATCGCCGCACCGAACACGGCGCTCGATTGCGCCGAAGAACTGGCCAGGGCCGCCGTACTGGCGGCGGCGCCAGGGGCTACATTGGAGGGGCCGCTGGCCACCGTGGCGCTCGAGGACCCGCCCGAAACCACGCCCGTCGATCCCGACGGATAGCCGGTGCCGGTGCGTATATACAGCTCGTTCAGGTTCTCGGGGTTGCGCGCGAATTCGCGGGAAACCTCCAGGATCACGTGGTACTGGTTCAACTGCGTGAACATGGTCGAGACTTCGCGCTGGCCATAAGCGTCGTACAGCGTCTGGTCGATGGTGGCAGGCGTGATGCCGACGCGCGCGGCGGTGTCGCGGTCGAACACGATCTTCGCTCGCAGCCCCTGCACCTGTTGGTCGCTGGCGACGTCGGTCAGATCGGGCAAGCGTTTCATGCCCTCCAGCATTTTCGGAGCGTAGACGTTCAACTCGTCGGCGCTTGGATCCTCGAGGGTGTACTGAAACTGCGTGCGGCTCACCCGGTCGTCCACCGTGATGTCCTGCACCGGCTGCATGAACAGCGTGATGCCGGCCACTTGCGACAGCTTCGGCTGCAGGCGCCGGATCACTTCGCTGGCCGAGGCGTCGCGCTGTTCGAGCGGCTTCAGATTGATCAGCACGCGCCCACTGTTGAGCGTGGTGTTGGTTCCATCGATTCCGATAAAGGACGAGAGGCTCTCCACCGCCGGATCCTGCACAATCGCCTTGGTAAGCGATTGCTGCAGCCGTGACATCTCGCCGAACGACACCGTCTGCGAGGCCTCGGAAACGCCCTGGATGACGCCGGTATCCTGGATTGGGAAGAAACCCTTCGGGATGTAATAGAACTGCAGCACGGTGATGATCAGAGTGGCGATGGCGATTAGCAGCGTGATGGTTTGGAACCGCAGAACGAAGCGCAGAGTTCTGCCATAGAAGGCGATCACGGCGTCGAAGGCGCGCTCGGAACTGCGGTAGAACCATCCCTGCTGCGCCTCGGGAGTGTGCTTCAGCAGCTTGGAGCACATCATGGGCGTGAGGGTGAGCGACACCACCGCGGAGACCAGGATAGTGACCGCCAGCGTAACGGCGAACTCGCGGAACAGCCGGCCCACGATGTCGCCCATGAATAACAACGGAATCAGCACCGCAATCAGCGAGATGGTCAGCGACACGATGGTGAAGCCGATCTGCGCGGAGCCGCGCAGAGCGGCTTGAAGCGCGCTCTCGCCCTCTTCGATGTAGCGGGCGATGTTCTCAATCATTACGATCGCGTCGTCCACCACGAAGCCGGTGGAAATAGTCAGCGCCATCAGGGTCAGGTTATTCAGGCTGTACCCCAGCAGGTACATCACGCCGAATGTGCCCACCAGCGAAAGCGGCACAGCGACACTGGGGATGATTGTGGCCGCCACGTTGCGCAGAAACAGGAAGATCACCATCACCACCAGCGCGACGGTCAGCATCAGCTCGAATTGCACGTCCTCGACGGAGGCGCGGATGGTGTTGGTGCGATCGGTGAGGATGGTCACATTGACCGATTTGGGCAGCGCCGCGGTCAGTTGCGGCAGCAGCTTCTTGATGCGGTCCACTACCGAAATGATGTTGGCGCCGGGCTGCCGCTGAATGTTCATGATAACGGCCGGCGTGCGGTTCATCCATGCCGCCTGGCGAATGTTCTCGGCTTCGTCCTTGACCACCGCGACATCGGAGAGCTTGACCGGCGCGTTGTTGCGGTACGCGACGATCAGCGGGTTGTAGTCGGCGCTCGACAGCAACTGGTCGTTGGCACCAATCTGGAATGACTGGTGCGGCCCGTCGAAATTCCCCTTGGCGAGGTTGACGTTGGCGGCCAGGATCGCGCTGCGCAGATCTTCCAGGTTCATTCCGTACGAGGCCATCTGGGTGGGATTGGCCTGAATGCGGACGGCAGGCTTCTGGCCGCCGCTGATGCTCACCAGGCCGACTCCGGCCAGTTGCGAAATCTTGGGCGCCAGGCGGGTGTCCGCCAGGTCCTCGACCTTGGTCAGCGGCAGCGTAGACGAACTCAGCGCCAGCGTCAGAATGGGCGCATCGGCGGGATTGGTCTTGCTGTAAATCGGCGGCGCGGGAAGGTCGGCGGGCAGGAAAGTGCCGGAGGCGTTGATGGATTGCTGCACCTCCTGCTCGGCCACGTCGATATTGAGATTGAGGTTGAACTGCAGCGTGATGACCGAACTGCCATCGGAACTCGTCGAGGTCATCTGCTGCAGGCCAGGCACCTGGCCGAACTGGCGTTCCAGCGGCGCAGTGACCGATGACGCCATAACGTCCGGACTGGCACCGGGGTAGAAGGTGGCCACCTGAATGGTGGGGTAATCCACTTCGGGAAGGGCCGAGACCGGCAACTGCTTGTAAGCGACCGCACCCGCCAGCAGAATGCCCACCATCAACAGCGAGGTTGCAACCGGACGGAGAATGAATGTCCGGGACGGGCTCACTGCGCGTTCCCTCTACTGGCCTTTCCGGCACCGCCTTGTCCGCCGTGTCCGCCGTGTGCGCCCTGGCCGGCGGGACCGGCCGCCGGTTGCTCGCCGGCTATGGTGGTGACTACCTTGCTGCCTTCATTTAGCTTGTCGACGCCTTGCATCACCACCACGTCGCCGGGGTCGAGGCCCGACACCACTTCGGTTTGATCGCCCTCGGTTGTGCCGGCCGTGATGTTGCGCACGGTCACGGTCGAATCGGGCTTCACCAGGTACACGTACTTGTTGTCGGTGGTGATTTGCATCGCGCCATTAGGAATCAGCACCACGCCATGCTTCTGTTCCACCAGTAGCCGCACATTGACGAATTGGTTGGGGAATAAGGTGTCGTTCGTATTCGGATAGATCGCGCGCAAGCGGAGCGTGCCGGTGGTCGGATCGATCTCATTATCGATGGTGGCCAACGTACCGGTGGCGATCTTCTTCTTCGGGTCGCTGAACGTTCCGGCGTCGCGGTCCCAGGCTTCGACCGGGAGTTGCTGGCCGGCGCGGTAGCGGGGCAGCACGGTGCGCAGCTTGTCCTCGGGAATGGTAAAGACAACGCTAATCGGCTGCACCTGCGTGATGACGATCAGCCCAGTCGAATCCGTGGCATGCACGATGTTGCCGGGGTCCACCAGGCGCAAACCGACCCGTCCCGTGATGGGCGACGCGATGTGGCAGTACACCAGGTTCAGCTTGGCCGCATCGATCTGCCCCTGGTCCGTCTTGACTACCCCTTCCTCCTGGGCCACTAGCGCTTTCTGCGTGGCATACTGCTGCTCGGGAATGGCGTTCTGTTTCAGCAAGCCGGCGTAACGGCTCAGATCCACATTGGCGTTGTCGAGCAGCGCCTGGTCGCGCAACAGCGCGCCCTCGGCCTGTTCCAGCGCAACCTGGTAGGGGCGGGTATCGATCTCCACCAGCGGCGCGCCCTGCTTGACGATGTCGCCTTCCTTGTATGTCACCTCCATCAACTGGCCGTCCACGCGGCTCTTGATGGTGACGGTGTTGAGAGGCGTGACATTGCCGAGCGCTTCCAGGTAAACGGAAATGTCGCCCTTGTTGGCGCGCGCGGCGACCACCGGGATGGCGCCGAAGCCGCGGCTCCTCGCGCTGGCACCTGCCGTGGCAGGTCCGTTGGCGGCGCCGGGACTGGCACCCGCGCCCGACTTGGACCAGACATAGTAAAGGGCCACGGCCGCAACCAGTAACACCAGCAGCCAGATCCAGCCCTTGCCAGACCGCGGCCGCTGCGGAAGGTCTTCCCGCTGGCGCAGAGGAGCGCCAACATCCGGCGCGGTGGAGGCAGATTCGCTCATTGCACGCTCACTCTCATTCCGGCCCAGGTCGAGGCACGCTTTATTATCGTCATCCAGTACACCGTTTCACCAGCCCGCCGGCTTGGTCGAAGGGGGCCTAGTCGTATGGGGGCTGGGCACATACGGCCCGGGGCAGAAACACAAAGATACCATCGGGCCGCTTTCACTGCTTGAGATGGCGACAGAACACCCCGGCAAGGTTACCGCACGGCGCATAGCTCTTTTGGGCCACGACGCGCCGAGATGTGCTGCGCTCATCCGTCAGCGCGCAGACGAGACAGTGGCAGCGGATAATATTGATTAGATGTCCGCTCCCTTTCGTTCCTTCGTGCTGGTGTCGCGCGGCCAGATCGCGCGCAATTATCGCAATGTCTGCTCGGTGGTTGGCACCGGAGTGGACGTGCTTGGCGTGGTGAAGGCCGATGCATACGGCCACGGTGCCATCGAAGTGGCGCGGGTTCTGGTGGCGGAAGGCGCCGGCTGGCTGGCGGTGAGTTCGGTGGATGAAGGCGCCACGTTGCGTGCCGCGGGAGTGACCGCGCCGCGAATCCTCGTGATGGGCGGGTTTCTACCGTTTGAAGCGGCGGCGCTAGTGGAACACGACCTGACGCCGGCGGTGCACTCGCTCGAGCAGATGCGCGATCTCGACCAGCTCGCCGCAGCGGCGGGGAAGCCGGTGCGGTATCACCTGAAAATCGATTCCGGGATGGGCCGGCTGGGCACGCGCGCCCCGGCGGCAGAGATCGTGGCGGCGCTGGCGGCCACGCCGCACGCGCAACTGGAAGGGCTGATGACGCACTTCGCCTCGGCGGCGGACTACACGAGCACGCAGACCGCCGACCAACTCGCTTACTTCGGAAAGATTGCCGCGGCCATCCAACTCGCCGGCTATCACGGTCTGCGCTTGCACACGTCGAGCACCAACGCCATCGCCTACGGCTGCGCCAGCGCCGGCCACAACCTGGTGCGGGCGGGCCACGCGCTTTACGGTTACGTCTCTCCGGCGCGCGGGGCGGCGCCGGCGCAGCGGCTGGATGTGCGGCCGGCGCTCACCTGGAAGGCCAGGCTGCTGGCGGTCAAGGATCTGCCGGAGGGCGCGCTGGTCGGTTACGGCGGCACGTTCCGCACGCCGCGCGCGATGCGCATCGGGGTGCTCGGCGCGGGCTACGCCGACGGCATCTTCCACCGCCTCTCGAACCGCGGCCAAGTGATCGCCGATGGCAAGCTGACGCCCATCCTGGGGACTATTTCGATGGATCTGACCACCATTGACCTTAGTCACACTAAAGCCCTGGGTGCGGGCGACGAAGTGACCTTGCTCGGCCAGGAAGGCGAGGCGCGGCTGGACGCGCAACAGATCGCGCGCGTGGCGGGCACCATCTCGTACAATATTCTGTGCAGCATCAGCGCCCGCGTGCGCAGGGTCTACGTGTGACGGGCGAGGCGCGCGGCTGTCACCAAGTGCTGGCTCGGATAGCCACTTCAAGCAAAAAGAGTCGATTCGACTCAGCAGGCTGGACAGCCTGCGCCACGAGGTTGGTTCATTTCTTTTTTTCGGCGGGCTTGGCGGGGTCCGGTTTGGCGAGTTCTTTGCGCAGGCCGTGCAGCATGGCCTCGATCTCTTTGTGGAGATCGTCGTAAACAGGGTCGGGCGGCTCGACGGTTTTGAGGGCGCGGTCGAGAAGGGCTTTGGCGGGGGCTGCCTTGCCTTGCTCCCATTGCCAACTGGCCTCCGTTTCCAGGCCGGTTGCCAACGACCGCGCGCGGATGGCGTTGGCGCGCTGCTCGGCTTCCTCTGCCCGATCGAATTTCTTCTGCTCTTTGTAAAAGACCGCGACCTTATCGAACGCGATAGCTACCATCGGATGGTCGTCGCCCACCGAGAAGATCCACAGATCGATCAGGCGGCGGTAGAGCGGCTCGGCTTCGTCGTATTTCTGCTGTCCGAAACAGGCGTAAGCCAGCCCGTCTACGGTAGCGATCAGATCGGCGTGGAGCTTACCATAAACGCTCTCCCGAATCCCCAGCGCGCGGCGGTAAACGTATTCGGCGTTGTCATACTGATGCAGCGCCACGTAGGCCTCCGCCAAACGGTCGAAATCCGGAACCAGCGTGACATCCATGGGGCCGGCCAGATTGATGCGGATGCTGAGCGCGAGATTGAGTGGGCCCACGGCGGAGTCGGCCAACTTCTGGTCCATGTATATTTGCGCCATGCGGCTGTAGTCGTCTGCCACAGCTTTGCTGTCCGGGCCCGTCGCGGCATTATCGAGCGCCAGCGCGCGACGCAGCAGGGAAATGGCGCGATCGAAATCCTTCAGCCCGCGGCAAATGCCGACCGCTGCGAGCAGGTCGGCGGGGAGTTTGGGATCATCCGGGCCGAAGGTGCTTTCGCGCCATGAGATGGCCTGCTGGAGGTAGCGGTCGGCCGAGGTCAGATCGCCGGAGGCGGCAGAGACACGGGTAAGCCGCTTGAGTATGTCGTAGCGGGTGGGGTCGCTGGCGGCGGCGCTATGGGCGAGTTCCCACGCGGCCTCGAAGGACTGGCGCGCAGCATCGTAGTCGCCGTGCATGTAGCTGGCATCGCCAGAGTCCAGCAGGAACTGGAAACCGGTTGCGGGCTCCTGCGCGGCCGCGCCGGCCAGCGCCAGACAGGCGAGCACAATCGTCCATCGGGCAGACATGCTAAAGGAATAGTACTAATTGATTAGCAATGTCAAGCCGGATTCCGTTCGCGCGCCGGCGGCTGGGCGAGCTATGCTGGACACTGATGCGGATCGTCGTGCTGGTGGGTTTGCCGGGCTCCGGGAAATCGACTTACCTCGACCGGTTGGGCGTGGTTGGAGTGTCTTCCGATATGGTCCGTCAACTGCTGGCCGACGACGTAAACGACCAGACCATTCACGAACGCGTGTTTGAGACGGTGCGATATCTGCTCCGGCAACGCCTCGCACTGGCGCGGCCGGTGACGTACATCGACGCGACGAATCTGACGCCGCAGGAACGGCGCCCCTACATCGCCATCGGGGCCGATTACGGCTGCGAGGTCGAGGCGGTCTACTTCGATGCGCCGCTGGCGGTATGCCGCGCGCGGAACGCACGCCGCGCGCGCGTGGTCCCCGACGAAGCTTTGGCCAGTATGCAGGAACGGCTGGTAGTGCCGACGGCAGCCGAGGGATTCGCGCGCGTCACGTGCATCTCGGAGCTGGGGCCGCGGCCGCCGGCCCGATCGCCGGGCTAAGGCAGGCGGAAACAGCCCTCACCACGCGGGCCCGCGCTGCGTGTCACGCCGTCAGAAACTCCGTCGCCTTGGGCCCAATCGAATCCAGCACGTTCAGCATCTCGTGGCCCGAATCGACGATCTCCAGCGCGGCATTGGGATGGCCCGCCACGAAGCGGCGTGAGAGTTCCACTGGAACCACATCGTCGTAGGCGCCGTGGAAGATCAACGACGGCTGCGCGAAGTCCGGGTATTCCTCGAACTGCGCGCCATCCTCCAGTAGCGCATAGGAAACTGCGCGCTGGCGGCCTTCGGCGTAATGAAACACGTCCATCCAGCCGGTCCGGCGCCAGGTCTCGACGGCTTCGGCGCCCAGGCGCTGGGGCCATCGGCGCGCAAAATCGAAGGCCCGTGCCAGCAGCACCAGTCTTGTCACTTCGGGGTGACGCGCGGCATAAAGCGCAGCGAGGTAGCCTCCCATGCTGGAACCCATCAACGCCACCGGTTCGCCCGCCGCGGCTTGCTCGACCACTTTCAATTGACTGGAGATCGTGAGGTGCTCGAAATCGCCGCGCGCCAGGTCGAGCGCGGCCACCCGCGCCCCGGCGTCTTCCAAGCGCCGCGAGAAGAAGCGCGCTTTGTTCGACGCCGGACCGGAGGCGAAGCCGTGCAGGTAAAGGATGCGCGTCATGGCTTCACCGGCGCGGGCGGCGGTTCCGGCGCGTCGGTGAATTTGATCTCCGCCTCTGCACCGAACATCTTGAAGGGCTGGTATCGGTAGAGGTTCTCGGTCATTACCTGACCGTCCACGGAATGGCGGTGGACGACCGAGGCCGGCGTCAGAAAACCGTGTGGCGACATCCGGTACTCGACGCTGGCCTGGTCGCGCACCAAATGGCCGCCATCCTGCAATTCGGCCCAAGCTTCCACGCGTAGCGGTAACCCATCGGACTTGCGCATCCAGAGCCGTCCTTCGAGCGATTGATGCACCTCACGACGCCCATGGAATTCCAGCTCGCCGCCGGTTGTCGAGCGCTGCTTCCACCTCAGCACCAGGGCCGTAGATGTGCCGAGCCGGGCCTCTTCGGCGGGACCGAATTGCAGGTTCTCCCATCCACGGCGCGTGAATTCGAGCAGGATTAGGCCGTAGTCGGTGGCGACATCCACCAGACCGTGTTTGGCGAATTTCTCGAGTAGGCGCTTGCGGATGCGGTCGCTCTGCGCCTGCACCCCGAGCGACAGGGCGCGTTGGGCGCTCGCCTCGCTCTGCGCCGGCTTCCCATCCACCGAAATCACTTCGCGAAACTCGTGCAAGTCGCGGGACTCGGTATCGTTGAGCGCCCCGACGCTGTACTCCGAAACAACCTGGCGGATCGTGGAACGCGCCGACGGCACATCGGTGGCTGTCCCACCCCGCGGTCGAAACCGCGTTGGCGGCCGGATGCTACGCTGCTCCAGTGTCTCGATTGTCAGCGTTTTTGGGATGTTTTGCGCCATCGCATCCGCCTCTTCCGCCACGCGCGCCAGTAGGGGGCGGAATGCCGCTTCGCTACCGGGGCCCGCGCCAGACGCTGCTGGAGGCGGACTCTGCCCGGCCATTGCCAGCGGCGCCAGAACCGCAAGGACGGCCAGCCGCATGGCTCCCATTGTAGCAAGCGGGTTGATCGCAAATACATTTTTAACTAAAGCGTTTTCAGTTGTTTGCGGCACAGTTGTCATTATTTCTTAAAAATTCCTTGCATCTCGTCTTCCCAGTCTGATATTCTGAACAGGTCGCCCGATGTGAGGTCTTGAGGTGAGCAGACGGGGTTTGCAACTGCTGGGCGGAGCGTGATATAGGTAGTAAGACCTCTGCAAGGAACGGTAACAAAGCTCTCTCGGGCCACCGGGGGAGTGGAATACGGCCTTCCTGTTTGGATCTTTTTGAATTTCAAGTTTCATCGATAGCGGCTGCGTTGTGTGCGCCGCTATCGGTATCGAGTTTCGAGGCCTGCAGTCAGTTCCGGCATTATCGATGTCGGTTCCGGCTGCGCAGATCTTTGACAATCTGGTTGGATGCAGTAAGAAGAACTCGTCAGAGAACTCTGAGTAAATAGCGGAGCGATCTTGAGGTCGGGGCATGTCCCTGGCCATTCTCATTAATTTCAATGAGAGTTTGATCCCGGCTCAGAATCAACGCTGGCGGCGCGCTTAACACATGCAAGTCGAACGAGAAAGCTGGAGCAATCCAGTGAGTAAAGTGGCGTACGGGTGAGTAACACGTGGATCATCTACCTCTTAGTGTGGAATAACCATGGGAAACCGTGGCTAATACCGCATAAGTCCGTGAGGAGAAAGCAGCAATGCGCTGAGAGAGGAGTCCGCGGCCGATTAGCTAGTTGGCAGGGTAAAAGCCTACCAAGGCAAAGATCGGTAGCCGGCCTGAGAGGGCACACGGCCACACTGGCACTGAAACACGGGCCAGACTCCTACGGGAGGCAGCAGTGGGGAATCTTGCACAATGGGGGAAACCCTGATGCAGCGACGCCGC
>Ga0074045_10005868_pt1 | contig 10639 bp, 9 predicted proteins | sample BogForMeECP23OM2_FD_94442 | JGI IMG/M metagenome (GOLD analysis project Ga0074045, IMG submission 94442) | Bog forest soil microbial communities from Calvert Island, British Columbia, Canada - Bog Forest MetaG ECP23OM2 | ecosystem: Environmental > Terrestrial > Soil > Wetlands ... | reverse complement strand
TGGCACCACGGCGGAGGCTGGCATGGTGGCCCGGGATCGCGAGGAACCTTCGCCTCTGCGGAATTTAGGCATCGCTGGAGCGGGCCCGGGTTCGGCGGTCGAGGCATAGGCTGGTGGGATTGGCGCCGCGCGTGGGGCTGGAGTGGTTTCGGCTGGGGATGGGGCGAGGGCGCCTGGGCATGGGGCGGCCTGCTGGTGGGCGCGTCGTTCGGGGTGGTCGTTGCTCCGCCGCTGATCGTCGTGCCGCCGCCGATCTACATAGCGCCACCGCCGGTCGTGCTCGGGCTTCCGGCGATCGCTCCGCCGCCGATCGCGGCAGGCCCCCCGCCAGCAGTAGCTGCTCCTCCCGTGGCCGCGGCCCCACCGCCACCGACCGGCGCCCTGCTCGGCGCGGCTTTGCCCCCACCGGTCGTGGTCCTGCCGCCGCCCCCCGTCGTCGTTGCGGCGGCGCCGCCCCTCGTCATCTTAGCGCCGCCAGCCTTCGCGCTCTTTATCGGCCCTCCGGTCCTGACCTTCGCGACCATCGGACCCGGCTGGTGGCATGGCGGCTTCATTACCGGCGGCTTCGCAGCCGTCGGAGCGACGGCGTTCGGTCATCGAGGTTTTGCCGGGGGGCCTGTCGGCTTTCATGGCCGAACGTGGGGCCCGTCCCGCTGGGCCCGGGGCGGCGGTTGGCATGGCGGATGGGGCGGCCGCGGCTTTGGGGGTTGGCACGGTGGTGGGGGCTGGTACGGCGGCGGCTCTGGTGGTTGGCACGGCGGTGGCGGTTGGCACGAGGCTCGGATGGGCGGGGGCGGCTTCGGCGGCGGCCACGGCCACTGGCGCTGAGGAGCTGGCGCTGAGGAGGTAGATATGTTCAGCTCATCCCTTGCACGTGGTGTCGCGTTAGCGGTTTTGCTTGTTCCTTCGATCGGCTTGGCACAGTCGGCAACTCCGATCCCCCCGACCGCAGCCCCCGCGACTCCGGCCCCTGCGGCGACACCCCCATCGAGCGCGCCCGCACCCTCCACCCAAACCCAAGCTGCGGTGGATCAGCGGATCAAAATGTTGCAGTCGCAGCTCGGCGTCACCGAGGTGCAGATGCCTCTCTGGTCCGCCTTTACCCAGGCGATGCGCGATAATGCGGCAGCCACGGATGCGCTCTTCACGCAGCGCGCCGGCGCCGTGGCGACAATGAACGCGCCGGACAACATGCACTCTTACGCCGAGATCGCACGCGCCTACGCCGACAACACCGAGCGCCTCGCGACCGCGTTCGATAGTCTTTATGCGAGCCTCTCGGACACCCAGAAGCAGGCCGCCGACACGCTATTCCGTCAGCAGGCCACCGCAGCCGCCCAGCCGCGCGCCCGGCGCTGAGCCCAGCTCGAGCCATCCATCGCCGATCGTTTCGCTGGAAACGGCGTCCGGTCTCGGCGATGATGCCCCAAACCCTTGGGAGGGACCGATGGCAAAGGGCATCTTGGTTGCGGCAATGGACTTCTCGACCGCCCCCGAAGACGAATTTCACGACTGGTACGATCTCGAGCACGTCCCCGAGCGGCTGGGGGTACCCGGTTTTCTGAACGGTGATCGCTGGATCGGCGCGACGAACCCGAAGATCTCGGTCGCGACTTACGATCTCGACAATGTCGGCGTGTTGAAGAGCGCGCCCTATCTGGCCGTCGGAGGCGAGAATTCCTCGCCTTGGACAAGGCGCACCGCTCGCTTCCGCAAGAGCCTGATGCGCTATGAGGGCGAGCAACTGTTTCCCGGTGACCGCACGGCACCCTCGGAGGCTGCGGCTTTGCTGGTCATCGCGATGAATATCGCCCCCGAGCACGAGAGCGATTTCAACGAGTGGTACAACAGGGAGCACATCCCGGCCCTCGGCGCGGTGCCCGGCACCCTGTGTGCCCGCCGCTACCGCGGCACTGGTGCCATCCAGCGCTACGTCGCGCTCTACCATTTCGCTTCGCCTGAAGTGCCGAGCTCGGCCGAATGGCGCAAGGCCGCGGATACCCCCTGGACGCAGCGTCTGCGGCCGCATTTCCGCGACATGGTGCGGTTCGACTGCCGCCGGTACAGCCGCGCTCGGTAGCATGGATATCGGCTTTACCGAAGAGCAGGAGCTGCTGCGCGCGAGCGCCCGAAGGTTCTTCGAAAACGAATGCCCCTCCGCCTTTGTCCGCCAGCGCATGGCGGAGCCGGCGGCGATGACCGACGCCTTCTGGCAAAAGCTCGCAGAACAGGGCTGGTTCGGCATTCTCTACCCCGAGGAAGCGGGCGGCAGCGGGCTCGGCCTCGTCGATATGACCGTGCTGATGGAGGAGATGGGCCGCGCGGTAATGCCGGGTCCGTTCTTCTCTACCGTGCTGCTGGGCGGTTCGGCGATCCTCGAGGCCGGCTCACAAGCGCAGCAGCGGGAGTGGCTGCCGCGCATCGCCGCAGGCTCGGCTAAGGGGACCCTCGCCTGGACCGAGCCCAATGCGCGCTGGGACGCGGCCGGCATCGTGGCGACCGGCCGCGAAACGGCCGGCGGGTTCGTCCTGTCCGGCACCAAGCTCTTCGTGCCGGACGCGCATTTGAGCGACGCGCTGATCGTCGCCGTGCGCACACGGGACGGCAGCACGATGGAGGACGGCGTCAGCCTGTTCCTCGTGCCGAAGGACGCCGCCGGCCTCGCCGTCACGCTGTTGCCGACAATCGACGAGACCCGCAAGCTGTGCGAGGTCAAGCTCGACAATGTCGCGGTGCCGGCCGAAGCACTCCTCGGCGACAAGCACGGCGGCTGGCCGCTATTGGCGCGGGTGCTCGACCGGGCGACCGTGGCGCTCTGTGCGGAGATGTGCGGCGGCGCCCAGCAGGTCCTCGACATGACCACCGCCTACGCCAGGATCCGGGTCACTTTCGGTAAGCCGATCGGCAGCTACCAGGGCGTCAAGCACCGGGCCGCCGACATGCTGGTCGATATCGAGAACGCCAAGTCGTTGACCTACTATGCCGCCTGGACAATCGACAAGGGGTTGGCCGAGGCGCCGCTCGCTGTATCGATGGCCAAGGCGTACACCTCGGATGCCTACCGCAAAGTGGCCGGCGCCGGCATCCAATTACACGGCGGCATTGGCTTCACTTGGGAGCACGACCTTCAGCTCTATTTCAAGCGCGCCAAGGCCTCCGAGGTCGCCTTTGGCGACGCCACATGGCACCGCGAGCGTGTCGCCCGGCTGATGACCGCATAGCTTCGGGGAGTGAATGCGAGGCGCTCGGCAGAGCAATTTCGACGCGTTGCGTCTGATCGTCGCCGCCTCGGTCGTCTTTTTGCATTCCTTCCTGATCGCCGAGGGCACGCAGGACCATGAGTGGCTGATCTGGCTGACCGGCAACCAGTCGATCCTCGGTCTCGTCGGCGTCTTCGTATTCTTTGCGATCAGCGGCTTTCTGGTGACGCAGAGCTTCGAGGAGACCGGCGATGCTTGGCGTTTCCTGGCCAAGCGGGCATTGCGCATCTTTCCCGGGCTCTTCGTTGCCACCTTGCTGTCGGCTTTGGTGCTGGCTCCGCTCGTCACCACACTCTGGCCAAGCACCTTTCTGAGCCGCCCGGAGCCCTATGAGTACGTCGGCGGCAACACGCTCCTCGATCAGACCGTTCCCGAGCTGCCTGGGGTGATGTTCGTGAACAATCCGGTCGGGCTCGAGATTAACGGCTCGCTGTGGACCTTGCGCCTTGAGTTCACGATGTACCTGATGGTCCTGGCACTCGGCGTGCTGCGGCTGTTGACGGTGCGGGCGGCCCTTCTGTTGCTGGCGTTCGGCATGGCTTTCCTGCACTTCAACATGCTCGACGAGCTCGAAGAATGGGGCTGGTTCTTCCAGCTGCTGAGCGGATGGGGCTGGCTGGTCGGCTTCTTCGCCGCCGGGATGGTCCTGTACAAACTGCGTCACGCCCGCATTTTCGACGGCCGCGTCGCGCTCCTGGCATTCTCCGGCCTCGTGCTCAGCGTGCCGCTGCGCCAGTTCTCCTGCTGTTCCCGCTGTTCGGCCGTTACCTCGCGCTGTGGCTGGCCCAGACCCCGCGCCTGCCGGTCATCCCGGCGGCGCGCTACGGCGATCTGTCCTGCGGCATCTATATCTATGGCTGGCCGGTCGAGCAGGGCGTCGTCTGGCTGCTTGGCGGCCGGGCGGCGTGGTGGCAGGTGTTCCTGCTCGCATTGCCGGCCGCGGCCGCGCTCGCCTTTCTGTCCTGGCACCTGGTCGAGCGGCCAGCCCTCCGCCTCAAACCGGGGGCGCGGCGTTCCCCGGCGGCTCTGCGTCGAGACGCTGGCGTCGAGGTTAGCCCCGCCGTTAGTATGGCCTCTCTCGGGCAATCTTGAGGGAAGTGCTGCGATGCGGATACACAACCTCTACACCGACGCGAGCGGCCAGTCCCACTTCCGGGACATCGAGGTCGAGTGGGTCGAGGAGACCCGCGCGGGCAAGCTCTCCAAACGCCTGCCGGCGACCGGCATCATCTTCCGCGAGGTGCCGCCGACCTACGATCTCGACTGGCATCCCGCACCTCGGCGCCAGTACATCATCAATCTCGACGCCGGCGTGGAGATCACCGCGAGCGACGGCGAAACCCGCAAGATCGGCGCTGGCGAGGTGTTCCTGGTCGAGGATACGACCGGCAAGGGCCACCTTTCCAAGGCGATCGACAACAAAATCCGCAACTGTATCTTCGTCCCCATCGAGTAAAGGGAGCGCCAACATGAAATTGGTTTATTTCGACGATTACAAACTGGGTGTGCTGAAGGGCGACCGCGTGGTCGACGTATCGCCGGTCGTGCGCGACATTCCCCACACCGGGCCGGGCGACCTGATGAACGGCCTGATCGCGCATTTCTACCAATATAAGGGCAAGCTCGAAGACGCCGCAGCGAGCGGCCAGGGCGTGCCGTTGTCGGCGGTCAAGCTGCGCGCCCCGCTGCCAAAGCCGGACAATATCGACTGCATGGCGGTCAATTACATGGAAGACGGCACCCGCAGCGCGCCGGCGCCGATCAACGCGTTCCAGAAAACAGCGAACGCTATCTGCGGACCGGGCGACACGATGGTATTGCCCGATGCGCCGGCGACGATCTTCGAGGGCGAGGCCGAATTGGCGCTCGTGATCGGCAAGCGCGCAAGCAACGTCAAAGCCGCCGACGCGATGGACTACGTCTTTGGCTACACCTGCTTTATCGACGGCTCGGCGCGCGGTCTCCCGGCCCCGGGCTTTTTTGCCATGAAGTCGCGCGACACCTTCGCCCCGATCGGGCCGTGCCTGGTGACCAAGGACGAGATCCCGGACCCGCAGAAATTGCAGATCCGGCTCTACAACAACGGCACTTTGATGCAGAACTTCAATACCAGCGACATGGCGCACAAGATCCCACGCTGCATCGAGTGGCTGTCCTCGATCCACGCGCTCGAGCCCGGCGACATCGTTGCCACCGGCACCAACCATCGCGGTCTCAACTCGTTCATGGACGGCGACAAGATCGAGCTCGAAATCGAGGGCATCGGGAAGCTCGCCTTCAACGTCAAGGACGAGTTGAAGCGCACCTGGGGACGCGAGACGCGCCTGCAGATGCATGAGAAGGCGGCGCAAAAGACGCCCGGTGCCTATCCGGACATCACGCCGCAAGTGGCTGGCAAACACGCGCCGGCCGCGCGCTAATCTTCACCCTGTAACCCCTCCCCCACCCATTCCCTCCCCCGCTTGCGGGGGAGGGAATGGGTGGGGCTGGTCAGCGGGCTTCCAGAAGGATCACCGATCATGCCCGACGGGGGCTTCGCCTACAGCCATCTCTTCGCCAAGGACCTGCCGCCGCCAGCGCCGCGCTGGACAGGTTTTCCAAAATACAACTTCATCGGCGGCCACAACGATCCGGCGCGGATCCCGGCCGCAGCACTCGCCGAGGCCGCCGCCACTGTCTTGAACCGGCGCGGCGCCGATCTGGCCCTCTACAATTTCGACGGCCCGCAGGGCTACGGCGGGCTGCGCCAGCTCGTCATCGACAAGGTTGCGCAACGGCCGGCGATCAAATGCACGGTCGACGACGTGCTGATCACCTCGGGTTCCGGCCAAGCCATCGACCTCGTCAACGGTCTTCTGCTCGAGCGCGGCGACACCGTCATCCTCGAGGAGTTCACCTATGGCGGCGCCTTGACCAAATTAAAGCGCCTCGGGGTCAACGTCATTGGCGCGCCGCTCGACGATGAGGGCCTGACGATCGACGGCCTCGCCCGGATCATCGAGGATCTCGGGCGCAAGGGGATCCGGCCCAAATACGTCTATACGATCCCGACGGTCCAGAACCCGACCGGCTCGATCATGCCGCGCGGGCGCCGCGAAGAACTGCTCGCGCTGACGCGAAAGCACGGCGTCCCGGTCTTCGAGGATGAGTGCTACGCCGACCTGACCTGGGACGGCGCCGGCCCGCCTTCACTCTATGCGATGGACCCGCAGCAGGTGATCCACATCGGCTCGTTCTCGAAGACCTTGGCGCCGTCCTTGCGCCTCGGCTATGCGATTGCCGACCCGCAGGTCATGGGCCGGCTCGTCGCCTGCAAGCGCGAGACCGACAGCGGCACCGGTGCGCTCGATCAGATGGTCGTCGCCGAATATTTCTCGCAGAATTTCGGCGAGCATGTCGGCGGCTTGACCCAGACCCTGCACGACAAGCTCGACACGATGGTCGAAGCCGTCGAGCGCGAATTCGGCACCGCGGTCGAGAAGATGTGGAAGCCGAAGGGGGGCATCTTCTTGTGGCTGAAGCTGCCCGACCAGATCGATGTGACCAGGCTCGTCGCACCCGCCGCCAAGGCCGGGATCGCCTTCAACCCGGGCCCCGAGTGGTCGTGCAACCCGGGCGAGACCAAGTCCCATCTGCGGCTCTGCTTTGCGCTGCCGTCGAAGGACGACATCCGCGCCGGTGTCGCGGCCTTCGCCCGTGTTTGCTTCGAGGAGACCGGCATCCCCGAGCAGAGCGCCAATATCCGCCGCACCGCCGCGCCGGGATGAGCTCCCGAGAGACCGGGCGTTCTTTAGGGATCGATTTGGGCGACAACCCGTCCGCTTTGCGCAACGTTTGCTGGTGTGATGTCCCGGCCGGTGAGCCATAGCAAACCACCCGGCAAACCGACGACGATCATGCACAGACCGACCAACAGCGAGGTCGCGAGCGCTGCCTCGGTCTCGCGGGGTTGGTCGGGTGTTTTCCGCGCCCGGATGGGCCCCACATCAGCTTTGCGGCACCCTTGGTTTACCAGCGGCCCGCGTAGCCACGGCTGTGCACGTTCGACGCTGAGGAGGGTAGCCCAGACCGCTATCATTGAAAACAGCGTGGTAAACCAGTGATGACTGATTTGCGTCCACTGTCCCTGTGAGATGACCACCCACCCGACGGCGATAGAGGCCGAGAGCGGTATGTGTTTCGACGCCTTGCCGGCAGGCAATCCCGGCGATAGTCAGGATCGCGAGAGTACGCGCGGCAAACATCGATATCCCGGCCGTGGCGAACATGCCTCGGTGATAATGAAACCGCCCGGCGATAGAAATTCAAAAAATCGAGATAGACTCTATCCCCATGAAGCATGCGCTCAGCGCCGTGCAGCGGGACTCCCTCGTCACCCAGCCACGAAACATAGCGAATTAACGGTGGACAGAGCACCACGGCAATCAAGCCCACAGCTGAGGGCCACCAGAAGCTGCTCCAGCCAAAAGCCTTACGAGACACCAAGTAGTTGGATGAACCAGATTGGTCCGTTGCCAGTTGTCGCGAACTCGGCATGGTGCTCATTCTTAAGGGCCAGCTCGGCCGACGGTGGCAATCGGCTGCCGGTGACGATGACGCGACTCTTCACATTTAGTTAGTGTAACACAGGTTAGCCTAGCCGTAGCCTAGCGGTCTAGACGACGCGAAAGCCAATTCACTCGCAACGCGGCGACACCCAATTGCACGAGTACAAGGACCACTTCTACCGCTTCTTGGCATCCTTTGCGGTCCGTTCAGCGGAGCAGATTGTTCCATTGCTGAGCACCGTGCTGCCGATCAACAGCGTCGCCGATTTTGGATGCGGCCAAGGCGCTTGGCTGAGCGTGTGGCGGAAAGCCGGCGCAAGAGTAATGGGTGTCGACGGCCCTTACGTCGACCGGCAACACTTGATGATCGATGCTGACGAGTTTCGCGCCGCGGACCTGAGCCGGCCGATCGACCTCGGGCGGCGCTTCGACGTGGTGCAAAGCCTCGAGGCGGCCGAGCATCTGCCGGCCGCCGTCGCCGATAAGTTCATTGTGATGCTGACTACCCACGCCCCTCTCGTGATGTTCTCGGCCGCAGTCCCCGGCCAGGGCGGCGAACACCACATCAACGAGCAGCCCCTTGAGTATTGGCGGGAAAAGTTCCGCGAGCACGGCTACGTTGCGATTGACTACGTGCGCCCGAAGGTCATCGCAAATCTCCAGGTTCAGCATTGGTACCGCTACAACATTCTCCTCTATGCAGAGGAATCTCGCCTGGCAACATTGCCCGACCCGCTGCGTGGGTTCCGAGTTCCCGATGATCAGAGGTTGTGTAATTATTGGCCGCTGCCGGACCGCATCCAACATGCAGTAATAAGGCAATTGCCCCGCGGCGCCGTTGATTATCTTTCTTGCCTGAAAGGACGGTTGAGCGCGAGAAGGGCGCAGTCAGCCGTCTCCTTGTCCTGAGGAAACCCATAGCTGCCACCAGCCGCTTGGGCGCTGGACCGCATTCACGACCTCCTCGCCGATATCGGACGCGTGCCGATCGCCGACCAGGACATCTGGTTTACCCAACTGAGGCGGATGTTTTCGAGTCCTGCCTGCTCCATCATTCCCGCCACCGCCTCCCGCGGCCAATAATGAGCAATGCGCGGCAGCATCTGGTCGAAGATGATCGCCCGCAGGTGCGGGAAATCGAACTTCGCGATGAGCCGGAAATATTCGATCGGGCGCACGCCGAGTTGCAGCAGCAGCCAGACCGGGATGGCCAGGTACAAGGATAAATGGTGCACCACGCCGATCGGTAGCCGGCTGAAGAGCATCCGCCGCAACGGATCGATGACGGAAACCAGCCACCGGTTGTTCTCGCGGCCATAGACCCAGATCAGAACGCGACCGCCCGGTTTGACGGCTCGCACCATCCTTTCGAGCGCCTGTTCCGGGTGCTCGAGGTGGTGGATCACGCCGATCGAGAAGACCAAATCGAAACGGTCTTCGAACGGCAGCTCATAAACGCTCTCCCGCATCACCTGCATCCTCGGAAAGGATTTCAGATTGCGTCGCGCGCTCTCGAGCGACTGCTCGTCGATGTCGACGGCGACACCGCTGGCGGCACCGTATTTGAGCGGCCAGAAACTGTTGCGTCCCATGCCGCAGCCGACATCGAGAAAGTTCTTGCCCCGCCAATCCTGCGGCGACAGCGGTGCGGTCCACCGGCGAAACTGCTCCTCATGCTCGGGCAATATCTCGGCATAGACGTGCCACTCGTAGCCGAAACGCTCGGGCGAACCCTTGAGATCGTCTCTTGCGTGCTGGGTCATTCGAGCGCGCGCGGCTATCGAGCGGTAGTGGGCAGAGCCGCATCGGTTGGCGAGGGATGCGTCCGCAGACGCGCGGCCACGGCGAACAAAATGCCACTCATTACCATCTGCGCGGCGCGGCCCGGCGCTGCGGCGACGTCGGATGCTGCACCACCCGCCTGATCTTGTAGGGTGGCCGCCCGCGCGCCTCGTAATAGATGCGCGCCTGCACCTCGGCGATGATGCCGAGCAGCAGAAAGAGGATGCCCGAGAGACCGATAACAGCGGCGAGCAAGGGGAGCGGCGTCTGGATCAGAGAGGTGCCATCGGTGTATTTGAGAACCACCGCCCATCCGAAGATGGCGATCGAGAGGCCCAAAAAGCAAAGAGCCAATTTGCCGAAGAAATGGATCGGTCGGTCGAAGGCGCGGTCGATAAAGTAGACGATCAGCAGATCGAGCAGGACGCGGGCGATGCGGCCGATACCGTATTTGGATTTACCGGATCGGCGCGGGTGGTGGGTCACGGCGATCTCGGTGACGCGTGCCCCTTCCCAGGCGGCATAGATCGGGATGAAGCGGTGCATCTCGCCATAGAGGCGGACATCCTCGAGGACCTCGCGCCGATAGGCCTTGAGGGTGCAACCGTAATCGTGCAGCGGCACATGGAGCAGGGCGGAGATCAGCCGGTTGGCGACGACCGAGGGGAGCCGCCGGGTCAGCGCATTGTCCTCGCGCGCCGCTCGCCAACCGGAAACGACATCAAAGCCCTCAGCGAGCTTGTCGAGCAGTCGCGGGATGTCTGCGGGATCGTTCTGACCGTCGCCGTCCATCGGGATGACGACATCGCCGCTGCTGTTCTGGATCGCCGCCATCAGCGCGGCGGTCTGGCCGTAATTGCGCGATAGGTGCAGCACCCGGACCCGCGGATCGTCTTCGGCGATGGCGTCGAGTCGGCCGGCCGATCCGTCGGTCGACCCGTCATCGGCAAAGATGATCTCAGCCGATTGCGGCAGCCGATCGAGCGCGTCAGCCAGCCCGCGATAGAACGCCGGCAGCGCTTCCGCCTCGTTATACACCGGAATGACGAC
>Ga0074045_10005867_pt1 | contig 10641 bp, 8 predicted proteins | sample BogForMeECP23OM2_FD_94442 | JGI IMG/M metagenome (GOLD analysis project Ga0074045, IMG submission 94442) | Bog forest soil microbial communities from Calvert Island, British Columbia, Canada - Bog Forest MetaG ECP23OM2 | ecosystem: Environmental > Terrestrial > Soil > Wetlands ... | reverse complement strand
TCAGCCAGCGAGACCGGATCGAGCGGGTATGTGCCGCGCAGTACCTTGTCCCGGATATCCGCAAGTTGACGGTCGCCAAGAATTCCAGAGCTGCGCAGGACGGGAATCAGATCGGCCGGTAATTTCTCCCTGGACTTCGGCCTTTCAAAGGTCGCCATCACAACACCCCCAACCGGCTCGCTCGCACGCGCACCCCGCGCCACGCCGACTCGAGGCGTTGGAACAGAACTTCCTACCACTCCAACGCCACAATTCCGGCAGGGTGACGCTCACGATACCAGATTAGCTCGCCCCCCTCAATTCTGGGAGGCTGGGTAAAGCCGAACGAATCCGGAACAGCGATGACCACGGCATGGACCGCAATCCTGCGTTCACTCATCGGTGATTGATGGAAGGTCAGTTGAACGAGGGAACTCGTTGAAATGGGCCCTGTGGGCACCAAAATGGCCGAGTTCTCGACTCCCTCTTGCGATGCTCAGGTCTTTCACGAGACGATGGAATATTGCCCTGCTCTGAGCAGGACAAACGAGAATCGGGAAAGGAATGAGCCGTGGCGGAGTCGAGCGATCCCCAGCATTTCTTGCGTGAGTTCCAGAAGCGCAACGATTTCTTCGTCGGCATCGACAGCGACGGCTGCGCCTTCGACACGATGGAGGTAAAGCACAAGGAATGCTTCATCCCGAATATCATCAGGTATTACAACCTGGCCGCGGTGTCCAAGTATGCCCGGGAGGCCGCGGAGTTCGTCAACCTGTACTCGCAATGGCGGGGGATCAATCGTTTCCCTGCCCTGATCATGTGCTTCGACCTGCTGATCGAACGACCTGAAGTGCTGCGCCGGCATCACCCTATCCCGGCACTCACGGGGCTGCGTCGCTGGGTCGAGCGGGAGACCAAGCTCTCCAACCCCACGCTCAAAGCAGAAGCAAAGGCCACGGGCGATGCCGGCCTGGTGCAAGCACTCGAATGGAGCGAGGCGGTCAATCGCACGATCGGCGAGGTCGTCCATCACGTGCCGCCGTTCCCCTTCGTCCGGGAGTCTCTCGAGAGCATGCAAGGCAAGGCCGACGTCCTGGTTGTCTCGGCCACACCCGGTGAGGCACTCGATCGTGAATGGCAAGAACATGGCCTCAACCCGTTCGTCGGTCTTATCGCCGGCCAGGAACTCGGCAACAAGAGGGAGCACCTAGCTCTCGGCGCGGTGGGCCGCTATGAACCGCACAAGATCCTGATGGTCGGTGACGCCCCGGGTGACCTTCAGGCCGCCGAATCGAACGGGGTCCTCTTCTACCCGATCGACCCCGGCTTTGAAGACGAGTCGTGGCAGCGCTTTTTCGAGGAAGGTCTGCCGAAATTCCTGTCCGAGAACTATGCCGGCGCCTGCATGACCGCGCAGATCGCCCGATTCAAGCAGTTGCTTCCCGACACACCCCCATGGCAAGGACGATGAGTGTCCAGGCCTGGAAGCATCGGCGAGCGTGAAAAACGATCTCCCATGATTGAGAAACGACCTACACTTGAGCGGGAAGGGGGGAGGGACAGGAGTTCCGTTGGCTCTCGAGGGGCGGGGAATGCCGCGAAACAACCGTCGCAATGCTCATCGCTACGGGCTGGCCAGGGACAGTATCCGCCTTGGCTGGTGGCAAGGTCAGCATTTCCGGACCATCCCCGCGCGGTTGCGGAATCTCAGCGTGTCGGGAGCGCTCGTGCAGCTCGAGGAGGGCGCCGTCGGCCCTGCCGGAGTGAAAGCCTGGATCTGCCTGGCCGATCAAAGTGCCACGCAGTGGGTTCAAACCGAAGTCGTCGAAGTTTGCCCGGAGCTACTAGAGACTCCATGTGTGATGCGGCTCAGGTTCCTCGATGCATTTCCTTATGAGTCCTTCAAGACGGCGGTCTGGGATGATGGGTTCACGCGAGAGAAGCCCGCATGCGCCGCTGCCGACGACACGCCGTCTCCGTGCGAAGACGAAGACTCCGCCAGAGCAACGAACCAAGTCACCATGACCGAGAGGGAACGCATTCGTTTCTTCTTGCAACTCGACACCCAGACCGTTGCGTCAAGCGGTCGCGGGCACGAAGTCGTAGCCCCGGCCTCGCCGCATCCCCCGACGCTGCTGGAAGCCTATAGAAGCCAGATGGTTTCTGCCGGCAAGGTCGCGTCATTCCCCTGGCTGGTGGTGCTGTTGATAGGCCTCGCTGTCTCCATCTTGCTGGGATTTGTTGCGATGGGACACATGATAAACTTGCACCGACTCGGAATCATCCTGAGCTTGAACGAATAATACGGAGCCAGGCGGATTCGGTCTGACTCGTCGGGACTCAAGACCTGCACGAGCTTCCAGTAAGAAGGACCTTCATTCGAGCTGCTCCCCCAGCTCGCGAAGCCGCGCGGCGAGGCGTTCGGCGCGCTGGCGCTCGGTTTCAGCGCGCTGGCGCTCGGTTTCGGCGCGCTGGCGCTCGATCTCGGCGCGCTGATCCGCGGCCTCGGCGCGTTGGCGCTCGGCCTCGGTGCGTTGACGCTCGGCCTCGACTCGCTGATCCGCGGCCTGAGCACGCAGCCGCTCGGCCTCCCGTGCTTCCATGAGTTCGACGTAAGTCAGAAATCGTTGTCCATCGGGCGCGATGATTCTCAACCTGTCTGAACCCTTACCGGGTTTGAACCGGACACCCAGCCGCGGGCTGGTGTACCCGTTCATCTTGGCAACCTCTTCGAGGCCCGGGTCGCCTCGCAGCCAGCCCGCGAGGTCACCGTTGTCTGGATTGTAAACGTAGTACTCTTCAACCCCGTATCGCTGGTAGAATCGGAATTTACGGATTAGCTCGGACTGCCGGTTGCCAGGAGAGAGAACCTCGAAGACGACCTGGGGAGGAATGCCCCCTTCCGCCCATTGTTTGTAGGAACCGCGGTAGCCCTTGGGCCGACCGAACGCCACCATGACGTCGGGAGCCGTGCGAACCTTTGGCTTGCCTTCCACGGCATACCACAGGAGGTCACCCGCGACGAAGACATCGGGGTTGTTCCGGAAGAGCGCTTCCAGTCCCTCTTTAATTGTTACGATCCACTTGAACTGGAGCGTGTTGTCCGACATGGGCTGGCCGTCGCAGTCGGGGTATTCGATTTCGGGTCTTGGCGATGGAGTGACCGTCGTGCTCATGACCGTCTCAACTCTCAAGGGCTATTTCCGGATCAAACGCCGCTAATTGTCTCACAAGCCTGTCGCTGTGGCCAGATTTCTTGAGCGGCCGGGCTACTTGCTTGCGGAAAACAGAGCCCGAGACCGCTCGCTCACTTAAACTTCACTGAATCGGTCGTCAGATAGTAATCCCGGATTTCCTCGAGACTGAACGAGGGATCGGATGCGCGTCGTGGACGATCTTGCAGGAGGTAAAACAGGCACATCGCGCGCATCGGGTACTCGAGCTCGAGGACGGCCTCCCGAGTGCGTGGATCGACCACTTGATTTTCCAGGAGCGACTTCATATCAGTGCCGATCCAGTCGCGATCGCGCGGCAGCACGAGACGCTGGTCGCTCAAAGCCCGCGCGGTGGCAAGAGTCTGGCTGGCCAGCAGCAAGACAACCGCGAGCGCGACGGTCACTACCGCAGCCCTCGACAGCCGCCGCGATTGAATGGCCCAGTCGAGTGCCTCGCCCAGAAGCAGAGACACGACGAACACCAGGGGAATCGCTCGACGCACACCGGTCGGGGTTGCGATGCTGTAAAGGACGATCGACCCCAGGGCAACCAGCCAGAGCGGCCACCACGTGAAAGCCCTGCGGGAGGACGCGTAGACTCCCGCGGCCAGCAGAGGCAAGAGCAGTACTCCTCCCAGGGCAGGACTGGTTGAAAAGAAGTAATAGCTGTGCGGCTTGTAGAACGACTCATAGAGCAGACGCAAGAAAAGGACGGGGGCCCGCACCAGCTCGATCGTGCCGCCGCCGCGATAGGCATGGGACGTGTTGACCCACCAGAGCGAAGGCAGCGCAAGGACACCGACGAAGACCCCAGCAGCAACGAGGGCACAGACCAGGGATCGCCGGTCACGGTCGCGCCAGACCCGCCAGCCGATCAGGCCCACGAACGGTACCACGAACGCCGCGCCGCCTCCGTAAACCAGGATGCCGAACCCGAGTGAGGCAGCGGCCAGCGGCCAGGTCCAGATGCTTCGGCCGTACGCCAGGTAGAGTGCCAGTCCTCCGAAGAGCACTTCCAACCCCGCTTCCATCCCAATCCAAGAGAAGGAAGAAAAGCCTGGGAACAGGAAGATGCAGAGCCCTGAAAACGTGCTCGCCGCGAAGCCAAGACCCAGCCTGCGGGCGAACAGGTAGGTAAGTGGACCGGCCAGGGCCATGAGGACGGCCTTCGTCTCTCGCCCGTACCAGAGGCCTGGGTGGGGGTGAACCGCGTAAGCCAGAAAGTAGAGGATGTGCCCCCCGAGGTTGGTATCGTACCGGCAGTGTTGCAGCCGTAAGCGAAGGAAGACCACGTCCTTGAACGCAACCGAACCCTCTTCGCCCGTGAGCCAGAACTGCGCATTGGCACACTGGACGAGTGCGATGTTGATCGCGATGCCCACGGCGAACAACCCGAGGCACGAGCAGAGCTCGGCCACGGGCGAGCATTCAGGCGATCGCGGCAGTGGTTGCCCCGACAAGGTCGCCATGGGATGGTTGTCTCCTGGAGAGCGGGTGGGCCAAACCGAAAGAGCATGCTGGCGGCCGATCCCTGACACGCCGTTCGACCCGTTTGCGGGACCCATCTTGTTGCTGGCCCCGTAGGCTGTCAATGGATCTCAACCTGGAGTGCAAGCGGGCGGGTCGCTCTGGGCTTGCCTTGATCCTCTGCCGCGTGCTGCAATCGAGAAGGAAATGGCCGGGCAATCCGCGCCAGATGATGGCGGCCTGATCGCTCATCGCTCCGATGAGCAAGGCCGATCCCGGCCTGCACACCGCCGACTTCGACCTTGAAAGGATCGATCGAGCCATGTCCGCTCGCAACGTCGTTGTCGCCCAGTCGGGAGGGCCGACCTGCGTCATCAACAACTCGCTCCGCGGGATCGTCGAGACCTGCCGGCGGCATCCCGGGACCTTTCGCACCATTTACGCCGGACACTTCGGCATCGAGGGCGTCCTCAAGGAAGAACTGCTCGACCTCTCGGCCACACCCGAAGAGGAGGTCGCTCTCTTGCGGACCTCGCCGGCAGCCGGTGGGATCGGCACCTGCCGGTACAAGCTCAAGAAGGGGCAGGACCTGGACTTCAAGCGGGTCGTCGAAGTGCTCAGCGCTCACGATATCGGCTACTTCTTCTACATCGGCGGCAACGACTCACAAGACACGGCGCACAAGTTGAGCAAGCTCGCACACGAGCGCGGGCTCGACCTGGTGGCCACCGGAGTGCCCAAGACCATCGACAATGACTTGGGCGACCCTGAGTTCAGGTTGCTCGACCATTCGCCCGGCTACGGCTCCGTCGCCCGCTACTATGCCCATTACATTCGCCAGGCCAATGAAGAGAACTCCGGCTCAGCGCCGGCCGACCCCGTTCTGGTCATCCAGGCCATGGGCCGCAAGATCGGCTTTATCCCGGCCGCGGCACGTCTGGCCGACCCCGAGCGCAGAATGCCGCTGCAGATCTACCTGACCGAGTCTGGACTGACACTCCAGCAGCTAGGCGAAAACGTGCTCCGCCAGCTCCAGACAGATGGCCGGTGCATCGTGGTCGTCAGCGAGGGGTTCGACGTGGGTGAACTGGGGACGATTCGCGACAATTTCGGTCACGTGCAGTTCAGCTCGAGCCAGCAGACGGTCGCCCAGATGGTCGTCAACTACCTGAACTCGCTCAAGTTTCCGGTGCCGGGCAAGGCGCGCGGCCAGGTTCCCGGCACAGATCAGCGCAACGCCATCGCCTACGCCAGCGTGGTCGACCTGGAAGAAGCCTACGGCGTCGGCTGCCACGCCGTCGACATCGCGCGGCAGGATGGCAACGGCTGGATGGCCACGATTCTGCGCGATCATGGCCGATCGGCCTACAGCACGCACTACGAAAAAGTACCGCTGGAGCAAGTCGCGAACTCGGAGCGGTTCTTCCCTGAGCGCTGGATCAGCTCCAGCCGGATCGACGTGACCGATGAGTTCCTGGACTATGCCCAGCCCTTGATCGGCGAGGATTGGGTGAGCGTGCCGACGGTCAAGGGGCTGCCGCGATTCGCGCGAATCACCCGCAAGTTCGCGCCCAGGAAGCTTCCTGAGTACGTTCCTCAGACCTACCGCAAGACGTGATTCGTCGCCGCGGACAGCCTGGTCCTGAAACGAGCTTCAGGACGGCTCGTCAGAGAACCCGATCCCGCGGGGCTCACGCCCGAGATACCAGAGCAACAACAGGGACGCCAGCAAGATCCAGGTGCAGTAAGGAAGAACCAGAATCTGGACCAGTCGGCCCGCCAGTCCGCTGCCCTGGGACCAGTTCGATAACCGGATGAGCACCCCTCCCCGAGGAAAGTTGAGCACCAGCACCAGCCCGGTCGCAATCACCTTGTACATCATCGCCCTGCGCTGGCTCTCATCTCTCGCCCTGGCCACACAGTAGAAAACCGGCAGGGCCAGGATGAGCGAGTCGTAGCTGCGATGATAAAGAAACACGCAAGAAAAGAGGCAGAGCAGGACCGCATGCCACAGCTCATCAACCGGACGAACCCTAACCAGATACTCTCTGAGCAGCCCAAGACCAATGACCAGCAGGATGCCCAGTTGCACGAGCGAGATCACGCCGCTATTGCGCAGTCCCAGGCAGTAGAGCCAGTGCTCCAGACCCAGCATGTCGTCGTGGAAAGGCCCGGAGAAGGAGTAGTCGTTGATTTCTCCGACCTGACGAGCCTGCTTGACGTTCTCGGCTTGCCCGGCCACCAGACCGGCGAGCCGGTCGGGAGGATAAAGACAGAGGCAAAGCAATGCCAGCACGGCGGCGAAGGCGATCCATGCCTTCCAATGTTTGCGATCGAGCAAGAGCAGGAGGAAGGGGAACGACGCCGTGATCTTGAACGAGGCCGCGGCCAATGCAACCCCCGCCGTGACCTCGCGCTTCCTCCCCAGCGCGTGAATCGCGGTGTAGATCCAGAGGGTTGTCCAGATGACAAGCTGACCGGCATCAAGCCCCCAGGTGGTGGCGCCGGCCAGCAGCACGGCAAGCGTCACGTGTGCATCACCATACCAGGGAACGCCCGAGCCGCTGGCCTTCGACTGCTTGACAATAAGCTGACATAAACGGACGACCAGGAATAGCGAGATGAGGTTCACCGCGTACCAGAGCGCAGAGGACACGCGAAAGGGAAGGATCGCGAAAAGTGCGAACATCGGCAGCGCGTTGATCAGGTACTGACTCAACTTGCTTGCGTAGGGATCCGTGCCTCGCACGACGGCAGAGCCGGTCTGATAATAGACCTCGAAGTCCCAGCACTCATAATTCGAGAGAAATACGATCGCGCGGATGGCCAGATAGAGAACCGCGCCGGCCGCCAGGGCGCGCTGGCCTTGGAACCGACCGTCGGTTTTCCAGATCAGGACGCATGCCACGGCCCCGGAGAGCAGTCCGATGACCTTGTTATTGATGAGCAGCCAGTAGACGATCGGGCCGACATCGGCGACGAGCGCGCCAGCAATGGCTGGGGGCAACATGGTCGGGCGGGGCACTCCAGAGGGCGGGAGCAAGCATCCTGTCCCGGGAAGGGAAGGGCAAGGACCTCATCGATTCCGGGACCAGTTCGCAATCCGAAGGCCTATCTTGCGGTCGCCGCGCATCGCTGTCAATGACTCCTTGCGTCGCGCCAGGAGCAGGTGAGCCTGGTCCGCGGCAGCCCCCGGCCGTGGCTCTCCCGACCCGATCAAAAGGCGGGCATGAACGCGGGCCGGTCCGATGGTAAGATGGCGGACATCGATCTACAACGTCTGAGCGATGAAGACGTCAGTGCGATGATCGATCTGGCTCGTGGCCGGTCCCACTCCGCCGGACCCGACAGCGCTAACGCATCGGTCCGGCCGAGATTCATGGTTCGAGCTTTTCACAACCGCCGTTTGCATACGATCGAATAGACCAAAGCAAGAAAAATCACTGCGCGTTCTTTTTCGGCAACACACGCCAGCGGAAAACCGCTTCGCAGGTATCCCAGCCTGCCCTTGGCGAACCGCAAGTCCCTGCATAAATCGCCTATCGGCTCACCGGGCGCACGCCTCAAGCTACGCCGGAAGAGCAGCAATGAGCAGTAAGAAAGCTGCGTACGGTGTCCCCGGAACTCCGCCGGCACGATGCTCCCCGCCAGGTGACACTATTCCCCTTTAACTCTTTGCGTCCCTGTTCGACATCAGTCGCAAAGGAGGAAGCCGACGCAATTCACTGCTCTGAGGTTTGCCCAAGAACTTAGGTCGGTATTATCACGGAGAAGAGTCGGTGTGTTCAGCAATTCCGGGAGCCGCTGTGTTGATCGGTTGAGTTGTCCGAGGGGTTTTCAGCTATTGTCCGGGCCGCCGCCGCCAGAGTTCGATCGCTCCGAAGCGGGCTTCGGGTGCGTAAAGTTGGTTCACGGTGTCGTTCAATTTTTTGTAGCGACGCCTCAAGAGGGTTCCGCCACCTTCCGTGTTTGGATCCCAAATGACGACGGAGTCGTTGGCGTTTTCGAGGGCCTTGACGAACTTGTCTTCGTCGTTGGGGGCGACGACGTAGAGCCAGGTGGCCGACTCGGCAGGAAGGGCCGAGAGACGCGCGGCCGGGCCTGTGATCGCGACTCCTTCCACCAGGGAAGCGACACGGGTATTGGGTGACGTTTTGTGGCGGAGGTAGCCGAGAAGTGCGCAGTAGTCTTTCCAGGGGGGGAGAATATACGACGTGCCGTAGGGGTGCTGATGGGCCTTGGGTTCTTGCGTTGGCTCGTGCCCGTCGCGGAGTGCGGCGAGGACGTCGCGAAGGGGGCCGGGGCGGCAATAGCGGGGGCGGGCGGTGGCCCCCATCCCGAGCACGAGCAAGATAGAGAGGAATTGCCAGCGAATGGGGATGGTCGAGCCCAAAATCAGGCCTGTAAGAACGGCGATGTTGATCGACCAGACCAGCCAGAGCGGGTGATATTGATAGGGGCGTACCACGGGGCCGACCGGGGCATACAACAGCACGCCGAGCAGGGCGACGAGCCAGACAACGACCGTCGCGCGCACTCCCGCGGCGGGCGCCGCGACGGCGACCATGGGTATGGCGATTAGCAGCGAGAGAATTCGGAAATTGCAAAGCTCGGTGATTAGGTAGCCGGCGAATGTTCCGGGTGTTGTATCGCCATAACTGCCTCCGTAAGCCACCAGGCGAAGCCCACGGAGAAAGTCGCCGAAGATGCCAGCTCGAAGGAGGGGCAGGAAGCCCACGAGCGTCAGCACCACGACAAGCAAGAACCAGCCCACGACGGCGAGCACCGACCTTTTCCAGGGATCGCCCGAGCGCTGAGAGACTTCGACGACGAGCGCGAGCAGGGCCGGGAAGAGGAAGACGACTTGAGGCCGGATGAGCAGGCCGAGCGACACGCCGATAACGGCGGGAAGCACTCCCCAGACTTTGCCCCGGAAGCATTGCGCGGTGAGCATGCCGATCACCACGAGCAGGGGGGCGTGCCAGTCGCGCTGGGCGGTCTGGCTGAAGTCGAGCGAGAGGTAATACGACAGAATCATCAAGAAACCGATGAAACCGGGTAGCAAACGCTGGAAGCGGGCTCGGCTCCAGAACACAAGGGCGATGCCCAGAAGCACCAAGAGGGAGCTATCGACGATGTAAAGCGCCGGCACGTTGCCCCAGCCGAAGATCTTGCCGATGCACCAGAAGAGATAGATCGTACCGGGGAAGTTGTTACCGAGGAGATCGCGGTAGGGCATGATTCCAGCGTCCCACGACTGGGCCATGGTGGCGAAGACGTCGTGGTCGGAATACCAGGGCAATGCGAGGTAAAAGGGTAGCCATACGCATATCTGTGCGACGCAAAGTAAGCCGATCACCACGCACAAGGCACGCAAGAGTCGGTCCCACGGATCTCTCATCTGGCATTTCCTAGCTGACCACTGAGTTCTCGTTTCGCACTTTTGAAGAGAGGTAACTGAGCAAAAAAAACAGGTCGGCTTCCTCCTTGTTGACCCGCTCGGACGGAAGGCGATGGCGATGATGTCCGGGATGTCCCTTTTGACCACCCGGACTGCGTCCGCTCGGGACCCTGACCACAGGCTTAGGGGCACCCAGAGGATTGGCCGAAGGGGGGATCGAGGAGTTGGACGAGTTCTGATTGAGCCGTTCCTCGTGATCCCGGACGAGGGCTTCGAGCTCGGTGACCCGGTTGAGGAGCTGAGCGCACTGGGGACAAGCCGGCATTGGAGTCCACGGGGGGTCGTTCATACCGCAGGATAATACGGATTGCTCGCCGTCTGGCAAGAGCAATTGAGTAGCCGCGGCAGCAGGCGAGCCTGGTCCGCGGAAGCCCCCGGCCGTGGCTCTCCAGACTTGATCAAAAGGCGGGCATGAACGCGGGTCGGTCCGATGGTAAGATGGCGGACATCGATCATCGAGGCGACTCGGCCTCCACTCCCTGGGAATCAATCATTCAGGACCCGACGACATGACTACAC
>Ga0074045_10005866_pt1 | contig 10642 bp, 8 predicted proteins | sample BogForMeECP23OM2_FD_94442 | JGI IMG/M metagenome (GOLD analysis project Ga0074045, IMG submission 94442) | Bog forest soil microbial communities from Calvert Island, British Columbia, Canada - Bog Forest MetaG ECP23OM2 | ecosystem: Environmental > Terrestrial > Soil > Wetlands ... | reverse complement strand
GTTGTAACGCTGATCGGTAAGCACCAGTGCCGGCCGTCGCTTGGCTTGTTCGCGACTGACTTGGGGATCGAAATCCATGATCACGATGTCTCCACCTTCGGGAACGTAAGATGTCACCATTCAACAGTTTCCTTACCCCTCTCCGCGCCGGTTGATATCTCAGAGTACCGGTTGTCTGGAGTGATTTGGGAAACCAGTTGTGCCAGGGTAGGCATCTTGCTTTCCTTGCGAAGTTCAAGATGACCTTCGGCAGCGGCTTCAATCTCGAGCGAATCGCCTTCCTTAAGCTTGGCGTCAGCTACCACGGGCCTGGGGATGCGAACGGCAAGGCTATTGCCCCACTTGACCATTTGAGTCTTCATGACAACATTGCCCTTTCGGATATATGTAATATAGTCGAACGTATCTACGATGTCTATACGGGGTCGGCCGCGATTGCTGACGCGCTGTTTTCGCAGGGAGGACGGTGGAGCCATCGGCCCTGGCCTCACGTGGGTTTCATGTACGTTTCTTTGCACATCACAACCTCGCCCGGTAGAATCAAGGATCAGGGCACGAAGCTGGACTTTGGACAGGTGACTCTACTGACTTTGTTGCCAAGTGCCACCCCATGCCACTGAAGCAGTCGGAAGCGATCGTGTTGCGAACCTATCCGCTGCGCGAGGCTGACCTGCTGGTGACGCTGTTCACGCGTGACGAGGGCAAGATCAGGGGCGTGGCGCGGTCGGCCAAGAAGTCGAAGCGCCGTTTCGGTGGCGCGCTCGAGCCGTTGACTTGGGTGCGCGCGTACTATGAGGATCGCGAGGGGCAGGAGCTGGCGCGGCTCGATTCCTGCGACATCCTGGAGTCGCCGCTGTCGGCAACGGTGGACTATCCGCGAGTGGCCGCGCTGGAGCACGTGGCAGAAACGCTGGATGAGTTGCTACCGGACCGGGAAGCCAATGACGCGATCTTCCGGTTGGCGGTTTCGGTATTGCATCAGTTGCGGTCGGGTTCCATCTGGATGCCGCTGACGTACTTTCAGCTCTGGTTGGTGCGGCTGGTGGGATTTTTGCCTGAGTTGAGCGGGTGCCTCAGGTGCGGACAGGCGCTCAATGGCAGCCGGGCTTTTTATCACGCGCTTGCTGATGGCTTGATGTGCCCGCAACACAAGCGGCTGGCGTCCTCGGAACTCTCGGCGGAGTCGCGGGTCCTGGCGGCGCAGATGTTTCGCTCACCAGTGGAGAGCTTTGCAGCCGAGCCGTGGCCGGCAAAGCAATGTGCAGATTTGCGACGTTTTCTGGTGCAGATCATGGAGCGCCATATGGAGAAGAAACTAGTCACCTCCGGTATGCTCGCGAAGCTGTAAAGGTGGTAGTTGTTTGCGACGCAGTTAAGACAGGTACTCGTCGCCAGGTGGTGCAACGGCAGGAGAACGAAAAGTGCAAACAGCGATTCCGTTCTGGCAGTTACTTACGCTTGTGGCTATTCCTACGCTCATGGTCTTCGTCGGAATTTTGATGAACCGGCAGGACTTCAACCGGCTGGACGCGAAAATCGATGCCAAGATTGGCGCTGTCGACGCAAAGTTTGACAACCGATTCGATTCGCTGGCCACGCAGCTACACAATGACATGATGATGATCCACTCGATCCTGCGCGACCACGAGGGACGCGTCAGCAAGCTCGAACCCCGTCCATAGGGGGCAATTTTGTCGTGTTCCGAGGTCGAATCTTGGCTCCCTCGCAAAATCCGCTGACGTTTCAGGACGTGATACTGCGCCTGCAGACTTTCTGGGCGGAGCATGGCTGTGTTCTGCAACAGCCGTATGACGTCGAGGTCGGCGCGGGGACCATGGCGCCGGAAACTTTCCTGCGTGTGCTTGGCCCCAAGCCCTATTGTGTGGGGTATGTGCAGCCCTCGCGCCGCCCCGCTGATGGCCGATATGGCGAGAACCCCAACCGGTTGTTCAAGCACATGCAGTACCAGGTCATCCTGAAGCCGCCTCCGGAGAACGTGCAGGACCTGTACCTTGACTCGCTCACCGCACTCGGCATCGACCTCCGCAAGCACGACATCAAGTTTGAGGAAGACAACTGGGAGTCGCCAACGCTGGGCGCGTGGGGCATCGGCTGGCAGGTGATGCTCGACGGTCTTGAGATCACGCAGTTTACCTATTTCCAGCAGTGCGGCGGCCTTGATCTCGATCCCATCTCGGTGGAGTTGACGTATGGGCTAGAGCGCATCACAGCCTTCCTCCAGGATGTGGACAGCATCTACGACATCACTTGGGTGATCGGTCCAGATGGCCGGCCGGTGAAATACGGAGAGATCCGTCTGCAGGATGAGTTGCAGTTCTCCGTCTATAACTTCGAAGCCGCTGACGTGGAGAAAACCTGGAAACATCTGGAGTTGTACGAGTCCGAATGCCAGGCGTTGCTGAACGAGTACGCCACCGGAACGGCGAAGCCGAAGCGAAGTAAGGAGACGCCGGAGCAGCAGTCATCGGCCAACCAGCTTAGTACAGCCGAGCGCAAGCGCTTTCCCGTGCTGGCCGCCTTCGATCTCTGCCTGAAGTGCTCGCATCTGTTCAACATCCTCGATTCGCGCGGAGCAATCAGCGTAACCGAGCGAGTTGGCGTGATCGCGCGCATCCGGGCGCTGGCGGTCGGTGTGGCCAAGGCGTATGTTGACCAGCAGAAGGCAGACGAACCGGTTGCTCCGGCTGCGGAGGAAAACGGGTTCGGCAAGGCCGAGCAGTTGGCGGCGATCCGGCCGTGAAAGAGCGGTTTGCTACTGGTTGCTGCTTTCCGACTGTGACCCGAACCACATCTGAATATTCGGGCCGCGCATGACAATGGATGTCTATTCTGGCTTTTGCTAGTCGCTAGCTACTAGTTGCTTCTTATGCCTGACTTCCTTCTCGAGATCGGTACCGAAGAGATTCCCGCGCGAATGATTGATGGCGCTCGCGAGGAACTGAAAACTCGCGTTCTCCTACTATTGGAGCGCGAAAGCCTGATAGGCCGGCTCACATCGCCGCCCCCCACCGAGGCCTACTCCACACCGCGTCGCATTGCAGTGTTGGTTCGCGACGTTTCTGATAAGCAGGCGGACGACACCTCGAAGATCCTGGGGCCTTCTGTGAAAGTCGCATTCAGGGAGGGAGTGCCCACCGCCGCCGCGGAGGCTTTCGCACGTAAGGTAAACGCCCCGATCAGCGCTCTGGAGACGATCTCGACTCCGAAGGGCGAATACCTGGCTGCAACCGTCCAGACGAAAGGCCGTCCCGCATCGGAGATTCTTGCCGAGTCGCTGCCGAAAGAGATCGCCGGCATCTACTGGGCGAAGAGCATGTACTGGCGAGGCAAGTCGGCGGAGCGCTTTGTGCGCCCAGTGCGCTGGCTGGTTTCGCTGCTCGACGACGAAGTGGTTCCACTGGAGTTCGCGGGGATTCGCGCCGGACATACGACCAGAGGCCATCGCATTCTCTCGTCAGGAACGCTGGAGATAAGCCAGCCTTCGCAATACGCAGAAACGCTTACGTGCGGTGCTGTCATCGTCAGCGCTGCCGAACGCGAGCAGCGTATCCGCAAGGCGCTCGATGCGGCCACCCGAACCATTCCCGGCGCACGCTGGCGTGAAGACAAGCCTCTACTGGACACGGTCGTAAATCTGACCGAGTTTCCTTCGGTCGTTCTCGGCAGCTTTGATCCCGAGTTTCTCTCGCTTGCTGACGAAGTGCTGGTCACCGTCATGCGCGATCATCAGAAGTACTTCGCGCTGGAGGATGAAAGCGGCAAGCTGCTGCCCCACTTCCTGGCGGTGCTGAATACAGACGGCGACCCCGACGGGCTCATTCGCCACGGTAACGAGCGCGTGCTGCGCGCCCGCTTCAACGATGCGCGCTTCTTCTGGGAAACTGACCAGAAGATTCCACTGCGCCAGCGCGTGGACATGCTCAAAGCCGTCACCTTCCAGAAGGACCTCGGCAGCTACTTTGACAAGACCATGCGGGTACAGAAGCTCGGGAGCCTCATCTCTGAAGCCATTCGGAATGCCGGTGTGGCCGTGCGGTCCGGCGTCGTCTTCAAAGCGGCCCTGCTGGCCAAGACCGACCTCACGACAGAGTTGGTGAAAGAGTTTACAGAACTGCAGGGCATCGTTGGTGGTTTGTACGCCAAAGTCCAGCAGCTCGATCCCATTCTGCCCGCCGCCACTGCGGAAGCCATTGGCGACGCGATCTACGATCAGTACAAGCCCGAAGCCATGGACGACACCGTGCCCCGCACCCTTGAAGGCGCAGTCCTGGCGATCGCCGATAAAGCCGACACCATTGCGGGGATGTTCGCACTGGGATGGCAGCCGAGCGGGTCGAAGGACCCGTTCGCGCTGCGTCGCGCCGCGAACGGAATCGTCAAGATCATCGCTGAGCACAAACTGCCGTTGCCTATTTCAAAGCTCTTCTCGGATGCGCGGATCGAATACATTGGCTCGGAAGCTGAGGGCCAGTTCAGCAAAGACGTTGATTTTGACGAAGCCGGCGCGAACTTTATGCGCGAGCGGTTGGAATTCTACCTGCGAGACGCGCGCGGTTTCGCCTATGATGTGGTGAACGCAGTGCTCGCCGCCGGTGCCGATGACGTGGTGGACGCGATTGCGCGCGCCGAGGCCGTCAGGGAAGTGCGAGGCTCTGAGGATTTCGCCTCGATTTCCGTTGCCTCCAAGCGCATTAAGAACATCCTCCGCCAGGCGCGCGAAACAAACAAAGCCGTCGCCGGACAACTCGACTCTTCTGCGCTCACTGAAGATGAGGAGAAGAAGCTGGCGGCGGAGATTCCGGTGATTGCCGCGAAGGCGCGCGAGCTGCGCGAGCAGAGGGATTTCGTGAGTGCGCTCACTGAGATTAGCCGGTTGCGCCAACCGGTGGACGCCTTCTTCGACAAGGTAATGGTAATGGTGGACGATGAGCGCGTGCGCGCCGACCGCCTGGCGCTGTTGCAGAACCTTTTGAACGAATTTTCGACCATCGCCGATTTCAGCGAAATCGTAACCGAAAACAAATCATCCTAACTTTCCGAACTGTAAAGGACTCCTACCATGAGCACGATCACCACCGACGTTGAGAAGGCGGCCGGCGCCATCGGCCAAGCTGTCAAATACGTTTACTTCTTCGGCGAAGGCCATGCCGAAGGTCACGGCAAGATGAAGGACGAGCTGGGCGGCAAAGGCGCGGGGCTCGCCGAAATGACCAACGCCGGGCTGCCCGTGCCTCCCGGCTTCACTATCCAGACCGAGGCTTGCCGCGAGTACATGCGCGCCAATGCTGTATCGAAAGAAGTGGACCATCAGATGGATGAGGCACTTCACCGGCTCGAACAGCTCCAGGGGCAGAAGCTGGGCGGGGCCGACAATCCGCTGCTGGTCAGCGTGCGCTCCGGCGCCAAGTTCTCGATGCCGGGCATGATGGACACCATTCTCAACCTCGGCCTGAACGACAAGTCGGTCGAAGGCCTCGCCAAGCGCAGCAAGAATCCGCGCTTCGCCTACGACTCCTATCGCCGTCTCATTCAGATGTTCGGCTCGGTGGTACTCGATATTCCGAAGCACGCCTTCGAGGAAGTCTTCGACGGCAAGAAGAAGCAGAAGAAGACAAAGCTCGACACTGACCTTGACGCCAAGGCGCTGCAAGAGGTCATCGCGGACTATAAGAAGGTCGTGCTGAAGCACGCCAAGCGCGAGTTTCCGCAGAACCCGCACGAGCAACTGGTGATGGCGCGCGACGCCGTGTTCCGCTCCTGGTTGAACGAGCGTGCCAAAACCTATCGCCGCATCAACAACATTGACGATTTCCTCGGGACCGCGGTCAACGTGCAGGCCATGGTCTTCGGCAACCTGGGCGAGACCAGCGGCACCGGCGTGGGCTTCACGCGCAATCCGGCGACCGGCGTGAAGGAGTTCTACGGCGAGTTCTTGATGAACGCGCAGGGCGAGGATGTAGTCGCCGGCATTCGCACGCCGGTGCACATCTCCGAGCTGGAGAAGATTCAGCCGGAGGTTTACAACCAGTTGCGCGAAATCACCACGCGACTGGAGAAGCACTACCGCGATATGCAGGACTTCGAGTTCACCATCCAGGACGGACGTTTGTACATGCTGCAGACGCGCAACGGCAAGCGCACCGGTCGTGCGGCAGTTCGCGTCGCCATCCAGATGGTCGAAGAAGGTTTGATCACGAAGGAAGAGGCAATCTTCCGCGTTGAGCCAAACCAGCTCTACGACTTCCTCGTCCCGAGCCTCGATGAGAAGGGCAAGGATGTCGAAGTGCTCGCGACCGGCTTGCCGGCCTCGCCGGGCGCGGCTGTCGGCCAGGTCGTTTTTACCGCCGACGAGGCGGTGGAGAGGTTCAATAAAGACTCCAGCGCGAAGCTGATTCTGGTTCGCGGCGAAACCACGCCCGAAGATATTGGCGGCATGGAAGTCGCGGCCGGCATTCTGACCTCCCGCGGCGGCATGACCAGCCACGCCGCTGTCGTGACCCGCGGCATGGGCAAGTGCTGCGTTGCCGGCGCTGGCGACATTGAAGTTGACGAGAAGGCGCGCGAGATCCACGTCAAAGGCAAGACCCTGAAGGATGGTGACTGGCTTTCGTTGGACGGCACGACGGGCCGCGTGATCAACGGCAAGCTCAACACCGTTCCGGCGAGACCGGACGACCCCGAGCTGCAGAAGTTCATGGGCTGGGCCGAGCCGTTCCGCCGCATGGGCGTTCGCGCCAACGCCGACATTCCGCGCGATGCTCTACAGGCGCGGGCGTTCGGCGCCGAAGGCATTGGGCTTTGCCGCACCGAGCACATGTTCTTCGCCGAAGACCGCCTGCCGCACATGCGGACGATGATTCTCGCTAACACCGAGAAGGACCGCCGGACGGCGCTGCGCAAGCTGCTCCCCATGCAGCGCGCCGACTTCGTCGGCCTCTTCCGCGCGATGGACGGCTTGGCGGTCACCATCCGCACACTCGATCCGCCGCTGCACGAATTCTTGCCGCGCCGCGAAGATCTGATGGTCGACATCGCCAAGCTGGAAGTCACCAAGCCGAAATCGCCCAAATTGAAGGAGCTGCGCAGGCTGCTGAACCGGGTCGAGCAATTGCACGAAGTGAATCCCATGCTCGGCCTGCGTGGTTGTCGCCTGGGCATCACTTACCCGGAGATCACCGAGATGCAGGCGCGCGCCATCTTCGAGGCCGCCGTAAAGGTCGCCAAAGAGGGCGTGAAGGTGAAGCCGGAAGTAATGATTCCGCTCACCACCGGACTGAAGGAGATGGCCAATCAGGCGGCCATCGTGCGCCGCGTGGCGGAAGAGGTCTTCGCCGAGAAGGAGCAGAAGCTCGAATACCTTGTCGGCACCATGATCGAGCTGCCGCGTGCCGCGCTGATGGCCGACGAGATCGCCCAGGAAGCCGAGTTCTTCAGCTTCGGCACCAACGATCTCACCCAGACCACATTCGGTTTCTCGCGCGACGACGTCGGCAAGATCCTGACCGCGTATCTTGCCGAAGGCATCCTGAAGCAGGACCCGTTCGCGGTGCTCGACCGCGAAGGCGTTGGGCAACTCATCAAGGCTGCGGTGCAGAAGGGGCGCACCACCCGTCCGACCATCAAGATCGGCATCTGCGGGGAGCACGGCGGCGAACCGTCGTCGGTCGAATTCTGCGCGCAGCTGGGCTTTAATTACGTGTCATGCTCACCGTTCCGTGTGCTTACCGCGCGACTGGCGGCGGCGCAGGCGGGCGCCAGCGCAGAGTTGAAGATCGAAGGTGGCCGCACCAAGTAGTCTGATCACCACTCCCAGCCCGCAGCGGGCTGGGAGTTTCCTGACCTTCGCGTCCGAATGGGCACAATTCGGCGATTATTTCACGCTCTTCTGACGCCGCTTCAGGTCCTCGATGAACATCTGTTCCATCGGTTTGTCGTAGGTGCGGAGCACGTGCCGCACGCTGTGTCCGCTCACCAGGTGGCAAACCTCTTCCGCGAGATTCTTCGCATGGTCGCCGGCGCGTTCCAGGGCTTGCGTCATGAACAATACATGGAAGCTTTCGTGGCGGGGAGTTCCGTCTTGATTTTCCAGGTGTCGCAGGAAGATGAGATTGCGCAGCCGGTCAAGCTCCGCATCCGAACGGAGCACGGCGAGCGCGCGATTCAGGTCCCGTTCGCAGAACCCATCGTGCACATCGCCCAGCATCCTCTCCAGTCGCGACGCCATGACGGTGAGGTCGCGAATGTCCTGCAGATCAATGCGGATGCCCACGGTCGCAGCGCGGTTGCTGCAGTTGAGCAGAAGATCGCCAATGCGCTCCAGGTCGATGATGAACTTCAGGCAGGCCAGCAGTTCGCGGGCGTCTGCTTCGCTTACCTTGGTGATAACCGAAGTCACGCCCTGATCGATGATGCGGTCGAGCGTGTCAAGTTCCTTCTCGCGCTCGCGGACGCCATCCAGCAGGGCCGGCACTCCAGTCGCGATGCCCTCGGCAACGATGCCGGCAGCAATCCGCGCGACGCGGCAAGCTTGGAGAGTTTGCTCTCGAAGTTGTGCACAGATCGCGTCGGGATTCGGAGGAACCAGATCAGCTGAAGCCATTGTCATTACACGAAGCCGCCAGAGACAACGCGAGCGTATTACTGGCGTCAGCGTTCTTTAGCCAGCACTGCAAGTGAATTGACGGGCAGATAATTCAAATAATAGCTGCGGTTCGTGAATTTTCGATAAAATCCGCGTGAACTTCGCTTGAATTCGCAGGAAGGCGAAGCCGAATTGCAAAGGCCCGAGTATAGCTAGACGCGTACCGGCACTGGCTGCCGCGGCAAAGTGAAGTAAAACGTCGAGCCGTGGTTCAACTCGCTCTCTGCCTTGATTGTGCCGCCGTGCGCACGCACCACATGCTTCGCGATTGCCAGGCCGAGGCCCGTTCCGCCCGACTCGCGTGAGCGCGCTTTGTCCACGCGGTAAAACCGTTCGAACAGCCGCGGCAGATGTTCGCTGGAAATGCCGCTACCAAAATCGCGGACGTAGAATTGCACGCCTTCTTCCGTCTCGCACGCGCCCATCAGGATTTTTCTGCCGGTGTCACCGTACTTCAGTGCATTGTCGATGAGGTTGGAAAACACTTGTTGAATCGCATCGCGATCGACCGAAACCAGCGACGAGGAGGTGTTCATCACCGAGAGTTCGATGCTCCGGCTGGCTGCGAGGTCCTGGAACATCTGCACCGCGTCGTCGAGCAGTTCGCCCGGGGTAGTGAGCTGGAAATTGAAGTTCTGCTCGCCCGATTCAACGCGCGCCAGCACCAGCAAGTCTTCGGTTAATCGGGCCATGCGCGTCGCGTTCTTGCGGATGATCTCGATGAACTCGCGCATGTGTTCCGCCAGGTGGTGGCTGTCGAGCAACGTTTCGGCGTAGCCCTGGATGGAAGTCAATGGCGTACGCAGCTCGTGCGACACATTGGCAATGAAATCACGCCGTGTCTTTTCGACGCGCTCGATCTCGGTTTGATCGTGCAGCACCGCGACCGCGCCTCCTCCCGGCATCGGCGCTGCGGTGACGTCGAAGATGCGCCCGGAAAAAATCTTCGCTGCGTGCGCCACGGTTATGTCGCGGTTCTCGAGGGCGCTCTCCACTGAACTGAGGATCTCGGGATCCCGCACCGATTGCACCAGCGGCTCTCCCAGCCGTACTCCGCTCGGCAGTAGACGCTCCATGCGGTGGTTGGCCCACAACACTCGACCGTCTTGCGCCACCGCGATCACGGCCTCCTGCATTGAGTTCAATAGCGTTTCCAGAGTTTGCCGGCTGTTTTCCAGGGCCTGGAACCCGTCTTCCAGCTTGCGCGCGGTCTTATCGAGGGCTGAAGCGACGTGGGCTATCTCGTCGCCGGATCCCTCCTGAATTCGCGCCGATAGATCGCCAGCGGCAATCCGCTCGGCGAAGTCGGTGATTCGCATCAGTCTGCGGCCAATCGATTGCGTTGCAATGAGAGCCAGAATCATTGCCAGGAGCGCCGCCAGGGCTGAGCCTTCCATCAAGTCACGGCGAATACGCTGGTTGGCTTCGCGAATCTCGGAGAGCGGGTACGCCATGCGCACCACCCCGCCTGGGATCGGCGCGGCAACGTAAAGCAGTTCTGTGCCCAGCGAGTGGCTCACGCGCGTGGAGCTTCCCACCTGGCCGTGCAGCGCGGAAATGATTTCCGGACGGTCGGCGTGGTTGTCCAGCTTTGCCAGATCGACCTCAGAGTCGGCCAGCACTTTGCCGGTGGAATCCATGACGGTGATGCGCGCTCCTGCGGCGCGGGCAGCCTGCACGGTGATTTCGCTCAGGGATGCAGGAGGAGTGTTTTCCACGCGTGACGCGAACATCAGCGTCTTCTGCCGGAGCGAAGGCTCAACCTGGCTGCGCAGCATGCCTTCCCAAGTGCGCTCGATAAGCACGTACAAGGTCAGCGTACACGCTGCGATGATCAACAGCGCCGCGAGAAACAATTTCAGGAAGATGCGACTTCTCACCAGGACTCTTTACGTTTTAGGGACCTCGAAGCGGTAGCCTGCTCCACGGACTGTCTTCAGATAGCGAGGCTCGTCGGGGTTCTCTTCGATTTTCTCACGG
>Ga0074045_10005865_pt1 | contig 10643 bp, 8 predicted proteins | sample BogForMeECP23OM2_FD_94442 | JGI IMG/M metagenome (GOLD analysis project Ga0074045, IMG submission 94442) | Bog forest soil microbial communities from Calvert Island, British Columbia, Canada - Bog Forest MetaG ECP23OM2 | ecosystem: Environmental > Terrestrial > Soil > Wetlands ... | reverse complement strand
CACATGGCACTGTCATTTCTAAACAGCTTATCAAGGAAAAAGCGGGCTCAGATGATGGTGGTGGATCTGGGCGACCGGACAACCAAGGCTGTGCTCTTGGAACGGCGCGGTGAACTTTTGGCGCTCACCCGTTTCGTGCTGCTCGACACTCCGATTTACGAGAAAAAAATTTCCACCGAATTGCTGACCGAACATTTGCAATCCGTGGCCGAGGCACTGGGTTCGGAAACCAAGCTGGTCACACTGGCCATCGGTTTGGATGACACGGTGGTGCGGCAGGTGGAGTTGCCGCAGATTCCGGTGGATGAAATGCGGCTGGTGTTGAAAAACAACCCCAAGGGTTATTTGCAGCAGGACATGCCGAATCATGTTTTTGATTGCCACATTTTTCCCCCGAAGTCACAGGGCAAATCCGCCGATGCCGCCAAAACGGGTTCGATTCCAAAATTGAAAGTGCTCGTGGCGGGCATGAAGCAGCAATTGATTGACGATTTTCAGACGGCGATTAGAGACGCCGGGTTGATCCCGGACCACATTGTGCCCGGGATCATCGGCCCGGTGAACGCTTTTGAATTGGCGCTGCCCGAAGCGTTTGCCAACGAATCGGTCGCGCTGGTGGACATTGGTTTCAAACATTCCTCGGTTTGCGTGGTGGATCGCGGTGAATTGGCCTTGAGCCGCGTGGTCAACATCGGCGGCGACAAATTGACGGCGGGCCTCGCCGAGGCAATGAACATCACCTACGCCGAAGCCGAGGGCATCAAGGTGGGCATGGCGCCGGAAGTCCAAGCCATGCTCGAAGCTCAAGTGCAACCGCTGGGGCGCGAACTGCGCGCGTCCCTTGACTTCTTTGAACATCAGCAGGACCGCCCCGTGTCGCAGGTCTATGTCACCGGCGGATCGGCACGGTCGGAGATGATTTTGCAAATGTTGCACACGGAATTGATCGTGGATTGCAAAACGTGGAATCCGACGGCGTGTTTGCAACTGGCACTGCCCGGGCAGCAGGCGGTGGAAATTGAACAGATTGGACCGCAATTGAGCGTGGCGATTGGCACCGCGCTGGCGGCCTTTTGAACGAAATTAAATTATGCCGATTCGCATCAATTTGCTGGCGGAGGCCAAGGCCGCGGAAGAATTGCGCCGGCATGATCCTGTCAAACGCGTGATTTTCGTGGGGGCGCTGGCTGTGGCGCTGACGCTGGTCTGGAGCAGTTCGCTCCAGCTCGAAACCATGCTGTCCAAAAACGCAGTGTCGGGCCGGCAAATGGCGATTGCGGAGCGCACCAATGAATTTCAACACGTGCTGACAGACCAGAAAAAAACCGTCGCCGCGAAAGAAAAGCTGAAGGCGTTGAAAAAAATGACCAACTGCCGTTTTCTGCAGGGCAATCTGCTCAATGCGCTGCAACAGGTCACCGTGGACGGCGTGCGACTGACGCGGCTGAAGGTGGACCAGGATTGTTTTTACGCGGCAGGAACGCCGTCGCAGACCAATAAGAACGGTGTCATCTTGGGACGCCCCAACACGGTGACGGAGAAAATCGTCGTATGGTTTGACGCGCGGGATTCCAGCGCAAACCCCGGAGACCAAGTCAATAAATTCAAGGAAGCCGTGGCCGATCAATCTTATTTCAAAGCGACGTTGAACAAAACAAATGGGGTTCAATTGGTCAATTTGTCGGCGCCGCTGGCAGGCCCTGATGGCAAACCGTGTGTGTTGTTCACTTTGAAATGCAATTTCCCGGAGTACGTCCGATGAAAAGGTTATCCAGAGAAAAACGCAATCAATTCGTCATTGTCATCCTCGTCACGCTGGCGATTCTGGCACTGATTGGTTTCGGTTTGATCCGGCCCCAGTTTGCCTCCCTTTCCAAAATCGCAAACGCCAGAAAAGCCGCGGACACCAAACTTCAGAGCATCAAGCATGCTATTACAAATTCCGAAGCGATAGCGAATGAGTGGAACGAAACAGCCTCTACGCTGGCACAGGCCGAAGAGGATATGGCTTCAGGCGATCTTTATTCCTGGACTTATGACACCATCCGCCACTTCAAACAATCGTATAGAGTGGAAATCCCGGAAGTCGGCCATCCGACGATTGGCGAGTCGGATTTGCTGCCGTCTTTTCCCTACAAACAAATCCAGTTTACCATTAATGGCACGGTTTATTATCACGACCTGGGCAAATTCATTGCCGACTTCGAAAATAGCTTTCCACACTCCCGGGTGGTTCGTCTGGTGATCGAACCCGCTGCCACTACGGACAGCAACAGCGAGAAACTTTCATTTAAAATGGAAATCATCACATTGGTGAAACCCAACCTCTTATAATCAAATGAACTGGTGCGTTAATTCCAGCAAAAGCGCGATGGCGGCGTGGCTCTCAGCCGGGTTTGTGATGGTGCTGCCAGTGGCGGCAGCCCCCGTTGCCCAACCCGCCGCGCCGGAGGTGGTGTCACGTTCGGTCTTCGTCGTTCCCACGAATCCGAAAGACGGGCGCGATCCATTTTTCCCCAATTCCACCCGGTCGTATGAAACCGTATTGGCAGGTCGACCCCATGCCGGTGATGTGTCATCGCTCGTCTTAAAAGGCATTTCCGGCCCGCCAAATCATCGGCTGGTCATTATCAATAATCACACCTTTGGCGTCGGCGACGAAGAAAATCTTGTCACTCCCCAAGGCCCGATTCACATCCGCTGCGTTGAAATCAAGGCCCGTTCCGTGGTGATTGAATCCGGCGGACAGCGACACGAACTGAACTATGCGAACAACCGCTGAAACCAAAAATATATATGCGACAACATTCGTTCCCAATCAGCCGGCCCGGACAAATCTTTTTCAAAATGAGCCGCTTGCTGGCACGAAACTTTCTTCTCTCATCGGACGTGGCAAAAGGAGCGACTGCCAAAAATGTCCTGGCGCTCCCACATGTTGTTATAACCCATGTTTAACATAATAAGAATGAATCAGAGCCAGACCGGAGGAAAAGGTATGAAATCAAAAATGCTAATTGCCACACTGCTGGGCTGCCTTGTTTGGCAGCAGGGGGCACTGTCCCAAACTGACACCATCGCTACGAACCCGGCCGTCACGGACCAGGTTGCGCCCGCGAATCAGCCCGCCATCACCACCGACACCAATCAAAGCATCGGCACGAGTACCGCCAATCCGCCGGCGGCACCCGCGGTCACCGCAAATGAATCTCCCAATGTGACCACCAATGCAACCGCCGACACCAGCGCCGCCGCTCCGCCGGCGGCACCCGTGGTCAGCGCTCCTGAGTCTCCCAGTACGACCGCCAGCAGTGTAACCACCAGTACTGTGACCACCAGCAATCCAACCGCCGACACCAGCGCCGCCACTCCGCCGGCGGCACCCGCGGTCAGCGCTCCCGAGTCTCCCAGTACGACCGCCAGCAGTGTAACCACCAGTACTGTGACCACCACCAATGCAACCACCGACACCAGCGCCGCCACTCCGCCGGCGGCACCCGCGGTCAGCGCTCCTGCTCCTGAATCTTCCAGTGTGACCACCACCAATGAAACCGCAAGCACTGCCAATTCTCAGCCTTCAGCGCCTCCGAGCATTCCGTTGATCCAATTTCAGGACGTTCCGATTACCACCGCCATTGAAAATCTGGCCCGGCAAGCGGGAATCAATTATCTGCTCGACCCGAAAATCGGTTATGGCCAGCCCGACCAAAATGGACAGATCAAACCCGAACCCACCCTTTCCATCCGTTGGGAAAATGTCACCGCCGGGCAAGCCCTCATGGCCTTGCTCGACAACTACGGTTTGCAACTCAATGAAGATCGCAAGACCCAGATTGCCCGCATCACCGCCAAAGATCCCACGGCGCCGCCACCGCTTTCCACCCGTGTCATTCAAATCAAATACGCCGGCGCGTCAAACCTGGTGCAATCGATCCAGGCTTCGCTCACGGACAAGCGCAGCAAGGTATTGCCTGATGAGCGCACGAGCCAGTTGGTGGTCGTGGCCACCGAGAACGAGCAGGAGGCGTTGGAGTCGCTGATCAACGAACTCGACAAACCCACCCGGCAGGTGTTGATTGAAACCAAACTGGTCGAGATTTCCAGCAACCCCTCCACGTCGAAGGGCGTTGACTGGACCGGCACGCTGGCGGCGCAACACGTCACCTTTGGCAACGGCTTTATGTCTGGGAACACAGTGGCCAATATTCCCGGCACACCCGTAACAACTTCGACTCCTGGCACCACGACTCCAGGCTCCACTACAACGACCACGGTTGTAGGCACTTCCACCACTCCTGCCACCACCACCACCGTCACGGTTCCTGGCACCACCACTCCTGGCACCAGCACAACCAAAACGCCCGGTTCCACCGTGCAGTCCATTTTGAACATAGCCCAAGGCAGTGGCGGCTTGTCCTATAATACCCTCAGCGGCTTGACTCCGGCGATTGGGTTCCTTAACGCCGACGGGGCGAGTGCCGTGCTTTCCTTCCTGAATTCAGCCTACGATGCCCAGGTTATTTCCACCCCACGCGTCGTCACTTTGGACAACCAGACGGCCACCATTGAAGTTACCCGCGGCTACCCGGTGATCAACATGGCTGGCGGAACTCAAACCTCCTCGGGCAGTTCGTCAATCACCTATTCCAACGTCGGCACCATCCTGCAAGTGACGCCGCGCATTTCCGCCAATGATTGCATCTGGCTGAGAGTAATCCCGGTGGTTTCCAGCCATTTTGGTGATGAAATCATCACGGTACAGGGCGGGTCGGGCAATGCCTCAACTACCTACTCGGTTCCGATATTTGATAATCGCAGAATTGATTCGCAGGTGATGATTCCCGATGGCAATACGCTGGTCATGGGCGGCTTGATTCAGGACAACCCGACGGCTACTTACAGCAAAGTGCCGCTCCTGGGGGACATTCCCGGACTGGGATGGGCTTTCCGCAGCGAAAGCAAAAGCATGATCAAGGACAATTTGATCATTTTTCTGACGCCCACGATCATCAAAAATTCCGATTTCCAGCCGGCTACATCCGCCCCGGCCGAGTTCCTCCAATCCAAACCGGCGGTTATGAAAAATCGCATGAACCCGCACTCCATTTGGGACGGGGCCGAACCGCGTGGCGACTGGAGCAACCCCGCCCCGATACCGGGCGAATTTGACAAAAAATAGCCATTATGAACCCATGTTCATACCGTCGGTAAACCAAAATATCCTGTGAATGACGGATAAAATAACAACCAAACCTGTTTTATGAGAACCATAATTCTCAAACGCGCGTGGCGGGCCTTCGGGCCGGCGCATTTTGTCCCGCAGTCGCGGGGTGCCATCGTGATGGTCGCATTGCTGCTGGCCGCCACCCATCTCTTTGCCACCGCCACTGTAAGTCTTGTGAGCGGCGGCCCCAATCCCGCACTTAAAATCACCAGTTCCGGTTATGTGAATGGCGACATTACCACCAACTCGGCATATAACACGCCTGGCGGTGTTGCGGTGGATCTCAGCGGCAATTATCTGTTCGTGGCCGACCGTAGCAATAACGTGATTCGCTTGCTTGAGTTCGATATTAATTGGTCCAGTACGCTCCTCACTCTTTCTCCGAATGGTCTGAACCTGGTAACCAATCTCTTCAATCATCCGATTGGCGTCGCCATTGACAGTTCCTACAACCTTTTTGTCCTCAACCGCGGCAACGGAAACAATGGCAACGTTTTGGAATTCACCGTTGACGAAGATTTGTTTGCCACCTTGGTTGCCACCAACGCGGCAAACTTGACCAACGCCGCCGGCCTGGCCTTGGATTTCAACGATAACATTTATGTCACCATCAAGAGCAACACGGTGCTTAAAATCACCTCGCCCGGCGTCAGCAATGTCGTCGCCACCGTTCCCAATGCCGGCGCTTTCCTGCAAGGCCTCGTGGTAAAATACAACGGCTGGCTGGCTGTTTGCGATTCCGGGCGCAACGGCATCTATCTCATTAATCCCACCAACGGCGTCGTCTCCACCAACGCCGGTTTCAATGGCGTAGGCGATTTCTACAGCACGCTCAATCATGATCCCATCGCGATTGCCAGATTTTCTCAGCCTTCCGGCGTGACCGAAACGGGCGATGGCAGTTTGATCGTTACCGATTCCGGCAATAATCGCGTCAAAGTTGTGACCAGCACCAGCGTGACCAATTTCTATGGCGTCAGTTCCAATTACTGGACCGGTCCTTATCCAGGGTTGCAGGACGGGACTGTGGCGATCCCCGACAAACTGGGCGGTGTGTCAACACGCCTGCCTTTTGGCGTGGTCATTGCGCCTGACGGCACTGTTTATGTGACGGAAGATTATTGGAGCGTCATCCGCAAAGCAACGGGAGCCAATATCTCGCCGCCGCTATTCCCACCGCTCGTGCCGACAGACCTGACCGCGACGGCGGGCTATGGACAAGTAATTTTGACGTGGAACGCGAGTGCCAGTCCCAATGTGGCGAGTTACAACATAAAACGCGCCACATCTAGCGGCGGAAGCGGTGGAGATTACACAAATAACATCATTGGCAGCACCTCCGCCACCAGTTATACCGACACAAACGTCTTCGATGGCACGACTTATTACTACGTTGTTTCAGCCGTGAGCAGCGTCGTCGGCCAGGGTCCAAACTCTTCGGAAGTGAACGCCACGCCGATGTTTTCTCCTGTCCCAGTTAACCTGACCGTTACCAATTATAACTTCGGGCCGGTACTTTTGACCTGGTCAACGTCTGCTGGCGCAACCAGCTACAACGTAAAACGCTCCACATCCACCAACGGACCTTTTACAACCATTGGCAGCCCGGCCAGCGCGAGTTACACCGATACCAGCGCGCTCGACGGAACGACGTATTACTATGTTGTTTCAGCCCTGAACCCCGGCGGCGAGAGTGCAAATTCTTTGGAAGTGAGCTACACGCCGCCGTACCCGCCGCCGCCAGCGCCGGAAATCGGCTGGTTTGATTACGAACCGAATCCGAACGCTATAATCTACTTGATTACCGTGCTCCACCCTGTCAGCACGTACATAGCCAACAATGACCTGAACCTGGCCATTGATCCGACCACAAACGGCGTCGCGACCTATTTCATCGCCACCAACGGGCCGCAGCCGGTTTTAGCTGTTCCCAGTGCGACGAACGGATCCTCTCCGCCCGCTTATCAAAATGGATCCACCGCGCAGTATCAGTCTCTAATCCCGGACTTTGTAATGCAAATGCCGGACTTGGTGATCAAAGCGGTGAATGTCGGTCCAGGAGGAAGCAGCGCGGTTGTCACAGCCGAGTTCCTATTTGAAGTTGGCAATCCAACCATTACCGGAGTCAACGCCGCGCAGTTCACGGTCAGCGACGTCACGACCAACGTGACGTTATGGTACACCATTGACGGCACTGTTCCAACCAACGCCCCGCCCAGCATCGGGCCGATCTCGATTACCAACGGCCTTCCGGTCACGCTTTCCCTTGCCTTGAGTACGGGCAGCAATATTCTTTTCCAAGCCCAGGCCTTCCGCCCTGGTTATCAACCGAGCGGAATTGCCTCGCAATATTTTACGGAAGCCAATTATGTGCCGAACACCATCAGCTTTGGTTTCGCCACGGGTCAGGCGTCCAGCGCTTTCGTCGCGTCGCCCGGCCAGACTTTTTTCGCCCCGGTGACGTTAACCACTTTGCCCGGTGCCGTCATGGACAGTTTGCAATTCAATTTGACGGTCAACAGCGCCGGCCCCAGCCCCGGTCCGGCAATCACGCCCGGGGCGTTTGCTTTCCAGTCCATGCTGATGAAACCCAACCTCGCCGACCCGCCAACACTTATGGTCATTCCCCCATACATGTTTATTAATAACGCCGTCAACCCGCCGCCGCCGGCTCAGATCGTCTATTGGTGCGGGACGAATTTCATCAATCTGGTGACTACTAACCTCTCCCTCAACCTGCTGGGTGTGGGCTGGCTGGAACGCCAGGGCCAGACAAATCTTTTCAACACTTTGTCACAAAATCTGATTACCATGTCCATAGCTCATGACGATTTGTTTCCTAATGCTGCACAACCAAATGGAGTGATCGTTGGTGCCTACTCGTTCCTCGTGCCAGCCAATGCTGCGCCTGGCAATACCTATCAAATTCAGATTGGCCGGCCTTCCGCGACAACAGACGGCATTGGAGATCCCGGTTCATCCGTGTTCATCTACACCCCCACCAATGGCTCGCTGAGTGGCGGGGCAATTAATACCGTCAAGAACGTTACGGTCGGCCAGCGCAAATACATCGCCGGCGATGCCGCTCCATTCGGCTGGTTCAATGCCGGTGATTTTGGCGACACCAACCTGGATGCCTCCGACGTGGCGCAGGTGTTTGAGGCGGCTGTTTATGGCTTGGGTATACAACTGGAAGGCAGCGACCTCTTCGACAGCATGGATTCCTGCGGCTACACTTATGTTGATAACGGCTATGGTTATTTGCAGAATTCCGGAGTCTTCGCCGATCCGAACGCTTTGTGGAACGCCAACGACACGACCATTGATACAATCGCCTTTGGCGACGGCAACTTGGACGTTGCCGATGTATATGTCACCTTCCGCCGTTCGTTGGATACGAACCGGGTGTGGTTCCGCCGTTACTGGACCAATGACGTCGCGCATGGTGTCTCCGGTCGCGTGGCGGAAATCGTCCCGAATGTGTTCAACCCCAGTGTGGTCAGCCAGCCGTTGAGCACCTCCAAATCCCTTAACGCGGCAAATGTTGCCCATTCCCCCGTTTCCATAACCAACCAACCCAAGGTTAATTTTGCCGCCGGTGATTTTCTGGCCACAGCCGGGCAGACCATCCAGATTCCCATCACGGCCAATATCTTCGGCAATTATCCGTTGCGCGTGCTGATGCTGAACCTCAGTGTGGTACCGCTCGACGGTTCGCCAGCGCTGACAACCACGGTTTCATTCTCGTATAATCCGGCCCTCGGCACGCCTTGGACGACCGAACGGCAGGGCAACGGCAACAATTCCGCGGTCTGGCTCGACAGTACAATCACCGGGCTTACGGGCAATGCCTCCATTGGCACCTTGTATGTCACCATTCCAGCGAACGCCACCAGCTTGTCCGCCTATGCGGTCCATTTCGATCATGCCTCGGCTTCGCCCAACGGCATCGCCTCATTCCCCAAACGGACGCTGACGGGTTTGATCACTTTGTCCAGCCGCACCAATTCCTATTACAACGACGGCATCCCGGATTCGTGGCGGCTGCGTTACTTCGGCACCATTTACAATTACCTGTCGGTTTCCAATGCCGACGCGGACGGCACCGGCATGAACAACTGGCAGAAATATACTGCCGGCCTTGATCCGACGGATCCTACCTCCATACTTACCGCTGGCCTCGACCAGCCCATGGCCCAAAGCCAGCAGGACTGCGTCATAGACTGGCCGAGCGTGAGCGGCAAGCAATATGTCATTGAACGCTCATCGAGCCTTTTCCCGCCGAATTGGATTCCGGTTTCCACCAACAGCGGGGACGGGACCTTCATGGAATACCATGATACGACGGGTGGCGGCATCCGGTTCTATCGGGTGAGCGCGCAGTAACACGCGAAGCCGGTATTTCCTATTTCAACGGCGCGTTCATCCGGGCGCGCCGTTTTCCTTTTTACACCACTTCTCCAAAGCAATCGGCATATTCAATGATTCTGTGGAACCCCTCTCCGGTCCTGACGGACTCCTCTCCCCGCCCAGCAGAGAGAAGGCGGGGTGCGGGGCGCGTTTAGCTTTGTTCCGAATATCGTTGAGGAATGGCATCAACCATCCAAATTTTCGCCTGCCACCCGTTTCAAGTAATCGAAAGAATAAATTCCCGTCGAATGCCCGTCGGCCCAAACCGGCTGAACCGCATAACCGCCCACGCCAACGATGCGGACCAATTCAAAAGCTTTCGGGGTCAGGGCCTTTTCAGGATTTCTGTAAACGTTCCCCATGATGTCCACCTCGCCCTTGCAACCCGCGCACGGACAACTTCGCCGCAGTTTCTCCAGCGGAATGAAACTTTCGCCGCCGTCATCCCACTTGATGGCCAGTTCGTTGCCGATTTGTTGAATGTCCACCGGTCGCATCAATTTTTCTTCAACCAGCGTTCAAACACAACCAGGGTTTCCGGGCTGACGTGGTGCTCGATGCCTTCGGCGTCCATTTCCGCCGCGTTTTCCGGAACGCCGAGCGAACGCAAAAAGGCCACCACCGTTTCATGCCGCCGCTTGCATTCCCCGGCCAGCCGGTGCCCGGCGTTCGTGAGGAAAATGGCGCGATAAGGTTTGGTGTTCACGTAGCCGGCCTGTCGCAGCCGCGTCAGCGTGCGGTTGACGGTCACATGGGTCACGCCCAGCCGCCGCGCCAGGTCCACCACGCGCGCCTCGCCGACGGAGGCCGTCAGATCGGCGATGGCTTCGACGTAATCCTGGGCGGTTTCCACGGCACGATCCCGGCGCGAGCGGCGGAAGATCTCGGCATGTTGCTGCACTGACGGCCGCGCCTCCATATTCCGGGCGGCGGCGGACTGTTTGCGGGTGGCGCGTGGCATAACCTGGAAAGTGAATCCGAAGACGGTTTATTAGTAGAGGTTTTATTTTGT
>Ga0074045_10005864_pt1 | contig 10644 bp, 9 predicted proteins | sample BogForMeECP23OM2_FD_94442 | JGI IMG/M metagenome (GOLD analysis project Ga0074045, IMG submission 94442) | Bog forest soil microbial communities from Calvert Island, British Columbia, Canada - Bog Forest MetaG ECP23OM2 | ecosystem: Environmental > Terrestrial > Soil > Wetlands ... | reverse complement strand
ATTGGCCACCGGGGCCCCGCGCGCATCCGTCACCGTCACGAACACATTCACCAGCTTCACATCCACTGTGATGGTGGTATCTGGCTCCTCCGCCAGCAAGCCAGAGCCGGAGCCGACGAGAAAAGCGCATAGCACCAAACCAACCGCGAGCCGCGAGCTTCGAGCTTCGAGCCAGAGGCCAACCCTTGTACTGCCCGCTCGCAGCTCGCAGCGCGGAGTTCGCAGCATCTTTGAAATTCGCCTCATCTTGAATTCACTCATTTAGGATGCAGCCTGCTTCCCCGTCGTGCCTCCCGCCACCCGAATTTCTTCAGGAAACGCTTCTCCGTCCGACCATACCGCTCCATCTTCAAAATATTCTTTCTTCCAGATCGGCACCGTCTTCTTCAGCGTGTCGATGATCCAGCGACAGGCCTCAAACGCCGCTCCTCGGTGCGCCGCCGCAACCACGATCAGCACGCTCGTCTCCCCAATCTCCAGCCGCCCCAGGCGGTGGACGATCGACGCTCCCCGCACGGCAAAACGCGCGCGGGTTTCTCGTGCCAGAGATTCCATCTGGGTCAGCGCCATTGCCTCATAGGCTTCATACTCTAAATAGAGCGTGCGCCGTCCGCGCGTGTTGTTCCGCACCACGCCCTCAAAAATCACCGCCGCGCCATCCTCGGGACGCTTCAAGCGCCTGCCGACCGCCTCCGTGTCGATCGGCTCGCGCACAATCCCGACTTCGCCAGAAACTTCATTCCCCACATCGCCGCCGTGCCCCGACCCCCCACTTACCGGCGGCAACAACCCGACTTCATCACCTTCGTGCAACAAGCGCTCCGCTCCCGCATATTCCCGATTCACCGAGATCGCGAGCGATGCCGTCCTCTCCTCAAACCCAGAAACCTGCCGCGCATAATAGAAGAGCACTTCTCGCACTGCTGCGCCCTCAGGCAAATCCACCGTCGCGGCCGATCGCCCGACCAAGTCCTTTAACACTCCAAAGAAAAGCACCGTGATCTTCATTTAGGCACTGGCAACTGAGTATTGGCCACTGGCTGATTTCCCGCCACCAGTGTAGCGCGCCCGCATCCCAAAGGACCTGCCCCTCCGTGTACCCTCCGCCCCGACTCCACCGCTCGGGTCAATTACCTCCGTAATCGTGCATTAGGTCACTCTCCCGCTTAGTCTTATTGAGAACACTCTCACCCATCAGGAGGCTGTGATCGCTAACACCGTCCAAACCGATGCCAGCCGCAGCGCCTCCGCTCGGTCCTTTCTGCACAGCCTCAATATCCTGGTAAAGTACACGCGCTTGTATGGAGTGACCCACAAGCGCACCGAAGGCCAGTTCGAAAGCACCTGGAAGGAACTGCAACAAGCGCTGCCGAAAAACAGCGACACCGGGTTTCTGCTCGGCGTCTCCGATAACAAGCTTCTTCTCGATGGCATTCCACTTGAAGCCGGCCAAGCGGAGCGCAGCTTCGCACAGTTGCTGAATGCCGCAGGACTTTCCAGCATCTTGTTTTGCAGCAAGGTTACGCTCGACGATTTCACGCGCCTGGTCCGCGCTTTTGCCATGGGCGGCTCCAAGGCGCAGGAATTCGCCAAGCAAATTAAAGAGACTCTCGGCGATAACAAAGACTCCTCCATCCGCATCAATGAGGTCAAGTTTGTCGCCGCCGATCCGACCACGGGCGAGATTCCGCTGGCGGCGCAACTCGCCGCTCAGGCCCTGGGCCCGGAATTCAAGCAATGGCTCAATGACCCTCAGAAACTTCTGCAGTTGATTGCGGCTGCTCAGGGAGCGAGCAATGGCGGCGTAGCCGGCGGCGCGCCTTTGGGCAGCGTCCCTACCGTTCCCATTCCTCCGGGTCTGGTTGCGGGCGCGGGCGGCGCTGCGGGATCGACTGGCGGAGCATCATCCAGTGGAACATGGACCGGCGGCGTCGTTCCTCTCCAGGAAGAGGAAGTTATCCAAACCATTCGCCTGCTCACGCACTTCGGCCAGGCGATGCAGGATCCCAACTCGTCTCAGGAAAATCTCGCCGTCGAACTCGGTAAGGCTCCCGAAGGCGCCAAGGTCAATCTCTCCCAGTTGCTCGAACATCTCGCGGCGCAAGCTTCTCAGAACAAAACGAGCGATGCCAACGACACCCCGCTTCTCATGAAGGCCGCCGAGAGCATGGCCATCAAGTTCGCTCTCGACCGTTATCAGCGCGGCGATGTCAAAGTCAACGCCGTTCACGACATGATGGAGCACATGAGCCGGCAGATGGGTACGCTCCGCCAGATCTTGCGCGTCCAGGAAGATAAAATGTCGAAGGCCGGGATTCTGGTAGAGTCCCATGCCGACATTCTCGACCGCATGTTCTGGGCCGAGATTCCGGAGGCGGGCAAGAAAAGCGTTCTGCTCTCCGGCGAAGCGGCCTGCGTGCCGCCGCGTAATATTCGTCAGTTCGTGGAGATTCTTTTCGATCGCGACGATAACGAGCTCGCCGCGAAAATTCTCTCTAACTACTGTGGCTGCCTCAATGCCAATGATGCCGACCCCCGCCGCAAGACCGCCATCGGCCTCTCTCAACTCGCCGACCTTTACGCCAACGCGCCCGACGAGGTGATGCCCAACGCCCTCGCCCTGATCGCCGAGAAGCTGGCTCAGGAAAACGATACCGAGATTCAGAGCCTGCTGAGCGCCGCTTTTGCCCGCTTCGGGCAGGAAGCCTGCAGCCGGAAAAAGTACAAGGCCGTAGCTGAACTCTGCATCTCGCTCGAAGCCATTAACCAGGAACGGCCCGCCCTGGTGCAGGATCTCCGCTCCCGCGTCGGCATCGAAAATCGTCTGCCCGAAATTATCGAAGAAGCGATTAATGCCGACCAGGCGCCGGAAGATCTCATCAACGTCCTGCAACAGCTTCCCAAAAGTTCCGTCGAACATCTGGCTGACCGCTTCTTTCGCGCGCAAAAGCGCGTCGAATGCGATCGCATCGTCGAGCTTGTGGCCGAGCTCGGACGTCCTGCCATCGACGACCTGCGCGACATTCTGCACTCCGGCCAACCCCGTCAGGCTGCCTCCACCGTCGGCCTCCTGAGCCGCCTCGAGGTAACCTCGCTGCTCGAGTTGCTGCCCGCCCGCATGGGCGAGTTCAACCGCTTTTATCAGGACGTCATCGTCCGCCAGATCGCCTACGGCGCCGCTTCCGACCGCGGACGCACCCTGCTCGAACTGCTTGAACTGCTCGACCCGCTCATCCTGCCCGAGGCCATTGATGAGATCGGGATGAGCCAGGACCACAACGCCAGTGCCAGCCTCATTGCCCTCGCCACCGCCGGCGATGCTCAAAATCGGCCGCCGTTCGTGCAACTGAAAGCCGTCGAATCGCTGGGCCGCTTGCGCGAGAACGAAGCCATCCCGGTTTTGCGCGCCATTGTCGACGACAAAAAATTCTTCGGCCATGCCCAGCACCGCGAATTGCGCATCGCCGCCATTCAGGCGCTCTCCAAAATCGATCCCCGCCACGGTACCCAGGCCCTCATCGAGAGCGGCCTGGAGGCCGCGGAACTTGCCGTCGCTCCGCTCGATTCCGGCCCCGGATGTCCGTGGGTCCGCCAGCGCCGCTACGAACGCATCGTCCTGCCGCGCACACTTTCCGCCACACTCTCCAGTTCCTGGGGGAAGTCGAACATCGTGATGCGGGAGATGAGTCTCGGCGGCGGCATGGGAACGCGCAATGACAATCTCCGCGTCGGCTCCGAAGCTCACGTGGAGATTTCGCTGGGTGTGAAAAAAATCCGCGGCGAGGTTCTTCTGCGCCGCGCCCGCGTCAACGAAATCGGTTTCGAGTTCGTAGGCATGGACCTGGACAGCCGCTATCGCCTCCGCCGCGTCCTAGTAGAGGCCTTGCAGGCCATCCCCGACAATGCCGCCAACAACTGGGACGGCGAACGCAAGAGCTAGAAGCGGCTCTTAGCTCTTAGCTCTTGGCTCTTAGCTCTTGGCTCTCCAGTTCTCAGTTCTCAGGAAACCGAATCCCCACCACGGCTCCTTCGCGGCAATTTTTCCGGCGAGAAAAAGCCCCTGCTTGCGCAGGGGCTTCATGAATCACAATCAAGAACCGCGACTCGCTTACACCACTTTCACAAAAATAATAACTAGCGCGAACAACACCAGGGACTCGATAAAGGCGAGGCCCAGAATCAGCGCCACCTGAATGCCCGCGCGGGCCGCTGGATTCCGTCCCAGCGCCTCGCAAGCCGCCGACGCCGCTTTCCCCTGGCCTTGCGCCGCCAGCCCGGAGGCGATGGCGATCGCGAAACCAGAAGTGATTGCTACCCAGTTCGTCCCGCCGGCCGCGCCCGCGCCGGTTTGCGCAAACGCCGGGACAGCCAGGAATGAGAACATCATCATCACAAACAGCACCATCACAATTTTCCGCATTCTGTTTTCTCCTTCTCCTTGTTATGAATTGCCCCAGTGGGTGGTTGACGCCGTGCCAATATGCCGGCGCCCTCACGCTGAAAGGCAGGTGTCAGGTGCCAGGTGTCATGTACCAGGAAAAACATGATTTTCCTGAGACCTGAAACCCGAGACCTTCTCTAGTGTTCGTGTGCTGTCGCTTCTCCCAGATACACGCAGGCCAGCAGCACAAAAATATACGTCTGAATAAACGACACGCCGACGTGCAGACCCTCAAAGATGATGGGAATGCCCAGCGGCACCAGCGAGAAAAATACCAGGGTCACCATCTCGCCCGCGAACATGTTCGCGAAAAGACGAACGGTCAGAGACAAGATGCGGGCCAAATGACTGAAAATCTCAATGGGAAACAAAAGCACTGGCAACAACAAACGGACTGCCAAAGGCATGCCTTCTTGCGGCCCGATGAAGTGCTTCAGGTATCCCGCTGGCCCGTTCGCCCGCAGCCCCTGGACGTGATAGTAGAACCAGGTAAGCAGCGCGCATCCCAGCGGCACAATCGGCACTGCCGTCGGCGATTCCAGGCCCGGCACCAGTCCAATCAGATTGCAGGACAGGATGAACAGCCCCAGCACGGTCAAATACGGGACAAACCTCTCGGGATGATTCGAGATCGTCTCGTTGGCCAGTCCCTGGACGAACCCGTCGATGCCTTCCATTGTGTGCTGGAGCGCGCCCGGGCGCTCGACTGAGAGCCGCATGCGCACGGCGATAAAAAATATTGTCAGCAGCACCACCACCAGCAATTCCATCGCGAAGCTGTTAGAAATCGGAGCCGCTGGATGTTTGGGATGAATGTGCAGCGCCTGCAGCAACGCCAGGACCGCAGGACCGAACAGACGATTTAGAAATGCGGTAAAAACCAGTTGTTCCATCGTTCAGAATTGCTGCTTATTGGAGTTGTCGCAACTTATTGGAGTTGTCATCCCGAGAGAAGCGCGGGATGACAAACTTTTCAACGAACCTACTCTGCTCGCCGGAAAGCCGCGTAACCTTCCCACACCGCCTCGGCCATCAGGGCTGCCACGGGCACGCACAAACCCCACAGAAAGCCTCGAAACGCCAGGGAAGAACCTTTGAATATAGCATAGGCAGCTGCTGCCACCAAACCATAACGGACGACAAAGCGCAGGATGATTCGTCCGCCTTTTTCCCGGCTGTTGCGGTTGACGATGCGATCGGCAAGACCCTCGACGCTGCGCGTCAGGGAGCGGAAATTGACGTAGGAAACGGCGGCTCCGAAGGCAAATCCAATCGCTCCCACCCAGCGGTAAACCCAGAATGCCGGACCCAACAGCAGAACGCTGGCCACGAGCATGTTGCGCAGCAGGCGCGGGATGATGCGCGCGTCAGCAAGCTGGTCTGGATGCTCAGGTTCATTCATCTCTAATTCAAATTTAAATTTACTTATTCGTCTTTGGAAGCGCTCATGGCCATGCGGATCATCTGCCCGAATCCAACTACGGCGCCGAACAACAAACCAACCAGATAAAGCCATCTGGTATGCAGCCAGTGGTCGAGTAACTTGCCCAGGAAAAAGCCCAGCAGGACGGCTGCGGGAATAATAAATCCCATCTCCGAATAGCGCGCCGCGGAGACGAGAGGGTCTTTACCGGAAGGCTTCGTCATGCGGGAATTGTAATCCAGTTGGGAGCGGGAATTCGGCGAAACATTCTGCTGAAAAACTCAGTGGCGTCGTTCCTTCAGCGGCTGAAGCCGGCCTGAAGATAGGGCGTTTACCGCAGCGGTAAACTGCTGCGCCACCCAAAAGCAAAAGCAAAAACGGTGAACCGCTGCGCCGCCCAAAAGCAAAAGACCATCATCGAGTGTTTCAGCAATCGGAAAGGCGGTGTTAAAGCTTGGACCCCTCTGGTCTCGATCTTTTGGAATCAAAGACTTGGGTCGCTCTCGCCGCTAAGTCTTTGAGAAACTTGTAAGCTCTTTATTCGTCAAGGACTTAAGTGATTTGATCAATAAGTAACTGACAAGAATTAGGGGAATCGAGGCAAAAGGCGTGGAAGGCGTGATGAGTAAACTCGATGTTGCGCCAACCATCCGTGGGAGATGGTCGCAATCCGTGATTCAGCGCCCAAACGGGGCGCCCGACCGGAAACTGTGGAACTCCCATGCACCGCCCAAGCTATAATTGCGCCCACTCATGGCTCTGACCTCTGGCACGAGACTTGGACCGTACGAAATCCAATCGCCGCTCGGCGCCGGTGGCATGGGCGAAGTCTATCGCGCTCGCGACACCCGATTAGACCGCACGGTTGCCATCAAGGTTTTGAACTCGCGACTGGTGGATAGCACCGAACTGCGTTCCCGCTTCGAGCGCGAGGCCAAGATCATTTCCCAGTTACAGCATCCGCATATCTGCGTGCTCCACGATGTGGGCAACGAGGGTCCCATCGACTACCTGGTCATGGAGTTTCTGCAAGGGGAATCTCTGGCCGAGCGATTGAGGAAGGGACCGCTTCCCGCCGAACAAGTCCTCACCATCGCCATCGAGATTGCCGACGCTCTCGAAAAAGCACACCGCGCCGGAGTGGTGCATCGCGACCTGAAGCCGGGCAACGTGATGCTCACCAAGTCGGGCGCGAAGCTTCTCGATTTCGGCCTTGCCAAGCCGCTCGGTGCAACGGTCGCGTCCGGGCCCGGAAGCGGCTCCTCGCCTTCGGTTTTTGCCGCAGCCCTGACGCAGACCATACCTTCCCATTCCCCCGCCACGCCGCTTTCCACCACCGGAACGGTGATCGGCACGGTTCAATACATGTCGCCCGAGCAGATCCAGGGGATCGATGCCGACGCCCGCTCCGACATTTTCTCGTTCGGCGTGATGCTGTTCGAGATGGTCACGGGCAAGCGCACTTTCGAAGGGAAAACACAGGCCAGCATCGTAGGGCAGATTCTCGCCGTGGACCCACCCTCGGTCAGCACTCTGCGTCCCCAGACGCCTCCGGGACTGGACCGCGTGATTCGCCTCTGCCTCGACAAAGATCCCGACGAGCGCATCCAGAGCGCGCATGACCTGAAGCTCCAGTTGCAGGCGATTGCTGAGACACCGCCAACCACAACCCAGACGCCCGTAGTTGCAGCGGATCGGCGGACGTGGCTGCCGTGGGTTGCCGCGGGAGTGCTTGCCGTTGCCGCCATAGCGTTCGCTCTGGCCTACTTTCAATCCCCGCGCGCGCCGCAGGTTTCGGTTCATTCCTACATCCTGGCGCCGGAGAAAGCCACTTTCCTGCTGACCGGAAACAGCGCCGGCCCGCCGGTACTCTCGCCGGACGGCCTGCGAATCGCCTTCGCGGCCAAGAACGCGGACGGTAAGCAAATGCTTTGGATCCGGCCGCTGAACTCCGCAGTCGCGCAGCCCATGTCGGGAACTGAGGGCGCTACCTATCCGTTCTGGTCCGCCGACAGCCGCTACGTAGCGTTCTTCGCCGCAGCCAAGCTAAACAAGTTGGACGCCAGCGGCGGTCCTCCACAGGCCCTTTGCGACGCTCCATCCGGACGCGGAGGAACGTGGAACAGCACCGGCACCATCGTGTTCGCGCCGGATACCAACGTCGGCCTGGCGCGCGTCGATGCCGCCGGGGGTACGCGCGTGCCCCTGACCACGCCGGACGCCAAGGAGACTGGCCACCGCTGGCCAGACTTTCTTCCCGACGGCAACCACTTTCTTTACTTCGCCCACGGCTCCACGACCACCGACAGTGGCATCTATCTGGCTGCGCTCGACTCTAAGGATAAAGAGCGCAAACTGCTCCTTCGCAATGATTCCAACGCCATCTACGCAGCCCCGGGATATCTTTTGTTCGTGCGCGACAACACCCTGATGGCGCAACGGTTCAACCCGCGCAGCCTCGCATTGGAGGGCGAAACCAAGCCCGTGGCCGACCATGTTGCGGTCAATACCGACACCTGGCGAAGCATCCTGACGGCATCGGCGAACGGCGAACTTCTTTACCAGCACGGCGCGGCTGGCGGCGGCTCTCAACTCGTCTGGTACGATGCTGCCGGCAAGCAGGGCGAGCCCGTGCTGCCCGAAACCGCCGATTATTACCAGCCCGCGCTGTCCCCCGACGCAAGCAAGTTGGCCTTTGTCCTCGAAAACAACGGCGTCGGCGACATCTGGGTGCTCGACCTCGCCCGCCGTACCAGAACCCGCATCACTTTTGGCCCGCAGTATAGCGATTGGCCTATCTGGTGGCCCGACGGAAAATCCATCGTCTTCGGCTATGGGGCAACTGCTGCTGGGGGCACTCTGTACCGTCAAAACGCTGATGGGACAGGCAGCAAAGAGAAGCTGCTGGAAATCCCCGGTATAACGGAAATTCCATTCTCCGTCTCCCCTGATGGCCAATACATCGCCTACATGCGAAGCGATCCTAAATCGAACACTAGCTATGATATCTGGGCGCTCCCGATGTTCCCGGATAAGTCTGGCGACCAAAAATCTTTTCCGGTGGTAGCCACAAATTTCGCGGATGTCGCGCCCTCATTCTCGCCTGACGGCAAATGGCTGGCCTATGCCAACAATGAGACTGGCCGCTTCGAGGTTTATATCCAGCCTTTCCCAAGCGGCGGGGGCCGCTGGCAGGTATCAACCGCTGGAGGATCGAGGCCGAACTGGCGGAAAGACGGCAAGGAACTTTTCTTTTTTTCGACTGATCAGCAGATGATGGCGGTGGACGTTAGCCAGAAGGGCGCCAGCCTGCAACTGGGCGCGCCTCACGCCCTGTTCAAAGCCACCACCGTGAGCGGTCCCAGCGGACCTTACACGGTTTCCGCCGACGGCAAAAAGTTCGTGATGAACACGGTCCTGCCGCAATCCATTACCGAGCCCCTCACCCTGATCATCAACTGGCAAGCTGACTTGAAACAATGAGCCTGGCGGCGGGAACCGCATTGGTCATTCTTCATTGTTCATTGGTCGAACGTGTAAGACGCTTGTTCCACAGTTTCCTCCGAAGCGGGCTCGTATTTCCAGCGCTTGATCGCCTGCGAGAATGCATCGGCGAGCACGGGATGGCCCCCCAGAACGCGTACGGATTTGATCGTACCGTCTCGGCGGACTTCGACTTCCAGGTGAACCGTCCCCTGAATCTTCATGCTCCGTGCAACTTCCGGGTATCCGGGAGGGTCGGACTGGAGCAATTGCCGCGCTTGGTGCGACTTGGTTTTCCGGCCGCCTTCTTGCCCCTGCGCAAGCTGCAGAAGGTCCGGACTCACACGAATTCCCGCTTGATCCAGCGCATCGCGGTTCACCGCAAAGTGGATCTTGCCATTTTGCAGAAACAGATTAATCATCCCGCCCTGCTGCAAAAAGTCACCGTCCTCGCCAACTAAAAGAACGCCGGCAGGCTGACCCGCGGCAATGGCCATTTGACTGAGCTTGCGGCCGGCTAAAGCACGGACAAAGACCACTCGGCACGATTTAATGTCGTCCTCGGTTTTGACTCGCTTGGCGTTAATGGGGCGATTAGCAACCGACCTTCCGTCTACGGTCTTGGCGAGAACATCGAGAAATTCGTCATCGCCGCCGAGCACTCCAATCCAGAAAGGTTGGGAGTCGCTGGTCGTTTTCTGCGTTATCCAAGCAGCCAACTTGACGAAGTTATAGATATAGGCAGCTTTAACCTGAGACTCGGTAGCGCTTTGTGCTTGCGCGCGGCAGGGGAAACAGGCTGCCGCAAGAACGATCAGGAACGCTGCTGCCAGTCGCAGGCGCTTGACCTTCGCCGGAGTCAGATTCACAATCTGCATGTCTTCTCGAACCGGGTTGCAGGCCTTTGCGTTTTGAGCCCTGCCAACAAATGTCTGCCCGTCCACACCCGTCGCGTCCTGTTCATTCAAAATCGGTTCATTCAAAATCGGGCAGTGAATTTTATGCGGAAGTTTCTTCCGTCCTGTTGAATGCTATCTTCGGGGTCCTCGGGCCGGCCGGGGTCGAAGTACTTTTTGTTGAAAGCGTTGTACATGCTGCCGGATAAGTCGAGATGCTTGTCCAGCGTGTGTCCCAGCTCGTCGGCGGTAATGACGGCAACCGAAGAAGGAGCATCACTGGAGCTTTGCATGTGCTTCGAGGCGCTATGAACCTGGACATTGCCCAATTCTTCCAGAGTGGCGTTACTCAAGTCCTTCGTCTCCTGTTGGGCAACTGCGGTTGCCGTCAACACGAAGGT
>Ga0074045_10005863_pt1 | contig 10647 bp, 9 predicted proteins | sample BogForMeECP23OM2_FD_94442 | JGI IMG/M metagenome (GOLD analysis project Ga0074045, IMG submission 94442) | Bog forest soil microbial communities from Calvert Island, British Columbia, Canada - Bog Forest MetaG ECP23OM2 | ecosystem: Environmental > Terrestrial > Soil > Wetlands ... | reverse complement strand
TCCAGCCGCTTGCGCACGCTCTTCGAGAGATCACGGATGGCATCGCGCGCCTGGCGGATCGCGGCGTTCTCGCGGGCGAGACGCTCCTGTTTCTGTTCCAGCTGGTAATCGAGCAACGAAAGCGACTCCTCGTGCGAGCGAATCTCGCGCAACTTGACCTCCACCTCGATCTCGCGCCGGTCGAATTCCCGGTTCATCTCGGCGCGCTTCGCCTGGATCTCCTCCTCCGCCTTGGTCTTCATCTCCTGCGCGCCCACCGCCGCCTCCCGGCGCGCCACGGCCAGCAGCTGTCCGGCGTTGCGCTCCGCCATCCGGCGCGTCTGGCGTGTGACAATCCAGACGACGAGGAAACCCAGGCCCGTGCCAATGATGCCAGCGACGAAAAGGCTCAGAAGAAACGGTTCGCCCTGGAGAATCAGCAAGATGAAGTCGGCTGCGCTGCCAGATTTCAAGATGTCCAACCTAGATCCCGGCCGGAAAAGATCAACCTAGGAATCCGGCGCTCGGATCAACCGCGACCCCGAATGCCGGACTTCTCCGCTCAGGTCCACAAGAGCGACCACACGAAGGTCGAGGCGACCGCACCGGCCAGCACGAATCCGTAGGATCCGCCGAGCACGGCGCCTTTCCACAGCGTCGACCAGCGGGTCGCCCCCAATGAACGCCGCACCGCGGCGAAATAGTACCAGACCGCGTAGCCGAATCCGGCCCATCCGATCAAGGCGGCAACCGCCGGCCAGGCCAGGCCGGCGAGCCGGGCAAAACCGCTGACCACCATCAGCCAAAGAAAGGCGAAGGTGTGCAGATGCACCGCCATGATCAAATGCTGCAAATAGAGCCATGGGCCGCGCCAAAAAAGCACGCGGCTCAACAGCGCGAAAAGCGGCAGGCACACCACCATTGCCTTCGGCAACCGGTGCAGGAAGCGTTCCACCAGTTGTTCGGGTTGTCGGGCGCTCGCGGTAACCTGCTCCTCGATCCAGCGGCCGAACGCCCCCTTCGGCTCTGCCGGCTTCAGGGCAACGGAATCCCCCGCAATGACCTCCTCGCCGCCGAGCGTGATGTGCAGGCTCTCGATCCGCAGGGAACCGGGACGGATCGTAATGAAGAACAATACACTGATCACCAGATAAAACCGCAGGGGCGGAACATGCCGGATCCGCCGGCCCTCGTTGAATTCGCGGGTCATCCTCCCCGGACGGAACAACAAGTCGTACAGGCCGCGAAAGATGGATCGATCGAAATGAAAATAGGTCTCCAGCGCCTCGTGGAAGACGTGTCTGAACGAGCGGTGGAACTCGCAGTCGTGCTGCCCGCAGGCGTGGCAGAACGGCCCCTGCAACGCGGCCCCGCAGTTCTGGCAATGCGTGTGTTCCGGTGCGTGGGGTAAGGCGCCCGACATGGCGAAACGATGGTCGTCGCCGCGACCCGCTTCAACCTCGAAAGCGGGGAGGTCCGTCCTGACGCTCGCCGGCAGAAACCCATCTCCGGCGGCCCGTGATGAAGGATCGACATTGCGGCCCGGACCCTGAACATTGGGACCGGCGTGAAACTGAGCCATCCTCTCGACTTTCTGCGGGTCTTCCAGACCACCACACGCGAACGGTACGACTGGATCAACCCGCTCGCCATCGCCGCGCTGGCCACCGTCGGCCTGTTTTTTATCTATAGCGCGCAACTGGCCAATAATCGCTCCCAATGGATCCTGCAGGTCGTCTGGCTCGTCGTCGGCGCAGTGATCTACGGCGCGGTGTCCCTGATCGACTACAAATTCTGGCTCAAATACGCCCACTGGGTCTACGCCGTCTGCCTGGTCTCCCTGCTGCTGCCGTGGACGCCGTTCGGCGTGACCCGGCTGGGCGCGCGGCGCTGGATCGACTTCGGACCGCTTTCTTTCCAACCCTCTGAAGCAGCGAAATTTGGCGCCCTGATCATCACCGCCGCGATCCTCACCCGGTCGAAGCTGACCACCGTGCGGGACTCCCTGCAGACCCTGGGGATATTAGCTCTTGCGGCAGGATTGCCCATCCTGTTGATATTGTTCCAACCGGATCTCGGTTCGGCCCTCGTCATCCCGCCCATGGTCTTTGCCCTGCTCTACGTCTCCAATCTCTCACAGCGCTTTTTTGCCGCTGCCCTGGGGGCGTTTGCGCTGCTGATCGGGCTCGTCGCCCTGGACAGCTATCGCTACCTGAGTTTTCTCGAGGCGAACAACCTAGGCCCCTCGACCGACAAGGGCGCCTACGAGCCGCACGGACTGCTGCCGCTGCATGATTACCAGCGGAATCGGATTCTGGCGTTTGTCGCGCCCGACCGGATCGATCCGATGGGCATCAGCTGGAATTTGAACCAATCCCTCATTTCGGTCGGTTCGGGAGGGTTGACGGGCAAGGGCTGGACGCAGGGCACGCAGGCCAAGCTGCGCTACCTGCCCGAGGCCCATACTGATTTCATCTTCTCGGTTCTCGCCGAGGAGAAAGGTTTCCTGGGGAGCATTTCGGTCCTCGGCCTTTTTGGCGTGGTACTATGGAACGGCATACGCATCGCGGGCCTCGCCCGCGACCGCTTCGGCACCCTTCTCGCCCTTGGCGGGACGGTGCTGATCGCGGTCCACGTATTCGTCAACATCGCCATGACCATCGGGCTGGTGCCGATTACCGGTATTCCGCTTCCCTTCATCAGCTACGGTGGCTCCTTTGTGCTCAGTTGTTGTGTGCTGCAAGGACTGGTCCAAAGCGTCTATCGGTTCCGAAAGGAGTTCTAATCCCATGTTCTCCTCCCTCCCCGATATGGACCGCTTTGCCGGAATCTCCTGCGCACCACCATCCGCCCAAAGGCGCGCCGTCCCAACCCAAGACGAAAACGCCCGCCATGAGCAATCAACCCCCCTCCAACGTCCCGCCCCAGGACGTTTCCAACCGTTACGACGAAGAGCTGGCCCATGCGCCGGCCGACCAGCCGCGCGAACCCGTTGACCCGTCCGCGCTGCGCAACGAAGCCCAGGAACGCTCCCGCCAACGGCCGATCCTCCAGAAAATCCTCAATCTCTTTCAGAAGGAAAAGGCTGATTTCCGCGAGTTAATCATCAATTCCGAGCCGCTGGAAAAGCGCGTCGCGCTGCTCGTCGACGGGATCCTGGAGAAGTTCGAGATCGAGCGCGAATCCGACAACCGGATGGTTGGCGGCATTTTCAAGGGGCGGATCAAGAACCTGGATCCCGGATTGAAGGCGGCGTTCGTCGACATCGGTTTCAACAAGAACGCCTTTCTCCACTACTGGGACATGCTCCCGGCGGCGGCCGACTCCTCAGTCGAGGTCGTGCGCGTCAACCGAAAGAAGACGACCGGCCCGCGGGTGGCGGAACCCACCGTCAAAGACATTCCCGGTCTCTACCCGCCCGGGACGGAAATCGTCATCCAGGTCACCAAGGGCCCGATCGGCACCAAAGGGCCCCGCACCACGACCAACCTGGCCCTGCCCGGCCGCTATCTGGTGTTGATGCCTTATTCCGACCAATGCGGCATCTCCCGCAAGATCGAGGATTCGAAGGAGCGCCTGCGGCTCCGGCAGCTGGTCAACGAGCTCACCATCCCGGAGGGCATGGGCGTCATCGTGCGCACCGCCGGCGAGGGCAAGAAGGCCCGCTATTTCGTCCGCGATCTCCATCTCCTGCTCCGCACCTGGGACGACATCCAGCAGAAGGTGCAATCGCAGAAGGCCCCCGCCACCCTGTATCTCGAGCCGGACATCGTTGAGCGGACCGTCCGCGACTTCCTGACCGAGGACATCGACCGCGTGCTGATCGACAGCCAGTCCGACTACGAGCGGGTGCTCGCGCAGGTGGGCCAGATTTCGCAGCGCTCGCGCTCCAAGATCGCGCACTACAAGGACAGCATCCCCATCTTCGAGCGCTTCAACATCGAGCGGCAGATCGAGCAGACGTTTCAGCGCCGGGTCACCCTGCCCTCCGGCGGCGAGATTGTGATCGATGAGACCGAGGCGCTGATCGCCATCGACGTGAACACCGGCTCCCACAAGGCGCGGCCCGGCGAGGAGAAGAACACTATCCTGCAGGTCAATCTCGAGGCAGTCCAGGAGGTCGCCCGCCAGATCCGCCTCCGCAACATCGGCGGCCTGATCATCATCGACTTCATCGACATGAAGGAGCGCCGGCACCGCAACCAGGTGTACGACATGATGGTGCGGGCGATGGCGGAGGACAAAGCGAAGAACCACATCCTGCCGATCTCCCTGCTCGGAATCATGCAGATGACGCGCCAGCGCCAGCAGGAGTCGCTGTCCTCCAACCTCTACACCAACTGCCCGTACTGCCACGGCCGCGGCATCGTGAAGAGCGCCACGACCATGTCCGTGGAGCTGCAGCGCAAGCTCTCTTCGATCGTCCGCCGCCTGCACGCGCGGAACGACGGCAAGGAATATGCGCTGCGGGTGCTCGTCCACCCCGGCATCCTCGAGCGCCTCCGCAGCGAGGACGCCGATCTGCTGGTGCGCATGGAGCAGAACTACGGCGTGAAACTCGCCTTCCGCGCCGACCCGAGCTACCACGTCGAGAACTTCAAGATCATCAACGCCGTCACCGGCGAGGAATACCGGTAGCCCTGTTGTGGGATCGAATTAAATAGGTGTGCGGCGATTAAATAGGTGCACGGCTCGTTTAATTAGGTGAATGGCCATCCATGCGTCGAATTAAATAGCGCAGCTCTTCAGCGGGGACTCGAACCGTGTCTGCTGGGGCGTCCGGAGGTTGCAAATCGCACTGCGAGTAGCATGCTATGGGCGTAAACCGGCCTTTCCATCATGATCAAAATCTCTGCGCCCGATCTCACCCTGCGTCCGCCACGCAGTCCCAGGGTCCGCCTGGGCGGCTACGTCCACCTTCCCCGCCTGCTCGACAAGGCGAGGGCCTTCGTCGCAGGAAAGCACGGTGAATATGTCTACAATTGCCCGCTCGACAGGCAGTTCTTCGAATTCACGGGTATCAGCCACAAGGCGTTTCTTGCCGCGGTGAAGACCGGCAAGTCCGACACCGAGATGCTGGGCTGGGTCAACGCCCACACCAAGTGCCTGCCGCTGGAAATCGTGCAATGGTCTTCCTGGATGGAGAGCCGATACCCCGGAAGCGCCGAGGGCCACGGCCGGTTCCAGGAAATCATTTCGAAGGTCGCGCCCGAACGGACGGACATCGGCACCTACTTCGAACGTCTCGATCTCGACGATCACGTGAGCTTCGGCGGCAAGGGTTAGTCAAATCCCGACGGTTCTCAGGCGGGGAGCCCCGTTCAATACCGCAGCGTTGCGGTCTACCCGTTTGAGTATTCAGGCGCGGCGGGCCTCCGGCGGCATTACCTCAACGCACACCAGTATCGAGCCGGGGCTGGGAGCCCCACCCTGCTAATGTTGTGCACAATTACACCCTCTAAGTGCCTTCCCGTCGGAATTAACCGGGTTTTGGCGCATACAATGACGCCAATCACGGGGATTCGAACCGTGTATGCTGTTTTCGCGGCACTGCCATGAAAACGCCGGTAGTCCCTTGTGGTGATTAATTTAGGAGATTCTCGACCGAAGAGACTAAACCCGGCCAAAAGCAGCGAAATGTACCCGTTTGGTCAATAGATGGGCAACATTCTTGGCTAGGCAAAATGAGTGGACTCACGTTTCAACCACTATCGCTGTTCGGTCTCCTACCAGGCCATCAGGTCTCGCAAGAACGGCGTCAGCTCGCCTGCCACCTTGCGGTGCTCGTCCAGGTTGGGATGCCAGTCGCTGCCGTGCAGTTCAAAGTTGCTGATCCCAAAATAGTACACCTGCGGATCGGTTGCATGCCGCCGGCTAACGACTGTGCGAACATCCGCCTGCCACTTCTGCCAGGTCTCGTTGGCTGGTGACGGACCAACGACGCAGACAATCTTCGCTTCAGGATAGTGCCCCCGGAGGCGCGCAAGGAACTTGAGATAGGCGTTGATGAATGCGTCCCGATCGAGGGGCTTCGCATAGTCGTTGTCGCTCAGGTCGATGACGACCAACTGCGGCTGGTTGCGCGAGAAATCCCATGTGAGGTCCTTCTTCTTGATCACCTCGTCGTAAAGGCTCGGCATGTTGAACTTCTTGTCGCCGTCGTAGGACTGCACCATCCCGATCCCCGACCGGCAGACGAACAGAGCCTCCGCCTGCAGCGCCCGCGCGGTGAGCGCGCCGAAGGAGAGGTAGCTGTTCTCGGTTGCGTAGGAGAAATGATCGTCGCGGCTCTTACCCTCGATGCCGTAGCCGCAGTTGTAGGAGTCGCCGATGAACTCGATCCGGCGCAAGCAGGGTCGCATCCGAGTCGATCTGCAGACCGGCGAACGTCGTGTTCCCTCCGTGCCACTCAGTGCGCCCGATAATCTCCAGAGTATGACGTCCGCTGGGCAGGCCTTGGGCCAGCACGTAGGTGCCGTCGGCCCGGTTAGCGGCGAGCACCGACAGCCGGCTGTCTAGGATGACGTCAAAGAAGTTCTTCAGTTCGGCGTCACGCAAGACAGCCGTAACCGACGTGCCCGTGAAGACAGTCCGGATCACGCAGCCGGAATACATAAACACGGCCTGCTTCGGATCCGAGCGGTCGAACCGCCCGATATAGGCGATGTTCGGATCGTCGGCGTCGACGGGACGCGGAGAAGCGCCGCGGTCTGAAAGAACGGACAGGACCAGCAGCAGCAGGCAGCGAGTGAGGGATTTCATTCGAAAACGTTACCAGAGACGAGCTGCGATTGCGGCTGGCGCGGCGGCTGCCGCGCAGCCGTCGTGACAGCGGTGGTCGTCTTGTTCTGGTCGCTAATTAGCCCTCTTTTCAACGGGTAAAACGAAGAACTCGGGACTCGACGTTCGCTCGTGATGGAGCCTCGCTGCGACCGCTCAGGTTTTTGCCTTCACGTCGTCCGCCTTTTCCCTCGGCGTGCGCCTGGCGTTCCAGTCGATCTTAAGCGCCTCGCCGCCATCGTGGCCGGGCGCTTCGATGGTCCCCTTGATCGTGTCGCCCTCAAGTTCGCCACGATACTTCACGATATACTTGTTGCCACCGAGATCGCGCACCACGTCAAACGCGATCATGTCGTCTTGGAGCGAGGCGCTACTGATCGCCGTGTCGCCAAATTGATTCGAGTAAGCTCCGACGAGTCTGCCGTCCTTCGATTCAAGTTTGAGCGTAGTTTCGATTTCGCCGTTCGGCGAGTGGGTGGTCCATTTCCAAGTGCCGGTGGGATCGGCGGCGAGCGCCGCGGCAGCTGCGCTGAGTACAAAAAACAAACAAATGATGCGAAGCGTCTTCATAGGTTATGTTTGGTTTCGGCTAACGTCTCAGAGGTGACTCGCGGCTGATGCTGGCACCCGAGGCTGCCCCGCAGCCAAGGCGCCAGCGGAGGTCATCGAGTCCGACGGTTGGGCGGTCTACTCATAATGCTTAGATGTCTTGTCATATTCGCCTTTGCCGACCCAAGCCTCGAAATATTCCCGACTTTCGACAAATATCTCCCTTGAAATCAGTTTCGGTAACAGAGTGCGTCACTTGTCAGGCAGGATGCGGATCTTCAGGTTGCGGAATGAGACCTGGCTGCCGTGTTCCTGGAGCAGGATGTGTCCGTCCGGCCATTCGCCAAACCCTGGGATGTTGCGAAACTTGCTCGATGCAACGAGCTGGCGGAACTCCGACGAGCCGCGCTCAAACTCGACGGTCTTGCTGCCGTTGAGCCAGAACTCGACGTGTTTGCCCTGCGAGAGAATGCGCGCGTGATTCCATTCTCCCGGCGGGAAACACCTCTTGTCGTAGGGCGGCGGCAGCAAATCGTAAAGCGACCCCACGGTGCGGTTACCGCCACGCCCAAGTTTCGCGTCGGGATGGCGCGCGTCATCCAGGATTTGAAACTCCATCCCAATGGCCGAGCCGACGGCAGTCTTCTGGCCGGTCTTGCCGTCAATCGGCGCAAGGTTTGGCTGGACGAAAATCTTGATTCCGCTGTTGCAGCCGGGCGACATCAAAAAATCCGCCACCAGTTCAAAGTTGGCATAACGGTCGCGGGTGATGATATCGCCGCCACCAGCGGATTCTTCGCCGCTGTTTTCATGAACGATCAGCATTCCGTCGCGGATCGCCCAGCCGTGAGACGGAAAATCCTCCGACTTCGCGCTCCGCCAGCCGGCCGTTGTCTTGCCGTCCCAAAGTAACTTCCAGCCCGCCGCCTGCTCCTGCGGGGTGATGGTGTTGGGCGCGGTGGAGCCGGCCGCTCCACCATCTGCGGCATGGGAGAGGTTGGCGATGGCGACGAGGCCCGCGACGGTGGCGAGCACCAGGGCATGCCGGTTGTTTCGGATGATTGGGAGGTTCATAAAAGTCAGGAATCAAAACGCGATATTGCCGGATACGGGAGGAAATCTATAGCCGGGAGCGCTGACCCCAGTGTCGGCCTCAGCGAGGCCGGCTACAACGAACCGCTGCTTCCTAGGATCGCCCTGGAGAAAGCCCCGCTGTGTGAGTCGGAGCGGTTGATGGGGTGCGTTCATGGGCGTTCCCGCTCAGACCGTCGGCGCCCAGCCCGGTTCGTATTCGCGTGTCCACAGTTTGGCCGCCTCCGCATCGCCGATGATATGACCGTTGGCCGGATCAACCTGCAGGCTGCGCCCGGTGCGCTGCGCGATGTTGCCGAGTTGACCCAGTACGGTGCTGCAATGGCCCTGCACAATGGGCACGTTGAGTTTCGCGTTGCCCCGGATGGCCTCAATGAAGTTCAGCGCGTGCTGATCGTTGAGCCCGGGGTCCGCGCTGTTGGCAAGGTTGGCCTTGTTGGCCGGGTCCTCGCCGACCGTCATTAGCGGCTGGTTGTCGAGGTCATACACCGTGTATGTGCCGCCGCCGTCGTAATCAATCGTCCCCCGGCTGCCGTAGAATACAATCCCGTTGGCCTTGTAACCGGGTGTGCCGTAGGTGTTACACGAGCGGCCAAACCACGAGATGCCGCGGCCCGGCCCGTATTCGAGCTGGATCTCCTGCGTATCTGGCGCCTGCCAGTCGTCGAGGCTCACATCGTGCCAGCGCCCGCCAAAAGAGCTGACCTTGGTCGGGAACGTCACCTCCATGGCCCAGCGGGCCACATCGAGCAGATGCACCCCGTTGTTAAGGGCCTCGCCCGTGCCCCAGCGCCAGAACCAGTGCCAGTTGTAGGGATGGACATTGTCACGATAAGCAGTGCGCGGGGCCGGACCCTGCCACAAATCCCAGTCCAGCTCGGCGGGCGGCGCGATCACCTTGCCAAATCCGATGGGCGGACGCCGGCGGGAATAGAAGCATTGGGCCAGGTAGAGGTGGCCGATCTTCCCCTCGTGGATGTGGCGGACCATCGACTGGACGTTGCCCATGGAGCGGCGCTGACTACCCATTTGCACCAGGCGCCGGTACTTGTCCGCAACCTCGACGAGGATTTCGCCCTCGCGGGGATTGTGGCTGCACGGTTTTTCCACATAAACGTGCTTGCTGGCTTTGGCGGCCAGAATCGCCATCGGCGCGTGCCAATGATCCGGCGTGGTGACCAGCAGCGCGTCCACATCCCGGTCTTCGAGCACGCGCCGGAAGTCCGTCTCCATCTTCGGTGCCTTGCCCTGGGCTCGTTCGGCCACGGCAGCCGCCGGGGCGAGCGAGCGCCGATCGACGTCGATCACGTATTTGAACTCAACCCCCGGTAGCGCGGCAAATTTGTTGATGAGCTCGATGCCCCGGCCGCTGGCGCCCGGAGGGCCGGCGCGCACACCGGCGACGGCGAGCACAACCTTGTTGCCAGGCGACCCGGCAGCCCGCAGCGCACTGCGCGGCAGCAGGGCTACGGCGGCGCCCGCGGTGAGGGACGACGCCAGGAATTGGCGTCGTGATATTGGCTGGTTCATGGGATGAATCTCCTTCCTTCGGCCCGCCGGCTCTCTCGATCAGGCCGTCGCGTTCAGTTGGCGAGGCTTTTCAGGTAGGCCAGGGATTGTGGCACCTGCGTGGCGGTGTTCGGACTCTCGTCCTCGATGTAGTAATGCTGCACGCCGGCTCGCTTGGCGGCTTTCAGGATCGCGGGCAGATCAAGCTGGCCGGTTCCGAGCGACACATCGTTTTCGACGGCGGTCTTGCCGCTTAAGTCACCTTTCACTCCCCGTCGGAGGTCTTTCAAATGCATCAGCTTAAAGCGTGAACGGTATTTCTCCAGCAATTGAGCCGGATTTGCGCCGGGCAGGTACGCCCACAGGATGTCCAATTCGAAGCTGACGTCCTGCGGATTGGTTTCAGCCATCAGCACGTCGAACAGCGTGCCGTCGCCGTGCGGGACAAATTCGTAGCCGTGGTTGTGATAACAGAAAGTCAGACCCTTTTCGCGCAGCCGTCTGCCAAGGCGGTTGAATTCCGCCGCCGTCTTTTGGGCGAGCTCAAGGGTGAAGGGCTGCCGGTCGGGCAACCACGCGACGCGCACGAATTTTGCGCCAAGCACCGTAGCATTCTCCGCGACTTCGCCGGTCTTGTTGAGGAGATCATTATAACTTACACCGAAGGAGGAGCAAAGCATCCCTCGCTCATCCAGCAAACGACGCAGTTCCTCCGCCGTTCGGCCAAACAAGCTGGAG
>Ga0074045_10005861_pt1 | contig 10651 bp, 3 predicted proteins | sample BogForMeECP23OM2_FD_94442 | JGI IMG/M metagenome (GOLD analysis project Ga0074045, IMG submission 94442) | Bog forest soil microbial communities from Calvert Island, British Columbia, Canada - Bog Forest MetaG ECP23OM2 | ecosystem: Environmental > Terrestrial > Soil > Wetlands ... | reverse complement strand
TGCGCAGCTCTGTCTCGCATACTACCCAGTCCGACGCCGTCGCTTTTCTCCAGGCGATCGCTGGAGATCCCGATTCCATTGTCTTTTACCTGCAAAATAAGATTGGGCGTATCCCAGCGCAGAGTCACGATAACGATGGTGGGTTTGGCGTGACGAATGGCGTTGCTGATCGCTTCCTGGGCAATGCGTAACAGCTCATGCTGTACCCTGGCCGGCAAGCTTTGCTCAGGTATGCGATTGGCCCGGAAATCACAGCGCAATCGGCCCGCCAGATTCGAGCGTTCAACCAAACGTTGCAGCGCCGTGATAAATCCTGATTCGCGAACGACACTTGATCGTAAATTGAGGACGGATCGGCGCGCTTCAGCCAGCCCAAACTTTGCCATCTCATTCGCTTGCCGAATGTAGCGGAAGGGGTCGCCCTTATTCGCAGCCATTTCCTCTTGGGCAACTTCTAACTGCATCGAGATGCCGGTAAAACTTTGAGCCAACGCGTCATGAATCTCGCCGGCAAGCCGGTTCCGTTCCTCTAGCACGGCAGATCGTCTGGCCGTCTGCGCTAGTTGAGTGAGGTGAATGGCCAGGCTGGCTTGGGTTGCTAAGGCTCTAGCGATTTCAAGTTCCTCTGGACTAAAATCGCGCTCGTCCGTAAACCGAAAGGTCAAGCGTCCAACGGCTTGGCCGCGCGATATCAAGGGAATCACCAGCACAGTCTTTACGCCGAGAGCGAGCAGATGTGCGCGCTTATCCTCAGGGATCGCTACCTGGGAATCGACGAGGCGCTGTACGGTAACCGGTTGGTCGAAACAATTGACGCGTTTTTCATCCAGCGGCCAAGACCGCCAAGCTTCCGGATATTGGGCCTCGGCCGGAGACATCACTCGACCGTCTTGGAAGACAAATTCGAGGCTCAGAATGTTTTTTTCGACGTTACACAATCGCAGTGTGGAAGAAACAGCGCCGAGTTGGCTCGTGATGGCAGCCATTACGTGGCCAAGGAACTCATCGAGTTCGGGCACCGAGGCGAGAGTGTCAAGGCATCCGCGAAGTGCTTCGTTGGCTCTTGCAAACTGCGTCGCGCGCTGCTGCGCTAACATTTCTCGTTCGCGTGCTGTGGCCGCTCGCATTTCCTCCAAACGCTTTAAGTCGGTGATGTCGATCACCGTGCCAATAAACTCAAGCTCACCGGATGGGTTAACCAGGGCTCGACCCACACTCCTTAAAAACTTTATCGATCCGTCCGGAAGCACGATTCGATAATCGTATTCAAAATCACTCTTGTCCCGAACTACCCGATTGAGGATCTCTTCGAATAAAAGGCGATCTTCGGGATGAATCCTTTCCATGAAGAGCGAATACGAGGGTTTGGTGGTTTCCGGATCGTATTCAAAAATCCGAAAATGTTCCTTCGACCAGTAGACCAACCCCGTGTCAACATGCCAACCCCAACTGCCGGTATGGCTTATCCTCTCGCCTTGGGCCAAGAAATCCTCTGCTCGTTTGCGGATGATGTTCTCCTGCTGCAGATCGGCGTACAGGCCGGCATTTTCCAGCGAGATCGCAGCTTGAGAGGCCAATAATTCCAGCATCGCCAGCCGCTTGGGCGTGAATACACGGGGCGCCAAACTGTTCTCCAGATAGAGCACACCCATGAGCTTGGCCTGCTTGACCAGGGGCAGGCAGAGGACCGAACGGAGGCGCCTTTGACGGACGCACTCGTCGTCTGAAAAGAGGTTCTGGACCGAGGCGTCATCCAGAATCACGCTCTCCTGAGTTCGGATCACGTAGCGAAGCAGGGACTCGGGCAGCTCGGAGGGAGTCACAGCCATTCGCCGAATATAAACCTCCACCTGGTCGCGACCGGTCCGGGCTTCGGCCTCGATCCGATGTTCTTCGCCATGCGGTAGGATCAATAGTCCTCGCTCGGCCCCAGCGTGCTCGAGTGCAATCATCATGAGCGTTTTGATCAAATTCTCCAGCACAATCTCGCCAGAGACCGCTTGCGACGCCTTCATCACTGTCCCCAGGTCCAGCTGCTCAACGGGCGTGCCGATCGTGGTAGTAGGGCGCAGAGAGGCCTGATCTTCGATCGCAGGGTAGCGCTCGTCGAGCTGTTGCACCTTTCCCTGTGCGCCCCAACGCAGATAACAGTAGCGCGCATCACGGAGGTAGGAGTGCGCCACTTTTTCGATGCCACGCTTTAAATAGAACTGCGCTGCCAGCTCGTTAGCGGCGCCCTCGTTCTGGACAAACCCATTCTCGCGCGCCGCCCGGATCGCGTCCTCGTACAACCGCATGGCATCAAGGTCCCGGCCTTCGAGACGCGCGATCTCGGCCGAAACCAGTGCCTGCTTGTCGCCGAAAGTCGGTGGATAGTTTTCGGCCCACTCGCGCAGTTGTTCCCGGTGCGCCGTCAGGAGGTCGCGCCACCTGTTCTGCCCGTGGGCAGTAGCGTTCTCATAGCGCGCCGCCACCGTCAGCGCGGTATAGTAGAAGTAGTCGAGCAACTGGATCTGGCTGGCTGAGGCCCAAAGCAGCGCCTTCGCCTTGCCGGCTGCCGCGAGAGCCTCGGCGTAGTCGCCTGCCAGGAACCGCGCCTTTAGTTTGAGGATCCAATACCAACAGATCAACATGGGCATCCGGCCCGTCAGCTGCACCTCGAATGCCACCTCGTCGAACTGCGCGTCGCTGAAGGTAGAGAAAGTCGCCGTCCGGCCCTGCATGGTCGCGATGAAGCGCTGCTGGCTCACGATGATGTCTGCGACGTCGCCGTACCTGGCTTTCCGGGCGAAGTCCAGGGCTATCTCCGACTCTCGCCACACCACATCGAGCGGATCGTTCCGCAGGAGAAGGTCTGTAACGGAGTGGAACATGCTGTAGTAAGCCGTGGAAAGATCGCCCGTCTCGGTCGCGGTGCGAAAGGCCGCTCGCATGAAATGGATCGCGGTCGCAATCGGCTGCGTCCAGAGGGCAACTATTCCCATCGAGTAGTGGACCTTTGCCTGGTAGGCGATGAAGCCGTGTTTCTCGACAAGGTCGCATGCGAGCTTGGTGAAACGATAACCCTCGCGGTAACGGTGAAAGACCGGGCCGAGGATAAACCCGAAATAGGCACAGCCGTGCGCGCACGCGCCGCACATCCCGTGTTGCATGCTGATGTTCACCATGCGGCACAGGAGCAAGCAATACAAATGGAAGTCGGTGTAGTAGGCCGCAGGGTTCAGGGCCGAGAGCATATCCATGGCGGCGTGCAGTTCCGGATCGGTCATCAGCGGCAGGTCGATCAAGTTCTCAATCTGCCGCCCATCGAGATTCCGCCAGATCGTCTCGTATTCGACCTGGACCTGTTCCCAGGTCGGGTGTGCCGGGAAGTCAATGCCGAACAGGCGCAGGCACGTGAGCGCGCTGTCAACGGCTTGCGGGTTCTCTGATTTCACGACGCGCAACTGGACTTTGAGATGATAGGCGGCCGCCTGGTCGACTTTCGAGGTCCCGCGCTCCAATAACTCCCCAATCAGTTGCTCGGCTTGATCGAAGTTACTGGTAAGAAATTCGCACTCCGCGCGTTCCAGCCACAGGGTGAACATTAACTCGTACCGGCCGCCCCAGTCCCTTTCCTCCAACAGCGCCATGCCGGCCGCAAAATACACGCACGCTGACGCATAAGCCGCCGCCGCCTTGGCTTTTCGCCCGCCACGCAGGTTAATCGTCGCTACCTGCGCTTTCTCGTCCCGGTCGATCAGCAGTGCGGCGCCCCGATTGAACTGGTTCGCGACATCGAACAGATGCTCGGCGATCTCCTCCGCTGTCATACTCGCCAGCAGCACGCGGCCGATGCGGAGGTGGACTTCGGCGCGATGCTCTTCGGGAATCAGCGAATAAGCCGCCTGCTGGATCCGGTCGTGCAGGAATTTGCAGGCACTATCCTGGCGGAAGACGAGCCCAGCATGAACGGCTTCCCAGAGTGCCGCGTGCATCGCCTCCTCTGTTTCTCCGTGAACCATGGCCAGGGTGGCGATCTCGGCGACGTTGCCCAGGCAGGCGAACTGTTTCAGGGTTTCCTGGGCAGTGGCCGAGAGCCGCTTCAGCTTCCCGGTCATCAGATCCACCACGTTGTCGGTGTAGCTCTTGGCGCGGAGGCGATCGATGTCCCATTGCCAGGCTGGCGCGACTGGGTCGAACGCGAGCAGCCCCTCTTCGACCAACGCCGTGAAGAACTGGATCGCGAAAAACGGATTTCCGGCGGTCTTCTCCTGCACCAGCTTCGCCAAGGGCATGGCGCGCTTCAACGCGCAATGCAGGGCATCCGCCACGAGCCGGCCAACATCGTCGAGTCGGAGAGGCGCCAGCACAATCTCCTGGACGCGCGCTCCGGCCTTGCGGATCGCGTCGAGCGTCCGCATCAGCGGGTGCGCGGGGCCGACCTCGTTGTCCCTGTAGGCCCCGACCAGCAGCACGTGTCGCACCTCAGAGTGCGTGACCAGGTGTTCGAGGAGGTCGAGCGTCGCTGTGTCCAGCCACTGCAAATCGTCGAAAAATAGCGCGAGCGGGTGCTCCTTCTGCGCGAAGATGCCGAGGAAGCGCCGGAAAACCATCTGGAAGCGGTTCTTCGCGTCCTGCGGCGGCAGGTCGGGGACCGGCGGCTGTTTTGCGATCACGAGCTCCAGCTCGGGAACGAGGTTCACAATGAGCTGACCGTTCTGGCCCAACGCCTCGCGCAGCGCATGCCGCCACCGACCAAGCTCCGCCTCGCTCTGGCCCAGAAGCGGGCGCACAAGGCTCTGGAAGGCCTGGGCCAGCGTAGCGTAGGGGATGTCGCGCCTATATTGGTCGAATTTGCCCGACGCGAATAGGCCCCGCGGCGGGACGAGCGCCTTGTGCAGCTCGTTCACCACCGAGGACTTGCCGATACCGGAATAACCGGACACGAGGACGAACTCCGGCGTGCCCTGGGCCACGACACGGTCGAACGAATCGAGCAGAGTGTCGATCTCGTGGTCCCGCCCGTACAGTCGCTCCGGGATCATGAGCCGATCCGACAGATCGTGCGTACCGAGCGGGAACGCGTCGACACGGCCGTGTGCCTGCCATTCCGTCAGGCAGCACTGTAGATCGGCTTCGACGCCTGCGGCGGTCTGGTATCGCTCTTCAGCGGATTTGGCGAGAAGCTTCATCACGATTGACGAAAACACCTTGGGAACTTCCTTCACCCGTTCACCAGGTGGGTCAGCCTGCCTGGCAATATGGCAGTGCACCCATTCCATCGGATCGGTCGCCTTGAATGGCAGCGCGCCGGTGAGCATTTCGTAGAAGGTGACGCCCAAAGCATAGAGGTCGCTCCGGGAATCGATCGATCGGTTCAGCCGGCCGGTCTGTTCCGGTGCCATATAGGCTAGAGTTCCGGCAATCACCTCAGGAGGCTCCGGCGACTGCCGTTCGCGCGGAAGACGCGAAGCAATACCGAAACCGGTAAGCCAGACCGTGCCGGTGGCGGAGTTCACCAGAATGTTGGCCGGCTTGATATCCTTGTGGATAAGACCTTGATGGTGGAGCTTGCCCAGCGCAGCTGCAAGGCCGACAGCGAAGCGGAGGAACCGGGTTAATTCCATCGGTTGTCCAAGGAGCCGATCGAGTGGCTCGCCCCCAGGGTCCTCGAGTATGAGCATTGTCCGACCCTCAGAACGCGCCAGGGTCAGAGGTCGAGCCGCCCAGTCTGAAGCAAGCTCATCCCGAAGGGCATATTCATGCTCAAGCCGTTCCAAGATTGCTGGAACGGGATGCTCTGAGACAGGAACTACCACCAGAATGCCAGACAGATCTCTATCCCCATGGCCCCGCTGCAGGACGAACTCTTCGTCTTCCCGCAGCGTTTCAAAAATATATCTTGAAAGCTCGATCACGACAGGTCTTCCGATTGGCCTACTCGCGTGGGGGGTGAACGGCGCATGCCGGCCGGGTCACGTACGTAGGCCGGCCATTCCACAGGCACCTGATTCGGCCACACTGCAGTCATCCTCCAGGCGGACAGGCGATGAACAATGGCCGATCCCTCTCTGACCAAGAAGCCGGTCCCTGAGCTGTCCTCCCGCGTCGGATAGAGCCGCTGGGTCACACAGGCCCGATCCGCCGCGAACACTTCGAGTACACTGCGATCAAGGAACAGCCGAAACCGGACCACTCCCTGATGATCCGGACCCAAAGGCCCGCAAATAGTTGGCTGGTTCACGTTAGGATCAAGGCTTGAGCGGCTACCATTGACCGTCAGGGTTCCCTCCGCGCTGCGGTAAGTGATAGTGGTGCATTCCGAATGATCGGGACTGGCGCGGATGATTAGATCGCAGACAGAGGGTTCATCAAACGAGAGCTCCGCTTCGATCTCGAGGCAATCGCCCTGAATGTCAGACAATGGATTCTCAGCGCCAGGGGTAAGCCTTTGTCCCTCGATGCTCTTGCCGCCTCCCCGCAGCGCAGTTAATTCAGCAGCCGGCTTGACAATCAAACTCCCGTCCACGGCAAGGCGGCACTCTTTTGGTAGGCTCAACAAACCCGACCAACCGGCGGCGCGCTGAGACTCGGCCGTGCGCCCTTCTTTGATCCAGGTCCACAACAAGTAGCGCTCGCCCGGCGCATCCTGCAGACATTGTGGTGCGTAGACGTACTCCCCCCAGTCAAGTTTGCCTCGCCGGTGCTCACTCAACACGCCGTTTTGCCATTCGCCGCTTATCCAGTAGACGTACTTTGCTTCTGGGTGGGGAGAGATCAACAACACGCGCCGGTTGCCGGACCGCAGTAAAACCGGGCATTCCCACATGTTGCAATCGGTTCCGACCACGCCCGTTGAGAGAGGCCCCAGGTAGCGCCAGTGGCGTAAGTCTTCCGAGTCATACAGCAGCGTCGTTCCACCTTTCTCGCGCCTGCCCGCCCCGATCAGGAGGAACCACCGTCCCCCTTCGCGCCATACGTGGGGATCGCGTAAATCCGCGGATGGATGCCCCGTGATCGATGGAAACCCCGTCAACTCCAGGTCCTGTGGCGGCCCGTTGATGACTGGAACTTCGTGCTTCTTCCAGGTATTCAGGTCGTCATCGCTAGTGGCAAGGCACACCGTCTGCGGCTCAAGACCCGTATAAAGGGCGGTAGGAACGCCACCGTCATTAACCACGCACCCGGACCAGCACCCGTCTTTGTCAGGACCCTGCTTCGATGGAGCAAGCGCGATCGGGAGATCCTCCCAGTGCAAAAGATCTGAGCTCGCCGCATGACCCCAATGGATCGTGCCCCAAAAAGGGCCGTTGGGGTTGTATTGGTAAAACAAGTGATACTTGCCCTTCCAAAAAAACGCCCCGTTTGGATCGTTCATCCAATTGGCTGGCGCAAGGAAGTGGTACAGTGGTCGATGTCGGTCGCCGGCCAAAGCGAGACGCAACTCGCGGAAATTTACCTCCGTCGCCCCTGGAAATGCCTCAGCATGCAATTGTCATGGCCGTTCGTGTTGATCATACCTTTCCCGTAGCGATTGTGCCTGCTCGATATTTCTTTTTGAGTAGGTTTTTGTTCGCTCGATCTTTTGGCTCAAGTGAGGCAAAGCTCATCACTCCATGTGGAGGGCACGGGTACGATCACCCGCAAATGAATCATGGGCGTCGGTTGCCTCATCGATAGGCCGCGAGCATGGCGTAGACGACTATGCCACTGACCGAGACGTAGAGCCAAATCGGGAAAGTGAATCGGGCCAGACGCCGGTGCGCGGGAAAGCGACCACTGAGCGTGATTGGTGATATAGGTGACGAGGAAAAGGGAGGAAAAGACAAACGCCGCGAACATGGCCGCCCGGTGAGTGTCGTCATGGTGGTAAGACAAAGATCATCGATTTTCTTCTTTTGCCAAATGGGCCGGAGCAAAGCCTGATCAGGTAGTAGTTGAGGGAATTGTCAGTGACAGGGCCCGTGTCAGCGTCAGTATCAGCTAAAGAAGAGGCTCCGGGCTCCGTATGAGCGGTTTCCGTCTCCGACTGGCACTGGCACTGACACTGACAATTTCTCTCGGTCTCTACTCACCGTGGTGGGCGGCGAGACGCTTGAACGATTCGATCATTTCCTGATCGGCGCGCTTAACGCCATCTGGGATCGAGATCTCGCCCGACATCATTGCAATGTAATTGCGCATGAAGATATTATCGATCTCCTGGAAATTTGCCGGCGATGGCGCCGGCAGCGTGTGCGGCAGGGTTTGATAGTAGAGCGCTGCACTCGGCGGGTAGGCAAGGAAGGACGGCGTCTCGGCGGCCGATTTCCGTCCGGGCACCGCCCCTCCGGCTTCGCCTTCTTCCTTCTGCGTTTCGAAGCTTGTGAGTTCGCCGACAAGCTCTTTGGCGAGGTCTGGATATTTCGACGTCTTCGAGATCCCATAGCCGCCGAACCCGATGACCGTGTAGTCATTCACTTTCGTCGGCGGAATAGCGATATCCAGGTCCAGCTTGGCGGCCATCGCGTTCTCAACGATCGAATGACCGCGCGAGATCATCGCAATCTGTCCAGCCATGAATTGGTTGTCCATTTTGTCATTGCTGGGAATCGGCGACACCTTGTCCACATGGATTAGGTTGTACAGGAACTGCAGCGACTCGGACACCTTCGGGTCAAGCATGTTGGACGCGGTCCAGTCTTCGTTCAGAACCGATGTTCCGTTCGAGAAAAACCACGGCTCCACGAAGAAAAGCCGATTGGGAACCTCGTAACCGAATTGGGTCACATTGCCCGCCGCGTCGCGGACGGTCAGTTTCTTGGCGGTTTCACGGAACTCGTCCCATGTCCAGTCTGCCTTTGGGAAGTCAACACCTGCGTCCTTGAACAGCTTCCGGTTGTAGTTGATCATGGTGTTGTTCCATCCGATCGGGATAAAGTACGTCTTGCCCTTGTAGGATGCGTACTTGAAGAGGGCCGGATCGAAATCGGAATAGCTCGGATGGCCGGCAATGTAGTCGTCGAGCGGAATGAACAGGTTGCGCGTCTCGAATGTCCTGAACGTTTCGATTGCCGTCCCGTAGAGGTCATAGGCGTTGTTTGCGTTGAATTGCGACAAAACGCGGATGACGTAGTCGCCCCAGTCATTTGTTATCGGATCGATGGCAATCTCGACTTTTATATTCGGGTACTTCTGATTGAAGCGTGCAACGGCATTGGTGATCGCTTTAAGCTGAGCGGCGCCGCCAAAGGCCATCAGTCGCAAATTAGCTGAAACGTCGGATCCGGCAGCAAAGCCGTTGCTGGACGCAAGCGCAAGGGCGACTGCCAACAGAAAGGGTGCAAACTTTGATTTCACGAAGTTGTACGGGGTTAATTTTCTTAGCTTCCGTGTCTCTGGATCTTCTCTTTAAATCGCTCTTCTCGTTGGAAATCACCCTCTAAAACCTGCCCTTACCGTCGGTTAGCGCTGCAGACTGTCCCATTTGAACCCTGCTCCTCTAAAGACCACGGAAAAGGGCATTCCGTGAGGTAAAGCGTCGGTTCACCGAAGTATACTTCGATCGGGACAACCATGCCACAATGAAGAGCATTTCACACTTACCGTGCGAAAACTCGATGACATTCATCGCACATGTCCACTGACTCCCGCCGTCTGTCGATCCTGATTGCCCAAGATCCTCTCCCGAGCTGCGACCGCGGCCAAAGGGATGGAGATCTGTCCAGGCATTTTGCCTCTCGTGTTCGTCGCGTGGCGTGTAATGCCATTTTTAATTAGATACCTACTGGAGCCGCATCGCCAGGCATGTGCGCTTGTTCAGCCTCATACGCCCGCATTTTTTCGAGCGTGAACGGACGACCTATACCCAAATTTCCCTGGGACATAACCCTAACTTTTTTCGTGCCCTTCAACGGATGCATCGCTACGCGCGTCCAAAATTCATTTACCGGAATGTCGGTAATATTTCCACCGCGACCATCCCTTAACAAATAGCTAATAAATGAAGTTTGATTTTCTTTAACCGATAACGTCTTTGTTTCAGTGTGCATAGTTCTTCTTTCGATCGGCTGGGCTCCGGTACGACTTACCCAGTTTCTTTACCCACATGCTCGCTCTTTGCTCGGACTTCCATCCGCTTAAGGGATGCCGAACCTACAGATAAAATTTATGGCTGATCATTATTGCGTCTATAGCCCGTAAGAGCTTTTCTTTATGACTAAACTTGAGGCGTCCAAGGTCATCCGATCGAGTAGGACAAAATCATCCGTTCGGGCCGAGGTGCTCGACCTCCCATGTCGCGACGCCCCTAGTGCACCGTCTCGCAAATAATGGTGACGTCGCCGGCGGTCAGTTGGCTGTTTTTCAAGGCGCGAGCGAAGCGCCCATATCTGAGTCATACGGGTCGAGCGAGCAACGCGGAAAAACAGCCAACTGGCCCCGGCCCGGAGGGTTGCGTTGAAAATGGGCCGGCGGCCGCGTTGCTCGTCGGTTACGTATCGATTCAGATATGCGCCCTCCTCGCGCCTTGCCGACGGCCCATTTTGAACGCAACGACGTCACCATTATTTGCGAGACGGTGCACTAAATGGGGAGACCACACGAAACGGAAACAATGCCAAGCTCGGTTTTTGTCCATCTCAAAAGCCAAAACTCGATGCATCTCTCATCGGGTTATGCCGGCGCCCCT
>Ga0074045_10005860_pt1 | contig 10651 bp, 6 predicted proteins | sample BogForMeECP23OM2_FD_94442 | JGI IMG/M metagenome (GOLD analysis project Ga0074045, IMG submission 94442) | Bog forest soil microbial communities from Calvert Island, British Columbia, Canada - Bog Forest MetaG ECP23OM2 | ecosystem: Environmental > Terrestrial > Soil > Wetlands ... | reverse complement strand
ATGGATGAGTTCGATATACACATGGACCCCAAGAACAGGGAGGCCATTTTCAAGATGATTCTCTCTCGATCAAGGCAGAACCCGAATTCCCAACACATTGTAATCACGCCATCGATAATCAGCGTCATCGACAAGTCCGCCCACGTAATCACGGTGCAATCGGTCCACGGAGCATCTGAGGTGAAGGAGTTTACCGGAAAAGGAAGATAAGAAGCTGGAAGACATACTCAGGCTGATTGAACTCTGTAAGATGGTTCAATCGTCGAGCGTCAACCCATTCGAGGTAGACATCCGGGAGAAGCTCCTCGTGCTGAAGAGGCACCTCCCGGATTGGAAGGTCATCGACATCATGCTGATGGACTCAGAGGCTCTTCAGCAACTCGTCCAGATAGTCAAACTGCAAGATCAGTGGATCAAGTACAGGGCTTCTTCTCTCTACATAGACCCCCTCCTTCTCGAGCTCAAGATTCGATTGCTGACCAAGGACGACCTTGCCGACAGCTTCGTCAAATGCTGGCATCCAATCGCTCAGGTGGACCAGCTCACCGCCCGTGGGATAGAGAAAGCCTTCACCTATTGGCGCGATCTGACGCCGTTCTCCGAGAGGTTCAAGGAAGAGTTCGGAAACTACGCCACAGCGCCGGGTCAGATGGACTTCGAGGAACTGCAGTCTCTCAGCATCTTCACGAAAGAGCAGTTCGAGTCCGGGTTGAACACAATGTTCGAGGAACTCTGCGATCGAAGTTCAAACGGCGAAATGGACTACCGAGAATTCACGCGCGGTGCCAGGTTTGAGGAGACAGCTGTCCGCGCATACATGCTCTCGTTCTTGGTCACAGAGGGGAGGGCGAACATCAGGGTGGACCCTCTCACGGAGCAGGTATTCCTATCCCCAATCACTGGAAAGGCCGGTGACGAGACGAAATCAGTGGCGATTGAAGTAAGATGAGCAGCCAGACCAGCGGGAACAGCTCAGAAGCCGAACGAGCTCTTCTCCAGAGAAAGATCCGAAAGGCCCTCCAGGTGCTGATTCTCCAGAGGGGCAGGAACCCAGGCGTGAAGGGGTGGGAGATGAAGAGGAATCTGGGTAAGGACTACAAGACGATACTCCAGGTCCTCTCGGCGGACCTCAAGGCGCTGGGCCTTGAGGTGCATGAAGTCCCCGGAATCGAAGGCACGGACGATTCGACTAGGTACCTGCTCAGGTTCCGAGAGCCTCCGACGCTCAGCGAGGCTGAGACGGCCGGCTTCCGCATCGACGACCTCGCGGTCCTGGCTGCGTCTGTAGCACTTGTGAACTCTAAGCAGGGGAGGATAGCCAGGAAGGAGCTGGAGACCTTCCTCAGGGAGAAGTTTCCGCGCTGGCGAATCGATTATTCGCTGGATAGGTACAGCAAGAAGGGATACCTCGACCAGGATGACAAGTCGCTCATAAGGATTGGATGGCGGACTAGGGCAGAGGTCGACGAGAAGTCGCTTGTGACTCTCATACTTGCGAGAGGCGAAGCTCCTCCCTCCTAGGTTGACCTATCATCTTAAATCCGAGTTGGAGCGGCCTACGCTTGGTGCCAGCGGCAAACAACATGAGCAGAGGGCGAACTGTCGAGGTCATCGGTTATCTGCCCATTCCCCCTTCAAGGTCGAGGGAATTTTGGACCAAGTGGAAGATACAGCACATCCGTCAGCTTGCGACGACGGGCCACGCGACCGATGACCTGACTATACCGGCTACGGAGAGAACCGCAAGGGTGCTGGACAAGCTCTACCTGAAAGAGTCCCCGATGCCCAGTGGCCACGCCCCAGTCCGTACGTCGGTGCAGTTCGCAAGTGGATTCCCCCTGACCCTATCAGCGCCTCTGTACCTGGGTGACATGTCGTTCGGGGCGCTCTCGGGAATTCCGAACATTGCTATCGCCAGAGCGGCTGACAGATCAAAGATACTGGCTGGGACTGGAGAAGGCGGACTCCTGAGGGAGGTGGCAGAGTGCTCAAGGATCACGGTTCAATGGGCTTCGGCAAGGTTCGGAGTGAGTATAGCTACTCTGCAGAAGGGTGAGGCAGTGGTGATCAAGATTGGGCAAGGAGCCAAACCAGGCATAGGCGGACACCTCCCCGGAGTCAAGGTGACCGAACCTATCTCTGAGACGCGAAGAATCCCGGTGGGCAGGGATGCTGTCTCTCCAGCCCCTCACCACGACATATACTCCATCGAGGACCTCGGCCAGAGGATTCTAGGGCTACGCGAGGCTACGCGGAAGCCAATCTTCGTTAAGGTTGGCGCCACGAACTACATTCCATACATCGCTTCTGGAATAGCGAGGATGGGGGCTGCGGGGATAATCATAGACGGCGCCGGCGCGGGAACCGGGGCCGCTCCATCAGTAGTGAAGAACAACGTCGGCATACCGATAGAGCTCGCAACGGCATCGGTAGATGCCATCCTGAGGAAGGAGGGATTGAGGGAGAAATTCACGGTCGTCTCGGCCGGAAGGGTGAGCACACCCGAGGACTCCCTCAAACTGATGGCTCTCGGCGCGGATATCACGAGTCTGGGCACAGCCTCACTTATGGCGATGGGGTGCCTGATGGTCCACAAGTGCCACATAGGATACTGTCCGGCCGTTCTTACGAACAAGATTACCCCGAACCAGGTAAGGTCGCTCTCCCTGCAACAGGCTACTGGCTGGGTGGTCAACCTGATTGATGGGTGGACAGAGGAGATGAAACTCCTGATGGAACGTATGGGAATCTCGGACGTAAACGAGATCCGAAGCAGAAGAGATCTACTATGCCAACGAGGGCTGAACGAAGAGACCGCCTCGATTCTCGGTCTGGCTTTCACCGCCCAGCCAGCAACGGTCAGTTCCAGCGTCGCGCTTGAGAGGTCGCGTCTGCCTCAGGAAGATAAGCTTTGGACGCCGCAGAGGATAGGCATTCTGATGGGTATGGCGGGCACGACGGGAAAGTTTCCGGGAGAATCGGAGATATCGAGCATGGGCACAAACAGTCCACCCTTCATAGAGGAAGCGGTGCGTCTTTCGGATTGGCTGGTTTCTGACGGGGCTCAGGTCACGAGGCCGAGCATAGACCCCTACAGAGAGGAGATTGAGATCTCCACCTTCATCGGAGGCCCTGGCCTGAGGCTCTCGTCTCCCTTCTTCTTCAGCCATCTTCCAACGACGTTTCCAACAGCCCTGTCTCGAGCATTCGCCAGGACCGCGATAGGAATGGGCCTGCTCTTTGACATGGAGAGTGGAGAGGGTGAGTCCGTCGCCCCTTTTGCGGAGCGACTCATAACGGATATCAAGAGTGATGTGAAGTCGAGCGTAAAGTCCGCTAGACTCGGATGGTTCCTCTCCGGCGGGCCGAATCAATCGATGCTTGAAGAGAGAGCCACCGGAGGGGCCACCCTGCTTCTCCGCTCGCCGAGCTCGCGGGACTCGATAGCGACGATAATCAGTAACCTAGACACTCTGAGCCCTTTCGCTGGCATGATCCTAGATGAAGACGAGCCTGGTTCTGATGCCCAGCTGGAGATCACAGTCTCTCTGCTCGACCGCGAGCTCAAGCAACGTGGCATGAGGGGGCGCTTCAACATCATTGCCGAAGGCAACGGGGTTCGGGGCTCGGATGATGTCTTCAAGATTGTCGCACTCGGTGCAGACTGCGTCGGGCTTGGGAAATCTGCGCTGTTGGCCATAGGCGCCGAAGAAGGAGACGCGGAAGTCGTCCTAGATGCGAGAATCTCTCAGAGGCTTGAGAACTTCGTTGCCGCGACCCAGAAAGACATCAAGCTGTTGGCTGGCGCTGCGGGGATAAGCAACATCAACTCCACACTCACCGGAAACAGAGAACTGTTACGTTCAGTCGACCTCGATCCGGCAACCAGAATCGAGCTTGGGATCAAACCGGCGGGAGTTGGATGAAGGATGGATCTCGACGATATTGCGTTCGACAGTCGCTTCGGTCTCCCCGTCGTAAAGGACGGTTGCGGCGTCTTCGGCATGCTAAGGAAATCTGGCGCCCCAAGAATCCCAAGCAAGGCCGCTATAAGCGGGATATCGTGCATCAAGTACCGAGGTAGCAACCTCGGGGCAGGGTACGCCGCGTTCAATACCGATGCCCCCTGCGTCGGCGGTGACTCGGAATCTCCTCAGCGTGCTCCCTACCTGATAAAGGCGTTTATCACCGGCGATCAGATAGCGGAGCGAATCCAGGCGACGCTCGAGGAACGGGTCGGTCTCGTTCAAGACCCACGAATAAGAGGAATCGGAGGGGGAGGAGAGCAGCTAGCAGTCTGGGAGGCGCGTCTCCAAGCAAGAGATTCGAACTCGGACTCGCTTCTCGAGGGAGTCGTCGACTCGATAAACGGGTCTCTCTTCAGCACGGACTTCCAGGGGCGCATATTCTCCTATGGCCGGTTTCTCAGTGTCTACAAGGAAGTCGGTTACCCGGTCGAGGTCGCAAGAATGTGGGGTCTCGACGGAGAACCTGGCTCGGCTGCAGACATGTGGATAGCGCACACGCGACAACCCACCAATTCTCCCGGCAATCTTCCCATCTGGTCGCACCCATTCGCGTCGATGAACACGGCGATCGTCCACAATGGCGACATAAGTTCGTACGGCTCGAACATGGAGCTCCTGAACTCTTGGGGGATCAGGAGCCACGTCGGAACGGATAGTGAAGTGATAGCCCGGCTGCTGGATCATCTCCTTCGGGTAGAAGGGTTGAGCACGCTCGAGGCAGCGACGGTTCTAACCAATCCGTTCGAAAGGAACCTTTCCAGTCAGGTGAAGGAGTTGCTCTACAGGTACAGAGGTGCCAGACTTGACGGGCCCTTCGCCGTCGTCGCAGGATACGCTGACGGAGACGACACCTACCTCATCGCACTGACGGACCGCTCCAAGTTCAGACCGCTGCTAGCCGGCGAGGATGAAAGCTACTTCTATCTTGCAAGCGAGGAGAACCAAATCAGAAACCAGTCACCTCACGCGAAGATATGGACCCCAGAACCGGGTGCGTTCTTCATCGCATCGCTGAACAGGGGCCTAATTGTACCCGGCACGGACCGCGACCTGGGAGTTCAGAGTTCCGCCCTCGCATGGTCGGGTCCGGCTGGACAAACCGTTGGCTTCAAGACGGTCGACGCGACGGGCAAGGAGTTCGACGAGATAAACCGGGAGATATCTTCTGCCATCTCACTGGGGGAGAGAGGGTTGGTTATTGAGAACTGCAGGGGGCAAAGATACCTAGGAATCGGGGCCTCCACAAGGGGAGACGGACACCTTGGGTCGTTCAACATTCGGGTGACCGGGTTCCCAGGGAACTGCCTCGCGAACCTAAACGACGGTGCGTCATTCGAAGTCTTCGGAAACGTGGCCGACGACCTTGCGGACACGATGCATGCTGGTTCCGTCGTCGTGCATGGAAACGCGAGGGACGTGGCAGGCCAGGCCCTTCAGGGGGGATACATCTACGTGCGCGGCGCAGTAGGGAATCGGGCCGCGATACAGATGAGGGAGTATGAGAGCGATCGGCCGCTCCTGATTATCGGTGAGACGGCAGACGACTATCTGGGCGAGTACATGGCAGGCGGAGTAGTCGTGGTCTTGAACCTCTCCGATTCACCAAAGCCGGCAAGGAACTATGTTGGAACCGGAATGGTCGGAGGCAGAATATACGTCAGGGGGAACATAAGTGAGGACCAAATTGGGCTCCTGCCTCAACGTGAGGACGTACTGCACTATCTCTACTCCCAAACCATCGACGGTGCCATCTCGGAGGAGGCCTACCAGAAGATAGCGAGCGCTGACTACCCCAGCGTACAGCTGATCTCAAACTATCTTCCGAAGGAGGTAGTCATGAGGGTTCTGACTCTGTTCTTCGCTACCAAGTACTTGAAACCCATCGTCGTTGAGAGAAGACGCCTCGACGAAGACGACACGAAACTCGTTGGAGGCGGACTGAGAGGTTTTTTCAGGAGCTTCGCACTCTCCGACGACCTACTTGCCAAGGTTCTCGGTTCAAGTTTCACGATCCTCTCGTCCAAGGAAGAGAAGGCCGTGGCAAATGTACCTCCGCAGGAGATTCCGGTGGAGGAATAGGGCGAAACGAATGCCTGAGAAGACGTCTGATATCTGGTGGCTATTTTCGCGGCAAACGGTCAGCATAACCGCCAGAGAGAGCGTTCTCAATTCGGCTCTCTTGATGAAGAACCGGAATTTCAGACATCTACCCGTCCTGGCCAGTTCAGGAAGGATTATGGGGATAGTCTCCGCCCAAGACATCATAGACACAATCAATCTTACGCTGAAATCTTCAATCTCGGCTGGAGAAGTGAAGGCCTCCCTGGAAATCCCCGTTGAACGCGTGATGACGGGGCAGCCCATTGTGGTCGAGCCGGGGGACGGTCTGAAAGAAGTGATAAAGAAGTTCTGTTACCACAGCGTCGGCGCTCTTCCGGTCGTCAACATGCTCGGGGTGGTGGAGGGCATAATAACGCTGAGAGACCTTGTGAGCCTCATGGGGATAAGCTCCTCCCCGATGAACCTCCCAGTCTCGGAGATAATGAACACGAACGTAATCACGATAGCACCAGACTCTGCTCTGGCGGACTGTGTGGAGCTGATGTCAGAGATGAGAGTGAGGAGGCTCCCCGTCATCGACGGCAAAGAAGCTGTGATTGGGGTGCTGACCAACAAGGATGTTCTGCGCCACATCGCCAAGATTGCGAGCGGAGGGAGTGTTCTCTCGGGGTTTGAGCGCAAGGTCTCGGATTTCATGGCGACGGGCGTCATTGATATCGGTCATGAGGATGACGTCCGGATTGCCGCCAATCAGATGACGACGTTCGGCGTAGGCGGTCTGGTCATCGAGGACCTGCCCTCGCGCAGGATTGCGCTGGTCACGGAGAGGGATCTCATCAAGACGCTTTCCTCGAAGAGAGGAATCGACTTCCTTATGGCCTCGATGCAGTACGAGCTGGAGACTGAGGACGCGATGTCCCGACTAAGCTCATTCTCCTCGACTAGTCGCTAGTCGCAGATCACGAGGCAAAGTAGCGCCTCTTCAGCGCTTCTCTTTCACCCTCGATTACGTAATCGATCAAGTCACCGCCCTCCTTATTCTTCCTTACGAGCAGAGAGGACGCCTCCGAGAGCCTTACGCCCCTCCCAGCCATCATCAAAAGAGCGTCATTTCCAAATTGCTTCACGAGCTCCGCGGACTTCTTCAGGGATTCGACCATCTTCAGGCTCTTGCCGCGGAGTGACGTCCTGCTCCTGGCCTTCAGAGCCAGGCTGAACAACGTCTCGTAGGAATCGGTCGACATGCCAACGGCATCGCTCCCGCAGCGCGGACACAATCCAAGTTCTATGCTACCGACTCTCTTGAGCTCGATGTAGTCCCAGCAGTTCGTACAGACCACTATCAGGAAGCTGTCCATGACCCTAGCCTCGGTAGATTGTCTGATCAGGGCCCTGAGCCTCTCCGGGGAGATGATTTCACCCCTCCTGCTCACTTCCTCAACGCCGATTCTGGCTATCGGGCTGATGCTGTCGGACTCGAGCACCACGACCTCAATCTCTCCCAGTTTGATCTTCGCAAGCACGTCCTGAGCTGCTGCGACATCGAAATCATCATGGAATATGACGTTTATCGCCTCTTCGTAGACGGGCGTACCTCTCAGCGCCTCCATGAGTCCCGATATCGATACGCTAGCGTAGTCCGCTTCCTTCGCAATCGATCCGCACTTCTTGCCCACCTGGATAAGCCGGCGCTTGAAGATTCCTGACCTTTCGACGGCTATCCTTGAGAGCTGATCGAGGTCCATATCGAGGAGTCCTTGGAGAGTGCTTTGAACGAGTTGAGGCGACGCGTCTACCTCCAATATTATTCGGTATGGGTCCTGATGCACCGCGACGGATTGACCGAGCTTCTCCGAGATAAGATACGCGATTACTCTGGCGAGGACGCGGTTGACCTTGTGCCCAAATGCACACTGGATGACGTTGTACTTGTCCCATCTCTCTATGGTTACGAGTCTGTCACTTGGTATAGGCAGACCCATCGAGTGCTGCTCCAGAACTTCCTTGAGCGATTCCGTGGCCGACCTGACGTCAACTGGATACCTGGTGCACAGGGTCTCGATGAACCCGTCTGCAGTCGAACGGGAGATGCGTTCGGCGTACTCTCGTCGAAGAAATCCTACCTCCATCGCGACCTCCAGCGGAACGGGTATCTCGTCGCCGACCCAGCTTGGAACGGCTCCGGTTGGGTCCTCCTCGGCCGAGACGTACACCCTGTTCTCGTATATCTCAAGGATTCTCCAGCATCTCCCAGCCTCCACGAACTTAATCCCGACCTGCCCATATTCGGAGACGAACGCCTCGTCAAGGACACCGACCGGCCTATCGCCCTCAGCGATCACCAGGTACTGCTTCTCGTCGGGTATCATCGAGAGATTCTCGAAGTAGTACTCAAAGAGAGGCTTGAAGTCCCGCGCCCTCTTGACGATGTTGTCGCTCTCGGTGAAGTGAAGCAGTTTAGGGTATCTGTCCCTCATGTAGGACAGGAGCGTCTTGAGCGTCTCGATGCTTAGGGTCGAGTACGGGTACGCGCTTCTGATGAGGTCGTATAGGTCATCGAGCTTCCACGAACTCGTCTCGACGAGAAGGCCTGCGATCTGGTGTATGGCCGCGTCGTAGGCGTTCTTGAACGGGTGCATTGGCTCGAGCAGGCCAAGGAGCGACCTCCTGCAGAGGACCATCGCCTCCAGGGTGTCATCGGAGTCCTGCGTTATCACTAGCCCCTTCGACGTCTGACCAATCTTGTGCCCGCTCCTCCCCACCCTTTGGATGAGCCTCGATACTTGTCTTGGCGAGTTGTACTGGACGACGAAATCCAGGAACCCGATGTCTATGCCGAGCTCGAGGCTGCTGGTGCAGATGACACCCGAGAGTTTCCCTTCCCTGAGGTCTCTCTCGACCGCCTCTCTCGTGGCCCTAGACAATGAACTGTGGTGTATACCGATGGGAAGTTTGGTGTCCCAAACTCTGAACCTGTTGGCGAGGGCCTCCGCCTCGCTCCTCGTGTTCGTGAAGATCAACACGGACCTGTATCTCTCGACCATCTCCCTGATCAATCTCAACCTAGCCGCCACCTCGGGAAAGGTGAAGATCGTCTCGGAGAAGACCTTGTCATCGTCCGTCACCTGCGGCTGTGTGACCGACAACTCGAGGCTCTTCTCGACCGGAACCCTGACGACCTCGCATTCCTTCCCCGTCCCGACCAAGAACTTCGCGATGACATCCGGGGAGCCTACCGTTGCGGAGAGGCCTATGGTCTGGAACTCTCTCCTCGTTATCCTCCTCAGCCTCGCAAGTGCGATGGACAACTGGCTCCCTCTCTTGTCCTCAGCGAGTTCGTGCACCTCATCTATCACTACCCACCTTAGGGCCATCAGGCTCTCTCTGATTCTCCTGCCGGTCAGCATCGCCTGAAGAGTCTCCGGAGTTGTAATCAGGATGTCCGGGGGCGCCATGCTCTGGCTGGCCCTCTCGGCGCTCGTCGTGTCGCCGTGCCGAACCCCGAGCCGTACGTCGAACCTTCTGCACCACCACTTCATCCGCTCCAGCATGTCCCTGTTCAGCGCCCTGAGCGGCGTAACGTAGAGGAGCTTGATTCCACTGCTTCTCGCAAGCTCGTTGCGGATGATGTTGTCCAGAATCGGGAGGAAGGCCGCCTCCGTCTTCCCCGTTCCCGTGGGCGCCATGAGTAGGGCGTTACTCCCGCTTATGATCAAGGGAACGAGCTTCATCTGGGGGTCTGTCGGTGAAACGAAACCCTTCTCCTGCAGAGCTTTCGCCAGGGGAGGCGAGAAGAGCTGGAAAACGTTCGTCTCATCCAATAACCGTCACCATTCCACCAGGAAGCAAGGTGCGGGCCGTATCTGCGACAGTCAAATAACGTTGGCGGTATTGCCTTCCGCTTGTCAGCTGGCCTCGTCCGCGGTGCACACGGCGCCTTTGGACGCTGAAGTCACTAGCTTCGCGTACTTTGCGAACACTCCGCGAGTGTACCGCGGAGCTGGAGGCGTCCACGCCCTCCTCCTCCACGCGAGTTCAGAGTCGGAGAGCTCCACGGAGACGCTCCTCATCTCCACGTCAATTTCGATCATATCTCCCTCCCTCAACAGCGCTATAGGCCCTCCAACAAACGCTTCCGGAGAGGCGTGGCCTATCATCATTCCGTGGGAGGCTCCGGAGAACCTTCCATCGGTTATCAGCGCCACCGAGTCCTTTAGACCCTGGCCTACTATCGCCGCAGTGACTGCGAGCATCTCCCTCATACCAGGCCCTCCCTTCGGTCCTTCGTAGCGCACGATCACCACATCGCCGGCTGCAATCTTGCGGTCCATTATCGCTTGGTACGCGTCTTCCTCCCTATCGAAGACCTTCGCAGGGCCGCGGTGAAGCTTCCTTGAGGCGCCCGTGATCTTCAGCACACCGCCCTCGGGGACCAAATTCCCCCGCATGATTGCGAAGCCGCCCGTGATTTTTACCGGGTCGGAGAGTGGGTGCACCACATCCTGACCTGCGGGGTAGGCTATCCCCACGAGTCTTTCTCCCTGAGTCTCGCCTGTCACCGT
>Ga0074045_10005858_pt1 | contig 10651 bp, 9 predicted proteins | sample BogForMeECP23OM2_FD_94442 | JGI IMG/M metagenome (GOLD analysis project Ga0074045, IMG submission 94442) | Bog forest soil microbial communities from Calvert Island, British Columbia, Canada - Bog Forest MetaG ECP23OM2 | ecosystem: Environmental > Terrestrial > Soil > Wetlands ... | reverse complement strand
TGATCCAACTGAAGACGATTGCGATGATGGCCATGGCCGTGCCGCCCGCCAGTCCGGCTTCGATGCCGGAGATGAAGCTGTAGGTGGGGCGCACGAGGACGGGCGTGTGCGGCGAACGCAATGGTTGCGCGGACGCTTGGGCCGCGGCCTCGGCGGAGACCGGCACCGTGATCTGCTCGTGCTTCTCGCGCGGCAGCACGTTGCGGAACCAACCGACCGCGGCCATCGAAGAGAGGACCAGGCCCAGCACGGTGATGGTCTCGTTTGTGACGAGGCCGGCTGCAATCAGCGTGATGCCCAGGCCCAGCACCATGGGCCATACCGTGGGCGCGGGCAGAAGCAGCGATGCGGTGTGTTCTGCGTGCATTCCTTTTCCCGGTTCTTGCACTGCGTTCACCTTACCTTCCCAGTACATAGACGACGATGAAGACCACCACCCACACCGCGTCCACGAAATGCCAATAATACGAGAGCACGTTCAGTCGATGCGCGTGGCTGCTGTTCAGCTTGCCCGCCACTGCGAAGAGCAGCGCCAGGCTCAACATGCCCAGGCCCACGATAACGTGCGAAGCATGCAGACCAACCAGCGAATAGAAGGTCGTGCCAAAGAGATTGGTGCGAATGGTCAAGCCGTGTTCGTAGATCAGCTCATGCCACTCCACTGCGGTGTCGGCGAGAAAGATGCCGCCCAGCAACACCGTCAGCGCCAGCCACAGGGAACTCAGCCGCGCCGCGTTTCTCTCTAAAGCAGTCACCGCGAAGTGCACGGTGAGACTGCTCGACAACAAACACACCGTTCCCAGGACCGGCAGCTTGAGCACTTCCGCGGGTGTGGGTCCGCTGAGGCTTTTGCCGAGGTAAAAGATGTAGGCAAGGACAAAGATGATGAAGATTGCCGCCTCGGCCACGATGAGGCAGATCATGCCCACCTTGCCTTTGTCCGGCAACTGCCATTCGTCCATGGATTGCGTCAGTACCGCGGTATGTGCGCTCATAAGCCTGTCTACTCGTAGTCGGAGTCGGGTGCTTGGGGATGTTTGAGGTCCCACAGGGGACGGCGGCTATGCACCACCGGCTCCTCGGCAAAGTTGTAGTGCGGCGGAGGCGATGCGGTGGACCACTCCAGCGTCCACGCATCCCACGGATCGGGGCCGGCTTCTTCGCCGTGACGATAGGAGCGAACCACATTCCATACGAAGATGAGGATGGCCGCTGCCTGGAAGATCATGCCGATGCTCTCGATCATGTTCCACGCGGCCCAGCCGCGGTCGGCCTCGTAGGTGTAGATTCTGCGCGGCATTCCCATCAAGCCGGGGACATGCATGAAGTCGAAGGTGAGATGGAAGCCGATGGTGAAGAGCCAGAAGTGCCACTTGCCCAGCGTCTCACTCAGCATCCTGCCAGACATCTTGGGGAACCAATAGTAGAAGGCGGCGAAGATCATGTAGAGAATCGCGCCCACCAATACGTAGTGGAAGTGCGCCACCACGAAGTAGGAGTTGCCCAACTGCCAGTCGAAGGGCGCGGCGGAGAGCATGATGCCGGTCAGGCCCGCGATCAGAAATTGAAAGAGGAAGGCGATGGAAAAGATCATCGGCGTGGCGAAGCGAATCTTGCCGCCCCACAACGTGGCCAGCCAGTTGAAGATCTTGATGCCGGTGGGCACGGAGATAATCATGGTGGCCAGCGTGAAGAAGGTGTTGCCCGCCGGTCCCAGGCCCACGGTGAACATGTGATGCGCCCAGACGCCCAGGCTGATGAAGCCGATCAGCACAGTCGCGCCGACCATCGCCGAGTAGCCGAAGATGGGCTTGCGCGAGAAGACGGGGATGATCTCGTTGGCGAAGGCAAAGGCGGGGAGCACCAGGATGTAGACCTCGGGATGGCCGAAGATCCAGAAGAAGTGCATCCACAAGACAGCCGACCCGCCGGCCTGCACATCGAAGAAGTGCGCGCCCAGAAAACGGTCGAAGCCCAGCATCATCTGCGCCGCGGTGAGCGGGCCGATGGCGATGAAGACCATCGCCGAGGTGACCAGATAGAGCCAGGGCAGCAGCGGCATTCTGGCCATGGTCATGCCCTTGCAGCGCATGCAGACAATGGTGGTCACGATATTCAGCGCGGTGCCCACGCTGCCGATGCCGCTCAAGAAGACGCCGAGAATCCAGTAGTCGGTGCTGTGCCCGGGCGAGAAGAGCTTGGCTGTGAGCGGCGCATAAGCAAACCAGCCCACATCCGGCGCCGTGCCCGCGCCATACAAACCATCGCCGCCAATGAAGCTGAAGTAAAGCAGCAGTCCACCGAAGGCGGAGATCCAGAAGCTGAAGGCGTTGAGGCGGGGAAAGGCCATGTCGCGCGCGCCGATCATCAGGGGGATAAGGTAGTTGCCAAAGCCGAAGAGAATCGGCATGCCCACGAAGAAGACCATCGTCGTGCCGTGCATGGTAAACATGCGATTGAAGACCTGGGGGGAGACGAAGTGATTGTTGGGCACGGCCAACTGGATGCGCATCACGACGGCTTCCAGCCCGGCGATGAGCAGGAAGACCAACGCGTAGCCGATATAAAGCATCCCGATGCGTTTGTGGTCTACCGTGGTGAACCATTCATTCACCGCGTCGAGCCACAGCTTCGGATGAGAGGGCGGGGAATCAGAGGTCATCGCACCGGCCGTCTGCGGGGGCATCATCCGGTTCTCCTTCTTGCGTTCAACGCGTGCTTCAGCGCAACGAGACCATGTAGGCCGTGATTGCGTCCAGTTCGTGGCTGCTCAGATTCATCTTCGGCATCAGCGATCCGGGCTTCATCGAGTTGGGATCGTCGAGCCATTGGCGCAGGTTTTGCGGCGTGTTCCTGATCGCGCCGGAAGCGATGGTGTCGCGGCTGGCCAGGTGCGTCAGATCGGGACCGAATCTGCCTTTGGCCGATGTGCCGGTCACGGTGTGGCAGTTGACGCAGGCGGTGTGTTCAAAGGCCAACCTGCCCTCGGCTGCCGCCGGATCGTTTTCCGCCGCCATTTTCTGATGGGCAATCCACTTGGCGAAATCCGCCGGCGAGTCCACGTAAACGCGGATCAGCATCTTGGCGTGTTGCGTGCCGCAATACTGCGCGCACTGGCCCAGATAGAGGCCCGGTTTGTGCGGATCGATCCACATGACATTGACCTTGTTGGGAATCAGATCCATCTTGCCGGCCAGATTCGGCACCCAGAAGCTGTGATCGACGTCGGCCGAGGACATGGTCATGTAGGTGGGCGTGGGAGCCTTCGGGTCGCTGGCGGGAAGATGCAGTTCGTTGGCCGTAACCACGCCCAAGGCTGGATAGCTATATTCCCACCAATACTGATGGCCAATCACCACCACGTCCAGCGCGTTGGCAGGCTTGCGCGCCTGCTCGGTTACGGAGATGACACGAGCGGTGGACAGAAAAAGCACCACCAGAATCAGAATCGGAATCACCGTCCACAGCACTTCGATCTGATTGCTGCCGTAGACCTGCGTTGGATCGGCATTGGAGTCGCCGGCGCGATGGCGGAAGCGGATGATGGCGTAGAGCATCAACCCCGCCACAGCCAGAAAGATGGCCAGCGTAATGGCCAGCACCAGCATGGACAGGCTGAAGATCGTGTGTGCCGGCGTAGCCTGCGGAGAGAAGATGCTGGTGGGGGTGCTGAACAGGTCCGTAACCCATTGGATGGCCCGACGCCACCAGGACTCGTGCGTTTGCATTTCAGTCATTGCGTGTCCGGCAGGCATGTCGTCCATGTCGTGCAAAGCCAGAAACAAGGCAAAACTCATCCTACTCTCCAATCACCTGCCGTGGGCTGCCGCACCTGCCGTTTTGTCCTTTGCGCGACTGGATAATAATAAGGGGCTTGTATTGTTTGTGATGCGTGGCAGTTGGCGGTGGATTCTCTGATTTACACTGAGGGGGGGGCTGGAAGCTTCCATGACGATCTCGGCTGCTTCAAAGAATGCGCATAAGGTGCCTTCTGCTGCCTTGCGGCGCTTTGCCTGGGCCGTTTTGGCGTACTTTGTTGCCGTAATCCTGTGGGGAACACTGGTGCGCGCCACCGGGGCTGGAGCCGGCTGCGGAAATCACTGGCCGCTGTGCAACGGGACCGTCTTGCAGCACTCCGCAAGCGTGAATACCCTCATCGAGTTCACCCACCGCATCACCAGCGGGCTCTCGCTGGTTGCGGTTCTGGGGCTGCTGCTGTGGACCTTCCGCTCCACCAGGCGGGGAGATCTGACCAGGGGAGCCGCCGTGGCTGCAGTGGCGCTGACGGTGATGGAGGCAATTCTGGGAGCTTTGCTGGTTGCCCTGGGGCTGACCGCGCAGAGCCAGTCGCCGTTGCGTCCCCTCTTTCTGGCGCTGCATCTGACCAATACGCTGCTGCTGCTGGCAGCGCTGACCGTGACCGCGCACTTGCTGTGCCGCCGCACAGGGTATCGCTGGGAGAGCATTCGCCTGGTAAAGCCGCTGGCCGCAGTGGCTGGTATTTTCGTGGTTCTGGTGGTGGGTGTAACCGGTGCGCTGGCGGCGCTGGGCGACACGCTTTTTCCTGCGACTTCGCTGGCCGGGGCTCTGCATCAGGATTTTTCCACGACCAGCGGCTGGCTGGTGCGCTGGCGCTGGATCCATCCGATAACCGCCCTTGCCGCCGGCGTTTTTCTGATCTGGATCCTGATGCGGGCGGCGGCGCAGAACAGCTATCGCGGCCTCTCCGCTTTGGTGCTGGCGCTGCTCGCTGCCGTCTATCTACTCGGCGTGCTGGATGTAACCCTGCTGGCTCCGGTGTGGGCCCAGGTAGCGCATCTGCTGGCCGCCGACTCGCTCTGGGTTGCGCTGGTGGTCCTAACTGCACGGCTGACGCTGGTCCCTGTAGAAGCAGAATAGAGATCGAGCGTTCTCAACACTCCTGCCTATGCGGTACGTTCTGATGGGGCGCTCCGCCAGCTATCGTCCGATAGAATACTCAGGATTTGCTCTGATCGATGGCCCACGTTTTCAGGGATGAACGTGGGCTCGCACAAGAGATCCAGCTCGCTGATTGCCCGGCTGGTTCGTTGTGCCTACGGACGCGTTCCTCAGAGGCTGTCCTTTGCGAGCAATTCGAGACTGACTCCAGATAAACCCGAAAGGAAGTTCACATGATCTCTCCAACAGAACCCTGAGCAGAGCCTCCAAAACTGTAATTGGGAAAACCACAAAGACCAACATATCTCAACAACCCGTCTTTGTAACCCATTCATTTCATATATCTTATGGGGGTGGCTCCATCTGTCCCAAAACAGATCAGACCGCTTATTGAAGTTTGTTGAAATCGGGTGAAAATAAGTGATTTCGATTGAGATGTTTAGCGCGCACGACCCGAACCCTGTTGATCTCTGTGGCTTTTGAGTGCTTCGACAGCTACAAATTCGACTACAGCGTTGTTGCTTCTGGCATTGCAGATCTGATCCCGGTTGCCGCCAGGTGACATTTGGGTGAGTTACAGGTCGGATCAGTATAATCAGCCGTTCGACCAGCAATGCCCGATTTGGAGCCATCAAGCCGATCTATGAATTCTCCGCAAAGCGATAGCCGACGTGCGCTTCCGTAAGCAGGTACTTGGGGTTGGCAGGATCGTCCTCCAGCTTCTTGCGCAGTTGACGCATGAAGGTGCGCAGATACTCCAGTTCGTTGCCGTACCCTTCTCCCCACACGGTACTCAGCAGGCGGCTATGCTGGATGGGCCTGCCTGCATGGGTCATCAGGTGGTGCGTCAACTCAAACTCCTTGGGTGTGAGGTGAATGAGATGGCCGGCCTTCTTCACCGTGTGGCGCGCCGGGTCGAGTTCAATCTCGTTGATGCGCAGCACGGCCGCTTCCTGCGAATCAGGCATCCTGGACCAGCGCATCGCGGCCCGAATTCTGGCAATCAGTTCGCGCAACTGGAAGGGCTTGGTGATGTAATCGTCGGCGCCCGCATCCAGCGCCTCCACCTTGTCGTCTTCGCTGTCGCGCACGGTAAGCATCAGGATGGGAATGCGCGGAAACAGGCTGCGCATGCTCTTGCAGGCGTCGATGCCGCTCATGCCCGGCATATTGATGTCCAGCAGGACTGCGTCGAATGTGTTTGTGCGCAACAGCGACAGGGCCTCCTCGCCGCGCGCCGCCTCCACGGTTCGGAAGCCCAGATTATTGAGGGTTGTACGCAACGCGCGACGGATGGACATCTCGTCGTCCACAATCAGAATCAGCCCGGATTCCATGGCTAGTACCCTCCCATCTGCATCTTCGGAATGGATAAAAAGAAAGTCGTGCCTTCCTGTTCGGCGCTGGTCACCCATACATGCCCGTGGTAAGCCTCTGCCGCCTTTTTGACGATGGACAGCCCAACCCCGGCGCCGGGTGCGCGCTGCTTGGCGTCGGAGCTGCGATAGAAGCGCTCGAAGATGCGCTCGCGGTCCTGCATCTGGATCAGCGAACCCCGATTGTGCACCGAGAGCAGCAACTCGGAGTTGCTCTCGCGCACCGCGATGTCAATCGGAGCGTCGGGTGCGGAGTATTTCGCGGCATTGTCAAGGTACTGCGTCAGGATCATGGTGAGCAGCTCACGGTCGCCCTGCAGCGGCGTCTCCTGCTCCTCGATGGAGAGCTCGATCGGATGCTCCTTCAGCGTTCCCGAAAGATCCGCCAGGACATCCTTCACCAGCCGCGATACGATCACCGGTTCGGTGCGCAGGACCACGCTGGAGGCCTCCAGTTTCGCGGTCTGCAGCAGGCGGGTGCAGAGTTGATTGAGATTGACGGACTCTTCATCAATCAGTTCAGCCAGCTCAGACTCGGTCTTGCCCAGTGTGCCCATCTCCAGCAGGCCGGAACTGGCGGTGCAAATCGCCGTCAGCGGTGTCTTGAACGCGTGCGCCAGCGCATCGAGTACGGCCACGCGCAGTTGCTCAGTCTGTTTCGCGCTCTCCGCGCTTGCCTCTTTTTCATACGAGCGGTAACGCTCAAAGGCGATTGCGGCAAGCGAGGCGATGGAGTTGGCAATCAAGGGGTCGACCTCTCCGCGAATGGCCATCGCGCCGATGGACTTGTTGCCAATGCGAATCACACGCTGCGTGGTGCGCGTGTCATGGTCGTCCTCGTTGTGATCGGTGAGGTAGGTTGTCTTGGCAATCTGCTGCTCCTCCGTCGACCAGGTCCCCTCGTGATTGAGCAGGACGGAATTTGCGTCGAAGATGGCAACATCGTCGGCATTAAAAATACGCCGGATCGACTGCACCAACTGAGATCCTGGCGGGTGGTGCAGATCGAAGAGCAGAGTGCCGCGGCTCAACTCATACAGCTTCTTCATCTGAATTCGCTGGTAGTTGGCGTCGCGCGCAATTTTTTGCTCCCGGGAGGAGATACGGCTCACTAGCAGTGCGCAGACCTGAAAGGAGACCAGCGCGATCCAGTCCCGATCGTCGGAGACGGTAAACGACCAAATAGGAGGAATAAAAAAGTAGTTCAGGCAGCAGACGGCAACCAGTGAAATAAAGGTCGCCTGCCATACCCCATAAGAAATGGACGTGATGACCACCACAAGCAGATAGATAAAGCCGACGGTGGCGATCGGGAAGTGCAATTTATACGCGACAAATGTCACAGCCGCAACGTAGGCGCAGCCAATGGCGCACTGCTTGAGCAGCAGAATCCACGACCGCTTCTCTGTCAGCGGAATAACCATTGTGAGCCGTGAGGTCATTCAATAAACCCATCCCAATGGTAGTGAACGAAGTCGTAAATAAGACATCAAGAAAACGCAAGAAAGTCATAAATAAAGATTACGCACATGGAACACGGTGCCCGTAAGATGTGGCGCATGTTCCATGTGCGTTTTCATGATTGCAATCGAGCGGCGCATTAGTACAGATATGCATTTCCATGCAGCGGCGCATTACAGCTTGCCCTGGGAAGTGGAGGCGAGTTGCTGGTCGTTCTGGGGCTGGGCCGCCGCGAGCTGATCGAAGTGCTGGGCCTGGAGCGCTGCGCTGTCGGCCTGGGAGACATACGACTCGTACAGGTACTGGGCCGAATCAACTGGACGCGGGTACTTCTGCGTCAAGCCGGCATTGACCTGGGCGCGCCGGTCTCGCTCGATCTTCTCGGTAGCGGCCTCGGCGCGGTACTTCGCCTCCTGCTGGTGGAAGTAGCCGGCGATCTGCTGGTACTGGGCGCTGTTGTGCGCACTCAGCATCAGGCTGTGTACTTCACGCGGTGTCATTGGCGCAGACAGGCTTGCTGTCTGCATCGAGGATTGTGCCATCCCCGCAAACGGAAGGGCAAGAGCGAGTGTCGCAACAAGTACCAGTGAACGGTTCATGGTTGGTACCTCCTGAAATGACTCTAGGGTGGGCCGCATAAGGAGCGCATAAGGGAAACAACAGATGATTGTTAAAGATTCGGATTCCAGAAAATCACTAAATGCGGTTTGACGCACGACTGGCGGAGGCAGATTTGCGCCAATTAATGACAGAGATCCGCAGGAGAACCCTTTTGCGAACTTTCTATTTCTTCTTTATGCCATCTTTACGTCCCTCACGGCACACTGGAGCATCTGCTACATGTGGAGGTGGTACTTATGGCTCTCGGACAGTCAACATATTTCTACAACGTTGAACTTAGCGCGCTTGAAGAGAACCTGGGCCTGTCGATGGACCGGGTTGCACGTCTGCGCGAGAAGGCAATGAGACGGAATGACACTCATGCAGCCGATCAGATCAACAAGCTGCAGCGGGTGATCGGCGTCGTGCAGCAACGCATTGCGCGCTTGAAATAAATCGCAGTAAATTAGCCAGCAGGGACCTGCCAGCGATTACAAAAAACCGCTTAGGTGGACGTGTATCCGCCGGAGAAAGAGGACAGAATATGCCTAAATATCATTTGCAGTCAGCCATTGTAAGTGGATTGGCCTTCCTGGTCTGTTTGGCCGCGGCTGGAATCAGCGCGTCTGCACAGGCCACGCCCTCAACTCAAACCTCGTCCAGCGCGCCGCAGACCACCGAGCAGCAGTTGGCGGACTTGAAAGCACGCCTTGCGGCGCTTGAGAAGACCGTTGCCGATCCGACCCCGACGATCAGCGCGGAGAGGACTAAAAAGAGTGCTCCATTCCCCGGGGATTGGACATGGATGAATTCGAACGGCCGCGTAGTCGACAGTCCGATGTCGACGAAGTATTTCACTCCGGAGTTTCGCGCGGACGTCAACTACACCTGGGACCATAACCATCCGTCAGACGACTCCCTGGGCGGTTCTACCGAGACATTTCGCTCGGATGAATTCCAGTTGGAGCAGTTGAGCTTCGGCGGCGACCTCCGCCTCGATAACGTTCGCGGCAGGTTCCTTACCATGTTTGGCGAGTGGGCCACCACCACGCCGCGCAACGATGCCAGCTATAACCGAGGCCAATGGGACCTGGCCGATGCCTATCGCTATGTCTCGGAGGCGTGGGGCGGATATCACTTCGACAAGATGCATGGCATCAATGTCGATGCCGGGATATTCGTCTCCTACATCGGGTTGTTCAGTTACTATAATGCCGACAACTGGGCCTATCAGCCGTCCTATGTATCCTCCAATACTCCATGGTTCTTCACTGGGGCGCGGTTACAGTTCTTCCCAACTGAGAAGTTGAAGATTGAGCCGTGGTTCATCAATGGTTGGCAGACGTATGCAAGGCCTAACAGCAAACCAGGACTGGGAGGGCAGATAATGTACCGCCCCAGGCCGTGGCTGGACCTGGTCTTCAATAATTACGGAGTGGGCGAAGACGATCTTGGGTTGCCGTATCGTCACCGTTTACACACCGACGACAGCATCGAGGTCAAATACTACGACAACAAGAATAAATACATCGACAAGGCTGCATTCACCTTTACCGCGGACGCCGGTTGCGAATACGGACTGGATGGGTCCGGACCTCCGAACGAGAACGTAGCCTGCCACGGCAACCCGAAGGCGCCTGCAGCCGCTGGCGGCGGGCAGTCCTTCAAACAGGACTTCCTCGGATGGATGGCCTACGACCGAACATGGTGGAAAAAGGACAAGTACGCCCTCACGCTCGGCGGCGGCATGATGACCAATCCGGGCCGATATCTTACCCTGCTGCCGCCCATTAACGGCGCGACTGCCTTCACTGGATCGCCTTACTTTACGGAGAACCCAGGGGATCAGGCGCATTCATGGGACATGACAGTCACCTATGATTACATGCCCAGCCAGTACATCACCTTCCGTTCAGAGTCAGGCTATCGTCACTCTGATGTGCCGTACTGGACTGGCCGCGGAGGCATCACTCCTCCCGGCGGCAATAATGGCTCACCGGGGACCTACGCGTGCTCCACTGGTGCCTCCTCCGGTGTCGGCTGGGCGCCTGGCGGAGCGGGAATTGTAGCAGCCGAGGCAGCATGCGGCGGACCGGTTGGCCAGACTTCGGCTGTCTGGTTCCCGTCCCTCGTCAAGGATCAGTTGGTTGTGACCGAAGCGATCTTGGTGCGGTTCTAGTTCGAGAACCGCAGTCATCTATGAAACGCAGCTTCAACAACGGAGAGCAGTGCAGGGACGAACAAGTTCCCTGCACTGCATCCCCAAACCCCGCACGTCTTCATCATGCAGCAAG
>Ga0074045_10005857_pt1 | contig 10652 bp, 5 predicted proteins | sample BogForMeECP23OM2_FD_94442 | JGI IMG/M metagenome (GOLD analysis project Ga0074045, IMG submission 94442) | Bog forest soil microbial communities from Calvert Island, British Columbia, Canada - Bog Forest MetaG ECP23OM2 | ecosystem: Environmental > Terrestrial > Soil > Wetlands ... | reverse complement strand
CTGGACCATCCTGATACATGAGAACCTGTTGGATTACCTGGCCCATATTCTTTCCTTTCGCTCGGAGTTCAGAGAGCCGGCTGGAGCCGTGGAAGAGCCAGGGATGCTCAAATTTTCCGAGTTTCTTTTGAGACACCATTTCGAGCATCTTGTTTTTCCCAACGCAAGCGAGCTTGACGTCATCCGATCTGATATCGAGTTTGCGGCAGGCTGGGGGAAAAAGGACCCTAAAGGTTACCAGGCGTTTGTGGAAGTGCTGAGCAATCCAGTAAACGGCATAATCGGGAAAAACTATGTCGAGCTGCTGGACCGGGTTCAACGCCCCGAGGAATTCGATTTCAGGCTGGGGCGAATAGCTGCACTTTATGCCAGGCACATTGCAGACTTACCCGGAAGCTTCCTCATCGATCTTTTTCCAGACCTGGATTTGGAAATAAAGCTGAGGGTGCTGAGCCATACTTACCGCAACAGTCTCATCTCCGGCCACGCACTTTCAAAAAAAACGGCAGATCTGAGGAAGGTCCTGCGGTTGTTCGCCGTTACCATTCACCACGATTCAATCGAAGGGATGGAGCTGTTCAAAGCGTTCAGGAAACGCTGGGGGGTAGCCTCGCTTTTAAAAGAGCTGGATATTTCGCCAAATTTGGACCAGGAAAGGTCTATGCCTCAACTTTTCGAGATTTTCAAAAAGAATCTGGAGGTTTTCGTGGAACCAGTAGACATCATAAATAAACAGGAAGCCCGGACAGTGTTCCCGGAACCCGGAACGGATCCGGCGCCCCCGCAGACAAAGAGTCTCAAAGAGCGCATTGATGAGGCTCGAACCGACCCTGACATACCGCAGGCAGTAACTGAGCTGATTGAAAAGAATAAGATGAATGCGGCCGGGCAAAGCGGAGCAAAGTACACGGAACTGATTGAAACCCTGCTCGCAATTCCCTGGGGGAAAATAAAAAATATCTGGGTATCTCCGGAAGAATTTGACGAAGGACTTAACCGCTCGCATTACGGTCTGAAAACACCAAAGGAAATAATATCGGATTTTTTTGCAAACCTGATCTGGCGATATCAGCATTTCAAAGAATCTGAGAGAAGGAACTGGCACAGGACCGGGAGCGCCCTTCTCTTTGTGGGTCCCCCGGGAGTAGGCAAGACTTCCCTGGCGATTTCCATCGCCCGCAATCTAGGCATTCCTTACCACAAGATTTCACTGGGCGGCATGAAGGACGAGGCAGACATCCGGGGCTACGGCTTTACGTATGAGGGCTCAAAACCGGGCCTCATTGTTCAGGGCCTCATAAAGATGGGCGTGATGAACGGGATGTTCATAATGGACGAGGCGGACAAAACGGAAAAGTTCGCAATCGCCACCCTGCTCGAGATACTCGACCCGGAGCAAAACCACCTTTTCCATGACAAGTACACCCAGAGCACAATCGATATAGACCTTTCGAACTGCCATTTCATTCTCACCGCCAACACAATCGACTCGGTCCCGGCGGCGATTCTCGACCGCTGTGAGGTCATTTTTCTGGACAGGTACAGCGTGGACGAAAAAATCGCCATCGCCAGGGAGTTCCTGGTCCAGCGTATTTGCGAACGTTACCTGATCGGCCAGGATGAAATCTTCTTCGACCCCGAGGAGGAGAGCGAAATCCTGAGGTGCCTGATCCGCGATTACACCTCGGAGGCGGGTGTACGCGACCTCGAACGCATCATGCGCACACTTTTTCTCCGCACCCAGCGAAAGGAGATCATGGCCAAGGGTAAAAGCTCGGTAAAACTTGACCTTGTTAAGATACACAAATATCTCAATGCGCCCATTCGCCAGCGCTTTATTAACGAAGATGACCGCATCGGCGAGATGATGGCTCTTGGGGTCAACATGGAGATGGGGGTCGGCGCCCTGATCCCCATTCAGGCAACCCCGGTGCGGACCGGCCATGATAGAATAAATGGATCCCAATCCTACCTGAGTATGGTCCATACCACCGGAAATATCGAGCGCGTGATGGATGAGAGCCGAAAGGTCGCATCGACTGCCATCCTCCACCTCGCAGAAGAACTGGGCATAGATGCGGCGGACATGTCCACGCCGGTGCACCTGCACTTTATGGGCGGCTCGACCAAAAAGGACGGGCCTTCAGCCGGGGCCGCGATCGCCCTTGCGCTGGCTTCGCTTTTCGGGAAGCGAAAAATCCGCCGCGACGCCGCCGCAACCGGTGAAATCGATACCCAGGGGAGGGTTACCGGCATAGGCGGGATGGGAGTTAAACTGGAGACTGCCTATGCAGCGGGCTGCAAGACCCTGATTATCCCCAGGGAGAACCTGACCGGGACCGAAGGCATAGACAGACTCCCTGACGCCCTGAAGCACGAACTCCAAATCCTGACTTACGACCAGTGGAAAGGCAGCCACGAACCGTTCGATTACTCTCGGCACGTGCTCCAGGTGGTCGCAGTTGACGATATTGTCCAGGCCTCCCATGTGGCTTTTATCGAGCAGGAAGAAATTGATTCGCTGGACCGTCTTTTTGAGGAGCACGCGCAAAAAGCGCTGGCTGAGGTTGCCTTCGCAGGTTTCAAGGAACTGCGGGCAGTCTACCTGGATAACCCCGACGAGTCCGATCCGGGACTGACTGGCGCCGATCTCTGCTCGGAAGATCACGGGTGCATTATCCTGGTCCGAAGTGATTTAAGAGAAGAAATTTTGAGGAAACTGGGCGAACTGCCCGCGAAAAGCGTCATAAGGGAATTTGACCCGAGGACAGAGCGCATGGTTGACGTGCTGAGGGAAACAAAAACAGCTTACGGCGACTATTCCCCACAGCCGCTCAGGATATCGCTGATAGCTCCTCTGCCCTTTCTAAGAAAAGAGGGAATCCGTCCCGAGGACCTTGAACGGGATGCAGTTTTTGTGGGCCTTCGGATTTTCGCCAACTGCTGCACGGCGGAAAATGTGCCTGTCCGGGACTGCCGCACTATACTCGCCAGCTCTCTTTCCTACCTGGTGAAGCTCACGGACGAATTGCTGGAAAAATGTCCCTTTCTGGCTAAAACAGATGGGGTCCATGCGCCAACAGTCGCATTCATTCCGGAAAAATACCGGCTCGACGGGCGACGGGCCGAAGAAATCCTCGACCGCTGCATCTCCAAGTGGCTGAATATAGTTGAGAAAAGCAAAGAAGAACCCGCTGCCCCGATGGTCCAGCCCGCTATGAAACTATAAGACCGGGGTTCAGGAATCAGGGGATTCAGGGATTCAGGAATTTTTCCTTAATTCAACAGTGATATGGCGGAAGATGAGTTGTCGGCAAGATTTATTTGATGTGATGCAGGTGAGGGTGTGAATGGTTCTATGACTAACGCTCAAGCCCTGCTCCCCGCTCCCTGCTCCCCTTGGCCACGCCACCCGCTATTGCCGATGGCCAAATGGGCGCTTGGAGTGCCCATTTCACCGTTCAAATTGACCTTTTAAGACCAAAAATCGGCGCTTCTTTCTATCTTTTGGCTGTTGATTCAGGTGCTTGGCCCGACCGGCCCGACTCCCATTGAGTCAGTGCAACCCAATAATTTCATTGTCACATGGTGTTTGTTTCCTGCAAATACAGGGCAAATACAGGTGGGGCCGGCGCAACTATTTGATTTCATTGACACGCCCTCTGCGAATACAGCGGGAGATGCAGCGAGACAGCAGACGGAGGCCGGAAGACGGAAATACGGCATCCTGTCACTGTGCTCCGTTATTCGACCACCTTTATTCGGTTTTCAAAGAGCGGTTCGTAGTGAGCAGAAAAAAATAATTCCTCTTGGTTCTATCGCTTCGCGACGAACAGGGAGCAGGGAGCAAGGAGCAGTGAAATTCCTCAATCCCTCAATTCCTCGATTCCTCAATTTATTCAATTATACCACGCTGTGATTTGGCCTTGCAAAACGGCAACCAGAAGCGGCAATAGAAGCGGCAACGAGAAACGGCAACCAGAAGCGGCAAAAAGCAGCGTGATAACAAATTCGGGTCGAGATCATAAAGGGCGAACCCGGGATGAATGCGATGGGACGAAGGATTTCAGGAACAGATGAGGAATCCGACCAGTGACAGATATCTCTCAATGTCATTATCGGTCTTCGCAAGGCTTCGATACCTCAGCACGAACGGTCAGGACATACTACCTCCTCGTATGATAGACTTAGTAAACACCACTAAATCCCGGAGCCATCCGGCTCGTACTGCGCTGTAGTGCCGCTCGTTTGATGGCAAGCCCGGCAACATGGCAACCAAAAAGTGAAGCAAAAATGCTGTCGCGATCACGCTCTGCGACGCTACAGGCAATTCATAAAACTGAAGTGCCTCGCGTAGCGCGAAGGCTGACCGCTCGATGTGTCTATCGTGCGCGTTGGGCGATCGCGGGAGGCCTTGAACGCAACCTGGTATAACATTACGCTCCGCGAGGTTAAGGGCGAAGAGCTGACCGTTTGATTTAGGAGAAATACGCGACCTGCTCTGCCGCATTTCATCAGTAGTAGTGACAAAAATTGTTAGTCGGTGCAGAGATTAATGCCAGGCAGCACACCCCAACATCGCCCTCTCTATCCGGCCGATGCATTTTAAACCACTGTCGAGAGCCGATTTACGTTAGCGAAAAAAAAATTCCAAGAAGTGGGAATCGAGGCATCAATCTTGCCCTACCCATTTCACAGCACAGTAGAAAAAAAGGCCAAAGAGACAGGAGGCGATTGACTATAGTTTCATATGAATGGTGGAAACCCCAAACAGGAAACATGAACCTGTAAAAATCATTAACCAACAAGGAGAAAACGATGTTTATCAGAATGAAGGAAAGCAAAGGTTTTACACTGATGGAATTGATGATCGTCGTTGCGATCATTGGTATCCTGGCTGCGGTCGCAGTCCCGTACTATTAAAAGTATATTCAGAAAGCGCGTCTGACCAGCGCGGTTTTCCCCGGAATTCACGCGATCCAAACCAACCTGGGGACTTACTACAGCTTTCAGCAGCAGCTCCCTATAACAGCGGCAACGTATAATCCTATGTTTTATGACGCCAACACCCATTGCTTCACCCCGGCTATTAGCGGCGGCTCCACCTCCACCTTCGTCCTGGCCGCCCAAATCAATGCTCCGGGGGGCTCCTGCACTATACTCCAGGCCCTGAACGGCCAGACTATCTTCGCATCTCCGATTGTTGCGAACACATCGCAAACACTTATCGGCTGGAAGTTTAGTGGCGGGCTGGCCACAAACCTGGGATTGTCGGGGGCACAATAATCCGCTGCAAGCAAAATAAGACCGCGCAGTATTTTTCCACCCCGGAATGGCTGTGCCGGGTGAACGGGGGTCTGAACCGGCTCGAGGACGAACACTCTCCGGTCGGCAACCGCGATGCGCGCTACGTGCTCAACATCGGCGGCGCGTGGGAGCAGGCGGCCAACGACCAGGCATCCCGCTGACGGCCCAAAGCGCATGACAGACAAACCGAGCGGGATGCCTTCCGCGCTACGCGAAGTACATCGCCAAGGGATGCCCGAGAGAGCATTTCACCGAATGATTGCTTACTGTTGTTAACAAGTCTGTCATACGAGGTTTATACAGCAAGCGGTGCTGTGCGCAGCATTGCACAAATACTGTCCAGATGGGAGGCCAGAGATCCAACCTCAGCAGTGAACACTACCGGACGGGGTCGGACTTGGTCCGACCCCGCCCGCCAAATATTCTCTTTTCAAGGGCTGACCCCTTTTTCCCACGATTACTGCCAACACGCTGAAAAACGTCAGGTTATAAATGGATATTTCCATTAGACTATTACCCAATTCCAACCCTAAAATCCCCTTGACATTTGACGGTTGCTGTGCATGTTGAGAACATACAGGGAAAGTGTGGCTGAGCCTTCGCCTTGTGATCTGTTCCCAAAATGGATTGCGCTGGTTACTGCGGACTTCGAGGGTGAGCAGGCAATAGTGCCTGTGCAATCGACTCGAAGACCGGTCTCATAAAACCCCAACGCTTCAAACCAGGGAGCGTCAAATTGCAAAGTATCTCCTTCGCGACAAGTATATGGGAGACGGTCTGAAAGGGCTACTCAAAGAGGGAGGCTTAAACTGATTTTCCTTTTTCCCGGTGGGATCGAGTAATCAGATCCTGGAGAGTGCTGTGTAGAGCAAAATGAGTATCACCTTCCGATAGCGCCGACTTTAAGGGCCCTGCCGGGAGATTGCTCGTTCAACAGATGAGGGGGATTTGCAATGAGATAATCTCTGCACAGGGAGATTACGAACATGAAAACATCTTAAAATGCACCAGATTCCTTCTCCTAAACCGTAAAGACCAGGATTGGCAGACAGCCCAAATTCTGATATCGTTCACAAAACAGAGTCAGTATCTGATGGAGAGAAGAAATGAAAAAGCGGGGATGGATTAGAGTTTTTCTAATTGTTGCCTGTACGTCCATTTTTTTGCAGTCCAGCGGTGCTTTTTGTGCCGACCCTGTTGAAAAAGATTCGCTAGTAAAGTTCGCCCTCCCCCCCCCTGATTCTGCGCAGACGCAGACATATCTTGGTCTTGACGCGATGAAGCCGTTTAAAGTCAGTGACATAAAGGCGAAGATCGCCATTATCGAGCTCATGAGTGCGCGCTGCCCGCACTGCCAAGCCAACGCCCCCATAATGAATAACATCTACAAAACGATCCAGGCAGACTCAGGCCTGGCCGACGTAAAGGTTATCGCAATAGCAATCGCCGATGACAAAACCGGTGTGGAGACATTCAAGAAACAGTTCAAGACGCTCTTTCCGATTCTGCTCGACGAAAAACGTGAGATCACGAGCTCCATGGGTGTTCGAGCCACTCCAACCACTATGGTCGTTTCGACTGAGGACGCCAAAGTGCTCTTCACCCACGCCGGAGAAATCACGGACGCCGACGCGTTTGTAAAGCAGGTGAAATTTGTAAGGCAGTTGGAAGCTCTGGACAAATAAAGACAACAGTAAAACAACAGTGGCAATGAGCTGTATGGAATTCGAGAATTTAAGGATTTTGCTGAACAATTCCGTTCTTCGGGATTTGCCCCCTGAAGAGCTCGACGAGCTTGCCCGAACAGTTAAGAGCAGGGTTGCGGGGCCTGACGAAGTCATTTTCAAAGAAGGGGACGCGCCGGATGCTTTCTATATTATTGGTTCCGGTCGAGTCAGGATTTTCGTCAGGCACGAGGACAGGATCGAGATTGAGCTCTCTGTGTGCGGACCGGGCGAACACTTCGGCGAGGTGGCTCTTTTGACGGGCGAGACTCGTACCGCCAGTGCAATAAGTGTTGACGAAGCCCACCTCATTGTACTCACCAAGGAGCAATTTGACCGCCTCGTGCGCGATCACCCTGATCTTTCCAAGAATTTCGTGCGGCAGGTGCGCCGCTGGCTCTTGAGAGACCAGCAAATCATCAAGCAAGAGGCCGATGCGGTAATCAGGTCCTCCCGGGTGGCATGGTACGACTTTGTCCTTGTCATCGGGATAAGTGTTCTTCTGGCGATAACGTTCAACATCTCCAATCCACACCGGATCCCTTTTGTCCCCGAGCGTCCCGACCCGGCGCCTTCGATCAGCGCAGTTGCAGCAATGGAGGATTACCGGCAAGGACAAACTTTGATTGTCGATGCCATGCCCGGCAATTTCTACCAGCAACGGCACATAAAGGGCGCAGTCAATATGACGATGGCCCTTTTCGATTTCGTCTATCTGATGAGTTTCTCCGAGGAAGACAAAGACAAAAAGATAGTGGTTTACGGGAATAGCATAAGCAGGCCTTATGACCTGGAAATTGCGGACAAATTGCTGCTACGGGGGTATAGGAATGTTAAGGTCCTGGATGGCGGTTTGCAGGCCTGGGAGGCTAATGGCTATCCGGTCGAAAAAGAGGTTTCGGAATGATCCAGTCTTTTGTTAAACGAGTGTTAACAAGTGAGTATCTCGCTTTTGCGCTCAGGATTTACCTGGGCTATTTCTTCATGTACGCAAGTTTGAGCAAAATTCCATATCCCGCTCAATTTGCGGAAGCAATAGCTAATTACCGGCTGATTCCCTATATGTTCCTAAACCTGGGAGCCCTTATACTGCCGTGGATTGAACTCGTCACCGGCCTTTTTTTGATCATCGGTTTCAAGTCGCGTCCATCCATAATAGTGATCGGACTGCTTCTGATAATGTTCGACGTAATGGTCCTGATCAACATGCACTGGGGCGCCCCGATCACCTGCGGGTGCTACGATACTGTGGGCGAGCCGATCGGCTGGAAAAAGGTCCTGGAAAATGCGCTAATGCTGGTTTTCTGCGTCCAGATTTATTATTGTGACAGACTGCAGCTTTTGAACAGATTCAAATCGTTTATTGGCACAGGTACCGGAATCACAACTGTAGAATCGTGACGGGTTCATTATGCGAAAAAAGATACGATCTCCGGTTTTTTTGCTGTCGGTTTTATTCTTTCTCCTTCTTTTCACCGCCGCGGCCGGTTGCGGTTCAGGGACCCAGCACGTTGGGACCTATATTGCCGAAATCAAGGATTCCCCTCACCGCAGTGAAACCACTTTGGAATTGAAAGAAACAGGGACTGGAGTCTGGAAGGTGGGTGACGACGAGGTTACCTTTTCGTGGCTTGTCAAAGGCAACGAACTCAGGCTCCACACCAAGAACGGTGGAGTAATTGTTGGAAGTCTGGATAACCAGATTATTCGCGTCACCCTTCCAGGATCGAAGGAACTCTTCTTCAAAAAAGTCAAATAAAGCGTTCCGATGAAGTGCCGGAAATGTGAAGCTGAGCAGCCAGACGGGGCGAGGTTCTGTAACGAATGCGGCAGCAAAATGGATTTGGCATGCCCGCAATGCGGGAAGACCAGTCCCCCCGACAGCAAGTTCTGCAATGAGTGCGGCCATGATCTCCGCGGGCCCGGAGAAACCAAACCTCTGGATTACGACCGGCCTCATTCCTACACCCCCAAATATCTTGCCGACAAGATCCTGACCACGCGCAGTTCCATCGAGGGTGAAAACAAAATCGTTACCGTTATGTTCGCCGATGTGGCCAATTCCACCGCTATGTTCGAGAAGCTCGATCCCGAGGCGGTTCACGAGATCATGGACAGGTGTTTCCGCCTACTAATGGACGAGATCCACAGGTACGAGGGGACAATCAACCAGTTCCTGGGCGATGGTGTTATGGCTCTTTTCGGTGCGCCCATTGCCCACGAAGACCATGCACAGCGAGCCTGCCAGGCTGCGCTGGCCATTCGGAAAGCTCTGGAGACATACGGCGAGAGTCTTAAGAACCGGTATGGGATTGACTTCAATATGCGTATCGGCCTTAACTCCGGCCCTGTTGTGGTCGGCTCCATCGGTGACGATCTGCGTATGGACTACACAGCCAAAGGGGATACGGTAAATACCGCCTCACGGTTGGAGGGCGCATCTGAAGCAGGCCGGATCCTGGTCAGCCGGGATACTTACCGGCTGGCGCGTGAAGCATTTGCTTTTCGTGCCATGGAGCCGATCCGGGTCAAGGGCAAACGTGACCCGTTGACGGTCTATGAGCTGGATCGCTCAAAGCTTTCTCCGGGAAAGTCTCGCGGATTGCGCGATCTATCTTATGCTTTTGTGGGCCGCGACCATGATATGGCTCAGCTTAAGGATATCTTTGCGGGACTTATGGCCGGGCGAGGGCAAACGATCATAGTAAGCGGCGAGGCCGGCATTGGCAAATCACGCCTGCTAAGCGAGCTGAAGCGCGACATCATAAGCAGGGAAGAGGTGCATTGGCTTGAAGGACGTTGCCTGGCATATACCAGTTCAGTTCCTTACGGCCCTTTTCTTGACCTGATCCGAAACCATGCCGGTATCAGGGATGAACAGTCCGAATACGCTGCCCGGAGGCGTCTTGACCTTGCCGTCAGCCAACTTTTCCCCGCAGATGCCGAAGCAAAGGCGATTATCGCAAATATGATGCTGCTCAAGTTGTCTTCCGGGGAGGTCGGCCTGCTAAAAGGGATACAGGGCGAGCTGTTGCGTCAGCGCATATTCGGCCTGATGGCCTCGTTTTTTACAAAACTGGCTGAGGAACACCCCACGATACTTGTTATCGAGGACAGCCACTGGGCGGACACAACATCACTGGAGTTGATCGAGCACCTGGTTGCACTGACAGAGCGAATGCCGCTGGCGATCATCTGTGTTTCCCGCACCGAGACTTCTGAGACTTCCGAAGCATGGGCGAGGCTTACAACAAAACTCCGCGAGCGATGTTCCGATGGTTTTACGAATATCACTCTGAAACCTCTCTCAGAGCTTGGAAGCCTTGAGATGGTGGAGCGCCTGCTATCGCTCGAAAGCCTTCCGCTTGCCCTTAAAGAACTGATTTCGGGCAGGGCTGAAGGCAACCCGTTCTTCGTTGAGGAACTGATCCGCACCCTGATCGAGCGGGGGGCATTGGCCCAGTCCGGGGACGGCGGATGGGAAGCGACACGGCTTATCGAATCAGTTGCCGTGCCTGACACCCTTCAGGGCCTGCTGATGTCCCGGCTCGACCGGCTGCCTCCTGAGACAAAATGGCTCGCACAGCAGGCTTCCGTCATCGGAAGGATATTTCTCTACCG
>Ga0074045_10005855_pt1 | contig 10654 bp, 8 predicted proteins | sample BogForMeECP23OM2_FD_94442 | JGI IMG/M metagenome (GOLD analysis project Ga0074045, IMG submission 94442) | Bog forest soil microbial communities from Calvert Island, British Columbia, Canada - Bog Forest MetaG ECP23OM2 | ecosystem: Environmental > Terrestrial > Soil > Wetlands ... | reverse complement strand
TGTCTTCTTGCTTTTCCCGCTGCTTGCGCGTCCCCATCGCCATACGCGCATTCTACGAAGCCTACCTGTGGATCCTTCAAACTCTTTTGCTTACGCATCCGGACTTACACCCCGGGCTGCTAGCCGTTGTGATGGCACCTTAGAGTGCGTTGATCACCGGTAGCTTAACAGCTTAACGCCATCCGTGATCGGGGGTCGACCTTCTCCCATCTATCGCCTTACATCAACCACCTCGAAGTCTGCAGCAAAAAAGAAAGGCCGCCCCATACAGGACGGCCTGTGAGGCGAGACGAATCGCAAACCTACGGCTGGTAAATCTGCACGTAGTTGTAGACGCTGCTTAGGTTGCCGTTGGCGCCGCCGAAGCAATAGAGACGGCCCCCGACGGTCGCGGAGCCAGCAGTTTCGAGGGGATCTGGCATCGGAGCGAGAGTTGTCCATTTTTTGGTGGTTGCGTTGTAGGCTTCGGTTACGCTGAGCACCGCTGTTGAGTTCGCCCCGCCGGCGACAAACAACTGACCGTTGATGGCCGCGAAGCATGCCTCCAGACGCGGAGTCGGGTCGGTGGTGAGTCCCGCCCATGTGTTCGTTGTCGGATTGTAGCCCTCGTTGCTGCCCACGACAGTACCGGGAGAGACTTGTCCGTCCGCAGCGACGATTGTGGTTCCCAGCAGGCCGACCGCCTCCCACGCTGTGGCGACGGGCAATGTGGCCTCTTCGGTCCAGGTATTGGTGGTGGTGTTGTAGCTTTCGACCGTGTCATACCAGACTTGGGTGTTGGGGTCGTAGCCGCCAATGACATAAATGACGTTCTTATCAACGACTGCGGGCATGCTGTTCCTGGCAGTCGGCATCGGGGCCTTGGTGGTCCAGGTGTTGGAGACAGGATTGTAGGCTTCGACAAGAGTCAGAGGGTTGGAGCCGCCAGTGCTGCCTCCGATAACGTACAAGATGCCGTTGACCACGGCCGAAGCGCCGAGTTCGCGCGAGGTCGGGTCAGGAGCCCCCGTCTTCCACGTGTTCGTCTTGGTGTTGTAGATTTCGTTGACGTTTGTGACCTGGTACCCGGAGTTGATGGCGCCACCGACGACATAGATGTTCGCCCCGATCGCTCCAGTGAATGCGCCGAAACGGGCTGTGGGCATCGCCTTCCCCACCGACCACGAGTTGTGCACCGTGAACTGCTGCGTGCTGGTCAGTGTGGTTGAGCCGGTGGTCACGGTCACATAGCCATCAACCGCTCCCGCGGGCACCGTGGCGACGATATACGTGCTGCCCGCGAGCGTGATTGAGGTGGCCGCGACTCCACCAAATTTCACCACCGACGTGCTGTCGAAGCCCTGGCCCATAATGCCCACCTTCGTGCCTACCTCGCCCGAGGTGACGCCCAGCGTAATGAACGGCGAGAAGCCAAGGTCGAAGCTGTAGAACACACCGTCGCCGTTCGCACCGCCAGCCTGAGTGTTTCCGTAGAACACGCCGTCTGTATCCAGAGTGAGCTTGCTCTCCGGATTGGCGCCGTGGGTTGAGTCAAACCTGTAAAGGACCGAGTAAGCACCGGCGGTCGTCATTTTGTAGATCACTCCGCAGCCCCCGGAACACGCCGTAGTGTTGCCGCCGGCAAGGGCCGGGCCGTATAGATTGCCATCGGGTCCCTGGGTCGGACCCAAGGGGTTGCCTCCGTCCGCGCCTCCGGTGGGGCTGTAAAGCACTTTGAAAGTCCCGTTGGTCTTGAGCTGGTAGATCGTACCCGCGTTATGCGGTCCACTCGCGCCCATCGCTCCGTAAAAGTTGCCGTCGTTGGCTTGTATCGCCCAGGTCGGGAGTGTCCCGTCGGTTGCGGCGGTCATGTTGTGGAGCACCGTCAGATGACCTGCGGCCGAAATTTTGCACAGCGTGCCGTTGTTGTTGGTACCGCCGTAGTTGCAGCTCGCATAAAAGTTGCCGTCGTTGCCCAGATTCGTGTGGACGCATTGAATGCCTTGGGCGGTAGTCAACGTATGCACCGTCTTGAAGGTGCCGGAAGGCGTGACTTTGTAGAAAGTGCTCGCGTCGGTTTGCGTGCCTCCAATAATTCCGGTCGTGACGCCATAGAAGTTCCCGTCGGTGCCTTGCACTGGCGGAGCAAACGGCCCACCTCCGTCCGCGCCTCCGGTGAAGCTGTAGAGCACGGTCAAGGTTCCGGTGGGCGTCATCTTGAAGACGGTTCCGTCGTTCGAACTGCCTCCCTGCACCGTAACCCCATAGAAATTTCCGTCGCTGCCCAGCGTCAGGCCGTAGTAGGAGTCAGCGCCGTTCGTTCGGTCGAAGGAATCGAGAACGGTTGGCGTCCCACTGAGAGTGATGTTGTACAGGGTCCCGAGGCCCGAGGTTCCGCCGCCCAGCGAAACGCCGTAGAGATTGCCGTTCCAGCCTTGAGGAACCAGACCCGTGGCGTAAAGGTTTACGGGATCACCGGCGCCGGGATTGAAGTCGTGCAGATCGGTGTAGGTTTGGGCCTGGGCCATATAGGGCCTAAGAGCGAAGCCCGCCATGATCAGCAAGGCGCAAAGAGTTTTGGTCCCAACGGCAGCGAAGCGGCGGCGTACCGGCATCATCGAAATCCTCCACAGTTGTTGACTCTGAAACTGTTTACGCGCGAACAGCGAGTTCTTGTTCTGGTCGCTAGATAAGGCCTGGGCCAGTCAAACATGGAGCGATCAAGAAGGGGATTTCGACCGCTCGCGTATAGTACAGGAAGACCCCCTCCCCGGCAACGGACACTAACGGACATTGGCGGGCGACAGTTCAGTAGCGAGGGATGAGTTGGGCCGACCATTCTGGGCGAATCTGACGGTGGGGGTAGGGGAAAGTCACTGAAAAATCAGGCCATTGCAGAATTGCTTGGACTCGCCTCGTTCAGAGCACAGTCAGTCTGCCCACCGTCGATCTTGGCCATGGCACGCGCCTTGCCCTAATGCCGCTGACCTGCGTATGGTTACGGAGTGAAATTTCCGCGATGCAGTGGCATCTTGGTCCACGTCACTTCCTTGCCCGGACGGTTCGGAATCGGTGATCTCGGCCCCTGCGCCTACGAATTCGCCGACTTCCTCTCCGCCGCCGGGCAGAAGATATGGCAAGTATTGCCACTGAATCCCACGGGATACGGCGATTCTCCCTACCAATGCTTCTCTGCTTTCGCCGGCAATCCGATGTTGCTCAGTCTTGAGCGCCTGCGGGAGCAGGGCCTGCTACAAAAGTCAAATCTGGACCTCGCTCAGTCGCCATCGTTTCCCGAAAACTCCGTCGACTATGGGCCCGTGATCGCATTCCGAATGGCTGCTCTGCGCCGGGCGGCGCAGGTTTTTTTTGCCGACGGTTCCCGCGCCGACCGTGCCGCCTTTGACCGTTTTTGCGAGAGCGCCAGTCCCTGGCTCGACGACTATGCGCTCTTCATGGCCTGCAAAGATGCGCACCAGGGGACCATGTGGACCTCATGGGACCCGCGAATTCGCAGACGAGACGCGGATGCCGTGAGCGAGTGGTTGAGGAAACTGGCGCCGGAGCTGAACGCTTACAAGTATTGGCAGTTCGAATTCTTCCAGCAGTGGGAGGCTCTCAAAGCTTATTGCCAGCAGCGCAGCATACGTTTCATGGGCGACATCCCAATCTACGTTGCGCACGACAGCTCCGATGTCTGGGCCCATTCCGATCTGTTCTATCTCGACGATCAGGGCCGCCCGACCGTGGTCTCCGGTGTGCCGCCGGATTATTTCAGCGCCACCGGACAGCTCTGGGGGAATCCTATTTATCGCTGGGATTTGCTCGCCGCCAACGGATACAAATGGTGGATCGAGCGCTTTCGTGCCGCGCTCGCGCTTTTCGATATGGTGCGCCTCGATCATTTCCGCGGCTTTGAGTCTTACTGGGAGGTTCCCGCCAACGAGCCGACCGCCATAAACGGGCGCTGGGTCGAAGGGCCGGGAGAAGAATTTCTGTCGGCACTGCAAAACGCTTTTGGCGGGCTACCGATTGTGGCGGAAAACCTCGGCGTCATTACTCCGCCGGTGGAGAAGTTGCGCCAGCAGTTCGGCCTGCCTGGTATGAGTCTTTTGCAATTCGCATTCGGCACTGACCCGCAGGGCCCCTCATTTCGTCCGCATAATTACAGTCGCGATCTGGTCGCATATACTGGCGGACACGATAATGACACGACCGTGGGCTGGTGGTCGAGTTCAGGCGCGGGCGACAGCACACGCACTCCTGAAGACGTCCGCAAAGAGCACGAATTCGCTCGCGCCTATCTCAACTTCGACGACAATTCCGAGATCAACTGGGTCATGATCCGGGCCGTGCTGGCGTCGGTCGCCGACGTTGCAATTCTTCCCTTGCAGGATGTGCTCGGCCTGGGCAGTGAGGCGCGCATGAATCTTCCCGGCACGGTCAGCGGAAACTGGAAATGGCGTTATCGCCCGGGAGTATTGGTAGGCGAGCTGATTGCGAGGCTTCGATCCCTGGTCACGCTGTACGATCGGTAGAAAGAATCGTCAACAGAAAGAATCGGCGGGAAAGGTCGTCAGCGCGGAATGACGGCTTTCGGCGGCGTCAATTCGTCCCCAGCAACTCCGCCAGGGCAGTGTCTGTCACTGCCGGTGCAGCCGCCGGCGGTTCGAATAATCACTCGGCCCTCGTGGCCATTACCATAACCAAATGAACAAACTGTCATCTTCCGGAAAAACCACCGTAATGTTGCTTTCATATCGTGTTCTGGTAACCCTGTAGCGACCGTGGGTTCGTCACGCCGCGGGTGAGGTGCAGGAGGTTGAGAAAGATCTTTCGCAAACGGCGCAATGGTGGCCCTGGCCTCGTTTTTCTTGTGTGTCTCTGCGTTGCGTTCGCTCCATCTCTAGGTGCTCAGACAGCCGGTACCGGAGCGCTAATGGGCAAGGTGGTCGATGCGTCCGGTAACCCGATTGCAAATGCCACCGTGACGGCGACAAGTGTCGACAATGGCCAGGTGCGAACTGCGGGCACAGGTCCGGATGGCTCTTATAGGTTTGAAGGTCTGCCGCCGGGCAAGTACCGGCTGAAGTTTGAAGCTGACGGTTTGAAAAAGTTGGAGATTCCTTCCGCCACAGTCGATGGGACCGAGACGGCGGTTCCGGACGCGAGACCGGAGGCTGGCGAAACAATCGCGTCCAAACCAACGCCATCACCACAGGACAATTTGCCCAACGCGCCATCCAGCAGCAAGACGGAGCCTTCGCTTTCGGATCTGGGTCTTTCTCCGGAGCAGACTCGGGGAAATCCTCGAGAGCAAGCGTTGCTGGACAAACGGACACACATGCTGAAAATCCATCAACGGATGGGCTTGATCACAACCGTTCCCTTAATCGCCACCGTGATCGCTTCTATGAGTGCCGGGGGCAAGAGCACCAGCACGGCCACCCGTGATCTGCACACGGCTCTAGGCGGACTGACCGGGGATCTATACGGCATTACCGCGTACTATGCGATCCGCGCGCCGAGAGTGCCTGGGACCGAAACACGTGGTCCGATTCGTTTCCACAAGGCAATGGCTTGGATTCATGGTCCCGGAATGATCATGACGCCGATTCTAGGCATCGTGGCTTTCGACCAAAAGAGTAAAGGGGAAAAGATTCACGGCATCGCCTCCGCACATGGACCCGTAGCTATCGTAACCGCCGGAGCGTTTGGGGCAGCTCTTCTGTCGGTCTCAGTCAAGTTCTAAGCACAGTTTATGAATGAGAGAATACTGGTTGCGTTGGCGCTTGTGACGCTCCCCGCTTTTGCTGGAGCCGACAGCCAATGGGTACTGCAACAGAGCACTCTCACATACCACGTTTCCCATCCTCTCCATCAGACCGAGGGTGTCAGCCATGCGGCGAAAGGAAAGGGTATTTGCCATGCAGGCCAATGTGAGTTTCTGATCGCGGTGCCAGTGAAGTCGTTTGATTCCGGAGATAGCAATCGCGACCTTCACATGTTGCAGGTCACGCGCGGCGCTGAGTTTCCGCTAGTAACCGTGCGCACTCGCCTGCCAGAATCGGCGGCCGCATCGGCGATCATCAATGCTGATCTGGAGATTCAATTTGCCGGCCAGACTGCCCAGTACAAACAGGTTCCTTTCAAGGTGGAGACGCAAGGCGGTGAAACTCACATCGCGGGGACAATTCCGGCCACCCTCGCTGATTTCAAGATCGATCCGCCATCCCTCTTGACGATGCCGATCAAGAGCGACATTCCAGTGCGCGTGGAAATGACCTGGCGTCAGCAGTGAGCCGACGAATAAACCTTATTCCACTTCGCAGATTTACGGTACTCCGCATGGAGGTTGGGTCTTGGCTCGATGGAAGCTTTCGACGTTTGAGGAGTTTCCCGCATCCCACTTCGAGGTGTAAAGTCTTGGACTGGCGGGAAGTTCCTATGAGATTGCTGTTGGTAGAAGACGACGTGTCCATTCAGCAGTTCCTGAAACGGGCGCTGGGGGAGGCCGGATACCAGGTGGATGCGGCCAGCAACGCGACGGCGGGAGAAGCCATGGCATTGGAAGGCATTCACGATGCTTTCATCATCGATCTGGGCCTTCCAGACAAGGATGGATTGGATTTGATCGCCCGCTGCCGCGCCCAAGGTAGTTCGGCACCAGTGTTAATCTTATCTGCCCGGCGATCCGTGGATGAGCGGGTCCGGGGACTGGAGAGAGGCGGAGACGATTACCTCACGAAGCCATTCGCCCTCCCGGAACTGCTGGCAAGGCTGAGAAATCTCCTACGCAGATCCGCGGCTCCACAGAATGAATCGGTGCGTCTGCAAGCTGCTGACTTGCAGTTAGACCTGGTGCGTCGTGAGGCACGACGGGGCGATCATCTTCTGCAATTGACGCCGCAGGAGTTTTCCCTGCTGGAATATCTCTGCCGGAATGAAGGGCGCGTGGTAACTCGCACGATGATCCTGGACCACGTCTGGCGGATGCGGATCGATCCCGCAACCAACGTCGTGGATGTCCACATTTACCGTTTGCGCAGCAAGGTGGATCACGATACACCGCGACCGCTGATTCACACCATTCGTGGGGTTGGCTATGTTCTCAAGAATGCCTAAGAATTTACGCGCAACCGCCGCGTGGCGAATTTCGATTTGGACCACTCTGGCGTTTGCGCTCGGAACCGCCGTGGCTTTCTCCATAGTTTATTTTCTTGTTGCTCAGGGCATCCGAGAGCGCAGTGACACTTGGCTTACCGGTGAAGCTGAGGTCCTCGCTCAGGTCTCGGCCGATACTCCGAGCGATCACCTGTACAAGCGGATTGTTCGCGAGGTGGCCGAGCTTGCTACTCAGGAAGTGCCGGACGAGCGCAATGCCCGCGGCGAAAGGATGAATTCCGTCTTCTTCCTGGCAACAAATCCCGCCAACACTGAAGGCCCGTTGTGGGTGGGCCCAAGTTCCAAAGAGGATTTTGTCACCGCAATTCAACGGGCGAAGTTGGTTCCGGGACCTCCGAAGTCCATACCAGTGGATGGATATCAACAAACTTTTCGCGTCGTTGTGAAGTCGCAAAACGGTAGAAATGTTTATCTGGGACTCTCGGATCGCGGCGCCAAGCATCTGCTGCACACATTGGCCCGTCGTTTTCTCACGGTCTGGGGCGGCATGTTCTTGCTCGGTTTTGTCATCTCCTACTGGAGCGCACGTCGTACTCTGCATCGTGTTGAACGAATTACAGAAACGGTAGCGCGAATTGGCACCGAGGATTTAGAGGAACGCCTGCCTGAACCTGTGAATTCGGATGAAATCTCGCGATTGGCGAAAACTTTTAATCACATGCTGGACCGGCTCCAGTCTTCGGTGAACCAGCTTCGCACCGTTACTGGCAGCATCGCGCACGATCTCAAAAGTCCGGTTACGTTGATTCGTGGGACGCTCGAATCCGCGCTGTGCAACGAAGGAAATGAGAAGTGGCGTGACTCGGTTGGGGAAGCGATCGAAGACCTTGATAGACTCTTGCAATTGCTAAACACGACGCTCGATCTTGCGGAGGCCGAAGCCGGTGCGCTTCACATGGATCGTGGCCCAGTCGATTTCTCCGATGTAGTTAAACAACTGGTTGATCTCTACCAACCAGCTATGGCTGAGCGTCATCACGAAGTGACGATTGACCTGGAAAAGCATGTGGTTGTGGATGCTGACTCGACCCTGCTAAATCGTGTCGTGAGCAATTTGCTTGAAAACGAATTGACTCACTTGCCAGTGGGGTGCCGAGTAAACATTCGGCTGCATTCGCATGAAGGCTCAGCAGAACTGGTGATAAAAGATAATGGTCCGGGTTTCCCGGTTGATATCGGGAGTCGGGCTTTCGAACGCTTCGTAAAAGGGAAACATTCTCCAGGGCACGGTCTCGGACTTGCCTTTGTGGATGCTGTAGTGCAAGCGCACGGTGGCGTGGCCACCACCTCTTTGCGTGCGGGAGGAGGCGCGGCTATAACCTTGTTGCTGCCAATCAGCGTCCTCCAAGCGGCATGAGCGTCCACGCCCGAGCTGACAGAATCTTGGCCGCGATGGCGAGGGAATATGAACAACTTGTCATTTGTTCGCCACGATGAATTCATTCCGTAGCTGATAATCTTCTTCCTCATGCGATGTCGTGACTGCAATAGGGCGATGCGTTACCGACAACTGGCGCTCGTATTTCTAATTCTCATCTTTGCTGCGCCCCCCAGCCGTGCTCAAGACAACTACGAAATCCAGGTGTACGGGTCCGACCTGGTCGATCCCCAACACACTATGGTTGAACTCCATAGCAACTTCACGATCGACGGCTCGAAGACAATCGTCAACGGTGTTTACCCCACCAATCACGCCGAGCACGAAACGGTGGAGATCACGCACGGCTTCAATGACTGGTTCGAGTGCGGCTTTTACATCTTCACGTCCATAACTGAGGGCCAGAGTTGGCAATGGGTGGGTGATCACATCCGTCCGCGCGTTGCCGTCCCGAAGAGGTGGCACTGGCCCATAGGTGTGAGTCTCTCGAATGAAATCGGATACCAGAGGCGGCAATATTCCGTGGACACATGGACGTGGGAAATCCGCCCCATAGTGGACCAAAAAATCGGCCGATGGTATTGGGCCCTGAATCCGACGCTCGACCGGTCCTTTCACGGCGAGAGCGTGAACCAGGGCGTTGTCTTTTCGCCAAACTTCAAATTCAGCTACGATTTCACACCGAAGGTTGCTGGAGGTCTCGAATATTACGGTTCAGCCGGCCCGGTGACAGGATTCGATGCCGTTTCACAGCAGCAGCACCAGGTTTTCCCTGCAATTGATTTGACTATTGCCCCGCAGTGGGAGATCAATTTCGGCCTCGGCGTGGGACTCACGGGCGCGACCGACCACTTGATCGCCAAGATGATTCTGGGGTATCGCTTTAATTTCTGATCTTGATTTCTGATCAACGCCGGGAGGGCGCGTGTGATAAGTGATAAACCGTATCGTCTTTGCTCCACATCCGCCCATGCCGGTATCGCCGAGGCCGTCGGCTTCGCCCTAGGACCTACGGCGTCCTCTATATAATCAAGATCGTGTTTGAGCTTGACCATTCTGCGATGTTGGCGGTGGCGTTGGCGGAAGCTTATAAGGGACTGGCCGAAGGCGGTATCCCGATCGGAGCTGCGATCTTTGATGCTGCGGGTAAGCTTGTCGGCTCTGGTCATAACCGTCGCGTGCAGAACAATGACCCATCCATGCATGGCGAAACCGATGCCTTCCGCAATGCGGGACGCCAACGCAGCTATCGAAGCCTGACCATGGTTACCACGCTGGCGCCGTGCTGGTATTGCAGTGGATTGGTCCGCCAGTTTGGCTTCGGTTCGCTAGTCGTCGGAGAGAGCCGCAATTTTCAGGGTGGATTGGACTGGCTGCGCTCGCTGGGTGTACGCGTCTTTGACCTCGATTCTTCGGAGTGCGCCTTGTTGTTAACCGAATACATCCGCAGGAATCCTGAAGTGTGGAACGAGGACATCGGTGAAGAGTGATTCTCGTTGGTTCTTACTACTCCAGATTCGACTCTCTAAGCTGGCTCTTTAGCGGACAAATAAAACGGCGACCATGATGGCCGCCGTTCGCGTCCCTGGGTTGCGCTCGACTAGAAGGTGAGACTCAGTGACATTTGAATCTGCCGCGGACTGCCGATGGTCTTGTTGGTTATTCCCAAGCCGCTCAAGGTCGGGCAGACATACAGGTCCGTGTAGCTTGTGTCGCACGGACTCGACACCGAGGGCTGACCAGCGTAGGGAAAACCGTTGAAATTGATGTTCTGGCTCACGTCGTCGATGGGGATATCGAAGCTCGCCGTGTTGGTCAGGTTGTAGACGTCGAATTTGTACTGGAGGGTGTAGCGCTCGGTGATCGGAGTGGTCTTCACGAGTTCCATGTCCGCGCGCCTCTGCCAAGGTTGCCGGAAGATGTTACGCTGCCCCTCGTCGATGAAGTTCGTCTCGTAGGGGTCATTGGAAGGAATGGCGCCATTCAAGGCGCTTTCAGCTAGCAAAGGAATACCAAAACAGCTCGGGTTCAGCGCGGGGGCACCAGAGTACACACCCGAGGCCCCGGTGAGCGCCTGCTTGGGCGTGCAACCGGAGAGCGGAACGACAGGAT
>Ga0074045_10005853_pt1 | contig 10657 bp, 9 predicted proteins | sample BogForMeECP23OM2_FD_94442 | JGI IMG/M metagenome (GOLD analysis project Ga0074045, IMG submission 94442) | Bog forest soil microbial communities from Calvert Island, British Columbia, Canada - Bog Forest MetaG ECP23OM2 | ecosystem: Environmental > Terrestrial > Soil > Wetlands ... | reverse complement strand
GGATTCGCGAGACGCCCGAAAGTTTCGTCCTGGCTCAGTTTGAGAATGATAACGCCCAGCCCCATCGGGCCGCACCTTTTACTAGCCTTTGGAGCATTTTCGAGGCATACTAACGGGAGACTAGCCTCCCCGGCATCGCCCCCCGGTTCGCCAGTCCAGAGCCGGCGCGCTGGTTTCTCAAACCCAGGTTCCCGCATGTCCATGTTGAAGACAATCGTGCCGAAAGCCGACCGCACTCTGGTGCCAAAGCGGCGAAAAATTGGGAAAGAAGATTACCGGCAGCGCGAATTGATGGTGGGCTCGCTGTGCCTCCTTCTGCTGGCCCTTGGCATCGTGCTCTGGCATGATCGCGATTTCTGGTTTCCCGAGTCTCCGGACGCGGAGTTTGATCAGCCAGCCGAAAGTTCACCGGTGGCAAGTACAGCTCCGGCCCCCGCGCCCACGATAGCCGCCAAGCTAGCTCCGACCGCCAAACCACAGCACAAAACTCGGCGCGCCGCGCGGAAAACTTACTTCGCAAGTCTGGCCGCGGCTCCCACGTCGGAGAGTTCCCCGCCGCCCGTGGCGATAACTAGCCGGACTGTCCTGCCTCCGCTGGAAGTAGAAGTAGTAGCTGGCGACTCGCATCATGTACTCCGGCCCGGCAGCAATTCCGTGCGTGTGGATTTACAGCCCGGCGATTCGTCGCAGCCTGCCCCTGAAACAGCCACCCGGGCCGACGCCGAGACTGCGGCCAGCGTCACCAGTAACGCTTCGGAGCGCGTGCAGATGTCCGCCAACGCATCCGCAATCGTGACCAGCCCGGTGAAGCCCAGCTATCCGCTCCTGGCGCGGCAGATGAAGGTGCAGGGTTCTGTAATTCTGAAAGCGTTGATCGGCAGGGATGGAATCATCCAGAATTTGCGAGTGGTGAGTGGGCCGCACATCCTGGCTTCCGCCGCTCAGGACGCCGTCCGGCAATGGCACTTCAAACCCCACCTGGAGGGCAGTGAAGCTGTCGAAACCGAGGCCAAGATCACTGTGAACTTCACCATTTCGACCAACTGACCCGGGCTCCCGACGCGATTCGTTATCAAGCCTCAGGTCTTCGGTCTCAGGCAAACGCGAAGGCCTGAAGCCGATGACCTAAGACTAACTTTCACGATTTTGCAGCCCAAAATACGAACGCCCCGATCTCTTGCGAGATCAGGGCGCCCGGGCAGCCCTCCCCCCGAACTGCTCGCCTGTGAAACTACACTTTCGACGAAATTCTGAAAATGGCACTCTGGTGCCATCCCCCGGGCTCCGAAGTGCTACCCCTGTGACCTGCTAATCCCCCGCGTTTTAGCCGGCTTCACTGCTCCCAGCGATGCCGACGCTTAAGTTAGGGAGCCTCTTCGCCGATGGACACACTAGCCATCAGCGTCGGCCATCGGTCCTATGCCAGCGTTTAAAGATCCCAAGATTTACCGCGACATCCTCGACGGGCTGCAAATCGGGGTCAGCGTTCTCGATCTGGACCGGAAAATTGTTTTCTGGAGCGATGGAGCCGAACAGATCACGGGTTACTCGCGAATCGATGTTCTCGGGCACTCCTGCGCGGAGAATATTCTTCTCCATTGCAACGAGAAAAGCTGCGAAATGTGCACGGGACGCTGCCCTTTGGCCGCCGCATTCCACGATGCTGTCCCCGTGGAGGCGATGAGCTTTATCCATCACCGATCCGGACACTGGGCCCCGGTTCACACTTGGGCAATCCCGCTGCGGGACGAGCATGGCTCCATCATCGGCATCATCCAGACTTTTGAAAGCGAATTTGCGGGAAATGGCCCCAGCCCGAACGACCGGAGCCTGAAGGAGCGCGGCTGCCTGGATCGCGCGACCGAATTACCTAATCACGCCGTGATGCAATCACGCCTGCGGGAAATGCTCGGGACCTTTGCGGAACTCCGAATTCCTCTGGGCGTGGTTTGTCTGGAGGTCCATGAACTCAGCCAATTCCGCGCTCGCTACGGGCAGGAAGCGGCTGCGTCCATATTGCGGGTATTGGCTCGCACCCTAAGAAATGCGATTTGGCCGACGGACTATGTCGGACGGTGGACTGAGGACCGGTTTTTGGTGATTTTGAATGGCTGCTCGGAAGATGCTCTGCGAGCGGTCAGCGAACGAATCTTGAAGATGACCACCAGCGCCACCATCGAGTGGTGGGGAGAGGAATTGTCGGTGGCGATTCTGATCGCGAGCGCGGCGGCTGTCGCAGGCGATACCGTCGAATCGTTGTTGCTGCGAGCCGAAGACGCGCTCAAAGGAAAACTCGTCGCCCAGGTCGACCGCCGTGTCGTGGCGGCCGATCCGCCGTCGAGGCGTTGAGTCTCGCGAGTGAACCATGTTTGCGATTATTGGCATTGTCGTGGTTTTCGGCTGTGTGGTGGGCGGCTATCTGATGGAGCACGGCAACCTCCGCGTGCTGATTCAGCCGGCCGAACTCCTTACCATCGGCGGAGCCGCCATTGGCACCGTTCTCATTGCCAATCCACTTCATATCCTTAAGAAGATCGCCGCAGGAATCGGTGGCGTCTTTGGTGGTTCCAAATACACCAAGCAGGCCTACATCGATTCCCTGAAGATGATGTACGAATTGCTGAACAAAGCCCGGAAAGATGGCTTGATGGCGCTCGAGAACGATGTCGAAGAGCCAGACAAAAGCCCCATCTTCTCCAAGGGTCCTGCGGTTCTCAAAAACCATCACGCCCGGGACTTCGTCTGTGATTCCTTGCGCATGGCGATCACCGGCGTGGACGCTTTCGATCTTGACCAGGTGCTGGACCTGGATCTTGAGGTTCACCACCATGACGGCGAGCAGCCCACCTCAGCTCTTACCAGCGTGGCTGATTCCCTGCCGGGTCTCGGCATTGTCGCTGCGGTTCTCGGCATCGTCATCACCATGAGCGCAATGGGCGGCCCTCCCGAAGAGATCGGAAAAAAGGTCGCGGCCGCGCTGGTCGGCACTTTTCTCGGAATTTTACTCTGCTACGGCCTCGTTGGCCCCATCGCCTCCAACATGGTCAAAATCGCAAGCGACGAGCATGCCTACCTCTACGTCTTGCGCGTCCTGATTGTTTCTTTTCTGAAAGGCACCGCGCCAATCATGGCCGTAGAAGTGGCAAGGCGCGCCGTGCCGGGTCATGTGCGGCCTTCCTTCAGAGAAGTAGAAGCGGCGTGCCGCAACCGGACGGCCACAGACGACACTGCGGCCACTCCTGACGCCGCGGCCGCATCCGGGTAACCTGCGCGGGTAGAAATTTTATGGACAAGACACGTCCCATCATCATCCTGAAGAAAAAAGGCGGGCACGGCGGCCATCATGGCGGAGCCTGGAAAGTCGCCTACGCCGATTTCGTGACCGCGATGATGTCTCTGTTCATCGTCTTGTGGCTGCTCAGTTCCAGCAAGAAAGTGCAGGAGGCCGTGGGTGGCTACTTCAAAGATCCGACCGGCACTTCAGCGAAGATGGGTTCAAGCCTGGCTGGCTCCGGCGAGAATTTCACTCTCACCCGAGACAATATGCCCAAGCTGAAGGACCAACTGGAACAAAAGATTCGGCAGATGGATGACTTCGCCAAACTGCAAAGCCACGTTGAGATGACCGTCACCAGCGAAGGCCTTCGCATTGAACTCATGGAATCTCTTTCCGGAACATTCTTCGACAGCGGACGTCCCGAACTCAACGCCGACGGCCGCGAATTGCTGATCCGGCTGGCGCAGGAACTGGGCAAGCTTCCCAACAAGATTTCCATCGAAGGCCATACTGATTCCAAGCCCTACGCCACAACCGGAAACTACAGCAACTGGGAGCTTTCGAGCGATCGTGCCAACGCTGCACGCCGCTTGATGCAAGCCAACGGAGTGGGCACGGACCAAGTCACCCAGGTTCGCGGTTTTGCCGATCAGCGACTTCGCAAACCCGAGGATCCCTTCGACCCTTCGAACCGCCGCATTTCGCTGATCGTGCAATACATCGTGAAAAACAACGACGACGAAGAAGATGCCAAGCCCTCCGCCGGAAGCGAACCGAAAAAATCAGAGGAAAATAACTCCACCGCGCCGCAAGCGAATCAGACCAAGAAAGAATGACTGCTCTCCTAAGGCCTTGAACTAACTTTACAGACTCCCCGCGCTCCTGCGGAAACTCGCCCTGTATAATCGCCGCTTTGATCTTGCCCCGTAGGAGCTCTTTCATGAAGAAGTTCGCCCGTCTGGCGTGCCTTCTGTTGGTGATGGCACCGGTTGTAACCTTGTGGTCGCAGGACCAGGACAAAGAAAAAGTCGATCTGGAGACCATTACCCGTATCCGCTACGAAGGGTTTCACAATTCCAAGGTCATGGACTATGCCACGGGTCTGATCGACTCGATCGGCGAGCGGCTCACCGGCTCCCCGAACATGAAGCGCGCCAACGCGTGGACGCGCGACCAGCTCGCCGCCATGGGTCTCTCGAACGCGCATCTCGAGCCCTGGGGACCATTCGGCCGCGGCTGGGCCAACCAATATGTTAACGTGCGCATGACGTCACCCGACGTCGTTACCCTGCTCGCCTATCCGAAAGCATGGACGCCCGGCACCAAAGGAGTGGTCCAAGGCAAATGCGTCCGCGCCACCATTGACGACCAGAAAGTCTTCGACAAATACAAAGGGAAGCTCGCCGGAATGATCGTGATCTTGGGGGCTGATGTTGATGTAAAGCCCATCACCGAAGCTCCCTACAAACGCTTGAGTGATGACGACCTTGCCAAGCTAGCTGACTTCCAGATTCAGGGCGAGCATCCTGCCTTCCGCTTCGCCGACTTTGTGAAGCGTCAGCAATTCATCAAGGACTTGAATCAATTCCTCGCCGACGAAAAGGTTCTGGCTGTCATCGATCACAGCCGCATGACCTCAGGCGGTGGTACCGTGTTTGTCCAGTCCGGCGGATCCTACAAGACCGGAGAGACCACCACAGTCCCTCAGCTCACCATGGCGCTCGAGCACTGGACGCGCATCGTGCGGCTGCTGCAGCAAAAGAAAGATGTTTCTTTGGAGCTGAACGTCACGAACACCTTCTACGACGATGACCCCATGCAATACGACACCATCGCCGAGATTCCGGGCAGCGATAAGAAAGATGAACTCGTGATGCTGGGCGCACACCTCGATTCGTGGCACGCCGGCACGGGCGCCACCGACAACGGAGCCGGAACCATTGTCATGATGGAGGCCGTTCGGATTCTGAAAGCTCTCGACATCAAGCCTCGCCGTACCATCCGCATCGGCTTATGGAGTGGAGAAGAACAAGGTCTTCTCGGCTCGCAAGGTTACGTTCAAAATCATTTCGGAGCGCGTCCACCCATGGACGATCCGGGCATGAAAGGCATGCCGACTCTGCTCCGCCGCGAAGCTGGAGACGTTACAGTGAAGCCCGAGCAGGCTAAGGTCTCCGTCTATTTCAATGTCGATAACGGCAGCGGCAAAATTCGCGGCGTGCACCTGCAGGAGAACGAAGCCGTCGCACCCATCTTCGAAGCCTGGATGAAGCCCTTTAACGACCTCGGCATGACCACACTCACCATGCGCGACACCGGAGGCACCGACCATCTCTCTTTCGATGCCGTCGGCATTCCGGGATTCCAGTTCATTCAGGATCCCATCGAATACGAAACCCGCACGCATCACTCGAACATGGATGTCTACGACCGCCTGCAGCCAGACGACCTCAAGCAGATTGCCGTGATCGTCGCCGGCTTCGTCTACGACGCCGCCATGCGGGACCAGATGCTTCCGCGCAAGCCGATCGAAAAAGGTGTGCCCCGAGAGCCGGAGAAAAATTAGCCACGCAACTCTTGCGCCCAAAAATCAACGCACAAGAGTGTGTAGCAGTTACGCGATGAACAAAATAGAGCCTCGCTCCAATTCGGAACACTCCACTCTTCCGTTTCGTCAAAACTAAAAAAAGTTGCGCCGACGACCCCTGCGGAGGACTAGAATTGTGTGTTCCCGATAATTATGTCCGCTGCGCTAAAAATCTTGCCTTCATACGACCGAACCACCGGGCAGATCTTCCCGGAATTTGGAAAGCGAGTATGCCCTCATATGTATCGAAGCCAGCGCCCCCCAACCAGGACAAACGCTGGAAGCTGGTGGACGCGACTATGCGCCGCCAGGGTCAGCAGTCACGTGGCCTGATTGAAACTCTGCACACCGTGCAGGAAGCGTTCGGCTATCTGGATGTCCCCGCCCTGCGTTATGTCGCCATGTCGTTGCGTGTGCCCTTAAGCCGAGCCTACGGCGTCGCCACTTTCTACCATTTCTTTACTCTCAAGCCGGCTGGCGAACACACCTGCGTCATTTGTATGGGGACGGCGTGCTATATCAAGGGCGCGCCGCAGTTGCTGCGTGCGGTCGAGCACGATTTGGGAATCGTTGCTGGTGAGACTACGCCCGACAAGAAAGTCTCCCTCTTGACGGCGCGCTGCCTCGGATCCTGCGGGCTCGCGCCAGCCGTGGTATATGACCAGGAAGTCGCCGGGAAGGTTGGGGTTCCCGGGTTGCAACAGCGACTCAAGCAGTGGACGCAACCATGATTACTAGGAACATGACTGTGGAAGAACATGACTCCTGAAGAACTCGATCAGATCGCTGAAACCGAACGCGCCGCGCAAAGCCAATTCCCGCAGCAAGTACGGGTATGTGTCGCGGCCGGCTGTATTTCCTGCCAGAGCCAGAGCGTGAAAGACGCGCTGGATCAGGAAGTCGAACGGCGCGGCACGAAGCAGCAGTGCCGGGTGAAGGGCGTAGGTTGCATGGGATTGTGTGCGGAAGGGCCGCTGGTTTCAACCAGCACCGGGGTGCTTTACCAGCATGTGGCGGCGGGCGACGCCGCGGCGGTTCTCGATAGCTTGGAAGGGCCGGCAGTAGCCAACCTGGTTTGTCCCACGAACGTCCCCTTCTTTGAGCGGCAGAAAAAAATTGTGCTGGAGAACTGCGGCGTCATCGATCCCGAGAGGATCGAAGATTACATCGCCGTCGAAGGTTACACCGCGCTGATCAAAGCCGTCACCGAAATGTCGCCGCGCGAAGTCATTGAGCAGGTCACCAAGAGCGGCCTGCGCGGCCGTGGCGGCGCGGGTTATCCCACTGGATTGAAGTGGAGCACAGTAGCAAAATCCGTGGGCACGCAGAAATATGTGATTTGCAACGCCGACGAAGGCGATCCCGGCGCTTTCATGGATCGCAGCGTCTTGGAAAGTGACCCTCACCGCGTTCTTGAAGGCATGCTGATTGCGGCCTACGCAGTGGGAGCGTCCGAAGGTTATATCTACGTGCGCGCCGAATATCCCCTCGCCATCAAGCGATTGCGCAATGCGATTCGCCAGGCCGAGCGCGCTGGCTTGCTCGGCGCGAATATCTGTGGCACGCGCTTCAGTTTGCGTCTGGACCTGCGGCTGGGCGCGGGCGCATTCGTCTGCGGAGAAGAGACCGCGCTGATCGCATCGGTGGAGGGCAAGCGCGGAACTCCCCGACCGCGTCCTCCTTATCCCGCGATGGAAGGATTGTTCGGCCAGCCAACCCTCATCAACAACGTCGAGACCTACGCCAACATCGCTCCCATCATTCGCAACGGCGGCGAGTGGTACGCGCAGATCGGGACAGAGAAAAGTAAGGGAACAAAAGTATTCGCGCTGGCCGGGAGTGTGCAGAACACCGGCCTGGTAGAAGTTCCGATGGGGATTAGCCTCCGCGAGATGGTCTTTGAAATCGGCGGCGGCATTCCGCAAGGCCGCAAGTTCAAAGCCGTGCAGACCGGTGGGCCCTCCGGCGGGTGCCTGCCTGAATCCTGCCTCGACATGCCCGTCGATTATGAGTCGCTGGTGCGCGCCGGCTCGATCATGGGCTCGGGCGGAATGATCGTCATGGACGAAAGTTCCTGCATGGTCGATGTCGCGAAGTATTTCATGGATTTCTGCATGACCGAATCCTGCGGAAAGTGTATTCCCTGCCGGGTCGGCACCTATCAGATGCACCGCATTCTTACCTCGATCAGCACCATGAGCGCGACCCCGCAGGATATGGCCATGCTGGAGCAACTCTGCGACCTGCTGAAACACACCAGTCTGTGCGGGTTAGGGCAGTCGGCGCCCAACCCGGTGGTGAGCACGCTGCGTTCGTTTGGCGAGGAGTATCGCGCGCACATCGATGACCATAAATGTCCCGCCGGCGTCTGCGGCCGTCCGGAGAATGGAGATCAGCCATGAGCCCGACCACGAGCGTCAAGACGCTCAAGATCGATGGCCGGGACCTGAGCGGCCGCCAGGACGAGAGCATCATGGATGTGGCCCGCCAGAATGGAATTTTTGTCCCTCGCCTCTGTGAGATGGATGGTCTCTCGGATGTTGGCGCTTGCCGGATGTGTCTGGTCGAAGTCAAGGGACAGAACCGCTTGCTCCCGGCCTGTGTGACCGCTGTGGAAGAAGGCATGGAGGTGACCACCAACTCCGAGCGCCTGCAAAAATACCGCAAGATGATCCTGGAGCTGCTTTTCTCCGAACGCAATCACATTTGCTCAGTGTGCGTCTCCAACGGCCACTGTGAAATGCAGATGCTGTCGCAGAGGCTGGAGATCACGCACGTCCAATTCCCTACCGCTATCCGAAAATGGAGGTCGACGCCTCGCACGAGCGCTTCGTCATCGATCACAACCGTTGCATTCTATGTACCCGCTGCGTGCGGGTGTGTGACGAAATCGAAGGCGCGCACACCTGGGACATCATGGGCCGCGGCATCGACGCCAAAGTCATCACCGACTTGAACGAACCGTGGGGATTATCGGAAACCTGCACCAGTTGCGGTAAATGCGTACACGTCTGTCCCACAGGCGCTTTGTTTGAAAAAGGCCGATCGGTCGCCGAAATGTTGAAGCGCCGCCAGTTTCTACCTTATCTCACGCTGATGCGGGAAGAAAACGAATGAGTGGTTGGAATGGATAAAAAGCGCCTGGCTACGGTTTGGTTGGATGGCTGCTCCGGCTGTCACATGTCCTTCCTCGACATGGACGAGCGCCTGCTCGCGCTGGCCAATCTGGTCGATCTGGTCTACAGCCCGCTGGTCGATGCAAAAGAATTTCCCGAGAATGTCGACCTTACAGTGGTAGAAGGCGCAGTAAGCAGCGAAGAAGATCTGCACAAGATTCAGCTCGTGCGCCAGCGCACGAAGACTCTGGTTTCGCTCGGCGATTGCGCTGTTACCGCAAACGTTCCCGGCATGAGAAATTCCTTTGGCGTGAAAGCCGTGTATGACCGCGCTTACCGGGAGAACGTCACCTTCGATCCGGGAATCCCCGACCAGGTGGTGCCGGCGCTGCTACCGTACTCGCGGCCAGTTCATGAAATCGTGGCGGTCGATGTCTTTGTTCCCGGCTGTCCTCCGTCCGCCGACACAATTTTTTATGTGCTCACCGAGTTGCTGGAAGGCCGGCAGCCCAACGTGAGCCTGAAAACGCGCTTTGGATCGTAACAGTTTTAGCAGGTAATTCGTTTGAGATTGTGGGTGAAGCTGTGAAGCAGGGCAAGACAATTATCATCGACCCCGTGACCCGAATCGAGGGTCATTCCAAAATCACTCTGCACCTCGATGAAGACGGAGCCGTCGAGGAGGCTCGTTTTCACGTCACGCAATTCCGCGGCTTCGAAAAGTTTTGCGAAGGCCGTCCCTTCTACGAGATGCCCTCTCTGATGGCGCGCATCTGCGGCATCTGCCCGGTCAGCCACCTCATCGCTTCCGCGAAAGCGTGCGATGCACTGCTGGCGGTCACCATTCCGCCGACCGCTGAAAAACTTCGCCGCATCTTCGGACTGGCCCAAGTCGTGCAATCCCATGCGCTGAGCCTATTCCATCTTTCCTCTCCCGACTTGTTACTCGGCATGGACGCCGACCCTGCCAAGAGCAATCTGTTCGGTGTGGCCGAGAAGAATCCGGAGGCCGCCCGCGACGGAATCCGATTACGCCAATTCGGACAGGAGATCATCGAGCGGCTGGGCGGAAAGCGCATTCATCCTGCGTGGATCGTTCCCGGCGGCGTCAGCGAGCCATTGAGCGAGGTGAACCGCGACGCTATCCTCTCCGCCATCCCGGACGCGCTCCGCATTGTCGAGCGAACCCTGGAATGGTTCAAAGGGAGAATGGAAAACTTCCGCGAAGAAATTGCCAGCTTCGGAAATTTTCCCACGATGTTCATGGGTATCGTTAAACAGGATAACGGCCTCACCTTCTACGACGGAAAGCTCCGTATCATCGATGCCTCCGGCAAGGTCGTGGCCGACGCTCTCGATCCCAAGCGTTACTTCGACTACATCGGGGAAAAGGTCGAGCCCTGGAGCTATCTGAAGTCGACCTACTACAAGCCGGTGGGATTTCCCGATGGCATTTATCGCGTAGGCCCTCTGGCTCGATTAAATGTTGCCGACCGCTGTGGCACGCCGCGTGCCGATCAGGAACTGGCCGAGTTTCACGAGCTACAGCGCACTGCCGTGCTCAGCTCATTCCACTATCACCACGCCCGGCTGGTTGAGATGCTCTATTGCGTGGAGCGCATGGAGCAGGTGCTGAACGATTCCGAAATTCTTTCCCAGCGCGTGCGCGCCGTGGCT
>Ga0074045_10005852_pt1 | contig 10658 bp, 6 predicted proteins | sample BogForMeECP23OM2_FD_94442 | JGI IMG/M metagenome (GOLD analysis project Ga0074045, IMG submission 94442) | Bog forest soil microbial communities from Calvert Island, British Columbia, Canada - Bog Forest MetaG ECP23OM2 | ecosystem: Environmental > Terrestrial > Soil > Wetlands ... | reverse complement strand
TACCTACGCTGCTGCACGATAAGTTTGTCAACGCCAGTCCGTCGGACGTGCCGGGGCTGATCGCGGACGTCGAGCCGCCATTTCAGGGTTACCAGCGAGCGTTAAAGGCATTGCAATTATACGAGGGGCTCGCCAGCAAGGGTGCCCCGCCCCAGCTCCCCGTACCGGCCAAAGCGATCGGCCCGGGCCAGCTCTACCCCGGCCTGCCGCAACTGGTCCAGTTTCTCCGGCTGGTCGGTGATCTCGCCCCGGACGCGGTCGTGCAACTCGACCCCCCGCTCTATCAGCAACCGGTGGTCGATGCGGTCAAGAGCTTTCAGGGGCGGCACGGTCTCGAGACCGACGGGCGGCTCGGCGCGGGCACCGTGAAGGCCATCAACGTGCCGTTGAGCTGGCGGGCCGAGCAATTGCGGCTCGCGCTCGAGCGCTGGCGATGGCGCCCCACGGATTTCCCGCGGCCGCCGATCGTGGTCAATATCCCGGAATTCGAATTGCGCGGTCTCGGTCCCGATTACACCCCTGAAATCAAGATGCGCGTCGTGGTCGGGAAAGCCTTCCATCACCGGACTCCGGTCTTCACCGGCAACCTCAGCTATGTCGTGTTCCGACCCTACTGGAACGTTCCGCTGAGCATCCAGCGCAATGAGCTGGTGCCGAAAATCCAGCGTGATCGCGGGTATTTGGCGAAAGGCAACTACGAGGTGACCAACGGGCGCGGCACGGTCGTAACCGACGGGGTGATCAGCGACGATGTCCTGGCCAAATTGCGCGCCGGCCAGCTTTTCGTCCGGCAGAAACCGGGTCCCAAAAATTCGCTCGGGCTGGTCAAGTTCATCTTTCCAAATGATAACAACGTGTACCTGCACGACACGCCCTCGGTCGCGCTCTTCGCCCGCGCGCGGCGCGATTTCAGTCACGGTTGTATACGGGTGCAGGACCCGACTTCGCTGGCCGTATGGGTTTTGCGGGGCAAGCCCGGATGGGATCGTGATCGCGTAATTGGCACGATGAAGGGCACCACCGACAACCTCATCGTAACGCTCGACAAGCCAATTCCGGTGCTGATCCTGTACGGCACGGCGGTCGCGCCCAGCGACGGCAAGATCTACTTCTACGACGACATTTATGGCTACGACGCCGAGCTGGAGAAGGTGCTGTCGCAAGGCTACCCGTACCCGTGACCTTCACCTTGGCATTCCTCCGGTCGCAGTACGCTGGATGATCTGCCCCTTCGGTCCTTTACTCTTGTCCCTCGCCGTAACACATTAGGCGTTCCGGGAAGCACTCGTGGACGGCATTTTTCATGCGGTGGCCCAATGGGCCCAGAGTTTGTTGGCGGACCTGCGCGGCCGGCGCTGGCTGCGCCGCACCGTCGCGACGGTTCTAATCGTCCTCATCCTGTACGGGTTGGGCGGCTTCTTCGGCGCGCCATACGCGCTCCGGCGGGTGCTGACCGGCCCGGTCGCGACGGCGCTCAAGCGGCCGGCGACGGTCGGCGTGATCGCCTTCAATCCGTTTCGGCTGAGACTTGAGGTCGCCGACCTTCACGTTGCCGATCGCGACCCGCAACGACCCTTCGTCGACCTGAAGCATCTGCGGGTCAAGGTTTCGTGGACCTCGCTCTGGCGGCTCGCGCCGGTGGTCGGCGAATTCTATACCGACGGCCTCGCCGTTCACGTCGTGCGAACCGGTGAGCAGACCTTCAACTTCTCCGATCTGATCGTGCCTCCGGCGAACGCGCCGCCGTCCCCCCCGCCACCCGCCAATTCGCAACCCACCAAACCGCAACGCTTCGCGGTTTCCAATATTCAACTCAACGACGGCGAAATCGACTTCGACGACCAGACCCTCCATCAGCAGCATCGCGTCGAGCATATCCGGCTGGCCGTGCCGTTTATCGCGAACCTGCCCGCCGACGTCGATATCTTCGTCCAGCCTTTTTTACGGATGATCGTGGACGGCAGCCGCTTCATGCTGGTGGGCCATACCAAGCCGTTTGGCGCAACGCTCGACACGATCGTCGATCTCAATCTGCATCGGCTCGCACTCGCGCCATACATGGCGTACGTGCCGGAGAAGCTGCCGGTCAAGCTCACCGACGGGATGCTCTCCGCGCTGATTCAGCTCCACTTCCTCAATGCGAATAATCAGCCGCACATCGAGCTCGACGGCGGTGCGGCCCTCGAGAAGGTCGACCTGCGCGACGCGGGCGGCGCGCCCCTGCTGAGTCTGGGGCGGCTCGTCGTCACCCTGGATAATGTGCGGCCGCTCGAAAGCGTGGCGCATCTCAAGCGGATCTATCTCGAAGGTCTGAACGCCCATCTGATCCGCAACGCCGACGGGACAACGAACCTGACCGCGCTCGCGGGGAGTCCGGCGTCCGCGGCGACGCCGCGAGCGGCTGGCAGCACGGCAGTGGCGATTGCGACCCCACTGGTTGCGGCCGCGTCGCCGACCCCGACGCCGCCGGCGGTCCAGCCGCCGCTCGCCACGCAGATGCTGTTGGCGGCGCCGTCGCCAACGCCGCAGCCACAGAGCAGTCCCGCCGCGCCAAAACCCCCGCTGGATTTTGCTCTGGGCACTTTCGAGATGGCCGACAGCGCAGTTGACGTGACCGATCGGAGCCAGACGACGCCAGCCGTTGTGGCGGTCAACGCAATTCACGCTCGGCTCGACGGACTGCACACGGTCGGCGAGGGGCTCGCGCCGTTCGCATTGAACGCCAACCTCGCCAGCGGCGGGGCGCTCGCGTTCAAAGGCAACCTCGACCTGGCTCATCAGCAGGCCATGACCGACGCCACGCTGAACGCGATCAATTTGGCCGGGCTGAAGGCCTTTGCCGCGCCGTTCCTCAACGCCGACCTGTCGTCGGGCAAACTGACCGCGCAGGCCAGCGTGAAAGCCGCTTTCGCGCCCGCCAGGTTCAACGTCCACGTGGAGCCCGCGAGTGCGGCGATCGACGATTTCGCACTGAAAGGTCCCGGCGGCCAAGCGGAGGCTCTCGGCTGGGGCAAGTTCGCCGTGACGCTCGGTCAATTCGACCTGGCCGCCCACCAGGCGATAATCAACGAGGTTCGCGCGGACGGACTCCGGGTAGCGGTCAAACGCGATCATAAGGGGCGGATCGATCTGCTTGCTCTGATTCGACAGTCCGGCGCCCCAACGGAATCGGGGGCGGCGGCACGCGCCGGGATAACGAAACTGGCACGCGCCCGGCGCCGGCATCAGGCCGCGTATCAGCAGCTCGCGTCCGCCGGACCCGCGCCGTCGGCCTGGAAGTATCACGTCCTGACCGTGATCCTCGACAAGACCGAAATCCATCTGCTCGACGAACACGGAACGAAACCGGTCAAGCTCGACGTGGTGCCGCTCGGGCTCACCGTGAAAGATATTTCGGACGATTTGCGAAAACCGATGGGCGTCGAGCTGGACGGGATCGTCAACAGCAAGGGCAGCTTCAAGCTTGACGGAACGGTAGTGCCGGAGCCGCTCGACGCCAAGCTGCGGATTGCGACGAAGCGCCTCGATGTGAGCGCGGTCAACGCCTATCTCGGCAATCAGTTCAACGCGACGATCGCGAGCGCGCTGCTGACCATGAACGGGATCGCGACGGCGACCAACCGGCGCGAGCATCTGCGCGCGGGCTATCGCGGCGATGTCACGCTGGGCGGCGTGCGGATAATCGACAAGCTGACGGGGGACAGTTTTCTGCGTTGGAACTCGCTCAGCGCGAATCGGATCGCGGCCAATTATGGCGAAGGCAGACCTAAGGTGCGGATCGGCGGACTTGCGCTCGCCAACTTCTACGCGCGCGTCATCCTGAACAGCAACGGCACCCTCAATTTGAAAGACATCACGTCCAATCCGAATGCGGCGCCGAAATCCCTGACGCGTCCGGGCGTCGCCGGCCCCGCGGTCCCGGCCGCGCCCACCACCGCACCGACCCCGGCCCCGCCAAGCAACGCCGCATCGGCGTCACCACAACCGCTCCCGGCGGATATCGAACTTGGCGGCATCACGCTCGCGGGAGGTCACATCAATTACAGCGACAACTTCATCCAACCGCACTATTCGGCCGACCTGACCGATGTCGGTGGCAAAATCGGCGCGTTCGGCACGAGCTCGACCAAGCCCGCCGACGTCCTGCTCGAAGGCCAGGTCAACCGGAGCGCACCGCTCAAAATCAGCGGTTCGGTCAATCCGCTAAGCCCGCTAGCCTATGTTGATATAGCGGCGAAAGCTGACGGCATTGAATTACCGGGCCTTTCGGCTTATTCCGCAAGGTATACCGGCTACCCGATCGTCAAAGGCACGTTGACCGTCGACGTCCATTACCTGCTCGATAATCAGAAGCTCACCGCCACCAATCATATCGTGATCGACCAGTTCACCTTCGGCGACAAGGTGGAAAGCAAGGACGCGCTCAACCTGCCGGTGCGTCTTGCGATCGCGCTGCTCAAAGACTCGCGCGGCGTGATCGATCTGACTATTCCGGTTTCGGGTTCGTTGAGCGATCCGCAGTTCAGTATCGGCGGCGTCATCTGGGGCGTACTCAAGAATCTTATTCTGAAGGCGGTGACCTCTCCGTTCAGTCTGATCGCGGGAGCCTTCGGCGGTAGTAGTGGCGGCGAGCAATTGAACTATATCGCGTTCAACCCCGGCTATGCGCAAATCACACCCGACGCGCAGAAACAGCTCGACACGATCGCGAAGGCGTTGACCCTTCGTCCGGCGCTGAAGCTCAATATCGCCGGACGCGTCGACCCCCGAGTGGATCACGACGGTCTCCGGCTGGCCAAAGTCGACCAGCAAGTGCTCGAGCAGAAAATCAAGGACACGGGCGAACCGGAAGGCGGCGCCCCCGTGACGGTCGGGAAGGACGAATACGACGAGTATCTGACCAAAGCCTACAAGGCGGCGAAGTTCGACAAGCCGCGCAATATGCTCGGGCTCACCAAATCAATTCCGCCGGACGAGATGATCAAACTGATGGCGGCGAATGAGAAGGTCACGGACGACGACCTGCGTCATCTTGCCGACGCGCGGGCCAACGCCGTGCGCGCGGCCCTCAGCAATCGCAAGATCGAGCCCGCCCGTCTCTTTATCGTCCCACCGAAACTCAACGCCGACGACATCAAGGACCAGAGCAAGACCACCCGAACCGATCTGACGCTGGAGTAGGTTTGGCTAGGGAACGTCTGCATAAGTGAATGCTTTGGAATCGCTTCGCGTGGATCCTTCGACACGGCTCGCGATGCTCGCCGGCTCAGGACGACAAATAGGGCTTGTGCAGAGGTTCTCTAGTTGTTCGAGCGCCCCTGCGCGCCGTCGACGGGAACACAGGTACCGGTTATCCAGCTCGCTTTCGGCGACGCCAGCATCACGACCGCGTAGGCCACCTCGTCCGGACGGCCGACCCGACCGGCGGGAAATTCGTGCGCGATGAAATCCTTTTCGAAGTCCTGGTTCGCCTTGAAGAGTCCTTCCCAGGTCCCCCCCGGGTAGATGATTGACCCGGGCGCAACCGAGTTGACCCGGATTCCTTTCGGCGCAAGTTCGCGCGCGAGTCCCTTGGTCAACGAGATCATCGCGGCCTTGGAGGTGTTGTAACTGAGCGGTCCGCCCGCCTCGCGGCCGTAGATCGAGCTGACATTGATGATCGCGCCGCCACCGCGCTTCTGCATCTCGGGCGCGGCGAGCCGGGCCAGCCTGACGGCCGCGAAGAAATTCAGCTCAAAGGCCTGACGCCAGCCCTCGTCGTCCAGTTGCTTGAGCGTACCGACTTTGGCCCCGCCCGCGTTGTTGACGAGGATATCGACGCCGCCAAACTGCTGGACCGTCGCGGCAGTCCAGGCTTCCATCGCAGCGGCGTCGTTGACGTCCGCCGGCTGCGCCAGAACGCTTGCGCCGGCCGCTTTCAGCTCCGCGGCGGCCTGTTGGAGAACGTCACCGCCGCGCGCGCAGATACTGACGCGGACGCCTTCCGCCGCGAGCGCCAGCGCCATCGCGCGGCCCAAGCCCTTGCTCGCCCCGGTAAGCATCGCCACCTTGCCATTCAAACCCAAGTCCATCAGTCGCCTCGCTTTTGCTTCGCTCTATCTCACGATCACCGCGTTGCGGCCCGTCGCGCGCGGTTGACACCTTGCAGGGTCGCCCCTATCCTCGAATGTCTATCTGAATTCGTAGCGGAGGACTATGGAAATCAGGGTCGAAGGGTCGCTGGATCAGGCGATGCGTGTGTTGAAGCGCAAACTCGCCAAAGAGGGCGTCTTCAAGGAGATGAAGAAGCGCGCCTTTTACGAAAAGCCCAGCGTGAAGCGCAAACGCAAGCGCTCGGAAGCACAACGCCGCCGCCGCAAGGAGCAGCGTCGCCGCCGGGCTTCATCGATGTGACGTCCCGCTGATGTAACGTCCGGAAAGGCAATGCGTCCGGACCCCTCCGGCGCCGCGTGATCAGTCCGCAGGCATCAGCGGCCCGTGCAATTCACCTCTGAGCAGTCAGCGCGGTTCGACGCCCGGGAGAGGGCGCCAGGTGAACGTCACCTGGCCATTGCGCACATAAGAATCAAGCTCGAAGTGGGGCAGCCCGAACGCCACCCGCAATGCGCGGAATTCTTCGATCAGGCGGCGGACACTATCGGCAACACGCAACTCCTGCCGTTCCGCCGGCTCCGCCGTGCGGGTTTCGGACGCACCGTCGAGCGCAAGACTCACACAGCCGGCCGTCTGATGGCGTTCCAAGGCGCCTTCGCCGAACTCGATCCGCACGCACTTGAGGCAAAGCGCAAGATAAGCGTGGGGCGTCCGCGGCTCGACGATCAGACGCGCGAGTGGCGCCGCGGTCTCCTCCCACGATTGCTGAGCGCGGGTCGTTGAGTAGCGGCGGATAGCGCGCGCGAGCCGGCTGAGCGTGGTTTCGTCAGCGGTCGCGGCCAGCTTGAGAACGGTCTCGTCCGATTCGTCCACGACCGCGCCGAGCTGATTCGCGAGAAACTCACGCAGATTGATCGGCAACCGGCATTCCAGATGAAGCCGGGAAGATTGGAAGATATCTTCTGAAACGGGAAAGTTGTCCTGGGGGCGCTTACCGAAAAGCACAGCGGGCGCCGACGCCCGGAGCGTCGTGGAATTTGCCTGGGTGGCGCGCGAAACTTTCGCGCCTCTTCGTACCAAAGGTCCGGTCCGCAAGGTGCCTCTCCTCGGCTCAGATCGCCTTCTCTGCCTGGACGCGCATCCAACCCGTGTAACCTGCCGGCCGATCCGCGCCGCTATCCTCGGCTATCCGCCCCCGCGCCGCTCACTCGCGAAGCCCCCGCCCCGGACTCGCAAGCAATCCGCGTCCTAGTTGCTTCTTTAGCGCGCTGATCGGACTCCGGCAATGGGGTCCAGCTTTTTTCCGTCGAACACCGGAACTTGACTTGACTTCCGCGGCATGCGTTCGATCTTTACTCCGCGGCCCGCAAGCGCGCGTTCCTAACGGCTCGGGCGCTGCAGCCGGGCCAGGACCCGGTTGCGAATTGGTTCGTCCCACAACGCCGCAAGCGGCTTCATCAGCTGGAACACCTCGGTCAACAGACGCTGAACTTCAATATCCTCGACCTGCAAGGCGTCGAGCGCGACAAAATAGCGCGCGCCCTCTTCCATGGCGGGCGGACGCTGGCCGGTGGTTTGCGGGAAGGCAAAATCGAAGTTGGCGGCCAGAATCCAGGGGGCGCTGATTACCTCCGCCGCCTTTGGGAAGAACGCCGACGCGATACCCTCAAGTCCGCGCCCCTGCGCCGCAGTGTCACGCAGGGTGTCTTGCAAAGCGCGCGCCTGCAGCGCCGCGGAGGTCATCCCCTGACCGTAGACCGGATTGAAGCTGCCGATCGCGTCGCCGATTACCAGGAAACCTTCCGGGAATGCTGGCATCCGCTCGTAATGACGCTGGATACTCGTAGGAAAACGATGCTGAGTGATCTCGCCGATACGCTCGGCGTCTTTGATCAGCTCGTAGATGCGCGGCGAAGGCAGTCTTTGCGCGAAAGCGAGGAAGCCGGCCTCATCCGTCGGGGGATAGTCGCCGAAGCGGCCCGCCAGACTGACGTGCCAGGTATTGTTCTCAATTTCAAATATCCCGCCGCCTGAGGGATGCCCCGGGGGCCGGCCCCCAACCAGGATCGTGGGCTCCTCGTGATAGCTCGCGGGCTTCGCGTACATGGCGCTGGAGTACGCAAAATCCACCCCGATCGTGGTCTCCGGCGGAGCTTCGAAGCCGAGTTCGCCGAGCCAGCGTTGCGCTCGCGAGCCGCGCCCGCCGGCGTCGACCACCAGATCAGCCGCGACCGTAGCGCCGCCCGCGCGATCGTCATAGCGCACCCCGCGGACGCGCCGGTCGCCGTCCACCAGCGATTGCACCGCCACGCCACTAACGAACTTCAGGTTCGGGATTGCGAGCGTAAAGCGGCGGATCACGTATTCGAGTAATCCCCGGCTTTGGCTGTGCGCCACCAGACCGAGGTCACGCGGTTCCCGCACCGAGCCGGTGACGTTGTAGGCCTTGCCTTCGGGAAAATAGAAGGCGAGGTCGGCGCCCATCCGCCAGCGAACCGCGCCCATCCGCCGCAACTCGTCGGTGAAGCCCGGATAGAGTGACGAGAGCACCTGCTGACCGCCCTGGAGCAGCGCGTGCACGTGATTACCCTGCGGTACGGACTTGTGCAGCGCGGGACTGTCGGCGATTGGATCACGCTCGCACACGGTGACCTGATCGAAGTGGTCCGCGAGCACGCGCGCGGTCATCATGCCCGCGATACTGCCACCGATCACGATTGCATGGGCGCCCAGACGGTTGGTCATAGTTACTCCGGCCTTCGTCGTACTCTTCCGGTCGACGGTGACAGCATTCGGGAGATCAGAAAAGCCTCAGGGTTCCAACCGCTCCATCATGCGTGGGAAAGGCACCGCCTCGCGGATGTGATGGATCCCGCAGCACCACGCCACCATCCGCTCGATCCCCATCCCGAACCCCGCGTGCGGGACCGATCCGTAGCGGCGCAGATCGAGGTACCAGTTGAAGGGTTCGAGCGGCAGACCATGATCGAGGATACGCTGACGCAGGGTCTCGTAGTCATCCTCGCGTTGCCCCCCACCAATAATTTCGCCGTAGCCCTCCGGGGCGAGCATATCGACGCAGAGGGCAACGTCCGGGCGCGCCGGATCGCGTTTCATGTAAAACGCCTTGCAAGCCGCGGGATAGCGATGGACCAGCACCGGAGTGTCAAAATCACTTGAGAGAGCCGTCTCCTCGTCCCCACCCAGGTCGTCGCCCCAGGTAACGCTCAGGCCTTTCGCCTTGAGCCGTGCGATCGCCTCGTCGTAGGTAATGCGCGGAAAGGGCTTCGCCGCGGCGCGTTCGAGCTTCGTGACGTCGCGTTCAAGGACCTTGAGCTCTTCGCCGCGACGCTCGATTACACGGGTCAGGATATATGCGACGAAATCTTCAGCGAGCTGCATGTCCTCGTCGAGCGTGAAGTAAGCGACTTCCGGCTCGACCATCCAGAACTCCGTCAGGTGCCGGCGCGTCTTGGATTTTTCCGCGCGAAACGTCGGTCCGAAGCAGTAGACCTTGCCGAAAGCGAGCGCGCCGGCTTCGGCGTAAAGCTGGCCGCTTTGCGTGAGGTAAGCCTTGCGCTCGCCGAAGTAGTCTATCTCGAAAAGGTTGGTCGTGCCCTCGCACGAGGTCGGGGTCAGGATCGGCGAATCAAAGAGCACGAAGCCGCGCTCATAAAAGAAATCGCGGCAGGCCGCTTCTACCTCGCTACGAATGCGCAAAACCGCATGCGGACGCGACGACCGGAGCCACAAATGACGTTGATCGAGCAGAAAAGCAACGCCGTGTTCCTTGGGCGTAATCGGATAATCAATCGCCCGCGAGCGCACGGCGAAACTCTTTACGGTCAGCTCGCGGCCACCGGGCGCACGCTTATCCTCGTGCACGATCCCCGTCACTTCGAGCGAGCTCTCCTGCCCCAGATGGTCCGCCTGGGCAAAGGCTTCCGGCCCCACGTCCGCGAGCGAGGCTACGCACTGGCAGACCCCGGTCCCATCGCGAATCAGGAGAAAATGGATTTTGCCGCTCGAGCGCCGATTGTAGACCCATCCGCACAGCGTCACTTCCTCGCCACCATGGCGGCCGAGATCCTCGATATAGACCCATCCCATGCCAGCCAGTTTAGCGGATTCCGCGGGGTTGGCCACGTCAGTCGCAGCTTATGCGGGAACGGTCAAGGCCGAGGCCCGAACATACACGACGCCTTCCATCAGACGGCGCGCAGTGCGATAGACCGTCGCGTGATCGGCGATCCATGCGCCCTCGTGGGCGCGCACGGCGGCATCCACCAGCGTAACCCCCGAGGGTTGCGCAATCCGCACCGGTTGACCCGAGGATCCGGCCGGGCGGGCCAGCCGATTCACCACGCTGCCTTCGAGCCGCGACGCGACGGCCAGGCACATCGCGCCGGTCAGTGGGACCGCGCGATGGGGTTGGCCGATCGAAATCATGCGCACGGTCAGATCGGCGGCGTCGGCTTCGAGCGCTTCGCCGGCAAGCGTTGACGCCTGCTGCGGCGCGGCGACTAGCGCGACTTTCGGGATACTCGGCTTGCGCGCCGCTTCCT
>Ga0074045_10005851_pt1 | contig 10660 bp, 8 predicted proteins | sample BogForMeECP23OM2_FD_94442 | JGI IMG/M metagenome (GOLD analysis project Ga0074045, IMG submission 94442) | Bog forest soil microbial communities from Calvert Island, British Columbia, Canada - Bog Forest MetaG ECP23OM2 | ecosystem: Environmental > Terrestrial > Soil > Wetlands ... | reverse complement strand
ATAACGGTAGCAATAAAGGGCAATGTCTCGGAGTCGCCGTGGCGATAACCTCCAAGGCCCAAGCAGAGCCCAATCACAGGCAGCACCCACTTCAGCCAGGGGACTTTGCGGTCAATCGGGGCGCGCGTGGGGAACACCGCGAAAAAGAAGTAGAACAGTCCAGGAAGTATGCTGTTCGCGACGGTACGATAGGCGAGGAGAAAGGACCGAAGATTGTGTGGCGCGGTGGCAAATTCGTTTGGCATGGGCGCAGCCGTGATGAAGGTCGCGAATACCAGCGCCAGCAGCCATGCATTGCGATCTTCCACGCGCAGAAACAGCACCGCCAATCCCACGACAAGGAACGCGAGAGGATATGAGTCCAGGGCCTCGGCCGCGACCGAGCGTGCGAGGCTCTTGGTGTCGCCAGCGCCTTGTTTGGCGCGAAACCAAGGCGTGAAGACCAAGGGCTGCGATTGTCCCGGCCGCCGTACGGTCAGGGTCACTGTGTCTCCGGGTTGTGACCTCAGCCACGTGCGATTCTCCAATCGGTTCCACGCCGATTCGGAATCTGCGCTGCTTCCGTTAATCGCGACGATGAGGTCCTTCATCTTCAATCCCGCCTTTTCCGCTGGGCTGTTCGGGTGCACGTCGTCAATCTCAACTCCGGCGGAAGAGTAGAATGCGTCGATCCCGATTTCGACCTGCGTTACCTGCAGTGGACGGCGAACGTAGTACATCCACGCCGCGCTGTAGAGAATGGTCAGCGCGGCGAGCAGGACCGCCGCGGCATACTGCAGCGGCCGGTAATTGCGACCGCGGGTTGCGGTCAATGCTTCGCGGCTTTGGGTTGCGGTGCTCATCGTTGCGCCGAAAACTAAGCACAGTGTAGTTCAATCTCGTTCCGGAGGACTCCTGAGCTCCGCGACTTGTCCGCTACCAAACCGTGCCAGGAAATTGTTTCGGGCGCAACGAGAACAGACCACGTTGAAATACGTCGACCCCGATGTTCCAATCCTAAAGGGAGGCTAAAGCAGATATTTGAAGCTGCAGTAATTCTGAAACTCAGGCATTAAAGCAAATAGAGACTTCCATGTTTCCCGCCGCACAAGGAAGTGAGCTTCGCAATGGATCATCGCCCCACCAGAAATTATTCGCGAGTCACGCGAGGCAGTACCTCTTCCGAGAGGCGCTCTATCTGTGCCTCTTCGTCGAATACAGGATTTAGCAGGATATGGTTCACGCCAGCGCCTTAAAGACGCCTGATCTGGTCAGCAATCTGCTGTGGTGATCCCCAGACCGCCACCTGATCTGCCATTTCGGGCTGGCCGTAAAAGGCTCCAAACCAGTTCCTCAATCGGGGCAGATTATCGCCCAATGCCAGATAAAGGCGCTTGGCTTTCGGAAAGTCCGGCGGTAATTGCTTAATATCTTCCAGAAACGCTGTCATTGGAGTCGCGCCTGCGCCAATGTAGCCGTCCCCCCAACTCTAGCGCACGACGCAATGCTGCCTCAGCATGTCCACCAAAACCAAATTGGAGGATGTGGTTTCTGCACCGGCTTCGGCTCCATCGCCAGGATGACGAGTTGCTTCATCGCAGCATTCTACATTTTGAAGTCAATGCGTGATAGGGCGTCATCCATGCCGATATACTTGATACTGTCCATTGTGGGTGCTCCTTTCGGTAACGTTCTCACTGACACTCAGAATCTACCGCAAAGGGGCGCCCTTCTATAATGCGTGGGAATCCCGCGCCTTTGGCGGGATTTCCAAGCGAGGTGGAAAAGCCTGCTTTGAGGCTTTTCCACGGAGCGTCTTTTCCACAGCTCGTGGCGCCGCGTTTTTGCTGCACGCGATGGCCACCCCCTGGGCGCTGTAACGTCCTAGTCGGTGCGGCCCGTGGGTGAGGCTGATCGTCCCATCCAAATGCTGATGCAGGGTCACGGTGCAGCCGGCCAGTGTCCCGCGCCAGATCACCCGCTCGATCTGCAGCGTCAGATTCTGGAAGCTCACCGTGTTGTCGCGGTTCACCATGCGCTCGAACTGCAGCGCGAAGATTAGGTCCAGATCTTTGCTGCGTGGGCAAGCCACAAACGCGCTGCCACGCTGCGCGGCGGGAACCTGAAAGCGGTGATTGAACTCCTTCAGATAGTGCTCCTGCAGAAACTGGTTGGCGGCCTCCACCGTCGTGATCCCACGCAAGCGCAGCTCCTGCGGTAACCGTCCTTGCCAGGTCCCGAAGTTGCGCTCGCTGCGACCGCGCGCCTGCGGCGAGTAGGCTGGGATCATCTGCACCCCCAACTCGCGCAGCGCACGTCCCACTTGCGTCAGCCGATGGGGATCAACTTTGCCCCCCGCCTTGGGCGTATGCCAGAAATGGCTGCCCCGGTCGCTGTACAAAGCGCAGAACAGGCCTTGGCGCTCGATCACCTCTCGCAGGGCCGCCATCACCGTCGTCGTCGACTCTTCCTCCACCAGCTGCGCATAGTAGGTCTCGCTGTTGGCGTCATCCAGGATGACGATCAGGTCATACCAGCGCTCGTCGGCAAACCAGCGGTGATGGCTGCCGTCAATGTGCAGCAGCATGCCGGGCAAGGGTCGCCTCGCTCGCCGCTTGCGATGCACCCCGCGTTTGCGGCCTCGCTTCACCAGTCCAGCCCCCTGCAAGGCCAGCTTCACCCAGGTATAGCTCAGCGCGATGTGGTGCTCCTGGCCTAGCTTCTCGTGAAAATGGCGCACGTTCAGATCGAAATACCGATCCCGGTACAGTTCCAACACCTTCTCCACCGTCGCCAGCGGAACTCGCTTGGGAGAGGGCTGGCCTCGCCTCCGGTCGAACAACCCGTCATACCCAAACTCCTCATAGCGTTCATGCCAGCGCCGCATCTGCCGGTCGCTGATGCCGATAATCTCCGCCGCCTGCCACCAGGTAATCTTTTTCGCCATCGCTCGCAAAATCACTTCCTGTACTTTCATCGCCCGCTCCATCGCGGCCTTCGAGTAAGAATCCATGCTTCCCATGGTCTCCTACTCTCACCGCCCGCAATGCGGACAGATCACTTGCTATCTCAACCGGACATATCATGTGCTACCGACACCATTTCGAGCACACCTTGTAATTGGACCTACTTCATGCGATAAGGAGTGTGACGTCCGCCGAAGACCAGTTCCACCACCAGCGGGCAAACGGGCAGCGATTGGCCGGTTAACAGGGCTTCGCGTGAACTGAGTCCGTCGATGGACGCAATGCGTAGTCATAGACCCCAGACACGCCTAGAAACTTCATGCCCGAGAACCGGGAGACCTCGGAGATGCCTGCTGTCAAACCCAGGCAACAGGACGGCGGGATAAGGCTCAGGCCGTACGGCCCGCATGCACACCTCGTTCTTCCCCGTAGACCTCGATGTCCTCGAACTCCTGGTGATCGACTCCAGCTGCGCCGCCATTGGCTTTGCAACAGGCGTAAGCGAACCCCAGAATGTCCTTCCGGTACACCTTGTCGTACACGAGCGTAGAAACGAAAGTCAGGCGATTCCTTCGCTTTCGCGGGTAACGCCGTCGGCAACTTCTGAATGCTTTCGGGAGTTGTCAGGCTCATGACCAATCTTCCTTCCTTCGTTGCTTCGATTGCGTTAACTTCCAACTGAGGCCCCTTCCCTCCCCCGCCATTACCCGGCTTCATCGGTACTACGAACCTCTCCGCCACCCCAAACGGCCCGGCCTGGCTCTCGCGAGTTGCCAGTTGATCCTGAACCGCCAGAATCACCCCATGGGGCTTCCCGTGTTACGTCTGATCCCCTCTGCGTACATGCCATCGCCACTACCCCGGCAAGATCGATAAAACCCATTCGCTCGTCCCCTCCCATCGACTGCGGCCTTCCCCTGAAAAATGGAGAGTCGGCTCTTGCTTTAGTCGTTTCGAGGCCTGCTCAGCGTTTACTCGGATTATGACCTGCACGCTCGCCAAGTCGCCTACGCGACCCTCTACACCGAAGGCCTCAGCGACTTCGTTGCCTCTGCCGCTGCTTCGATTGCTATCGGGTGGAGCGAACCAGTTCCCGGGCGGGTCTGCCTCCCGCTGTGGACCAGCGCCTTTCCACGGCGCACATTTCTCGTCAACTGACACGAATGTGGACAACGCATGGGGTAGGAAACTCGCAGTCGCCGGATGCTAGCGCGTTTCTTCGGTACTGATCATAAGGTTGTAAGAGTGGAGACGCGATTGGCTGTTGATTGCCTAACCGATCCGCAGTTCACGAGAAGCCGATTTTGCGCCAACTGACAGATTAGCGCTTGGCGTTACTTCGAGCTTGGCCGGCAACGCTTTCTGGAACCTCATCTTTCACGCCCTAATCAGTTGCGACACCCGCCCGAGGCGACAGAAAAGGCGAGGGCAAGGATATTCCCCGCCCTCTAAATCGCGAATGTGTTGCTTGACTTCGCAGGTGCAGACTATGTCCGATCGCTACTCGGAGGTCATTGTGGATCTGCCGGAGCAGGTGCAAATCGGCGGAAGCGCAGCCACTGCTGAAGCTGCTGTCGGGCCTTTTCGGACAGCACAACCTTCGCGGCTGCGCCGCTTCCAGCGGCAAGAGCCGAAGCGTTCCCAGCGCCGCCTCCGAAATTCACCGGGATGGCCAGGTAGGCATGAATCTCGCCGCTGCTGGTCGCGCCAAAGCCTGCAATTTCGCCCGCGGAGTTGATTTGGAAGCCATGCAACAAGTACAGAGGGGAGTTGGCTGGAATGAGGGTGTTGAGGTCGGTCATCACGCCGTTCTGCCAAAGGTATGCTCTTAGGTTGCCATTGGCATCAATCGAGACGCCAGTCACTTGGCCCCGATTGTTAATTCCACAGCCGACGCTTATGACGTCTCCCGGCAACGTCCCCAGGTCACTCATCACGCCTTTCTGCCAGAGAAACGCGTGCTGGTAATTGTCTCCGGACAAGTCTGATGTACCGACCACCTGCTCGTCGTCGTTAACTGCGAAGGCGACGTTGTTGATTTCGCCCCCAAGATTGCCGAGGTTAACGGGCACCTTGCCTCTCCGCCACAACAGCGCATGCTTCGGCTGAAGAGGAACGCCGTATCTGGGGTCAAAGGCCGCACAGGGACCCGACGCGCCGACCAGCTCGCCCTTGTTGTTGATCGCGTAGGCAGCACCATCCCAGTCGCCCGGGTACAGTGGAAGCACCTCGACTTGGCCTTTGGTCCAGCTGACTGGCTTGAATTGTAGCGCTTGGGGAGGGGGGCAATTCGGGTCAATCGTGCTGGTTTCTGCCCATCCCCCTGCTACACCCTCGTCGTTAATCTCATCAGCGCTGCTGTTGTTGCCGCCCAGCGTACTGAGCGGAGTCATCACGCCGTTCTGCCAAAGGAAACCGAGACAGATCAGATGCGTGCCGAAACCGCAAAAGTCTTCACCGTTCGGGTCAGATGTCGCCGTCTCGGCCAGCCCGGCAGCCTGAAGTGCTTCACTGGGTCCTGCGTAGGACTGGCTGTTCGGCCCTCCAAGCGTCCCGAGGTCTGTCATCATTCCCTTCGCGAACACGAAGGCGTGCTGGGTTTTGTCGCCGGGCAAGTTTGCAAATCCGTCCACCTGGCCCTTGTCATTGATGCCGTATGCCAGGCCGAATGTCCCTCCGAGAGTACCGAGGTCGACGACGGTATAGCGCGGTGACGGCTGACCTACTGCAAGCGTGGTGAGCAAAATACTAACCGCAATCAAAGTCACGATCGATTTCATATTCCCTCCACCTAGATAGGCGCAGAACGTGCCAGGAAACTATCACCCAAAGGGTTCTAATTTGGGGGGACCAGGTGCGGCGGTACAATTCGACCATAGCCATGCAGGGGGCGAGACAAACTGGTGAGCCGGCGGGGGGCGACGTAAGCCAGTTGCTCCGCGCCTGGAGCGACGGAGACCAGGGCGCGCTCGAACGGCTGACCCCCATCGTCTATAAGGAACTCCACCGCCTGGCACGCCACTACATGAAGGGCGAGCGCCTCGGACACATGCTGCAAACCACGGCCCTGGTCAATGAGGCCTACATGCGCTTGGTGGATTACAAGCGCATGCAGTGGCAGAATCGCGCGCACTTTTTTGCAGTTTCGGCCCAGTTGATGAGGCGCATTCTGGTTGAGCATGCACGGCGCCAGAACCTAAAACGGGGAGGTGGCCTGCAGCATATCTCCCTGGAAGAGGCGGCCGTAATGGGCGGCGACCGAGCCGCGGACTTGGTGGCACTCGATGCCGCGATGGACGCGCTGGCCCGGCTCGATTCCCGCAAGGTGCAGGTTGTAGAAATGCGCTTCTTTGGCGGACTCAGCGTGGAAGAGACGGCCGAGGTGCTCAAAGTATCGCCCGTCACCGTAATGCGCGACTGGAGCACTGCCAAGGCCTGGCTCTACCGCGAACTGGCGGGCGGTACGACCGATGGACTCTGAGAGCTGGAAACAAGTCGATAACCTGCTGCAATCGGTGCTGGAGCGTCCGCCCGAGGAGCGCGACGCGTTTCTGCGACAAGCTTGCGCCGGCGATGAGGCCCTGGAGCGCGAGGTCCGCTCTCTGCTGACGTCACAGCAGCAGGCCGGAAGCTTCCTGGAGAGACCTGCCATAGAAGTAGCTGCGCGGGAAATCGCTCTTGAGCAAAACAAAGACATGCCAGAGACCGGTGGTTCCCTTATTGGCCAGACGATCTCCCATTACCGCATCATCGAGAAGCTGGGCGGTGGCGGGATGGGCGTGGTTTACAAGGCCGAGGACATCCGCCTGCACCGGTTTGTGGCCCTGAAGTTTCTGCCCGACGAAATTGCTCACGACGCGGAGTCGCTCGGCCGCTTCCAACGGGAAGCACGGGCTGCCTCGGCCTTAAATCACCCAAACATCTGCACCATTCATGACATCGGCGAGCAGGACGGACGCTCCTTCATCGTCATGGAGTTCCTGGATGGAGCGAGCCTAAAGCATCACATCCTGGGTCGCCCCTTTGAAATCGAAACACTCCTCGATTTAGCCATTGAAGTCGCCGACGCACTGGATGTGGCTCACTCCGCCGGGATCATCCATCGCGACATCAAACCCGCAAACATCTTCGTCACCAGGCGCGGTCACGCGAAGGTTCTTGATTTCGGGCTGGCCAAGATCTCCCTCAAGCCCGAGGGCCTTGGTATGAACGCTTCGACGATGGAGTCCATCACTGGCGCCGGCGCCGTGCTTGGCACGGTCGCTTACATGTCACCGGAGCAGGTGCGTGGAAAGGAACTGGACAACCGCTCCGACCTATTCTCCTTTGGGGCGGTGCTATACGAGATGGCCACCGGGAAGCTGCCATTTCGCGGGGAGAGCTTGGGCGACATCTTCGATTCCATTCTCAACAGCGCTCCGGTGCCTCCCGTACGCCTGAGTCCCGATCTGCCAGCCGAATTAGAGAGCATCATCGCCAAGTGCCTGGAAAAAGACCGCAACCTGCGCTACCAGCACGCTTCGGAAATTCGCGCTGACCTCCAGCGGCTGAAGCGGGACACCGATTCGGGGCGGCTCACAACCAGTACGAAGCCGGCGGTAACTGACGCCGCTAAACGCTGGAAGGTAATTGTTCCCGCCGTCGCGGTAATGTTGGCCCTCTCCGTCGCAGGCTACTTCTATTTGCACCGCACGCCAAGACTCACCGACAAGGACACGATTGTTCTCGCAGATTTCACAAACACGACAGGCGATCCGCTATTTGACGGGACACTGCGGCAGGGGTTAGCGGTGCAGCTTGAACAGTCGCCGTTCCTCAGCCTCGTTTCTGACCAGCGCATCCAGCAGACACTACGTCTCATGGGCCAATCACCCGATGCGCGGCTTACCCCAGAGATCGCCAGAGAAATCTGCGAGCGAACCGCCAGCACCGCAGTCCTCGATGGCTCGATCGCAAGCCTTGGGAGCCAGTACGTGTTAGGGCTGCGCGCCAGGGACTGCCGCACGGGAGACGTTCTCGCTGAGGAACAGGTAGAAACTGCGAGAAAAGAAGACGTATTGGACGCCCTCGGTCAAATTGCCAGTAAATTCAGGACCCGAGTCGGTGAATCGCTTACCACCGTTGAAAAGCACAATACTCCGCTGGAGATGGCGACCACCTCGTCACTCGAAGCACTGAAGGCCTACAGTACAGGGATGCGGGTTTCCTTCTCGAGGGGATTTAGCGGTGCTTTGCCCCATTTCAAGCGCGCCGTCGAAATCGATCCCCAATTTGCGATGGCCTATGCGTCCATGGGACTGATGTACAGCAATCTTGGAGAGTCTGTCCTGTCCATCGAGAGCACGAGCAAGGCCTATCAGTTGCGAGACCGCGCCAGTGACCGCGAGAGGTTTTTCATTACGACCCTCTACGATCGAGAGGTGACGGGAAATCTGGAAAAGGAACAACAGACCTTGCAGTTGTGGGCGCAAACCTATCCTCGTGATCGGGACGCCCACGGATTGCTGTCCGGATTTGCTTCGCAAGGCTCCGGGCAGTATGAAAAGTCGATTGAAGAAGCCAATATCGCGCTCGGGATTGATCCGGATTTCGCTCCCGGCTATGTCAATGTCGCCTTCGCTTATTTTTACCTCGACCGCTTGGCGGAAACTGAGGAAGCTATCCAGAGAGCCGCCGAGTACAAACACGAATCACCTGAGCTTTTGCTGCTTCGATACTATCTTGCTTTCCTCAAGGGCGACACGTTGGGGATGGATAGCGTGGCAGCCATGGCTAGAGGCAAGCCGGAACTTGAAGACTGGATGTTGCATGCGGGGGCCCTAGTCGAGGCTCGTTCCGGCCGGGTGCAAGCGGCCGGGAGGATGTCACGCCGCGCTCTGGACATGGCTCAGCAAGCAGGCCAGAGGGAAAGAGCGGCTACCTATCAAGCCGCAGAAGCAGTGTGGGAAGCGTTTTTCGGGAACGCACTTGCGGCAAGGCAGAGCGCGACGGCGGCACTGCAGCTTTCCAATGGCCGGGATGTAGAGTACGGCGCTGCCTTTGCGTTAGCCCTCGCCGGGGATCCCTCCCGGGCTCAGACCCTCGCGAATGATCTGGAAAGGCGCTTCCCAGAAGATACTTCAGTCCAGTTCAATTACCTGCCAGCGCTTCGCGCACTTCTCGCTCTGAACCATGGCGAGCCTGCAAAGGCCATCGACCTGCTGAAAGTCGCCGTTCCTTATGAACTGGCGGTACCGGCAGTCGACTTCTATGCGTTTTTCGGTGGCCTGTATCCGGTCTATGTGCGTGGCCTCGCCTATCTGGCCGCGCACCAAGGCGCCGAAGCCGCTACCGAGTTCCAGAAGATTCTCGACCATCGCGGGATCGTGGTCAGCGATCCCATAGGCGCGCTGGCACACTTGCAGTTGGGCAGGGCCTACGCGCTGGCGGGCGATACTGCCAAAGCGAAAGCGGCGTACCAAGACTTCCTCCAGCTATGGAAAGATGCCGATCCGGACATCACCATCCTGAAAGATGCCAAGGGGGAGTATGGGAAGCTGAAATAGCCGGAACACTCCCCCTTGTGGAAGATCGATTGACCCTTGCCGCCGATTCCGGGGGAATCACGGGTACCCGGAAGTAGAGCCTCACTTGACGGGAACAGGGCTTAGCGTGAATTTAGGCGGCCGTACTGACAGGCGCGGCCGGTCGCGAACCTTCCCTTTTTTTGATGTTTTTGATCAGTAATCCCAAACATTCCGGTGTCGAAGGAGTAGCCCGTGTGGACATGGGCGACGCCCCAATAGACACTGTCCGGGAAGGTCTGGCCTACGTTAGGGGAATATTGCCCGCCTTCCGACGACCGCGGCCGGTGTTGGCTTGGACGCTTCCTGTGGTGGGGCCGCAGCGAACGCGACGAGTTCGCCTGTGCGCGTATCTGCTATGGCGGGCGAGCGCCCGTGAAGAGCGGACCGTACCGCATTAATGCCGACCACTATGAGGCCGATGCCCACTAGGGCCGCCATCAGTTTCTTGAACCTTGCGAACTTGATGTTCATGAGTCCTCGTTTACGTGCGCATGTCGTGTGGGCCGAATCGTCGTAATCACACTCCCGCCAAAACTCCGCGCCTGTTTCTTTCTGGGTTGGTGGGAAAGCCAGGCTCTACGCGAATAACAATACCTTCAGCTTGCGTGGCCCACGATTCGATTGGTCACAGCGCGAGTTAACGAATACGGCAAAGCTATGAGGACCGGACCGACAATCAGTGCGGGACCGGGAAACACTTCATGCAAGATCAGGAACTGCGATAACGCATCCAGCAGGATCGACATGGCAATCAACACGGCGAGTTGCTCGAAAGCCCCTTTGAGCAACGCGCGACGGCCCTGGCTATCGAAGAGAACGCCCAGAATATAGGGGGCGCGCCGAGCCCGTGCATCGGAGATTCCGGCCCGTATGCCGAGGAAAATGGCCACTGCGGGCTGCAGAATGAATCGGAAACGGCCGGGACCCGTCAAGCGCTTGGGAAGGTCTTCCACAAATCTGCGTGAAAAGAGATAGAAGCCACTATGCTGAGAGGCATACTGCAGAGAAAAGGGGACGGCGGCGATCAGCACCAGAACGACCAGGACGAAACCGCGTTTCGAATTGTAAGGGTGCGTTTCCATCCGGCGCGGATCACGTTTCCCTCTCCTCTGCCAGAGCTTCCTTCATGCGCGAGCGACTCACTTCGCT
>Ga0074045_10005850_pt1 | contig 10661 bp, 9 predicted proteins | sample BogForMeECP23OM2_FD_94442 | JGI IMG/M metagenome (GOLD analysis project Ga0074045, IMG submission 94442) | Bog forest soil microbial communities from Calvert Island, British Columbia, Canada - Bog Forest MetaG ECP23OM2 | ecosystem: Environmental > Terrestrial > Soil > Wetlands ... | reverse complement strand
TGCCAGAAGCTGCAGCTAACTCATTGAAACTGGCGGAGAGGCAGGGATTCGAACCCTGGGTGAGATATAATCCCACAACGGTTTTCGAGACCGCCCCGTTCAACCGCTCCGGCACCTCTCCATTGAATAAGTATTATAATCAATTAGTTGCCTAAAGAGCTACCCCCAACTATGATAAAACTATGATAAATCATCCTTCCTGGACCTCTTTTTCAGCCTGTTTCTGAGCCGGGATTGCATCGAGAATTTCAACACCATGACGGACACTTTCAGGGCAGTGGTGAGCATATCTTTCCGTTTCCTTCACACTTGCGTGCCCCAGCAATTTAGATACTGTGTAAATATCTACTCCTGCCTGTACCAATCTGGTCGCGAACGTGTGCCTAAGGTCGTGGAACCGGAAACTTGTGATCTTGGCTCTTGTCACTGCAGTCTGAAACTGCCGCTGAACCTCCCTTTTTGTAAGCTGTTCGCCGTGCTGAGTAAAGATATAGCCGGTCATTGCTACAACCTTGCTCTTTCCTTTCAACAGCTCAATAACCGTCTGATTGAGAGGGATTGTGTATTTACCAATACCCATACGGCTTTTCTTTCTGACTGTGGCCGTCCGCCTGAAAAGGTCCACGTCCTTCCATTGAAGGTTGATGATACCCCCCTGCCTTACGCCAGTGTTTAAGGCAAAGATGATAATATCTTTCAACCATGCCCTGTCATGGCAGGCCAGCATCAAGGCACTCTCCTCCTCATTGGATAGCCAACGGTCAATTTTATTGGCAACAATCGGCATTTTGACGCCTGATATGGGATTGTGCATTATCCATTGCCACTCTGATCTTGCAAGGTTTAATGCGTGATTAAGACACACCAGTTCGTTCTTGATGGTCGCAGGCTTGGCTTTGTCCGTTGTCCGTAGTTTCTTGTAGGCAGTAACCAGTTCCGGCGTGATTTTATCGAGAGTCAGACCGCAGAAAATTCGAGACAGATGCTTTATATAGTCTTTATCCCTCTGGCAACTCTCCGCCGTCTTATTTACTGCTGAATGCGTAGTCACATATTCTTCCATGAGTTGCTCAAATGTGTGCATTTTAGCCTGGCCTGTCTCAAACCATTTCCCCTCGATGATCATGGCCTTCATTTTGCCTAATATGGCCCCGGCCATCCTCTTGTCTTCTGTGAGCGTGCTTTTTCTGTACTGAACATTATTAACCGTAAACGACATCCACCAAATATTACTGCCTTCCTGCCTGTATAGTCCCACTCTTCGTATCCTCCTTTCTCATAGGACCAGACAAGGCTTGAAAATACCGTGATAATTATAACACGGTATTCAAGCCCTGGTGGTACACTCTTTTTATTGAAATACTCTTTGTAGCTCGTGCTGGAAGGACTGTGGGTCTTTACAGCCGTCCTCGAACCATTTCCGGGCTGCCTTGCCTGCCTTGAGATTTTGTCTCTGCTCAAGCTCCTCGGCCTGCTTTAGCAGCTCCTGCGCCCTGGCTTTCAAGTCCGCCGCTGTTCTCTCTTTCCTTGTTTTTGTTTTTATCATTGTCTTAGTCCTTTTTGTTTTGGCTATTGGTTAATTGTTATTTTCCAGTTCGTCTACCATCATGCCCCGCTCTTGTTCTTGTTCCTGCTCCTGCTTCCTCGTCCGGAGCCTGTCATTGAGGCTCTTCTTTTTGTCCTCGCTCTCTCCTCGCCGTACAACCACTTGTTCTGCTGCCGCTGCGATTTTTTGCTGAGCTGCGGCGATCTCGACGAGACTGAGACCGGGGCGGATTATGAACGCCTCATGTTTCTTTTCGCTCCAGCGCGCCGGGATTTTATCCAGGAACGCCGGGTATTCGACAATTTTTATATAGCACTGAAAATTTTTCAGCTCCTGAATTTCCGACGCGGTAACAAGCAGCTCTTCCGGTTTCTCATGCTCCGAGATCGTTTTGCCATCGCGATTTTCGCCTGCGCCATAACTCGTGTTCATCCTCTTTTTGAGTACGTCATGCCGGCCAATTCTCTCGGCAAAAACCTTGCTCGTATCAGGATCGACACATCTGAGCGCGACGGTCGAGTTAAAACAGTTCACTATTGTTTTGCGCATGTTGGAACCATATACCTCGTCCAATTGCGAAAAGTCTTGTATGCCCGCGATAACAGCACTGCCTTTTTTTCTCGATTGCGTTAGCAATTCCTCGATGATGGGCAGCTTCTGCAGAGTATCAAGTTCATCCAGGACAAAGTATACGCGCCGGTTCACGTCCACTGGTAACGAATCCATCATACTCCCGAGGCGGTCTATGAAAAGGCTCAATATAGGCCTGAGCGTATCCCGCACCTTTGAGTAATTAGATATAAAGAGCGTGCCTGGCTTGCCGTCGGATAGCCATTTGAACAGCGAAAAATCCCCTTCCATGTCTGTCAGATATTTGAAGCAATGGCAGTACTGCATAAGCACGCCCTGGATGCCGTCCGCCTGTTTCGAGTCGCGGGCTTCGCCGAGGGCACTGAGCGCCGCTTCCGCACCCTGGACGCCTTTCAGAATCTCGCGCTTCTTTTGTACCGGGGTCGTGATAAAATTCCAAATGTCCTTGTTTGTCCTCCGGCCTTTTTGATAGCAATCATGCAGTCCGCCGACAAGTGCATCCCGTGAGCCATTTTGGAAAAATGCGGTATTGCTGTCCGGGTTTTTTGCCTGCGGAATCATTGAAGTCGTAAATGAGTCGATATCCATTTCAGTCTCGAACTCATTGAACACGTTCCACTTTAGGCAGCGCACGTCGAGCGGATTGAAAATGAGGTCCTTCTCCGGGTTGTAAAATTTCTGTAAATATTCGCCGTCTTTGTCGTAAAAGACGATCTTGTATTTGCCGATTTTGTCTCTGATGGCCTGCTCAATCGCCGTGGATTTACCGCTGCCTGTACTGCCGCCGTACAATGTATGGTACACCTCGCTCTCACGCGGCATTGACACATTGCCCATGTGCATATCGCCGCTTTGCCCGGCCTCTTTCATCTGTTTTGCTACATCCTTTGCAGTCGAAAGCTGTGGGCCGCGTATAACCGTATCCTCTAATTGCCCTGCAGCTCGTTTCCTAAAAATGCTCAACGCGATCTTATAACCGCCGACGAAACACACAATTGCGCTTGCGGGGAATATGAGGATCACCCTTAAGGCATCGAATTTATATTTTTGCCATACTATCGACAAAACCACTTGCGGCGTTGCAGTTACACCCGTGAAGTCAGCCTCTCCTCGGTAATGAATCAACCAGTATAGAGCTGCCTTAGCATACGCCCGCGCGGTATCATTTTGCGGCCCGGCAAGTGTTACGTATAGACCAATACCGCTTAGAAGTACAGTTGCAATTAGACAACAGATAATGATAGTCGTATGCATATTACCCAACAACAAAAATTCCGTCCATAATGTCGCATGTCCGTCGCTCGCCCTGACTGTAGTTGCATTATTCCCCATTTTGCTAATCCTCCTCTTTACATTTTGTCCAAGTTTACTTTGCCGCTGGCGAAAAATTCGTCTGCGTTTGCCTTCGCCGCGCTATCCGCGCTTATCGCAAAATTCTTACCGACTTGCTGAGAAACGGTATGCAATGTCAGCAGATATTGGCGCGCCGACATATCCACTAAATATAGAAGTGCCTTCTCAACAGCGTCCGACGCACCGCCGCCCTCTTTTTGCTTGGCAGTAATCCCCTCCCCGGCCTCAATCATTTTGTGTATGCCTCCTGCTATTTTTTTTGTCAATTCGAGAATGTCGGCAGTGTCGTTGCTGCCGCTCAGCGAAGTTATCTTCTGCTCAATCCGGGTCAACAGATTGATAAACTGGTTAGCTTCTTGCTGCCCTGCACCTGCGCTCCTGCGGAGCAAACCCCTCACAAAATCAGATCGGTTTTGTTTACCGCGCGCATCGTCCAGCAGAACGTGATCATCCTCGGTCAACCTGACAGTCAAAAAATTCCTCCGCCTTGCCTTTCCCATGTTCTGTCTCACCGCCTCCTTTATAGGTCCTCTTTTAAACTCGCCTTTTTCTGCGTGTTACATGTGGCACAACACTAAAATCCGTGTGTCACACCACTAAACCAGCGTCTGTCCTTGATTTGCATCTTTTTTTCTCCCGGACTGTAATACAAGAACATCTAATGCATACAACGATTTGACTTTTCGCCTTTGGCAACAACGTTGCGTTAGGTGTCTCCCCAATTTCTGAGCCTTGTGTAATTTGGAACAAATTACATGCCTTTCCTGTTCTGAATAAGTAAATACTCCCAAAACTTTAGTCAAAATCAATCTCGCGCTCTTGTTCCTGCGCTTCCTCAGCTTCATGCTCAACTCCTGCTCCGTGTTCAGTCTCGCGGTCTGTCTCATACTCGCTGTGTTCGGCTGCGGCCTCATGGCCGTGGCTGTGGTCGTATGCTTCGTCTTCTTCGTGCTTACTGTTATGCTCAACTTCAACGTGTTCGGTTTCCTTACCCGTCTGCTGTTCCGTTTCGAACTCGTGGGTTTCCTTCTTGTCGTGTTCCTCCTGCTTAGCTTCCGTCTGCTGCTCTGCGGTCTCTTTTGTATTTTCGCAAACTTCCAGATAGCCCTTGTCGGTTTTCCCCTGCTCGGTTTCGATTTTCCCGGATTTCTCGGCAGCGGTTTCGTTCGCCGCCGATTTTCCCTGCTGTCCGTTTTCAGATTTTTGCTCCGGCCCTTCAGCCTTCTCAGCTTCCGGCCCGCCCTGCTCTTTGCCGATTTCGGTTTTTACAAAATCTAAGGTACTGGTTTTGTGCTGCTCCGTTTTCATCTGCTCGCGCAACTCGGCTTTGTTGTCTGTGTAAATTTGGATATCCTGTTTGCCTCGGGATTGCGCGACATACTGGCTATTAAAGGTCGTGTCCTTCTTGCTGTCGGCGTGGACAAGTGCGTTTTGCCATGTGCCTCCCTCGCTCTTATACACACTGACGGCAAACCCCGCCGTAATATAGTTATACTGCGTCTGCGGATTGAATTTTAATTCCCTCCCGCTTTCCATCTTTACAGTTATGTTGCCCTTGTCGTCCATCGATTTAATGATCGCTACATTACCGTTTTTGACACCCAGGCCCTCGTCGTTGCGTAAGAAGACAATTTTTTCCCCTTTGCAAAAACCCCTGTCGTTTTCTTGATAAACATTAGTGATCCGGTCGCCGTCTCTGCGGGTGTCAATACTGTGCTCCTTCCCTTCCCTGTCAACAACTGTAAGGGTATGGCTGCCGGGGTCCGCGCTTTTGACCGCGACTTCCTGGCCGTTGGTAATTCCTTTCAAGTTGTGGCCTTTGATGATATCGCCCGCCTGGTAGTTCTCGGCCTTTAGCTTGCCGGTGCCGTCCAGGTTCTTGGATTCCCTGACGGTAAAGGTGCGGTCCTCGCCCTTAAGCTTGCCCTGCTCTTTTAAACCTTCCCGGATGCTCTTATTGATCTCGTTCCGGTCGTCGTTCCGGTCGGTAACGATTACGGTATTTTTGTAGTTGCGTGATAAGTAATCCTCTTTGATGGCCTGCAAGCGCTCGCCGCGATCCGCGATCTCGGAGATTTTACCGTTAGAGTCGAGGCGGTCCATTGCCTTATCGATTTTTTTGTTTGACAAGTCCTGCATGGCCTGCCGGTACTCCGGGTTATCCCGCTGCCTGATGTTTTCATTCATCCTGACGGTTTGGACCGCGCCCGCCTCCTGCATCTTCTTAAACATGTTCCCGGCCTCGATACTCTGCATTTGCCTGGTGTCGCCCGTAAAAACAACCTTAGCGTCAGCCTTCCCCGCCCATTGCATCAGCTCGGCCATTTTGACGCTGCCTAACATGCTTTTCTCGTCAACGATCCATAATTGCGGCTTGCCGGTCGGCTGCTCCGGCATGGTGGCTAATACTCTATCTTTCGCCCTTATCGTATTCAGTTCCGTCTTTAATTCGTAAGTAAAACAGCTCGTAAGCCGGTCGAATGTGACCGCTTTGTCTAATTGCTCCTTATAATTTGTTTTAATTGCGTCCAGTTTCTCCGTGCCTCTCGCAAGCTTCACCTGGTCGATCAAAAACTTATCGACGGTCCGGCTTACGATTCCCGCGCTTTTTTCCAGCTCTTCTGCGGCCTTGCCGCTCGGCGCGAACCCCTTAACTTCCCAGCCCGCCTTTTCCGCGATCTCGCGTACTGCGTCAAGCGCCCTGGTCTTGCCTGCGCCTGCTGATCCTTCAATATCTATAACCCCATGGCTATTTGACGCGATATGCTCTATTACCTGTTTCTGGCCGTCTGTAAACTTAAAATCAGACTCTTTCCCTTGCTTCTGTTGCCCTGCCCTCTGTTGCTGTTCATACTGCTTGATGGCCTCCTGTGCCTTCTCCTGCGTCGTCACCGGCGCGGCCTTGCCCTGGCTGTCCGTTGCGTAATCCATGATGTATTTTTCAGCCCTGAGCACTTCCGGCGTTGTAAACGACTGGTCGTTGTATGTGCGGTTTCCCCGGCCTCTCATTGTGTAGCTGTCTGCCTGCTTGATAATCTCCTTGTCCTTGCTTAACGCCTCCACCGCCTCTTGTAAGCGCGGTAAAGACACGTCGCCGCGTGATAGGTCTGCTGCAGTTTTAAGTAGGTCCTGCGCCGAAAAGCGCCCTTCCCCGCTTACGAGGCCGTTAGCCGCTGTCCGTATCAGTTCGTATTGATTCATCTTTATGTTGTCCCTGGCCGCTTCTTGGGCCGCTTCTGCGGCCCTATGTACGCCCAGGGCGATATCTTCCTTGTTGAGTCCTGCGCTGTTGATCTCCTTTGTGTAGCGTGCGTCTATCTGCTCTTTAGTCATACTGACTTTATCCTGCCTGGTCATGTTGGTTATGGTCTGTTTGATCTCCCCAACATCGGCGTTAGGGTATTTCGCGTGCAGCTCTGCTTTGTGTTCTTCGTAATATTTGTCTATCTGTATCGCCCTGGTGCTTAACGACTCCACCGCCTCTTTCTGTACGCCTGCAAGGGTGGCAAACTGGCTTTTCCCGGTGTCGCTCTCCTTCCATTCCACTGCATAGCCCAGCTCTTTAGCATAAAAAGCCATGCCGTTTTCATAGAGCTTCTGCATCACGTCACTATGCAGCGGGTCATTGTGTAGCGCCTGCCATTTCCCCGTATCTTTATTGAATGTCTCGTTATAACAACACAGGTGGCTATGGAGTTGCACGTCCCCGGCATTTGATACCCGGTGGTCTACGCGCATAGCTAACAGGCTGTTGGTTTTCACCGGCTCGGTCACGCCGTTGGTCGTCTGTCGCGCCTGTATCAAGTTTGATTCCATATAACGCACAACGTCGGCCATTGCAAAGTTATGAATGTTCTTAACGTCCTGCATGGCTTTCTCTGATGTGTGCGCGAACGCTGTCCAGCTCTTCTCAGGCGAAAAGGTAAAATTGATTCCACTACGATGTTCCCCGGATACGCTGTTTTGTGCTAACTGCTCCCCCGTGTTGGGGTTGATACCGGCTTTTAGATCGCGGTATGTCTTTTCATTAATCTGTATTTCGCCGTTCTTTTCCAGTTCCGCCCATGCATTGCCGATTTTCTCCGGGACCACGGGCTTACCGTCATCACTTAATAGGTAGTAATTGTCTTTCTCATACTCGCGCAAACTTTCATATAATTGTCCGCTTGATACCATTATTACTGTACTACCTGCCGCTGCCCTGGCCTCTGCATACACATATGCGGCGGCGGTCATGCTGCAATATTGCCATAATATCCTGTTCCAATTTCTCCCAATACTCAACCGGGAGACTGCGTACTGCTGCCATTGATTTTTCAAGGTCAAACCTCTTCGGCTCACTCCATTGCAGATCATTTGCCTTCATCGGTTTCCTCCTTCTTTTTAGTCGAACGTGATCATAAGTAAAAATATTAAAGTCACTAATAGTATGAGCGGGTCATGCCGTTGTGGTTGCATGTCTGGTTCAATCTCTGACAGATTAACGCCGCTTGTGATGATTAATAACAAATGGAACATCCTCCTGAACGGTCCAGTTATTTGTTCTTTCCACAGTTTCCATCTCGACATAATTAATTTACCTCCTGGCTTTTTGTTTTGATCCATTCTTGCAGCACCCCGGCCATTCCACTACCCCGATGATAACGTATAGTAGTCGTCGCATGGCTGCGGCCCCTTGCCGTTTTCATCCGCCGGTCGTCCACCTGTATAGCTCTCCATTTATTACGCCAGCCCTACTCGTTTGTCACCATCAATCCACGTCTCGATGTCCAGTTTAACGACGAGCTTTTCAATACTTTTTAATTGCATGTTTGAACCTCCTTATTCAGGGAATTGATAAATTCTTTTACTTCCACAGGATTGATCCTGTCTGCTTTGGCTTTTTGCTCCTGCGTTCTGCGCTGCTCTTTTTCATCTCCAATTGCACGCGCTTGGTTGATTTCGACAATTAACTTATTGAATATCCCGCTTGAAGCGAAAAAGCAGATAGAATAAGAGGACGAAGCAATGAGTGGATCGGACGATCTGAAATACTGCGACATGATTTGCATAAGATCCTTTTGCTCTGTCTGCAAACATAACTCCTTCAAGGAAGCCTTGTCTTTTGGTGAGATTCGGGGCAGAGCGCTGAAACGTCTCTGATAACATCGGCGATAATATTCTTCTACCTCCTTAATTTTTATCTCTAAGGGAGAGGCCGCGTTCTCCCCCTCATTTTGATTCATTAGTTTTGTAACATTAGGGTATCTATTAGATACTGGTCCGGTATCTAATGGATACCCGTCAGATGTCTGTTGAAAACCGGTATCTGATGGGTACTGGTATCTATTGGATACCAGTTTCGATTCATTCTTTTGTCTTTCTTTCTTGGGAAGTTCGGATGGAAGTTGCCAATGAGACTTACCAATAAGATAGTATTTGTTGACTTTCCCGTGGTCTTTCTCTGATTGGATAATATTGTATTGCTGCAATATTTTGAGAGACCGAATGACCTGCGTCTTTGAAATATTCAGTTTTTTACAGATCAGGAGAATTGACGGAAAACAACTCTGGTTATAAAAATTAGCGTGGCGGCATAACGCCATATAGACACCCGTGGCATAAATGCCGCAATGTTTCGCTGCACCGTTTAGATAGGCGTCATCGATATCAAAATGTTCTTTGTTTCGCATGTCGCGTACGGAAAAGGGCATACCTTCAAGCGATTTTTTCATCGGTCGCTCCCCTTTGCAGCGTCGCGCCGTGCGCAATCTACAAGCGTTTCCACATAATTGTTGGTAGTTGTAGTTTTTGTTCTGCGGCGTCGCTCAGATCGAGGTTGCTCTTTTGTGGGATTTGCAGGCACGGTTTTCAACCGTAAATAATTTTCGATGTCGTGCAGTCTAAATCGCAAAATTCTGCCGGATAGCCGGATGTAGGGGAGTGATCCGCGATAAATGAGAGCGCGAACCCCACTTGGACGCAACTGCAGTAATTCAGCTACATTTTCAATGCGGAGTAATTGTTCGGGCATGGAGACTCCTTCTTCCATTGTGTGTATCGCCGGCGCGCGCAGCGACACACATTGAAAAAAAGAGCCTCTTTGGACAGGTGATCGGCACGCCAATGGCGCGCAAAAATCACTCATGCCCTCGCGGCTAGTGGGAATAAGGGGATGAACCCTACTAAAAAAACAAAGGTCTGAAGCGACCTGAACGGCGGAGAGAGTGCCGCTGGAAGCGGGAAATGGCTGATTTACGCCCGCATCACTAAATTAATCAGCCATAAATACATCAAACCCAACGTGAGCATGTTACGCGCGGCTAGTACGTAAAAGTCGGGTAAATTTCGGCCCGCCACGGCCTACGAAAATTAATTATATTTTTATACATTATTTTATTGAGTGATGTCAAGATTTGTCTTTCTCTGTCATGTTATTACCCTCCGCATATTAAATTATGCTTCCTGCAAAGGGACGGGGGCGCGGGGATCACTCCCCGGCCTCCTGCTTATTCAATCTGCAAGGTTGTCATAAAATTTTTGTTTTAGAAAATATATAAACCCGGACATCAGAATAAATAACCATCCAAACAGGTCGTCTCCCCATGTAATCATTGCAGCACCCAGGCAAACAAAAAAAATACATCCGCCTATATTCATCTGCTTCGCAAGACCGATGTTTTTTGTTACCGCGTCCGGTTTCAGTCCTATGCCGGTTAGGATATTGTTATATTCCGGTGGTGCTGGCTGTTGCTCCGTGATTACCCGTAATAGTTTGTCCCTTAGTTCCGTGGCCTGCACTTCTTCCATAATTTTTTCGATGATTTGTTTGTTGTCCATAATACCTCCTGGCCTTGGGGCGCGGGGATTACTCCCCGGCCTCCTGCCTGTTAAGTATGTAATCCGCCGCTTTCTGAGCTGCTGCGGCTGCTGTGATTACTATTTTTTTATCTTCCTTTATGGCCTTAATCCAGCCTTGAATATAGGCCGCGCTGTTGTCTATGGTCAGGTTCTCGATGCCGGTAAACCCGCATAAAAAGGCTGCGCCCATTTCTGCTATCAGCTCTTCTTTGCCATAGTCCGGGGTTCCAAAGCCAATATTCTTTGTGATCCATGCGCGGTTTAGCCTGCTGCTGTGGCCGGTGCTGTGCGTCAATTCGTGAAACAGGGTACTGTAATATTCCTCTGCGCT